>Ga0233425_10000762_pt1 | contig 79733 bp, 64 predicted proteins | sample Watercolumn_Towu_2_FD_181712 | JGI IMG/M metagenome (GOLD analysis project Ga0233425, IMG submission 181712) | Freshwater microbial communities from Lake Towuti, South Sulawesi, Indonesia - Watercolumn_Towuti2014_140_MG | ecosystem: Environmental > Aquatic > Freshwater > Lake | place...
GTTAGGGAGATATTCCGATCGACAGTTAATTTTTCCGTCAGGGTTACGCATTGGACCTGGATCGTCTGCCCGTTGGTTGCGGCGTTATAGGCATCTTGAACAGAGGCATAGGTTATCCCCGTATTCATAATCCTGACCGGTAGTCCGGCGCAGGTCAATGGGCCGGCCGCCTGGGTTACGGTAAAGGTCTGCCCGGCTATGGTTAAGGTACCGCTCCGAGCACTGGCACTGCTGTTGGCATTGACGCTGTAACCCACTGATCCGTTACCGGTCCCGCTTCCTCCGGAAGAGATGGTGATCCAGGAGTCGTTGCTTGAGGCCGTCCAGGTGCAGCCGGTGATGCCGGTGACATCGACACTTCCGGTCCCTCCCCAGGCTCCCACAGATTGGCTGGCGGGACTTAAACTAAAACTGCAGGGAGCCCCGCTCTGGCTCACTATCAGGGTCTGCCCGGCTACGGTCAGGGACCCACTGCGATCATCTCTGCCTGGGTTGGCTGAAAGGGTATAGGTGACCGTCCCGTTTCCTGTGCCGTTGGTCCCAGAATTAACCGTAATCCAGTTGTCGTTTGGGATTGCGGTCCAGTTGCACCCATTGTTTGCGGTTACCGTGGCGCTATAAGACCCGCTGCTATAGGAGGCAATTTGAGTTACAGGAGAAACCGTAAAGGCGCAGGGAGTCGTAAAGGTGCCATCTGCACCATAGGTGATCCCTTCACTGTTCACCGCCACCAGGCGATAATGATAAAGAGTGTTAGGTGTCAAACCAGTCAAATTAAACGTTACGGCTATATCGCTGGTCCCCTGCCCGACCGATGCCGGCGAAAGCGGATTACTGGTCCCATAGGACGTACTGGTTCCCCATTCAAAATAATAGGATGTTGTGGCACTATTGGGTTTGACTGTCCCATTGATGGTTGCGGATCCGGAGGTAACATTTGTTGCCGTGCCCGCCGTTACAGTCGGAGGCTGGGTATTCGGCTTAATTAAGAAATTCCCCAAGGTAATAACCCCTCCCCCGGCAGAGGTGCTTATCCCGCCTTTCAGGGTGGTTAGGCTGTCCGTGTTGGTGCTGTAATTACAGGGATAGCCCCCCGACAGGGTTACTGAAATATTTCTATTCACATTTAAATTCTGGATCAGCGTCAGGGCTTGGGCCTGGATGATATCATTATCCCAAGCAGCATCATAGGCCTGTTGAAGGGTATTATAAGCCGTGTCGGTCCGGACAATCCTCACCGGTTGATCCTGACAGGAGGCTGTGTCGGTAAATCCTGCAATGACGGTGCAATTCGTGGTTATGGCCCTGGTGGTGAAAACAGTGCCGTTAAAGGTACCACCGCAAGATCCGCCCACTGATGCCGTATATCCTGCATCAGCCGATACGGTAAAGCTGACTGTTGATCCTTGAGGGACGGTCTGGACACTATCAGGGGAGATCGTTCCATGACCGTTTCCAAAACTAATCGATGGCGTGACCTGATAAGTCGGAATTACGGTATAGGTCGCGCTGGTCAGATCACTATCAGCCCATCCGGTTTTGAACGCCTGGGCCTTCAAGGTCGTCGTGGTTGTAAAAGTCAACGCACTGCTGTAGACCGTCGAACTCGAGGTTGGATTACTCCCATCCGTTGTATAGCGTATGGTCGCCCCGCTGGTCATGCAGGAAAGGCTCACTGTCACCGAGGCAATATAGGTCCCTGTTGGTTGGCTAAGGGTCGGTGTATCCACCTGTGGAATTACCATATAGGTCGCGCTAGCCACATCGCTATCGGTCATGCCGGTTTTAAAGGCCTTGGCTTTAAGGGTCGTGGCCGTCGTTAGGATCAAAGGCCCGGTATATTGGGTTGAGCTCGAAGTAGGGTCAAATCCATTTGTTGTATACCGTATGGTCGCTCCGCTGGTCGTGCAGGAAATGCTTACGGTCACCGACCCGATATAGGTCCCCGTCGGCTGGCTGAAAGTCGGGGTAGCCACCTTTGGTATGACCGTATAGATAACGCTGGCCACCTCGCTATCGGTCATGCCGGTTTTAAAGGCCCTGGCTTTAAGGGTCGTGGTTGTTGTTAGGGTCAACGGCCCGGTATATTGGGTTGAGCTCGAAGTAGGATCCGTCCCGTCTGTCGTGTACCGTATGGTTGCCCCGCTGGTCGTGCAGGAAATGCTTACCGTTACCGACCCGATATAAGTCCCCGCCGGTTGGCTGAAGGTCGGGGTGGCCACCTGCGGCATAACATTCTGATAGGCCTGATAGACATTGATCCTTTTTTTAGTTACCGACGTGCATTTGGAGTCCGTTATACTTAAACCGGTAGAGGACAAGGTGTTTAAAATTTCGGTTACCGTAGCCGTAGGTTTATTCTGCTTCATTAAGGCCCAGGCCCCGGCCACATGGGGAGTGGCCATAGATGTCCCATTCCAGCTTTGATACCCTCCTCCATCGGCTATTGGGACGGATGATCTTATCGATGACCCTGGGGCCAGGAGGCTTAAAAAGGAGGCGCTGTTACTATAAGAGGCCACTCGGTCTGAATCATCGGTTGCCCCGACGCTGACGGCGGAAGAGATACAGGCCGGAGATGACATGGAACCACAAGAGCCATTGTTTCCACTGGCAATGACCGTGGCAATCCCAACTGCCCGCAGACTATCAATGATACTTTTTAGGGAATTCGAATCACAATTGGAGCTGTAAAGCCCGCCTCCCAGACTCATGTTCACCGAAGCAATATTATAGGTATTTCGCAGTGCGTACACTCGTTCAAGGCCCTTCATGAGGTCGGAGGTATAGGCCATGACACAAGGAGCGGATGAACCGCAATAGGCGGTCGAATCGAAGCGGGTAAAGACTTGGATGGCGATAATGTTGGCCCCTGGGGCCATCCCCGGGCCGGGACTTCCACTGACTCCACTGCGGCCGGCAATGATTCCGGCTACATGAGTCCCATGGGAACAGTCTCCCGCAGGGCAATTACCGCCATAGGGCATGGCCGATCCTGCTGCTGTCGAAGCGGTCACCCCTCCGGGGCATAAGGAATAAATGCCGGATGACGAAATGGTCGTTGAATAACAGGCCTCAGAGACCACACTGTTTTGCAGAAAGGGGTGGTTCTTGTCCACACCCGTATCCAGGACGGCTACCGAGATTCCTGTTCCGGTAACGCCCAGCGCCTGCAGTTGGGAGGCCCCTACACGAGGAACACTCAAATCCAGGATTGGGGGTAAGGGAATATCTTCCTGAATATTTTCGACCCCCGAAACGCCTATCAACGTGTCCAGGGTATCGGCATCAACGGTTAGGGCCGCATGAGGAGTATATTTAAAATTATGCCTGTGGTGCGGCGTTCGTCCAAGAAATCTCAGGTTCGTCAAGAGTTGTTCCTGGCTTCCGGAAATCCTTGATCGTTGATCGGATACATGTTTCTCCGATAAATGCGGTTCGGGAGTAAAGGGAACATCAAACCGGACAATGACTTTAACCTGTCCATGACTCTGGGCTTTGGAAAATAAATGGGAATACTTGGTTCTGTTGGCGCGATTGTTTTGCCTGCCGTTAGAAGGGGGGATTATTTCTGAAGAGACAGAGAGGCTTTCAACCGTTTCCGCCGCACCTATTGTTGCAACGGACAAGAAATAAAAGGCGATGGCCAAAATAAAAAGCCAAACCCAACAATTTTTTTCCCGTCCAAAAAATTTCGTGGACATAAAAACCTCTTGCTAAGTTTTGGCTCTTTTAGGTTATCTCGAACAAATAAGCACTTCAGCTGATAGCTCTCTGATTACAATTGTAACGTTTTCAATAGCAATCGTCAAAAAAAATTTGAAGCTACTATATTAAAAATACAAGAATTTTTAGGGAGGACCATCTAGACCATTTTCTGATAAGATAGCTAGAAATTACCTGCGGAATGAATTTTTTTAAAAAGGACTATTACTATCCCAATTGGGATAATAATTGCTTTTTTTGTGGAAGATATCGATATTAAGAAAAACCTTTGATTAGTTTAATTGTTTGTTTTTCTTTCCATAGGCTATATTCTTTTCCTGACCGGAAAGAGCATTACGCTTCTAAATATATCCTTGAATGAAAAGCCTCTCCCTATCACCGGTTAAAACCCAGCCTTCCCCCTCAAAGGAAAAAACTAATCAAATCAAAAGAATCACTCCATCCCGATTCTATTTCCTCTGCTTTTCTCCTTGACCCTAACTTTTCCTTATTTTATACTTTTCGCATCGATAGGCACGTTCATATCCAAGACCAAGGAGGTATGAAAATGCGGTCGGAAGAAATCTTCCAAACCTTAAAGAAATGCGGGCTCTTCGGCGAACTTTCCGATGAAGAGCTATCTTCTATTGCCGACTTGGGAAGTATTGAACACTTTGCCACAGGGGACGTAATCTACCGACAGGGCGATATTGTCAATAAATTATACATCCTCTCTGAGGGACAGGTCTCTCTTAATCGAAATTTCGAGATCGGTAATGATCGCCAGGCAGAAAAAATCGTCTATATCTTAAGAGAAAGCCCGAACAGAAGGCTTCTCGGCAGTTGGAGCACCCTGGTCGGGGAGGTCCATACCCAGTTATGCTCCGCCAAATGTAATAAACCCACCAAAGTGGTTTCTTTTAACAGCTCCGAACTCAGGGATCTCATCTCCAAGCACTTGAATATTAGAATAAAGATATTGGAAAAGCTGGTTGTGATTTTAAGGGAGAGACTGGAAAGCTCTTACAGTTCCATGGAGACCTTATAATATCTCCTGTCCCTCAATGGTCGGATAACCGGCCCCCTCGTCCATGATGCCCAAATAGTGGCCTTGTTCCTACATCACGGGATAAGCGAGTTATGGACGGCCGACCGGGATTTCAGCCGCTTTCCCGGATTATCGGTCCGAAATCCTTTTGTCGGATAAAAAGCACTTTTTGAAACCAATCTTATTCGGGTTCAGACCCAATGCCTTTAGCCAAATCCTCCTCCCTGAACCGTTTATTCCTTTTGAGCCTTGAGCTTCTCTCTCCTCGCAACTCATCTCTCGTCCAACTTTTCTCCGAACTCCGAACTCAAGCAAAACCCCTTGACATTTCAATAATAAGGCGGTACCAATTACCTATAGAGATGCTGGAGCTTTTTGTTAACAACCCAAAAACCAAGGAGTTCCAATGAAAACGATCAGAACCCCAATTCTTTCAATATAGAGTTGGGGTATTTTTATTACATTGGCCAGCCACGCCTTAAAATAAGTATATGAAATACTGTGTAAACCGGAAGATTGAATCGCTTTTGAATCGAATGTACAACGTCCCGGATCACGTTCACTTGGATAATAACCGGACACTCCCGTACCGGTATCGGTGAACAGGGAAGTTATCAGCCCTTCACAATATCGAAAGGAGGATGAATACATGGTCGACCAGCAACAGGCTTCCCAATCGGATGAATATGTAACCATGGAAAAGGAAGAAAGGAGGGTTTCCGATTTATGGAAAAAAGAGGACTGGATGGTCATCTGGCTCGGTTTTATCCTGCTGGCCACCGGTCTTTTGATTTACCTGCTCAATCCCCCGGCCAAAATGGAGGAGAAGTTCGACAAGTACAACCAGATCATGAAAGAGGAGGCGTCCAAGGCCCCATTTAAGACCATTGCCTGGCACAAGGCTTCAGCGGACAAAAAGAAAATCCGGGCCCGGGACGAGAGTCACGGCAAGACCATTCAGGAATTTCTGAAAGCGCCGGATAAGTGGGCGACCAATCCCGTGGACTCTTTATACCGGTCTAAGGAAACGGCCGATTCCATGAATGCTAAGGGCAAAGAGGGATTTGAGAAGGCCAAGGCCGCCGAGCAAACAGCCTTCGCTGCCGCCCAGACGGCGGAACAGAAAGCGGCCCAGGCAGGGTTCAAGGATGGAGCCCTCAACAAGGCCGCCGAGACAGAGATCGCCAAATGGCTGAAGTCCAACGAGGCCCTTTCCAAAGCCAAGGCCAAAACGGCCAATAAGCCTTATAACCGGGTCCCCTATCTGGTCGGCCTAGCCATCATGCTGGGGGTTTTTTTCGGCATCGGGAAGATCGTCATGGGAGAATCCTTTGGAAAGTTCCTGGTGGGCTTTTTTTTCGTTTTCGTTTTTGCCGTGTTGGCCTATATTGCAGAGGTTCAGCACACCATGGAGCAATATGGGTTCGGGTTTCCTCTGTGGGCCATCATCTTTGGGATGCTGGTGAGCAATACCGTAGGCACCCCTGGCTGGGTCAAACCCGGTGTCCAGACAGAGTACTACATCAAGACCGGTCTGGTTCTTCTTGGCGCTGAGATCCTCATGAACAAGATGCTGGCCATCGGCACACCGGGTATTTTTGTTGCCTGGATCGATACCCCCTTTATCCTTATTGTCACGTACTGGTTCGGTCAGCGTATCGTCAAGATTCCTTCCAGAACCCTCAATATCACCATCTGCGCCGACATGTCGGTATGCGGTGTATCGGCTGCCATTGCCACAGCAGCGGCCTGCCGAGCCAAGAAAGAGGAACTTACCCTGGCCGTCGGGCTTTCCATGGTTTTTACCGCCTTGTGCATGGTGATCCAGCCTGCCATTGCCAAGCTGGTGGGCATGCCCCAGATTCTGGCCGGGGCCTGGATGGGAGGGACCATTGACTCCACCGGTGCCGTGGCTGCAGCGGGGGCCTTCTATGGTGAGCAGGCCCTTTACGTGGCCGCCACGCTTAAGATGATTCAGAATGTGAGTATCGGGTTCATCGCCTTCGGGGTGGCTTACTACTGGTGCGCCAAGGTTGAGTGTGCGCCGGGCCAGACGGTCAGCCTTTGGGAGATTTGGGATCGCTTTCCCAAATTCGTCCTCGGGTTTATACTCGCCTCGATCATTTTTTCTTTTGTTGATGGTTCCGTGACCAAGGATTATAGTACCGCGATGATCGATCAGGGAGTTCTAAGAGGCTTTACCCGGTTGATCCGTGAATGGTGTTTCGCCCTGGCCTTTGCCTCCATCGGGCTGGAGACCAACTTCCGGGATTTCCGACCCTATATGAAGGGCGGAAAACCCTTTATCCTTTATGGTGCGGGACAGACCTTGGATTTAATCACCACGTTGATAATGGCCTATGTTTTCTTCTACCTTTTGTTTCCCGAGATGCTGGCGAAAATCTAGTGGTGAACGGCATGGATCTTCGATGGATTTTCGGGCCGAATGAAATCGCACCTTCCTCCCCCCACCGCGGGGGGAGGAAGGAACATGCACCGTCCCGCTCGGGCGGCAACGTCTTTGATCAAACAGCCCGCCACCGGCCATGAGGGAAGAGCAAAACAAGACAGCCACCGGTGTGTCCACGGGCCAGAGAGCGGGCCTTGGGGCCTGGCTTCGTCTCTTTCTGGGTTTGGTGGCCCTACTAGTCTTTATGTTTATCATCGCCCCTGCAGGACTGAAGATCCCCGGGTTCAACTCCATGTCCGCACTAATCGAAGAAAAAAACTTAAGAGCCACCGCCCTTTACTACACGGACATCGACGAATTCGGCGAAGCCGCGGTCACCCTTAGAAACAACCGGGAATATACACCCCAAGGAAACGATGCAGGCGGCCACAAAGCCACGGCAAGAAGGAATAACTAAAACACCGTGGCTTCACTGAACGAAAAGAGAGCCTTCATCTGGGAGTATGAAGAACGGTTCGCCTCTGACCTAGCCTGTGCAGTGCTCCCAATCCCCAAGATGAGTTTCTGGATGATTCTCATTCCCATTATCCTGGTCTACCACGTCCTGCAAGTCCGGAAGATCATAAAGGGCCGCAAAGGATTCGCCAAGAACTACCTGATTACCAGGAACCATGCCCTCGAAGCAAGCCTCTCTCTCGTTGAGAAGGGAATAAATCCCGATATGCAGATGGTCCTGAGAGATTCAAATCTTCCCGAAAAAGCCAAAGGCCCTTTTGAAGAATTATTTTTTCTCTTGGTGGACCATTACACCGATCTTCTCCGTTCTGCCGGCCAGGATATGCCGTCTCTAATTCGGTCGGCATATAAGAGCCGCATGAATTTTCTGCTTTTTCTCAACCGGATGAATAAGGCCGAAAAGAAGCTGACTGATATTCTTAAGCCCCAATCAGCCGATCCTTCGGCCGATATTGAGGCGATTATAAAGGCCATGGAGATCAACTCCGAACGGCTGAACAGAGAAAGAGCGGAGCGCATCTTTTAACAATAGGTATTGGGATCGTTCTGAATAGGGTTCGTGCAGAACGTGTTGGGATAGGGTTAACTGAGGGGGGAACGTTTATTCTAAATCAACGTTTCCTTCTATGGGAGAGGGGTTCTCTAGCGTTTAACGCTTCGCCCCAAGACCGCCAGGGTGTTTTGGTGGCTCCAGGCTATGGAACGACCTCTCATCCGCCGACCGGCCGCTAAGGCCAAAAAAATCTCCCAGATGTTCAACTTCGGATCGTACCGTTTATTTTGTTAAAAGGAAGGGTTTAGTCCAACGTTTTTATATCCGTGACGAAATAATCCGTCTCCCCGAAACAGGTTGTGGGTACCCCTTTGTGTTGTTGATAGAATATCTTGACCTTCTTCCCCAAGGTGTTGTTTATGCGGGCGGCCACATCGTTATTCCTGACTGAAAACTGGAATTTTTCCGGTATGGCCCCGGCCAGGACAACCATGGTCAGCTCACCTTCCCAGGTTTTGCATATCCAACCTTTTTTGGAGAACTTCTGGATATATCCGGCGCGTTCTCCCGTGGAGTAGCTCCAAGTCAGAGTTAGCCAGGAGTAACCGGCTAAGAGAAGTAAAACCACCAGCGCTCCAAGACCGAGGAATGAAATTATTTTCCCTTTTGTTATAGCCATAGAACCTTCAAATTAAATGATAAGAAATTACTTTTATAGGGAAATGTAACAAAAAAAATTTGAAAAATACAGAAAAAATTGGTCCCCCTTTTTCTCCATATCGGGTATAATAATTTTCCTGGGTCCATTAACTGATACTCTTCCGGATAAAGCCCATGATATTTGCCCTTTCCATTTTTGCCGCTTCCATATTATTGGGAATATTGCTGGCCTATTTATTTTTGCAGTATACCCAAAGAAAAAACTTAAAAAATTACGGCCCTGAACCTTCCAAATCAAACTCCAGCCGCAGATCCCTAAAAAGTAAAAAGAAACAGAAAGACTAAATGGGGTAATTCTTCAAAGGCGCAGAAGTTCTCTAGCTCTAGCCGGCAGCAGTATAGGCCTCTTTGAGGTTCGGTTGGGCTACCGAACGATTGCCGTGGTGCCTGATGATCCCCTGAACATCTCCTCAAAAATGGTGCGCAGGGCCTCTCCCTTGCATTCACAAGGTGTTGTATACATATTGGGATCTTTTTCGGCTATTTGGACCAGGGTATCCAGCTCCTTCCTAAACTGATCTTCCGAGATGCCGGCTTCTTTCAGGCTGGTCGGTTCCCCGATTTCTTTTTGGAGCCCTCTAATTCGATGAACGAATTGTTCGGCCGCATCTTTAGAAGAAGCGGCATTGATTCCGACAAAAGCAGCAAGAGTAGCCAGGCGGTCTATTGGGTTTAATGTGCCTTCAAGGGGAGGATGGGTGGCCATATAGGTTAGAGAATAGGGCAAGGCGATGCCGATGGCCCGGCCGTGGGATAGATGGAACAGGGCTCCGACAGAATGACCTAAGGCATGAGACAGGGCCGTATTACTGTTGCCGAAGCCCAGACCGGCAATCGTGGCGGCATTCTGCATCTTTTCCCTTGCTTGGAGATTGGACCCATCCCGGCAAACCACAGGTAGCCATTCCATAGCCATCTTTACTGCCTGGAGGCAAGGACCGTCGCTGAAATCATTCTGCTGCCTTGAGGTATACCCATCGATGGCATGGGCCAGGACATCTAGGCCGGTACTGGCCGTGACGGCCTTGGGCATTCCCAGAGTAAGACCGGCTTCCAGAACAGACAAGTCGGGAACGATATCGTTGTGGGCGAAGATAATTTTTCGATTCGAGGCCCGATCGGTCAGAACGGCTACCCAGGTGACATCGGCCCCGGTGCCGCTGGTGGTTGGTACGGCGGCAAACCGTGCCTTTTGACGGAGGTTTAATTTAACCTTCGGGAGGATTGATTTGGTTAGATCGCCAGAGGCCAGGTCTGGGCGTTCAAATAAGACCCAGGCTGCTTTGGCTGTATCGATAGCTGATCCTCCCCCGAATCCGACTACCCACTGAGGGTTATGCTCCAATAAAAATTCGGAAGCGGTAAGGGCGAGATCAATCGTCGGGTCAGTCTCAACGCCATCCCAAACCCATACGGTAAATCCCACTGCCTTCAACTCATCTATCAGTCCGTTTAATTTTTCCTTCAGAAAGCGGTCGGTAATCACCACTACCTGGTCCCCTTTGCCCTCCAGTTCCTGGGCCAATCTCTTGAAAACGCCTTTTCCGAATATTACCTTTGGACTTTGAAAATAAGGCATTGCACTTCTCCTTTACTTTAGCTTTTCTTCGAGTGTGCCAATGTAGAAAAGAGGAATTAAGGAGCTGGGGCCTTCAAAACGATCGCTCCCACCGGGCAAACTTCTGTACATTTCCCGCAGTCCTGGCAGGCGGGCCCGGTTTCCTCTTTCACTCCATAAAAGCTGATCACCGTATCAAAACCTTTTTGGGCAAAATTGATCGGCGCCCGGCCTTCTTCTGTCCGGCAAAGGCGGACGCACCGTCCACACAGAACGCAGCGGTTAGGATAGTAGTTGATGAAAGGATGATCTTCAACGATAGCGGGTTCCTTGAGCAGTTTTTCCAGCCTCTTGGGCTTCAACCCCATGCCGAGAAACCTGGCCAGGTTTTGGAGCGCACACTTCTTGTTAGCCGGGCAGTGGGCACAATCCACATCATGCACAGAGAGCAGAAGACGAAGAGCGCTTTTCTGAAGATTTCTAACCGCAGGCGTGTCCGTTTTCACCACCAGGGGGCCGGTGACTTTTAGGGTGCAGGACGGAACCGCCTTCCCCTCTATTTCCACAAAACACATCCGGCAGGAAGCATCCGGGTCCCCTTGGTCCTTGAGAAAACAAAGGTTGGGGATATAAATTCCATGGTCCAGACAGGCTTCGAGCAGGATGGTCCCCTCTTGGACCTCAATCTCCATATTGTCGACTACCAGTTTAATCATGTTCTGCCTTTGGCCTCTCGATTATCGGAGCCAGATTAGCCGGGGAAATCTTTTTGACAGCACTGTACTCTGCCGGACAGGCCGTCATACATTCCCCGCACTTGACACACAGGCCCTGGTCCACCGCCTTTTTCCGGTCTTTTCTGGTAAAAATCGCTTCCACCGGACAGCTTCCTACGCAGGCGTCACACCCCCGGGCACACTTCTCCAGGTCAATATAATAGGCGGTCAGGGCCCGGCACATTCCCGCCGGACATCGCTTCTCCTGGATATGGGCTTCGTACTCGTCCCGGAAATAACGCAGTGAGGTAATCACCGGGTTGGGCGCGGTTTTTCCCAACCCGCAAAGAGATCCTTTCTTGATGTCCCGGCATAATTTTTCGAGCTGTTCCAAGTCGCTCTCTTGTCCCTCACCCTTGGTGATGCGTTCCAGGGTCCGCAGCAGGTGCTTGGTGCCGATTCGACAGAAGGTGCACTTGCCGCAGGATTCCTTCTGGGTAAAGTCCAGGAAATAGCGGGCCACATCAACCATACAGGTGTCCTCATCCATGACCACCAGGCCGCCGGAACCCATCATGGCCCCGGCTTCGGTGAGGGAGTCGAAATCGATAGGGGTCTCCAGAAAATGGTCGGGCAGGCATCCCCCCGAGGGCCCGCCGATCTGGACGGCCTTAAACGTTTTCTTGTTGGGAATGCCGCCGCAAATATCAAAGACCAGGGTCCTGAGCGCCACACCTGTGGGGATCTCCACCAATCCGGGGTGGACAATGTTGCCCACCACGGAGAAGATGGCTGTTCCCGGGCTTTTCTCTGTGCCGATGGCCCGGTACCAGCCGGCCCCGTGCTTTAAGATAGGAGGGATGGAAGCAAAGGTCTTGACATTGTTGATGACCGTAGGTTGGCCCTGCAAACCTTTCTCCACGGGATAGGGAGGCCTAGGCATGGGCATGCCCCGGAATCCCTCTATGGATCGGATCAAGGCGGTTTCTTCACCGCAGACAAAGGCCCCGGACCCTTGAAAGATGGAAAGATGGAAATTAAATTCTGTGCCGAGGATGTTCCGACCCAGCAGGCCCAAGGTTTGTGCCTGCTCCATGGCCTGGGTAAGGATCCTGACCGCTAAAGGATACTCTGCGCGAACATAAAGGATACCCGTTGAGGAGCCGATGGCATAGGCGCAGAAAGCCATACCTTCCAGGACCTGATGGGGATTGCTTTCCAGAATGGTGCGGTCCATGTACGCGCCGGGATCCCCTTCATCGGCATTACAAATTACAAACTTCTGCCCGGCCTGAACCTCCCTGGCCAGCTTCCACTTGGTCCCAGTGGAAAATCCGGCGCCTCCCCGGCCTCTCAGACCGGATTCCTGTATTTCCTTAAGGATCTCCTCCGGGTTCTGCCCGAGTGCGGCCGCCAGGGTTTCGTATCCACCAAGAGCGATGTAGTCCTGAATGTCTTCAGGGTCGATGATCCCGGATTTCTCCGTGACGATCCGATTCTCGTAGCTGAATCTCGGAAAATCCTTGACCGAAGGGATGAGATCATTTTCCTCAGTGGACCCGAGGAGATGCTCAAAAAGCAAATCTCCGTCTCTCAGAAAACCCCGAACGATCATCCCTGCTTTTCCGGCCGTCACATTATAGTAGAAAACGGGCGGAAATCCGGGGTTTTCCACAATCACCACCGGTTCGGCATAACAGTGTCCCAGACAGCCGACCGTGTGGATGAGGGCGGACAGGTTCTCCTCGGCGAGTGTTTTTTCAAAGGCCTTCTTCGTCTCCAAGGCTCCTGAGGCCAGGCCGCAGGTGGCCATACCGATGTGGATTTTGGGCAGGGTTGATTCTTTGAAGATCTTGTACTGTTTATGGGCTTTTTCCCAGATGGACCGGTATACGGCCTTAGGATTCTGCTGAATCATTTCCGGCTTTTCCTCTTTTCTGCCGCTCTTTCTCCATATGGAAACCCAGAATTAGTCCTTCCACTTTGCTCGGAGCCATGTGTCCATGTACCTTCTCCTCCACCAAGGCTACGGGGGCTATGGCGCAGCATCCCACACAGGCAACTCGGTCAATACTGAATTCTCTGTCAGGCGAAGTCTGTCCTTCCCGGATTCCTAGTTTTCTTTCAAAATTCTCCAGGATGATCTCTCCTCCTCGCACATGGCAGGCTGTCCCTAAACAGACCTTAATCGGGTGCTTTCCCGGGGGATGAAACCGGAACTGATTGTAGAAAGTAGCCACTCCATAGACTTCTCCGGCAGACAGGTGCAAATGCTTCGCCACCCTCTGGATGGCCTCGGGAGGCAAATAAGCCAAACATTCCTGAATCCGCTGAAGAATAGGAATTAAGTTTTTCCGATCCTCTGGAAAAGGCTCCAGACAGTTACCAATTATTTGGTGTTCGTCCATAAATATAAAATCAGGCACACGGCATGAGGCGAAGGGCTTTAGGGATAAGGAAGGAGGTTGTCCGATAGTCCCCATAGCCCAAAACCACAGAAACTATTTTTTTCCTTGGTTGTGTTCCTCTCAGACGGGGTATGGGAAAATTAATCTTCTTTATACCCCAAATTTTTTTTCATACAGGTAATCTTCTCAAAGACCCCGGGAAAGAGATTTTTATCCGTATGGGGCAAAAATAGGGAGGCAATATAATTATCCATAAAATGGGTATTTTCGCTTAATTCGATATTGGTAGTTTTCGAAAAAACCCTTTTAACATCTAATTTTAGAATATTGGAAAAACAGATCAACCGGGCTCCTAATAACGAGCCGTTTCCGATAAACTTAAATTTATCCAAAGGCAAATCGGGCAACAAGCCGATGGTAATCGACCTTTCAATATTCATATAATTACCGAAACCGCCAGCAATGATAACCTGCTCCAAATCGTTCATGCCCAATCCAACTTCGTTCAACAGGGTCATGTACCCGGCATACATGGCCCCCTTGGCCCGGATCAGGTTATCGATATCCACCTCGGTGATTACAATATCCCGGCCAATCTGGGTATCTTCAGCCCAGGCCAAGACATATTCCAAGCCGTCGGCCCCCTCTCGGATCCGTTTGGTATTCAGTCCTGTTTTAAACTTACCGTTCTGCTCTAAAATACAAGACTCCATCAGTCCGGCTACAATGTTAATCAACCCGGAACCGCAGATCCCTTTCGGTTTGACCATGCCGATTGTCAGAATCATGGGCTCGAAGGTTTCCGGGTTAATATTAAAGTCCTCTATGGCTCCCTTGGCGGCCCTCATCCCATGTTTAATTCCTCCACCTTCAAAGGCCGGTCCGGCTGAACAGGCCGCACAAGTCATCCATTCCGAATTTCCGATGACGATTTCCCCGTTTGTTCCCAAGTCTATGAATAAGGTCAGTTTATTCTGGCGATAGAGGCCTGATCCTAAAATTCCAGCCACAATATCTCCCCCCACATAACTGGCGATAGAAGGGAAAAGATAGACATTAACATGGTCACTCAGATGGATACCCAACTCTTTGGCCTGGACCGGCGGTATATAATTCATCGGTGGAGTATAAGGGGTTTCCCGAATATAGCGCGGTTCCAGACCTAAGAACAAATGGGTCATAGTCGTGTTCCCGGCCAGGGTGATGAAATTAATATCTTCAATAGGGATAGGGTGTTTTTTAAGCAATTGGTCAATAATTTTATTAATGGTCGAAACCACCAGGTTGTTCATTTTTTCAAGACCTTCAGGCTTTTGAGCATAGACGATCCGGGAGATGACGTCCTCCCCATAACTGATCTGGGCGTTGTATTCAACCTGCTGGGCCAGAATTTCCCCGCTGTTTAAGTCAAGAAGCTGGCCCCAGATGGTCGTTGTACCGATATCAACAGCTAGGGCATAATTTTGTCCGGTTGTATCCCCTGGTTCTATATTAAGAAGTTGGCTCCTCCGTTCTTTTTTTAAGGGATTACTCGGACTTCCTATCGTTACGGTCACTTTCCAATTTCCCTGTCTTAAAACCGTTGACAATTTGCGCACCGTAAAAAAATCAACCATTAGATTATGAAGGCTGTAACCTTTTTTTAAGGACCTAATAACCCTGGAAAGGTCACTGACATTATCAGCCATAGTCGGAGGTTCGACCTCGATATATTTTTTTTCAATGGGAGGGTGAAATTTTCCCTCGACGATTAAATCCTCTATTTTTATTTCCGAAACAACCTGCCAAGCACCCGTCTTGGGCCTTTCTTTATCTATAACCTTGTGGTCCATTCGGGATTCAATGGGTATGGTTACTTCTAAATCAGTTATGACTTTTGTTTTACAGGCTTGTCTAATGCCCAGTTCATAATCTTCCGGGGACAGTTTTTCTGTTTTTTCGCTTTCTACCTCCCCTTTATCGATGATTATGCGACATTTTCCACAAACCCCTTCCCCTCCACAAGAGGCATTGATATGGACGCCTGCCCTCATGGCCGCCCTCAATAAATTTTCCCTCTCCTGGACCACCACCTCTACCTTATCGGGCTTAAAAATGATTTTTCTCTCTTCCATAAAATGTCCTTTCCTTTCCCTTCCTTAAAAGACCTCCTAATTTTTGTCAAGGAAATAGGAAATTTTATCAAGCAACTAGCTTCATCCAGCTACTTTTGGGTTGCTTTTACCCTCAATTTCTTATATACTTAAAGATCAAGTTTCTTTGAGGAATCAGTAAATTATCTAATTTTTACGATTATTTTTTTAAATACCTAATAAAAGAAAGAACTTCCTTCCCTAAGGGTTTTTAGATGGGGGAGACCGTTTCATCCCTTTTCCCAAAATGTCAATTTTAGTTACTAGAGCTTATTAAATAGGTTATTAAAGTCGTTTTTATTTTTTTTTATAGTTAATTTAATAAGATATAATACTTATAGAGGTTTGGGATTAGTTTATAATAATAATTAATTATTTTACAAAAAATAATAATAATAAAGGAGAAGGCTCTATGGAATTGACCATTCCCAAACAAGTCCTTTTGGAGATTTTACAAACTGCCCAAGGAGTAGTGGAAAAAAGAAGTTCCATGCCTATTCTCTCTAATGTTTTGCTGGAAACCACTGATGAAGGAATTCAGTTAGTGGCTACTGATTTGCAGGTGGGGATACGCTTAACTTGTCCGGCCCAGATCATTCAAAAGGGTGGAATATCTATTTTAGCCAGAAAATTTTATGAAATTGTCCGAGAACTTCCGGATGAGGAGATCTATCTAAAACTTAAAGAAAATAATAGATTATTAATATCTTGTAAGGGAGCCCAATTTAATATTGTCGGCCTGCCGGCAACCGATTTTCCTTCCTTACCGGAAGCCGATATTAAAAAAAGTGTACCTTTGGAGGGGGCGCTCTTACGGGAAATGATTTTGAAGACCATTTTCTCCGTCTCGCCGGATGAAGGGCGTTATAATTTATCAGGGATTTATTTTGAATATGTCAAACAAGAAAACAACCCTCTTCTCCGAATGGTTTCAACGGACGGCCATCGCTTAACCTTATTAGATAAATCTATCGAAGCGTTAGAAGAAGGACTTTTTCCTAAAGGGGTTTTATTACCCCGGAAGGCCGTATCGGAATTGCTCAAGATTTTGGAGAAACCCGGTTCGGTCCTCTTTGGGTTTAAGGAGTCCTTTGGAGTATTTCAAAAAGAGGATACTTTAATGATTATGAGGTTATTAGAAAGTAATTTTCCGGATTATAATTTGGTCTTACCGAAGAAAAAAGAAAAATTAATCCATATTTCTAAAAATACCCTGATGGATACCATGAGAAGAATGGCCGTTTTGTCAACCGAAAAATACAAAGTTGTTAAATTTTCACTGACTCCAGGAAGCTTAGAAATACAATCAATTAATCCGGATCTGGGGGAAGCTAAAGAGACCGTATCTCTGGACTATAAGGGAAATAAATTAGAAGTCGGTTTTAATGCCCGGTTTTTTATCGATGCCCTCCAAGTCATGGAAAGTGAAACCGTTATTTTGGAATTAAAGGATTCGGTGAGCCCGGCCTTAATTCATGGTGAGGATGATCCTGGATTTCAGGCACTGATTATGCCCATGAAGCTGATGGAAGAATCAGGGGAAATTCAATGATCCCCGGAGATAGGTATATCTGAAAACATCTTCATGAATTAGTTAAAAAAAAATTTTTAAAATAACAATAAAATCCGAAACCATATTTATTTTGGATAGGAATAGAGGAACGGAAACAATATGACATCTTATGGAGCAGATCAAATTAAGGTTTTGGAAGGGTTGTCCCCTGTTCGGGAAAGACCTTCCATGTATATCGGTAATACTTCAACGGAAGGTCTGCACCAACTGGTTTATGAAGTAGTCGATAACAGCATTGATGAGGCCTTGGCCGGTTTTTGTAATCGTATTGATGTGATTATTCACTCGGATGAAAGCATTTCCGTTGAAGATAATGGTCGGGGTATACCGGTGGAGATGCATAAGGCAGAAAAAAAACCGGCCGTGGAAGTAGTCATGACCAAACTCCATGCCGGTGGTAAATTTGATAACGAAACCTATAAGGTTTCCGGAGGCCTTCACGGTGTCGGGGTTTCGGTGGTCAATGCCCTTTCGGAATTTTTAGAAGTGGAGGTCCGAAGAAGCGGCCAAGTCTATTCTCAGCGCTATGAAAAAGGGAATACGGTAACGCCTTTGGAAGTCATCGGAACAACTAAACGAAACGGGACTAAAGTTCTTTTTAAACCGGATGCCGATATCTTTGAGTCCACACACTTCAGCTATGATATCCTCTCCCAGCGCTTTCGAGAGCTTTCTTTTCTAAACCGTGGGGTCAGAATAACCATTGAGGATGAACGGGAAAACAAAAAGAACGAATTTTTTTATATGGGTGGCATCAATTCTTTTGTCGAATATCTGAACCGTAATAAAGAGACCGTCCATCCAAAACCGATCTATATCTCAGGACAGCGCGGGGACGTCATTATCGAGGTCTCTTTTCAATATAATGATTCCTACCAGGAAAAAATTTTCTCTTATGCCAATACCATCAACACCCGAGACGGCGGATCGCATCTCAGTGGATTTAAAACAGCCCTAACCCGCAGCCTTAATCAATACGCGACCAAGGAAAACTTGCCTAAAAATCTGCGGGAAAAGGTTTCCGGTGACGATGTCCGGGAGGGAATGACCGCTATTATCAGCGTTAAGCTTCCTAATCCCCAGTTTGAAGGTCAGACTAAAACCAAACTGGGAAACAGCGAAGTCAAAGGACTGGTGGACAATCTGGTTTATGAAGAGTTAAACACCTTTCTGGAGGAAAATCCATCGGTGGCCAAAAATATTTTAATAAAGGTCACCGAAGCGGCCCGGGCCCGGGAGGCGGCTCGAAAGGCCAAAGAATTGACCCGTCGAAAAGGGGCTCTGGTGGACACCTCTCTGCCGGGAAAATTAGCCGATTGTCAGGAACGGGACCCCCGATTTTCTGAACTATATATTGTCGAGGGGGATTCAGCCGGCGGATCGGCCAAACAAGGACGGGATAGGAAATTTCAGGCCATCTTGCCTTTAAAAGGAAAAATCCTCAATGTGGAAAAGGCCCGGTTTGACAAAATGATCGAAAATAACGAGATCAAAACCATCATCACGGCCTTGGGTGCAGGCGTGGGGGGGGAAGATTTTCAACCCGAACAATTACGCTATCAAAAGATCATTATTATGACCGATGCCGATGTCGACGGGGCTCATATTCGCACCCTGTTATTGACCTTTTTTTATCGACAGCTTCCTCAATTAATTGATAAGGGGTTTTTATATATCGCTCAGCCCCCGCTTTACCGGGTGGTTACCGGGAAAGAAGAAACCTACATCAAGGATGATGAAGCCTTTCATAAGTTCTTAGGAAAAAGGGGTATTCATAAAAAGAAACTCTTCTGGAAGGATAAGGAAAAAACGCTCGAAGGGGAGGCCCTTATTCAGTTTCTGGAGAAAATCAATCACTATTTGCGGTCTCTGGAAAAGCTGGAGTTAAAAGGCTTTCATCCCCAGGTCATGGAGATCCTCGCTGATCCGGAGGAATCGGCGACGTTGACCAGAATTCGTCTGAAAGAGGCCTCCTTTATGGCCGCCTTGAAAAAGAAACTAGAAGGTCATGGTTTCTCCACCGGGGAATTGAATTTTGATGAAGAACATCAGGCCTATGCCCTGCCGATATTGGATCAACCCGGGGGAAAGGAGCTGTATATCCTGGATTGGAATCTCCAGGCCATGGCCGATTTTCAAACCATAAAACGGTATAAAAAGGAATTACCCTGGCTGCAAGCCTTTCCTCTTCTGGTGATTAATGATCAAGAACCTCAAACCATACTTAACCCGAAAGATTTGCGGGATTTTTTTATGGAAGAAGGTAAAAAGGGGTTGAGTATTCAACGCTACAAAGGCCTGGGGGAAATGAATCCCCAACAGCTTTGGCAGACCACCATGAATCCGGAAAATCGTACCTTACTGCAAATCAAAGTGGAAGATATGGTCGAGGCCGAGGAAATGTTTACCATCTTAATGGGAGACAAAGTGGAACCCCGGAGAGACTTTATCTACCAGCATGCCTTGGAAGTTCGGGAATTGGATATTTAAATAAGAAGGGTCAAGGCGTCAAGGATTCCAGGATTCGAGGATGTTAGGACACCGTCAGCTTGAATCCTTGGATCTCGGAACTCTTGAATCCTGATAAGGATTATTATGACTTTGGTATCACAAGAACTGCCGACCAACATCGAAGACGAAATCAAACGCTCATATATGGATTATGCCATGAGCGTCATTATCGGAAGGGCTCTGCCCGATATCCGAGATGGCCTTAAACCCGTTCATCGGCGAATCCTCTTCGCTATGCGGGAATTGAATAATGACTATAATAAAGCCTATAAAAAATCAGCCCGGATTGTCGGTGATGTGATCGGTAAATATCATCCCCACGGGGATACGGCGGTCTACGATACCATTGTTCGGATGGCCCAGGATTTTTCCCTGCGCTACCCCTTGGTCGATGGCCAGGGCAATTTTGGGTCTGTGGACGGGGATTCGCCGGCGGCCATGCGCTACACGGAAATCCGTATGACCCGATTGGCTCATGAATTCTTGGAGGATTTGGACAAGGAAACCGTAGACTTTTTACCCAATTATGACGGATCTCTCCAAGAGCCGTCCATCCTGCCCACCCAAGTCCCTAATCTTCTGATCAACGGTTCTTCCGGGATTGCCGTGGGCATGGCCACCAATATCCCTCCTCACAATCTTTCCGAGGTCGTCGATAGCCTCCTGGCTATTATTAAGAATCCCGATCTTTCTTTTGAAGAGTTGATCCGCTTGATTCCTGGTCCGGATTTCCCCACCGCCGGTTTTATTTACGGCAGCAGTGGTATTGTCCAGGCTTATCGGACCGGCCGGGGTATTATCAAACTGCGGGCCAGGGTCTTGGTCGAAAAAAAGAAAGCCCAAGGGGGCCGGGAAAGCATTGTGGTCACGGAATTACCCTACCAGGTGAATAAGGCCAAGTTGATTGAAAAAATTGCCGACCTGGTAAAGGAAAAAAAGATAGAAGGCATCCAGGATATTCGGGATGAGTCCGACCGGGAAGGGATGCGCATCGTCATCGACTTGAAAAAAGATGAGGTAGCTGAAATCATCCTGAACCAGCTTTATAAATTCACCTCCATGGAAGTCACTTTCGGAATCATCCTCTTGGCCATTGTCCATAACCGGCCTAAGATCATGGACCTGAAAGCCATGTTGGTCTATTTCCTGGACTTCCGAAAAGAAATTATTCGGAAAAGGACCTTGTTTGAATTAAAGGAGGCCGAGAGAAAGGCCCACATTCTGGAGGGCTTAAAGATCGCCCTGGATCACTTGGATGAGATCATCGCCTTGATCCGCAAAGCCAAAAATCCCCCGGAGGCCAAATCCCAACTGATCAGTCGGTTTTCTTTTTCGGAGATTCAGGCCCAATCGATTTTAGAGATGCGCCTGCAGCGTTTGACCAATCTGGAGCGGGAGAAGATCATTCAGGACTATCGGGAGATCCTCAAAACCATTGAGCGGCTGAAGGCCATCTTGGCCAGTGAGGCTATGATCCTGCAATTGATCCGAGAAGAATTAAGCGAGCTTAAAAAAAGATATGGCGATGAACGCCGGACTGAGATCCTGGAGGATACCACCGAAATCGAACTGGAGGATCTGATCGTTGAAGAAGACATGGCAGTGACCATCTCCCACGGGGGGTATATCAAAAGAAACCCCATCAGCCTCTATCGCAGTCAGAGACGGGGCGGGAGGGGGATCACCGGGATGGAGACCAAAGAAGATGATTTTGTAGAACATCTCTTTATCGCTTCCACCCATGATTATTTCCTTTTCTTTACCAACCTGGGTCGGCTTTACTGGTTAAAAGTCCACGAGATTCCCCAAGCCGGACGTCTAGCCAGAGGCAAGGCCATGGTTAACGTCTTAAATCTCCAGGCCAAGGAAAAAGTAGCCACCACCCTGACGGTTCGCTCCTTTGAAGAAGGGAAATCGGTCATCATGGTGACCCGTAAGGGCATCATCAAAAAGACCGATCTGATGGCCTTCAGTCGGCCCAGGGCGGGTGGGATTATTGCCACGCTCATCCAGGAAGGGGATGAATTAATCGCCGCCGATGTCACCCAGGGGTCCCAAGACATTTTCCTGGGTACCCGAGACGGCCTGTCCATCCGCTTTAAGGAAAAAGATATTCGCGAGATGGGGCGGATGGCCCAGGGGGTTAAAGGAATCCGCTTGAGTCCCTCTGACTGGGTTGTGGGGGCGGAAGTGTTGTCTCAAGAAGGGACCATCCTGACGGTTACCGAAAACGGTTTTGGCAAACGGACCAGGACAGAGGAGTATCGGGAACAGGGCCGGGCCGGAAAAGGGATCATCACCATTAAAACATCCAATCGAAACGGTCCGGTGGTGGGCGTCTTGCAGGTTACCGATGAGGACGATCTGATGATTATTACCGACCGGGGTAAAATTATCCGTCTGAAGGTCAAAGACATCTCCGTCTTAGGGCGGAACACCCAGGGGGTCCGGTTGATCAATCTGGAAGAGCAGGAAAAAGTGGTCAGCGTAGCCCGTTCGGCAGCCAAGGAAGAGGAGAAAGGTGACCAGGAATAACCAACATCCGACTATCGGAGTAATCGGCGCCGGAAGTTGGGGAACGGCCTTGGCCTGGATACTGGCCCATAATGGCTTCCCGGTCCATTTGTGGTCCTATGAAAAGGAAACCGCTGATCAGATTACCAAAGAAAAAGAGAATAAGGTTTTTTTGCCCGGGGTTATTCTCCCCGACTCTATCGTGCCGACAACGCAGCTCAGTGAGGCCCTGGATCAAAAGGATATGCTGGTCCTGGCCGTGCCATCCCATTTTTTCCGGGGAGTCTTGAAGCAGATACTCCCCTGGCTTTCTTTGATTCCCAGTGATTGCCTGTGGATCTCGGCAACCAAAGGGATTGAAAATGAGAGCTTATTGACCATGTCCGGGGTCTTGGGGGAATTGCTGGACCCGGCCTATCATCCTAATATCGGCAGCTTATCAGGCCCGACTTTTGCCAAGGAGGTTTCTCGAAAACTTCCTACGGCTGTGACCTTGGCTTCCAGGGAGGATAAAACGGCTCAAAAGGCCCGAAGTTTTTTTTTCAACGACTTTTTCCGGGTCTATACCAATAGGGATTTGTTAGGGGTGGAATTGGGGGGTGCCCTGAAAAATGTGATTGCACTGGCCGCGGGAATGTCCGATGGATTAGGGCTGGGACATAATTCCCGCGCCGCCCTGATCACCCGGGGGCTTGCGGAGATTTGTCGACTGGGAGAAAAAATGGGGGCCATGAGGCCGACTTTTTTTGGCTTAGCCGGTATCGGTGATTTGGTTTTGACCTGCACCGGGGAACTAAGTAGAAACCGCAGCGTCGGGCTTCGCCTGGGGCAGGGAGAAAAATTATCCGCTATTCTCTCCTCTATGACCATGGTTGCGGAGGGAGTCAAAACCACCAAGGCGGCCCATCAACTGGCCCAAAGGGAATCGGTTGAGATGCCCATTGTCTCCCAGGTCTATAGTATTTTATACGAAGACTGCCAGCCTCGAGCAGCGGTCAAGGGTCTGATGACTCGGGATTTAAAGGCCGAAGGGTAGGGAAACCGAAATATTCTCCCCTCCATGGGGCTAATGAACCAATTAGCCACTAGATCTGGTGTAGCTAAAAGAGTTGACATTAAGAAAATTTTATTGTAAAAATATTGCGCAATTTCCAAAAAACCAATCAAATCATTAAATAAGGAAACGGGTCTGTGATAATAAAAAGAGGTTGTCTCTTTATTACCATAGTACTGCTTTTGATATTTCCCTGGCAGACATTTGGTGCATCAGCAAAGAAAGAAGCCGACAAGAAAAAAAATTCCCCTAAAACATCGGCAACTTCCAAAAAATCCAGCTCATCACAGCTGAAAACAGCAAACAAGAAATCCAATAAATCCTTGCGAGCGAAGAAAAAACGCTCCCATCAGGTAGCCCAAGAACGGCTGCCTGCCGCTAAGGATAACCCTCCTTTAATCAAGGTTACCCCTCTGGAGAACGGGAAGTTTTTGTTGGAACCGATGGATAGTTCAAAAAATTCCTTGGATAAAGGGGCCGATTCATTAAGTCTGATTAAGAAACCGGTTTTTGAGGAAGAGCTAAAAAAAGAAGAAGATCTAAAAGATAAAGAGAAAAATGCTAATCCCTTAGTAAACTTTCCGAATCTTTTGGTGGAGATTTCCAAGCAATTATTAGGAAAAACCTATCGGCTGGGTGGAAATGGTCAAGGAGAAGGGGGAATCGATTGTTCTGGCTTTGTTAAAAAGATTTACCAGTCCCTGACGCTTTCCTTACCCCATTCCAGTCGGGAACAGGCCAAAATGGGATCTTTGGTGACCACGGAATGGGACCTGAGCCAGTTAAGAATCGGAGATTTATTATTTTTTAAACGAAACCGTGGGGCCCAGATTAGTCACACGGGAATGTATATCGGCGAAGGCAAGATGATTCATTCGGCCAGTAAAAAAGGTGTGGTTATTTCCAACCTCATGGCCTCCAATTATTATAATAGAAACTTTGTTATGGCCAAACGCCTTTTTATCATTGATGATCCCCAGGTGGATGAATTTAAGGAATTTAAGGAAATCAAAGAATCTTCCTATCAATAAATTGCCAACTCACTTTAGAAAGAAAAGGGCGGGGTGAACCCGCCCTTTTCTTTTGGTCCCTCTTCCTCTATACCCTTAGCAAAATAATCGATTTAATCCCTCTCAATTATCGTGGTCATGCCCATACCTCCCCCCACACAAAGGGTGGCCAGACCAAGGGTCAGATTGCGGCGGATCATTTCATACATCAAGCTGATGATGATCCTAACACCGGTGGCCCCAACGGGATGACCAAGTCCTATGCCGCTTCCATTAACGTTGGTGATCTCCCGATTTAATCCCAACCCTTTTTCACAGGCTAGATACTGGGCGGCAAAGGCCTCGTTCACTTCAATGAGCTGAATATCCTTCAGGGTCATTCCGGTCCGCTTCAAACATTTTTCCGTAGAAGGAACCGGTCCATAGCCCATATACTTGGGGTCCACCCCGGCCACGGCCTGGCCCACGATTTTGGCCAAGGGGGTCAGCCCTAATTCCTGGGCCCGGGAACGGGAGGTAATGATTACGGCCGCCGCCCCATCGTTCAGACCGGAGGAATTCCCTGCAGTGACTGACCCCTCTTTGTTGAAGGCCGGGGCCAGCTTGGACAGATCGGCCATGGTTAAACCATAGCGGACATGTTCATCGGTATCCATCATCCGGGGTTCTCCCTTTTTCTGGGGGATAGGTACCGGAACGATCTCTTCTTTAAATTTTCCGGCTGTAATGGCCGCCTCGGCATTATTGTGACTGCGCAGGGCGATGATATCCTGTTCCTCCCGGGAAATGTTGTATTTTTGGGCCAGATTTTCCGCGGTCTGGCCCATGATATAGCCCTTTTTTTCCAGGAGATTGCTGCCGGAGTGGAGCATTTCCCACATGGAATCGGTCATCTGGCCATGGGTCAGACGGTGCCCCCACCGGGCGGTCATGAGGACATAGGGGGCGGAACTCATTGATTCCACACCCCCGGCCAGGACGATTTGAGAATCACCGGCTTTAATCTGCTGGACCCCAAAGGCTAAGGCGGCCATGGCCGAAGAACACTGGCGCTGGATAGTTACGGCTGGGACTTCAACCGGGATACCGGCCTTCAGAGCCGCCGTTCGGGCGGTATTGGCCTCATCCGGACACTGACAACAATCCCCTAAGATAATATCATCCAAGAGATCTCCGGATATATTTGCTCTGTTTAAGACTTCCGAAATGACTAAGGCAGCTAATTGGTGAGCCCGGATGGATTTAAAGGCCTCGCCAAATTTCCCAATCGGAGTTCGGGCTGCACTGACTATAACTATATCGTTTGGACTTTTCACGGGTAATTTCCTCCTTTGATTTAGACGAATTCCTTTTGATGGTAAACAGAAGTCGACTCATAGTCAACTTTTTAGTTTGTGTTCATCCCGATATTCTAATTTCCGGATGGAAACTAGTTAATGGTTGTATTTATTACCTCGGATGTTTTACAATAAATAATAATAAAATCACCCGGTCAGACAGGAGGGATTCTATGAATTCAACAGCCTTGGCTTTACTAAAGGGATGTGCCCAAGTTGAGCAATCCGGCAAAGTAACTATTTTTGATCAGAAGAAGCTTCGCGGGGAGATTATCGATCAACTCGTTAATTTGGCGGTCTTTGGAGATAAAGACCAGAAAGCGATGGCCTATTGGTTGATCTGGGAATTGGGTAATTCTCTGGGGACTTATCCGGCCTCTATTCATCAATTCTATATGGCCATTGGTCGAGGTGAAATTGCCCGACGGTTAACCGTACCGGCCATCAATCTTCGAGCCATGACCTATGATTCGGCAAGGGCCGCCTTTAAAGCCGCTATTCAAAGGGGCGTTGGTGCCCTGATCTTTGAGATTGCCCGGTCAGAGATCGGCTATACGGCCCAAAGACCAGTGGAATATTTTTCGGTGGTCATGGCCGGAGCTATTAAAGAAGGCTTTCTGGGACCATTATTTGTCCAAGGAGACCATTTTCAGGTCAGCGGGAAAAAATATAAGGACAAACCGGAAGAAGAAGTAAAGGCCATTGAGCAACTCATCCAAGAGGCCATCCAGGCCGGTTTTTATAATATTGATATTGATACCTCAACCCTGGTGGATCTCAGCCAGTCCTCGGTTCCCGAACAACAGAGGGCCAACTATGAATTGTGCGCCCGGTTTACCTCCTTTATTCGTCAACAACAGCCCCCTGGAATCACCATTTCCGTTGGAGGTGAAATCGGAGAGGTCGGTGGAAGAAATAGCGACGAGATAGAACTACGGGCCTTTATGGACGGTTTCAATCAGTCCAAACCACCTGGTCTCCCCGGGCTTTCCAAGATCAGCATCCAAACCGGGACAAGTCATGGGGGTGTGGTTTTACCGGATGGCACCCTGGCCCAGGTAGCCATTGATTTTAATGTGCTCCAGGAGCTATCCAAGGTTAGCCGGAGCAGTTACGGCATGGGCGGGACGGTCCAACATGGGGCCTCAACGCTACCGGATGAGGCCTTTAATCAATTTGTAACCCATGAAGCGGTGGAAGTCCACTTGGCCACGGGTTTTCAAAATATCATTTATGACCACGAAAAATTCCACCCCAATTTAAAACAAACGATTTATGAATATCTTAAGGCCAATCATGCCGATGAATGGAAAGCCGGGAAAACGGAGGAACAGTTTTATTATAGCACCCGTAAAAAAGGGCTGGGGCCATTTAAAAATCAAATGTGGGAATTAGGGGAAGAGATACGCCTGGCTATCAGGCAGACCTTGGAAGAAAAATTCGGATTTTTATTTGAGCAGCTGCAGGTGGGGGATACCCAGGAACTGGTTCGAAAATATGTCCCTTTGGTTGAAGTGGAAAAGAAACCGGCAGATTTCGGGTTAAAGAAGATTCAAGAGGAGGATGTCTCAGACCTTTCGGATTAAACGGGCTTTAAGAACCCTTTTTCCAGGATAACACAAGGTCTACCTCGGGCAATAGGGCAGGGTAGCCAATTAAAAGATTAAACCTGGAATTCCCCGTGTTGGCGAGTCAAATGAGCTACTGAAAGCCTAGGAGAAAGCTTTTCTACTCGTCTTCGAATTATTCTTCGATCGTAGAACCTTCTGGGTACAAGGTAAGTTCTTAGGTACGACCATTTTTTTCTTTTGACAATAAAGGGCCAGAAAGGTTCGGCAACTGCCCGATCCGTCCAGTCCCTCTTCTTGCGGTAGTTGGGCATATTTACAGAGTAAATCACAAAAATGGTTAAGGTGCTTAATAGCCTTCTCTCCTGAGGGATGGTTTAAGCCTGAGGCCATAAAGATCCCCATCCTAAAGCAAGATTACTGTAATACCAAGTCAAAAGAAGATAAAGTATAAAAAAACAGTATTATAGAACTCGATCTTGGTAGACGGGGTATTCCTTTCAGGTTTGCATTTAGAAAAAAACCATGATATATAGGAGCCCAGTTGGGTTGAGGAAAAGCCGGTAAAGACCCGAACCTGCCCGGGTGTGTGGATTCCCCAAATATTGACTAAAGATTTAAGGTTAATACCTATCCGGGATTTAACTCTTCTCCTTTATCCCCAAAAAATTACATAAATTTAAGGCTGTCCGTCCATCAGAGGGACCAGTATGGTAAGGGCAGGGCAGGAATTATTTCTTTTTTATGGTAGTAACTCTTCTTAGGTTTTCCCTCGTTTGGTCCTCCGGGAGTCGTTTCCTTTCAAGGTATGTCTTGGTGGTCCTGTTTTTATTTCCCCTTTTGGTCTCCTCCAATCAAGCAGGAGCCCAAACCAATCCTTCACCGATAGAAAAAAATAAAAGTCCTTACAGTCTGCTGATGCATTTTCAATATGGTTTGCCCGTCCAATATGTCTCGGATCTCTTGTATTCGAATTTTGAAATGGCCAGCCTGGGAATAGCCCTGGAAAAGGAATGCGGCCTCTGGCCCTTTTGGGGAAATCGAAAGCTGGTCGAGTCGGTCCTCCTGGAATTTCGTTTTTCCAAGATCTGGGGTAGAGACATTGAACTTTGCCAGGACCAAGTCTCCAAGGCCGTCTGGGAGCAGGCCCAGAAAGAAGGCCATCGCCCCAAAACGGACTGGGACCATTATCAAATCGGCCTGACTCCCTATTATCGAGTCTATTATCCTTTAGCCAAGCAGGTCCGGGTCTATGCCGAAGCCGGGCTCGGCTTCACCCTTCTTAACAAACCATTGATAGAAGAGGGGACAACTTGGAACTTTCTATTGACGGGTGGGGTGGGACTTGATTGTAAACTATTTAAATATCCTTTTTATACTTTTCTGCGATTTGAACACTTCAGCAATGGGGGTAAGCTTTGGGGATCGGGAGGTATGACTACCAGTCGGGTGATCGGGCCTGAAACACTCGTCTTTGGAATCGGGATCCGCCATCCTCTGGATTGGTAAAAAAATCACAGTAGCAGAACCCTCGACCTTGTCGGTAGATGTTTTGTTGAGTTTAGAGAAAATCCGGATGACGGCTATGCCATTGGGCGGCTAGTTCGTAAGCCAAAGCGACCCTTAAAGCCAACTCTTCCTGGAAAGGTTTGGCATAGAGCATCAGACCGATCGGCAGGCCGTCACGGGTGAATCCGCAAGGCAACGAGACGGCACAAAGGTTTAAAATATTACCGAGAGAAGTGTTGCGTAAATATTTCCCATTGAAGAGACGGTAGCTTTCGGCAGAGGCATCAACTTCAGCAAGTGCTTTGGCTGGAATGATCGTGGTCGGCACCAGAAGGACATCGATATCTTTGAGGGACTGGAGGATTCGAAAACGAAGGTTTTGCCATAGACGCAGCTCGGTAAGATAATCCGGGGCAGACAGGGTTCGGCCGGCGATCATCCGCTCGGCGACAACCGGGTCGAGTTGGTCATAGTGATCGTTTAAGAGTTTTTCATTTACCACACAGGCCTCAGCAGCAATCATCAAGGCCCTTTTTCTGGAAGAAAAAGTCTCGGCCACTTCTGGTAGTTCCCTACTAGAAACCCGGGCGCCAAGGGACTGGAAAACGGCAGCGGTCTCCCGAACCGCCTGGGCTACCTCAGGATCCACCTCATCAAAAAAAACGGTTTCCCCGAAGGCTAACCGAAGACCCTTAAGGCCGTCTTTTAAGTTGGACAAGACATTCTGAGATGGGACATGGACGGTTGTCGGGTCATCCGGGTCCGGTCCCTGTAACACCTGATAAACCAGGGCGGCATCTTCCACCGACCGCGTTAATACCCCAACAGAATCCAAGGTCCAACTCAGGGGATACACTCCGGAACGACTGATGCGACCCACTGTGGTTTTTAAACCAACAAGGCCACAGAGCGCGGCGGGGATACGGACTGAACCGCCTGTATCCGTACCCAGAGCCATGGGGACCATCCCGGCAGCAACGGCTACGGCCGAACCGCTGCTCGACCCCCCGGGAATATAAGGTTTGGTCTTCCATGGATTCAGGGGGGTACCTTGATCGTGGTTAATCCCTACGCCGCTAAAGGCAAACTGGACGGTATTGGTCTTTCCCAAAAGAACCATTCCGGCCTTGGTGAGACGTTGAACGACTGCACAGTCTTTTTGAGCCATGTTTTGGGACAATAGCCGACAACCGGCTGTCGTTGGAACCCCTTGCACATCGAAGAGGTCTTTCACGGCATAAGGTATTCCTCTCAGCAGGTTGGTGAAACGACCTGACTTGATCATGGACCAGGCCTGATGGGCCTCATTTAAGGCCCGCTCCCTAGTCAAATGCAGAAAAGCCTTTAAAGACCCATTAAAGTGCTCAATCCGGGACCACGATTGGTCCATCAGCTCTTGTGGACTCAACTCACCGGATTGAAAGGCCGCTGAAAATTGAGTAATGGTCTGATATGAAAATTCGGACATTTTTATCTGCCAGACTAATTGATTATTTAGACTTTCCGGGCCATAATTAAGGTAACTCTTGTTAATCAGGGTCTCGTGAATTTGCCGTCAAGTCAAGAGGAAAATATCAGATAAGATTTGCACCACGAAATTCCCTGTGCTAAGATTTGCACCTCATCACCCAGGGAAAGGGCGATGATTGAAGTCTTCAAGGTCTCGGGGGTTAAAGTCTTGCGGCAAAACCAATCGACGAGACTTCGACGAGCTCAGCCGAGTCGTGAAAGACCTGCAGTTAAACCCATTGAATTCTAAATTTTTTATAAAGGATCAACTATGGAACTTGTTCAGACCCAATACGAGATTAAGGATGGAATCGCCACCCTGACACTCAACAGACCGGAGAAGCTGAATGCCTTTACCCCGATTATGGCCCAAGAAATAATAGAGATTTTTTCTCAGGCCGATCAGGATGATGCCGTCCGGGTGGTTATTGTTACCGGCGCCGGCAAGGCCTTTTGTGCCGGGGCGGATTTGTCCTCAGGAGGACAGACCTTTGATCGGGTTGTCCGGGAAGGGACTCCCATATCGATCAGTCAACATCGGGATCGTGGAGGTAAGGTGGCTTTGGCTGTCTATAATTGCCGGAAACCGGTCCTTGGGGCCATTAACGGTCCGGCTGTGGGGGTAGGGATTACCATGACCCTGCCTATGGATATACGAATCGCCGCAGAAGAGGCTAAAATCGGTTTTGTCTTTTGCCGCCGAGGTGTAGTTCCAGAGGCCTGTTCTTCCTGGTTCCTGCCTCGAATTGTGGGAATTTCCAAGGCTGCCGAATGGATCTATAGTGGGCGCGTCTTTCCGGCCTCCACTGAGGTCCATTCCGGGTTGTTCAATTACGTGGTCCCTGGTCAGGAAGTGCTTCCGAAGGCTAGGGCCCTGGCTAAAGAAATCGTTGAAAACAGCGCTCCTGTTTCCATATCGCTGAGTAAAGCCATGCTCTGGCATGGTTTAGGGGAACCGGATCCCCAATCCGCTCATCTTATTGATTCCCGATGTTTCTTTTGGGCCGGGCGACAAAAAGATGCCTATGAAGGGGTCCAGAGTTTCTTAGAAAAAAGGCCTCCCAACTTCTCCTTAAAGGTATCCACCGATCTACCCGATTTTTACCCCTGGTGGAAAGAGCCTAAAATATAAATTTAGGGTTATCGGAGGCAGGCCTCTGCCCGACAGTATTGGCTATAAAAAAGGGCAGGACCAAAAAAGGTGGGAGTAGAATGGATCTGGGGGGAAACCCTGTTCGCCAGATTCACCTAGTCATCAGGGGAGATAAATATTGAAGCATCCCCCTCCATGATCAGGATTATTCATGATCAGGATATAGCCAACCCGGCCTTTATCTTGGTGTAATTTTACTACGGAATAAGCGAAGTATAAACCCAGACCGGTTCCTCCGGTTAAAAAGCTGGTTTTCATCGGGGAATCCGGGATCGTATTAATCATATGCTCGGGGTAGCCTGGTCCGTTGTCTTCAATTTGAATAACCAAAAATCCCCGTTCATCTTTGAGGGTGGTGATCTTTATCCTGTCGTGGGTATATCTGAAGGCATTATTAAGGACATTGTTGATGACCCCGCTGATTAGATCTTTATCCAGAAACCAAAACAAGTTGTCCGGGTTTTGGATTTCAAGGTTGATCCCCCGGGAGTCCAAAAGAGGCTTATTATAAAGGACGATCTCTTCAATAAATTCTCCGATATCATGGTAGTCAATATTTAGGGTTAGCTGGGCCTTGTCCATCTTGTAAAGGGTCAACAACTGAATGAGGTTATTACTGACGCGTTTTGACTCATATTGCAAATGGGCCAGTAAGGAAAAAGAAGGGCAGGCCGCCAACGAACACTGGGTTAAGACCTCATCGGTTGTGTTGAGAAGCAGGCCGATAGAGTTTTTCATGTCATGAACCAAAGAGGCCAAGCAGGTCGAAAAATCAAGAGCATTCCGATTACCATCCATAACAACTCTCCAGTCAGGATGAAACTTCTAACCTTTTGGATCTTAACCTGGTCAAAATTCGGTGCGGGACAGCCCTTCGTGCATTTCGAGAAGGACAGGGATTTTTTTGTAATTGGGGTCAATTTTTTGTAGACGGGCCAGATAGTCCTTGGCCCGAAGGAGCAGGGTTGGATCTTTCCCTGTTTTTTTCATAAACATAAGGAGAGTCTGGGCCGTATTAGCCAAAATGATTTTATTCCCCGGTAAACTTCGAGCGGCTTGCTCGAAACATTCCATGGCCTCGGAAAGTTTTCCTTCTTCGACCAGCTTGACTCCTTGATTGTTTATCTGGATAATCTCTTTTCGGGTAGAATTAATCAACCGACTCCCCTCGGCCGACATATTAGCCTCATTGCAAATGGTTTGGACTTTTTGGAGCAGTTCTTCATCTTCATGATTGTTTCGGATAACTTCTTTGATTAACTCTAAGCCGCTTTCTTTTTCCCCGACCTCCAAGCAGGCTTTAGCCAGATCTACAATGACTTCTTCGGGAATATTCTTGCCGGAAATCTTGAAAAGCTCGTTGGCTTCTTGGAAGGATTGTTTTGATTCTTTGGGTTTGTTTAACGTTTGGAAAACAACGCCCTTCATGGTAGCAGCTTGAAAGGCGGCTTCCGGACTTTCTTTAAAGTCCTTGTTGATTTCATTGAGGACAGGCAGGGCGTTTTCCGGTTCATTTTTTCCAATAAACGCCTTGGCCAATCCCGTATAGACCGTGGGGCTTTTGAGATAGGAGTGCTTGCCGACCTCTATGGCGGACTTGAAGGCCTTCTCCGAAACCTCATAGTCATTAAGCTGGAGGGCGATTTCCCCGAGTTGTTTTTGACGGGAAATCGATTTGGGGGATATAGCAATGGCGTCTAGAAGGATGTTTTGAGCTTCTTCGGTGGAATTCAGCTTTACCATGGTTTTGGCCAGCCAGTCATAGGCCAGAACATTCATCTTGTTTTCTTCAATCAGGGCACTGAAAATATCACTGGCCTCTAAATATCTGCCTTGGTGAAAAAGAACCCTTCCCAAACCGGTTTTAGCCCAGGGGATAGTGCGCATCATCAGGACATTTTCATACACTTCTTTGGCCCGGTCATAATCGGCAATGGATAGGCAGAGCTCTCCTTTCAGTTTGAGATATTCAAAAAGATTGGGGGGATTTTTTTTGATCTGTTCATCACAGAGATCGATGGCATGGCGATATTCTTTTTTCTTAACGGCAGTTTCAATAAGTTCCAAATCGTATTTCTTTCGGATGGCCTTATCGATACGGGTTTTCAGGACCTCCCGGGCAAAGGGCTTGATGAGGTAATCGTCCGGGGTGTATTCGGCTGCACCCATAACCATCTCTGGTGTGTTCTCAGCCGTAACCATAATAAAAACGGTGGATAGCTTGATCAAATCCCGATGTTTAACCTCCTCGAGAATTTGCTGCCCATCCTTTTGGTTATGTCCTAAGTTATAATCGCAGAGAATGACATCATATGGTTTGGCTTGGATCATGGCTATTGCCGATTCGGCAGTCCCGGTACCGTCGATATTCTCGGCTCCGAAACTCATCAAGATGGATCGAATGGAGGTCCTGAATTCTTGAAAATCATCAACCACTAAAAATTTTTTATATTTATAGTTAATAGACATTTGAGCCATCCTGCCGCTCGGAATGATTAGAATTTAGTAACTTCCCAGCGGAAATTTTAAATTTCCAACTTTTTCCTATTTAGATTATAAAAGAGAGAGAAAACAAGGTCAAGTAGGAATTAATGGCCGGTCGGCGGGCTAAACGGGAATCGAGCCAAGAATTTCCAAAAGGGAGACAGAAATGTCCGATTTATCCGCTTTTGAGGTAATCGTCATCGGGGCCGGACTGGCCGGAATGATGGCTGCCTATACCGCTCAGGCCGGAGGGGCCAGGGTTTTATTGATTGATAAGGGGCCGATCGGTCGGGGCACAAATTCGGCCATGGCCAACGGTCTTTTTGCCTCTCCAACCGGAGATTACAGCCCGGAGTCTTTTCTTCGGGATACTATCCGGATCGGCCGGAGGATTAATCAAGAAGCCTATGTCCGACAGATAGCCTGGGAGGCCCCTAGGGCCATGTCGGCTTTGCAGGCCTTGGGCCTTGGTTTGGAAGAATCAAAAGGCCATTTTTTAGTTCGGACCCCAGGCCCGGAGATTATTCCCGGCCTGATCCTGGTCAAGACTTTGGCGGAAAAAATAGTCTCTCTGAAAGGAATTACGACCCTAAGACATTTCTATGTGACCGAGCTTTGGCGCGAGGAAAGGATAAAAGGGGTCAAAGGATTTGACCAGACCGGCCGGGATATGGTCTTGAAAGCCCCGACCGTCATTCTGGCCACCGGAGGGGCCGGAGCGGTTTATTTGCGAAACGATAACCAAAAAAGTATGCTGGGTCAGGGATATGCCTTGGCTGTCAGAGCGGGGCTGGCCTTATGGGATATGGAGTTCGTTCAGTTTTATCCTTTGGTCTTGGCCGAGCCCGGGCGGCCTTCCCTGCTGATCTATCCCCCTTATTCAGATGAGTTACGGCTGATCAATTCGGCCGGCGAGGATTTATTAAATAAGTGGGGAGAGAGTCGTCTGAATAAGGCGACCTTGACCATGCGGGATCAGCTTTCTATTCTGCTTTATGATGAAATTAAAAAAGGTCCGGTGTATTTGGATTGCCGTGCGGTGCCGGATGAAGTTTGGGACCGCCAGCGTTCTTCACTGATTAAAAAAATCCCTCTTGAACCTCAAAAAAGATGCTTGGCGGTGTCCCCGGCCGCCCATTTTTTTATGGGTGGAGTTCGCATAGATACCCGGTGTCAAACGGCTTTACCGGGATTATGGGCCTGCGGAGAGGTGGTTTGGGGACTCCATGGGGCCAATCGGAGAGGTGGAAACGCCCTGACCGAGTGTGCGGTAACCGGCCAAATCGCCGGTAGGCAGGCCGCTCTTTATGCCCAAACCCATCCCTTAACCGATTCCTCCAAAGAAGAGAAAGCCCTCGGATGGACACCTGGGACCATACCGATCTCTAGTCGACTTCGGGACCTCCGTCAAAAAATGAAGGAAACGGCCTGGGAGTGTGCCGGCATTCTCCGGACGGAAAAGGGTCTTAGGCAAGGGATGGCCGCGATGGATAGCCTGAAGATCCAACTAGATGGCCTGGCCCCCCAATCAATTGAGGAAAGAAGGCTGAAGGAAGATCTCCTCTCCGGAATTTTGGTGATCCAGGCCATTATGACGGCCAGCCTCGGTCGCCAGGAAAGTCGAGGCAGTTTTTCCCGTCTTGACTTCCCCCAAGAGGATGACCAAAAGTGGATGAAGAATTCCAGATTGATTTATAAATCCGATGGCACGGGATTTAAGGTAACCTATGAACCTGTAGAAGCCCTTACGGTTTAGCCCAAGGATTCCGCTTCGGTTTGAGCCAGGGCCAGCTTGGCCCGGATGAGCATTTGGTACTTGGCCTCGGCCTTGGCCAGATTCTTTCCCTTAAAGGCTTTTAATAGGTCTCCTTCAATTTCAGCCACCTCCAGGCGCCGGTAATAATCCAGAGACTCTTTGAGGTGGGCCACGACGATCTTACCGGTCAGTAAAGGGTGATTGTTGGTGACGTTGGCCTCTTTATAGCGAGTGCCGTGCTCAAGTTCCACTTCCAGGCCCATTCGAAAATCTTCCAGGGGAATATTCATTCCTTTGGGCTTAACCTGGGTTAAAATGATCTGAGCTTCTTGGGCGGGAACAACGGCTTTTTTGATAGCGGTCCAGTCGCGAAGACTCAGGGCCCGACAGACTCGTTTTACTTCTTTAACGGTTATGTATTCCGGCAGTTTCATGCTTGTCTCTCCTCCTCCTGTTTATTTTGCGGTTTCGGGGAATCATTTCTCCTGACTGACCTGGACTTGAATCCCAGTCTTATTTTTTTCAGATTGGCTGATGGTGACCATGGCCTTGCGCTTGTCTTTTTCGTAAGTAAAGATGGCTGCCGGGCCCATAGCGAGGGCGGTGGTTTCCTTCCAGCCTTGGGCCTTCATTTTTTCCTTATAGGTATTGATCAGGGGTTCCGGATTCTCGACCGATTCCAAGAGAAGATGGTATCCGCCCTCCACTGTTTGGGAAATAAGAATTTTGGTGTTGGGATGGACATAGACATCTTTGGGAAAATCTGCCGGAATTTGGGCCAGACCCTTGCTTGAAATCGTAGCCTCGCCGTGCTGGTCTTTGATTTTGATTTCCTGCTGGGAAAGATCTACTTTGACCTGGCCGCCGGAAGACTGGTCGACCTTTTTTTCCAAAGCTTTTTCTTCCCCGCTTTTTCCACAAGCGGCCAGAGCTAAAATAAGAACCAAAACGGAAACGACTGATAAAGATTTAATCATCATTTTTTGTTCCTCCTTAAATAATACAAGTCAAGGTCTAAGCTACAAGGTACGGGGGCCAGATAGAAAGAAGGCCATAGTCTGGAAAGCCCCAGGCATGTACCCATTTATATTCTTAAGCATACCCCTCTAAAGATGAGAAGGGGGCTTAATAAGAACCCTTGGCCATTTTGATAAAAAGGATTTCCCAATTTAATTGGGTATTGACATTCTGAGTTTGATAGACCGCTGCCCGATTGAGCAGGAGCAACCGCTTCAGCCAGACATAATCCGGGACACTAAAGGCCAGAGCCCGAACCCGTTCTCTTAAATGAGGCCTAAAAGAAGTTTTTTCCTCTAATCCGGCTCTGACCCAAATCAGGTCGCGTAGGCACCACTGGCCTATCTCCAGATTCTCCAGGCTCTCTTCCCTGGAACCCAGCCAGCTCTTGGCCCAGCTAAACAATTGGGCCAGGCCTGCTTGGGAGAGACCTTGGAGTTGACTGATCCAGTCCTCCTGTTTTTTCCAGAAATTAGTTTTCAAATAGTCCAGGGCCTTTCCCAGGCTCCCGCCGGAAACCAAACTCATAGCCCAGGCATCTTCCTGAGATAGATTCTTTTCTTTCATTAAATGGTCAGCAATAAATTTCAGGGAAAGGGGATTGAAGCCAATAGAAACACATCGGGAAACAAGGGTGGGCAATAGGTCTCCTGGATCTCTGACTAAGAGGACAAAAAAGGTTCCCGAAGGAGGTTCTTCTAGGGTTTTCAAGAAGGCATTGGCGGCCGGTTCATTTAAATCGGAAGCCATATCTAAAAGGCAGAGGCGGGATCGTCCCAGGGCTGGTCCATAGGAGAGCTGCTGGGCAAGGGTTCGTATTTGTTCGATCCGGATGTTGGTGCCATCAGGTTTTAAGTGAATAAAATCAGGATGGACCTGTTTTTCAATCTTCCGGCAAGACGGGCATTGATCGCATCCACCCTCCCCGCTTGGCTGATTACAATTCAAGGCCTTGACCAATTCCTTGGCGGCCATTTTTTTGCCCACCCCTTCGGGTCCGCTAAAGAGATAGGCATGATGCAACATGTCCTTTTGCAGCGATTGTTTTAAATTATTTATGGCCCGATCCTGGCCTTGGATAGAGGTGAAGGACATGTAGAAGATTCCTTAGATTAGGAATGGAAGCTGTTCTTTAATCTGTTGATGGATTTCAGCTGGAGGAAGGGTGGCCTCAATTACCTTGATCCGATCCGGCTCTTTTCGGGCCAGAGATAAATACCCTTGGCGGATTTTTTCATGAAAGCTCCGGGCTTCTTTTTCAAACCGAGATTCCTTTTGGGGGTCCGGTGAACCGTTAATCCGCTCCCAGGCCCGGGCCAATCCGAGAGATACCGGTAAATCCAGGAGGAAGGTTCGATCCGGTTTCATGTCCCCTAGAATCCAAGGGCGTAATCGATTCAGGATTTTTAGGTCCAAGCCCCGCGCCAGGCCCTGATAGACCATCGTGGCATCCCAAAATCGATCCGAGATGACCCAGCGTCCTTGGGCCAAGGCCGGGCCGATTTTTTCCTTCACATGTTGGCAGCGGTCGGCCAGATAAAGAAACAACTCCGCCTGGGGGGCCAGGTTTTTATTCTTCTGGTCAAGCAAGATCGCGCGGATTTGCAACCCGATCTTGGTCGCCCCAGGCTCCCGGGTGACCAGACAAGAAATACCCTTATTCTTGAGAGTTTTCCTGAGTAGATGGATCTGGGTAGTCTTGCCGGAGCCTTCGATACCTTCAAAAGTGATGAACATAATCCCCCTCAGGCTGATGAAACAGGCCCATCATTCCCCTGCGCAGTGGGTTTGGGCTTCTGGGACTGGTTCCTTGTACAAGATGCATACCCCTTGCCCTGGGATATTTCTGATCAGCCTGACCATTAAGCCTTTCATCGGATGAGACGAAAAGGAGTATAAGACAGGCCCTCAGGAGGGTCAAGGAGAAAAATAGAAGCCCGTGGAAAGGACAAATAGGGCTGACGGCCTTTTAATCTCACCGGTACCCTTGAGACCATTTGCCCTTCGGGTCTGTATGGTTATTCTTGACTCAATAAAAGTTCCGTGCCATATTCCGTTAAAAACTAAAGGATTTTGTAATCATATTATGGATCAGATCAGCATTAGACTGAAACGGTATCGGCTAAAAAAATAGCTTTTTAACAACCTTTAATTTGGGGGTATCCGATGAATGGAGAACTGGGACGAAGGGAATTTTTGAAATTATCCATGGCGGTGGGGACAGTCCTGGCAACCGGCGAAGGAATGAAAGGAGGCCTAATGGCACAAGAAACCTCAAAGATTACCGAAGTCGATCAACTAACCGTCTGGGTATTGACGGATAATTATTTTGATACCCTGCGACCGGACAATAAGATCTCCAAGCGATACCGAGTGGTGCCCGGGAAATCGATCCATGCCGAGCACGGCCTGGCTTATTTTTTTGAAACCGTGGTTGACGGAAAGGCCTCTTCCTGCATGTTCGATTATGGTCTGGACCCATCCGGCGTGATGAATAATCTTAGTATGTTGAATCTTGACCTGGGAAAGGCCAAGGCCTTCAGCCTGAGCCACGGACACTTTGATCATTTTATGGCTGCCGTAGAGATCTTAAAACAGAACCAGTCCAGGATTGCTAAAGGGACTCCCTTTTACGTGGGCGATGAAGCCTTTCTTCGCCGTTATTCCTTACCCCCGGGAACCAACGAGGCCATGGATATCGGTCAATTAAAGAAGGAGGATCTAGAAGCCTTGGGCCTTAAAGTGAGGGAGGTCAAAACGGTGACCCAGATCATTCCCGGGGGGTACTTTACCGGGAATATCGAACGGTTTACGGCCTATGAAAAAGTCCCGCCCAGCCTCCTCGTCAAACGGGGAGAGAAACCGGAGCCGGATGATTTCAGAGGAGAGCAGGCCTTTTTCTTCAACCTGAAAGGAAAAGGTCTGGTGGTGTTATCCGGGTGTGCCCATGTAGGGATCGTCAACACGGTAAAACAGGCCCAGAAAGTCAGCGGCGTCCAGAAAATTCACGCCGTAATGGGCGGATTTCACCTGATTAATGCCAAACCGGAAATTATTCAAAGGACCATAGGGGACATCAAAGAGATGAGGCCCGAATACATTGTACCGACCCATTGCACCGGGTTTGAGGCCATAACCGCCTTTGCCAAGGAGATGCCCAACGAATTTATTTTAAATACGGCGGGCACCCAGTATACTTTTAAAGCTTAAAGGAATCGGCTTGAGTCCTTTCTTCGAATGGTCTTTCCCCTCGGAGAAAAATGAGAAACAGCGGCCAGTTAGGTGTTTTATAAGATAAGGCATCGATTTTATTGTAAAAAATTAACAAAAGGGTTTTATGATTTTTCAAGCCGTTGTCTTAACCATCTTGGCCTATTTGCTGGGCTCCATTTCTACCGGTATCGTCCTTTCTAAAATCTTTGGTAAGGTCAACCTCCAGGAAGAAGGCAGTAAAAATATCGGCGCGACGAATGTCTCCCGGTTAATGGGAAAAAAATGGGGGATTATTACCTTAATCGGGGATATGCTAAAAGGGATGATACCTATTTGGATTGGTCAATGGTTATTGCATGGTGAACCTGAAGCCAAGCTTTTTTCTCTTTGCCTGGTTGCCCTGGCTGCCTTTTTGGGCCACCTCTTTCCTCTCTATTTAGGGTTTAAAGGAGGAAAAGGAGTAGCCACCGCCTTAGGGATATTTATCCTTCTAGGTCCTAAGACCCTCTTGGTGGCTTTGCCTATGTTTATTCTGGTGGTTTATTTTTGGAAATATATCTCCCTGGGTTCGATCATTACCGCCGGGTCCTTTCCGATCCTTCTATTAGTATTTAATTATCACATCTATACGGTTTTGCTTTCGATCGTGATTGGCTCGGCTATTATAATCAAGCATAAGGAGAATATCCTGCGTTTGATTAAAGGTGAGGAGAAAGTGTGGAATACTAAATCAAGGCAAGCCGATCAAGGGGAGTGAAAAACCACCTTTTCTCAATTCTAGACCCCATGCCAGTTAGGGCAGGAATAGATAGGTAAATTGAATTGGCCGAACACTGAAAACGTAACGACAAACGGCAAGTTCTAATTACAGGTGGTCCCAATACTTCTTTTCTTTTTTAGCCCGTTTGGAAAGACGATAGGCTGTCCCCTTCTTTCTCTTTGGTAAATCCTGCGGATCTTTTGCCTCCAAAACCCCCTTCTCTGCATCTACCAGTTTCTCCTGAACTTTATGGGCGAAATCTTCGGAACGAATCCAACCGGCTTTCCGAAACCGGCAATAGGAACCCAGCTCCCGATCGGAGGTGACCACCAGAAATTTTTCACCATCCTGTTCAACCAGGCGTTTTATAACATCATCGGCCGTCTGTCCCAGGGATGAATAGCGTATCCTAATCCCTTTATAGAGATCTCTCCCTTCCACCAATTCCCCACCTTTGGTCCCATCAAAAACCACCGTGATAGGATTAGGGACTTTCTGACGGTATTGAGACAGCCACTCCAACAGCTTCTCTCTCCCTCGGGAAAAATCCATCTCTTCAGCCCGAGAGAGGGGCGAAAATTTCCGGATGAGGTTATAACCGTCAATAATGATAAAAATTGCCATACAGTACTAGGCGAAAATCCAGGGTTCAAGGAATCGAGGATTCAAGGATTCAAGTGAAAGGCGCGGAATTTTAACTCATAAATCTTTCTAATCTTTTAAACCTATCTAGGCATCATCAGGTCAACGAGGCGAATCAGCTCTTCTTCGGAATGAAAGAATATCTCCAGGGAACCGCCTTTCTTTTTTCTTTTAAGTTTTATGCGGGTTTTATACCTTTGGATCATTTCTTTAACCCAGTCTTCTTCCAAGGCTGCCCTTTCCAGCCTCTTTTTAAACGGCCCGGACCTTATCTTTTTGATCATCCGCTCAAGCTCTCTAACGGAAAGGCTCTTTTCGATCACCAGTTTAGCCAGTCTGGTCTGATCCTGAGGAGAATCCAGACTTAATAGACACTTGGCCTGTCCAAACGACAAGGCCCCTTCGGCGATCTTTTCCCTCACCCAGGGGGGTAATTTTAAAAGACGTAGGGTATTGGTAATAGAAGAGCGGTCTTTGCTGACTCGACGCCCCACTTCTTCCTGAGAAAGCCGAAATTCCTGGATCAATCTCTGATAGGCCTCTGCTTCTTCCATTACATTCAAATCTTGCCGTTGGATATTCTCGATCAAGGCCAGCTCTAAACGGGAAATCGGTTCTGTTTCTCTAAGGATAACCGGCACATCCGTTAATCCGGCCATTTGGGCGGCCCGCCACCTTCTTTCTCCGGCGATCAGTTCATATCCATCTTCGTTTTTCCTAACCAAAAGGGGTTGGAGGATTCCTTTCTCCTTGATGGATTCTGCGAGTTGATCTATGGAGGCCTCTTTAACTTTCTTGCGCGGCTGGAAAGGGTTGGGCTGAATCTCTTCAATGCCTACATAGAAAAAGGTCCGCTTTTCGGTCTTAGAGACTTCCACGGAGGGAATCAAGGCCCCCAGGCCTCGGCCTAACCCTTTCTTTTTTGGACTAAAGGTTTTACCTTCATCCATTTTTTTTCTCCCTTTCTAATACTTCCCTGGCTAAGTCCAGGTAGCTCTGGGCACCTTTGGATTGTTCATCATATAAAATAACCGGGATGCCATGACTGGGACTTTCGCTGATTCGAACGTTTCTGGGGATAACGGTCCGGAAAACAAGTTCCTTGAGATGGGTCCGGACCTCCTGTTCCACTTGGGACGAAAGATTATTCCGGATATCAAACATGGTCAGCAAAATACCTTCCACATACAGGGAAGGATTCAAATCTCTTTGGACCATCTGAATGGTTGTTAAGAGCTTCCCCAGGCCCTCTAAAGCATAATACTCACACTGGGTTGGGACAATAACCGCCTGGGCTGCTGTTAAGGCATTGACGGTGAGCAAGCCTAAGGAAGGCGGGCAATCCAAGAAAATATATTCGAATTCAGGAATGAGGGGTTCGATCCTTTTCTTAAGCACTTTTTCCCGTTGAGCCATGGAAACCAACTCAATATCCGCCCCCACCAAATCCATATCAGCCGGAATAATCTTTAATAAAGGGATATCGGTGGAAAGGATCAGGTCGGCCGGTTTGAGTTGATCGATTAGCAGGTGATAAACAGAATATGGGAACTCCTCTCGATTAGCTCCAACTCCACTGGTGGCGTTTCCTTGGGGATCAAAATCGATTAATAAGGTCTTCTTTTCCGAAAGGGCTAGAGCTGCGGCCAGATTAACGGCGGTAGCCGTCTTTCCCACGCCGCCTTTTTGATTAACAATACAAATTGTCCGTCCCATTAGGTCCCCTTTATTTAGTGTGAGGCCACTATTACATATAATGAACCGGTTGAAAAGATTTTTTAATGTTCCACGTGGAACATTCTTTTTTAGAAATACCCATCCAGTTGTTCCGGTCCGATCAGACCTTGAGGGCCTGCTATCCGATTGTCAGCATCTAATTCATTTTGACATTTTCCCTTTAAGCAGGTAAGTTGTTTTCATTCCTATTTATCCACTGGTTTTCTTTTTCCTGATTTGGCTACAGGAGATATCCCGGTACGCAAGGGGTCAGCTTCCCCCAAAAAGAGGCCCGATGAAAGAGAGCTCATTGTGTCGGTTTATGAATTGAAGATATTGAATATTCTATTTATTTTGCTTGTCCTTTCTTTGCCGGCTTATGGGGAAATAGTGACCTATGTGGACAAAGAAGGCGTTATTCATATTACCGATCTCCTTTCCGACCGCCCCTTAGGAGTCTCCCCAAAACCAACCGGGTTTTCTCCCAAGGGCCCCCCAGCAAAAAATGAACCGGAACCATTGAAGGAAAGTCCATCACAAAAAGCGGTCATGATGGATCTTCATAAAAAAGGAACGGTATCTATAAAAACAAACGATGGTATAGGTAGTGGGTTTCTATTCACTCCCTCAGGACACATTTTAACCAACTCCCATGTCATTAAGGAGAATCGTTTTGTTCAAGTGCTTTTCCATGACGGGACTACCAAAGAAGCCTATGTAGTTAAGAACTTACCCGATTCAGACATAGCTCTGATAAAGGTTCAGGGAGAAGGTTATTCTGTTTTAACCGGAAGTGTCGGGCTTAATTTAAAGGAAGGAGATGAAGTGTTTGTCATCGGGTCTCCTCAAGGCTTACATTATTCGGTCACCCAAGGAATTATCAGCAGTCTAAGAAAAATTATGGTTAATGGGAAAAAATTGCTTTTTATTCAAACTGATGCCCCGGTAAGCCGCGGCAATAGCGGCAGTCCTCTAATCAGAAAAGCCGATGGAAAAGTTATCGGAATGATAACGTTTAAATTTAGCGGGCAAGGCGTTGAAGGATTGGGGTTTGCTCTGGCCTTTGAGGAAATTAAAAAACTCCTTCATTTAGAGTCCATTATAAGTAATTAATTCCGTTGGATTAAGCCATTTTACCCTTCCAGAGGCAAGCCGCCGACTACCCAGAATTAATCCCCGTTTTAGCTCAACAAAAGATAACAACCTGATATTGTTATAGTTTTAGTCAAAGAACCTCAATCGAAACCGCCTTTTTACTAAAGCGGTAAAGACAAATTTAAAATCCGTCCGGTACCGCCTTCGATAAACTGGACCCTTACTTCTTTAGCTGAGGCCGCTTCTCCGGGGAAAAAGAGGAATCCGTGGACCAGTTCCATGGGCCGGATAGGCCGGTTATCAACCATTTTGCTTCTTAAATCACTGGAAATGTCCTGTCCCTGCTTGTCCGAACCATAAGCGGCCGCTCCTCCCATAGTCGCTCCGGCGGCCGCCCCAACCGCGGCACCCATGCCTGCGGCCTCTCCTATGCCGCCTTTCGTAACGATACCGATGGCCGCACCGATTAAGGCCCCGGCTGCCGCCCCAAGGAACCCTCCTTTGACGGCACCACTTCCTACCCCGGCAATTTCCGTATACCTGGAAACCCGGTCATAAGCCGCCCGCTTTTCCAAGAGGGGCCAGAAATTATTTTGGTAGTCGATTAAAAACGTCTGACTGGGATTGATTTCCACCGGGGCCGTTCCTCGATGATCCAAAACCAACTGAACGGGAAATAGTCCGGCCCCCCGAATATCAAAGCCAAAGACCATCTGGGCCTCACTCGGGTCGTTATAGGCTCGGCCACCGATTTGTATTCCGGCCATCTGGGTCATATTCGGATAAGCGGCGGGCATTTTAAAAGGGACCACTTGTTTAGGATAAGGGCTACAACCGGCCAAAAGCATTCCGAGGCAGAGTAAGCCAACCAAACTGGTCTTGAAATAGCTACGTTGCATAATCATCCCTTTCATCTAACCATCAATCACTCTATTATTTTCTTAGAAAGATCTTCTTGAATCAATAAGGGAACCCATCCCTTTTTAAATCTTATAGACTATCGGTTAAAAAAAAAATTAAATTTTTCAATAAGGCTTTTCGAAAAAAAGAATATCTCAGAGAGAGCTTGGTTTACCAGGCCAACGGCCAAAGAGGAGAGGCCAAGAGTCTTTTTCTTAGGCGTTCATCCAGAGGATCTCCTCTTAGGCTATCGGAGTGGGAAACCCAAAGATTATAGGACCATTAGGGGTGGAGATGGTCGGGACGACTGGATTTGAACCAGCGACCCCAGCGTCCCGAACGCTGTGCTCTACCAGACTGAGCCACGTCCCGACTATATTGAATATACCATTGAATGGGATTTTTGTAAAGTTGTTTGAAGCTAAGCCTTAGAAGAATCAGCAGACAGGACGGTGAGAAAATTCTTCAAAATTCGGGCGGTGGCCCCCCAAATGATATCTCCTTGATACATTAAATGAAGGTTGTAAAACGATTGTCCTAAGAAGGAGAAAGGGCCTTCTTTCAATTCGGCCTTATTCAGGAGGTAATCAAGAGGCAGCTCGATTAAGCGCTCCACCTCGAAGGAACTGAGCTTAAACGGATAGGGATAGGGAATTATGCCAACATAGGGACAGACCCGGAAGCTGGTGACGGTGATGATATGATCCAGTTCCCCCAAAATCTCCACCTGATCCATTTCGATGCCGACCTCTTCTTGGGTTTCCCGTAAAGCCGTGGTCAGACAATCGAGATCCTCATAATTAAAGGCTCCACCGGGAAAAGAGATTTGGCCTTTATGATGCTCCAGCTGCTCGGTTCTTTTGGTCAACAAAATATGGGTCCGGCGGTTTTTCTGAAATAGGGGAACCAGGACAGCCGCCGGTTTCAGATCCGGATGATCAGGGATCTCTTTTATTCCTTTTTTCAATAGGCGCCGAATTTTTTCTTTTCGCATAATTTCTCGAGACCGACCCCGGTCTGCCTAGGTGCCATAGATCTGTAGATAATCAACAAAACTCTTTTTTAGGGAAGAAGAAATCGGCTGCCAAGACCCTTCCACTAGGACGGGAATCTGTTTGTCATAAAGATATTGGATGACCTCTGTAATGGTGGCAATAGAAAACACGGGCACCTGAGTCCGATTGGTAAATTGCCTCAAGGCATCTTCTCCCTTTTTCCCCAAAAGGACTTTTCCTTCAGGATCGTAACAGGCGGTCGTTTGCTGACGATCTATTCCCAGACATAAGCCGACAATACGAACCGAGATATTTTTCTGCTCCTTTTCCCGAGTGATCTTCTCCAATAGGTCGTATTTGGTGGCCATGGACGTGCCAACGTCATCTACTATCCATACACCGCACCCTTCAAAAAAGGTATTATTGACCATGAGGTTTTTTTGTCCGGACGCTTCGCCGTAAGCCTTGATCTCTTTTCGATCATATTCAAAATATAATTCCTTTTGGGTGTTCGTCCAGAGGGTGATGGCCACGGCTTGAGCAATGGCACTGCCCTTATAGGAGGGTCCAAGAATGATGTCCACCTCAGGAAGGAGGTTCGCGTCCAGTAACACCCGCGCAAAAAAAGAACCGAGTTGAAAACTCAGTTTCCCGGTAGACAGGCGTCCCATATTGACAAAATAAGGGCTGGGACGCCCATCTTTCAGGACCAACCCCTCCCTGAAAAAAAGACTCCCTGTTTCCGCTAAAAAGCGGGCAAACTCTTCTTGATACGATTTAAGAGCCATAGGCCTTACCTTTCTCTGATGATCTTAAAAAAACCGCGCAGCGGCTTTGCTTGACTTTTAAGCCTTTCCCCCTATAATCCCTATTATTAATCGTCTCATATTATAGTATTAAATCGGTTGGGCTATATTTTCTTTCGTCTGTGTCTTCCGGGCTGGTCTTTTCTACGAATTTATCCGCGGGGGATGCTTTGCCCCCTCCGGCATTCCCACCCACTAAAAATCAGTGGGTGGGCTGCGGTTTCCCCCGGTGATAAATTCGTAAAAGACGGCGCCCTTTCGCCAATGACTTCAGAAAAATAGCCCAACCTTTTTAAATAACTTTCAAGAGTATATTGAGACAGTTAATAACATATAAAGGATAAAAAAGAATGCGCTTTGGAATCGATGTCTTTCTGCTTGATCCGCCGGGGGACTTACTTAAAAAACGCTGGGGACTTTTGTCCAACCAGGCCTCTCTAAACAAAGAGGGTTACTATAGCAAAGATCTTCTTTGGGGTAAATTTCAAAATAATTTAGTATGCCTTCTCTCTCCCCAGCACGGTTTTTGGGGTACGGAGCAGGACAATATGATCGAAACGCCGGACAGCCGAGATCCGGCCACGGGTCTGCCCATCTATAGTCTTTACAGCCAGACCCGCCGCCCCACGGCCGGGATGCTCGAATCCATCGATGTCCTCTTGATCGACCTTCAGGATGTGGGCACCCGGGTTTATACCTTCATCACCACCTTGGCCTACTGTCTCCAGGAAGCTCGAAAATATAATAAAGAAGTCGTCGTCCTTGATCGACCCAACCCTATCGGAGGGACACAGGTAGAAGGAAACATCCTTCAGCCGGCATTAACTTCGTTTGTCGGGGTTTATCCCTTACCGATGCGTCACGGTTTGACCATGGGCGAATTGGCCCGATTATTCAATCGAGAAATGAAAATTGAGGCTGATCTGCGCATCATCCCTTTGGAAGGCTGGTCTCGGTCTTGGTATGTTGACCAAATCGATTCCCCCTGGATCCCGCCTTCTCCTAATATGCCGGCCCTTTCCACCGCTTTGGTCTATCCAGGACAGGTCCTCTTAGAAGGGACCAACCTTTCGGAAGGCCGGGGGACGACCCGACCTTTTGAAATCTTCGGGGCACCATTTCTTGCCCCTTCCGAGATCAGCACTTTTCTCCAAGACACGCCTCTACCGGGTGTAGGATTAATTGAGCTGGCTTTTCGGCCCACTTTTCAAAAATGGCAGGGCCAGGAATGCCGTGGATTCTTTCTCTGGGTCTATGATCGCGTGGCCTACAAACCGTATCGGACATCCTTAACCGTACTTCGGGCCATTCGCAGACTATATCCTAAAGACTTTCAATGGAAATCCCCCCCCTATGAGTATGAGACCGAGCATTGGCCCATAGACCTGTTAATCGGGAACCGGGAGATCCGGCAAGCCCTGGAGGCAGGGGTGCCGATCATAGAACTGGAGGCCTCCTGGCAGGATGAATTGAATGGGTTTATGGACTTAAGAAAACAATATCTGATTTACGGATGACCTTCCACCAATCTCCCATCTTTCTGACCGGCAAGATCCTTGCCCGGATCATCCTTCCGGTCCGTTTTCAGGTACGCCTTCAGGGACTGGAACACTTACCGGAAACCGGTCCGGCCATATTGATTCCAAAACATCAACAATGGTGGGATGTCCCTTTGTTGGGGAATTATATGCCGAGGCCATTATATTTCCTGGCCAAGCAGGAATTATTCGATACGGGTTTATCACGATTTTTTATTTCCAGGTTTGGGGGTATGGCCCTTGATCGAGGCCAGCCGTTAAAAAGTCTGGACACCTTTAGAGCCTTACTCCCTCTATTGCAACAAAAAGCCTTTCTGGTCCTTTTTCCTGAAGGCACTTATTTTCGAGAGACCATGGGAAGCGGAAAATGGCGCTTAATGCAAATGCTCATCCGGCTGCAGCAAAAAAAAGCCCTTCCGCCAATCTCTTTCATACCCATAGGCATTCGCTATTCCTCCCAAGGCAAGGGGAAACGAGGATTGGTCGAAATCTCCCTGGGCCCAGCCCGGTTCGAAAGTAATCCTTCTCGGGCTGAGTCTTTCACCCAAGATCTATTAATTCAAGTCAAAAGACTATCTCGACTTTAAATCATTATTCTGCCCGCCAAACTTTTTCTTGACATTTTAGTAAGTTTTGGTATTTATAATCGGTAAGATAATTATCTTAGGTTAAAATCAACAAATCCGAAAAATACCCGTAATCTTTTGCCAGATATCTGGGCTTTCCTGCTGAATTCAAGCGATCACTTTTCTAAGGCCTCCTAAACCCAAACCATTTTCCTGTTATTGGCTTTTCAGACTAACCCTTTTTAGATGTTATCAAGAAAGGAGATACTTATGGTGGAGAAGAAAAAGAATCATTCTGAAAAGAGTCCCAACAGAAATAGGGCCTACGGTTGGGTCCCCGATCGTCCGGATCAACGGGACTATCTCCTCAGTGCCGTGCTCAAGGTACCGGCCAAACTCCCGGTCAAGGTTAATTTGCGTCCTCTTTGTTCGAAGGTGGAAGATCAGGGTCAGTTGGGAAGTTGTACGGCTAATGCCCTGGCCGGGGCACTCGAATTTCTGGAACGAAAAGATAATGCCATCGGCCAATCGTCTCCTGAAAGTGAGACTCATCAAAAGATCGACAAAGTCGAGCGGCCCGATCTTAAAAAAAGGCTCCCCTCCGGGAGCCGCGTCCCCTTTAATGATTTCAGCCGGTTATTTATCTATTATAACGAGCGGGTGCTTGAACACACCATTACATCCGATTCAGGGGCCATGCTCCGTGATGGCATCAAGACCCTGGCCAAGCAGGGCGCCTGCTTTGAGAAGAGCTGGCCTTATGATATATCGAAATTTAAAGTCAAGCCGGGAGCCGGCTGCTACCAGGAGGCTTTACACCACCGCATCACCTCGTACTACCGCCTGGCTACGGTGGACCAAATGAGGACCTGCCTGGCCGAAGGCTTCCCTTTTGTCTTCGGTTTTACCGTCTATGAAAGCTTTGAATCCCAGGAGGTGGCCCGGACCGGGGTGGTCAATCTGCCGAAAAGAAATGAGCGGGCCTTAGGCGGACATGCCGTGATGGCCGTCGGATATGACCATTCTAAGGAAATATTTATCGTCAGGAATTCCTGGGGAGAGGATTGGGGGAAAAAAGGGTATTTTACCATGCCCTATAAGTACCTCGGAAACCGGAACCTTTCGGACGACTTTTGGACGATCCGCAGGGGAGAGCTGATGACTTCCAGAAAAAAGCGCTAGGCCCGGACCTTCGGATAAAAAGTACCGTACCCTATTTTTGATGGGGCGCTGAGGAAAGGTTACAAAAAAAACCGGAATTAGGAATGATTGGTTCAAGCAGCCAGGAGAAAGGAGCGCTCCTGGCTGCTTATCAATAATCTCAAAGAGAGGGTTCGGGAACAGGAATTGGGAACAACCTGGTCGTGGTAATCTTCTGCTGGACAGGGAGGATAACATGGAAAACACTGCCCTGTTCTAGTCCCGGACTTTCCAGGTCTATACTGTTTGCATTTTGCCAAGGCATGGAAATAGAGGGATTAATTTGGTTCTGATTTTTCGCGTAAAGACCTCCTCCTCTTAATGGCTAAGATTGATGAGGATTTCTTAAGATGTAAGTCGAAAGGTCAAGAGGATAGACTGATCCTCTCGAGTGAGGAGGGAGGAAGACGGTTCCCTCTTTCTGGAAATGATCTTAGGAGGGACTGAATCCTAAAGCCTCAACCCCCTGTTGCGGGGTTAATATAGCCATATTTTTGGGCTCGAAGAGAACCAAATCAAATTCAGAGGTTTTGAGGAATTCTATGGCTTTTGCCAAAGAAACCTCGGTGATGATCTTGGCCCCGTCTCGGATCAAGCAGTAAAAGACCTTATATTCCCGGTTGATGTGCAGTATTTTTACCAAACGCTTTGAGGATGTTTCCCGAATTTTTTTAAGGCGTTCTCCCATGATTCCCCCTTTCCTCCTGGATATTCCTACTCGGAGATCTTCATGTCCTCGAACCCCATCTTTTATTAAAGATAAATCGTTTTTAAAAAATTGGAAGGGGGGGGGATAAAAAAAATAGAATTAAAACGTATGGGAACGGAAAAGAAAAGCTTTGAAACCCTTTTTCTAGACAGTTTTTCCCGCCGGCGGGAAAAAGACCGAAAAGAGCGTTTCTCCAGAGAGGAAGCAATCCTCTCTTTGCTTACAGAAAGGACAATGGCTGATTCGGCCGGGACAGATATCGGTCTCTTGAGGGATAAATCCGCAACGGGTTGAAGTCATGGTGATTTGAAACCCATGGCGTTCGGATAAGATTTTCATCCGTAAAAGGTCGGCTCCTTTCCCTCCGGCATTAAAATCGTAGGGCCGCTTGGTCGAATAGTTCATCGTATCCTGGGCCGGGAAAAATCCTTCAAAGATCCTTTTTTGGGCCTCCGGGGTTATTCCAACCCCATAATCATGGACCGTAAGCAGGGTCCCGTTCCCTTTTTTTTGAATCCCCACCCTTATTTTTCCCTCATCGGGTGTGTTTTCTACGGCATTTCGAAAAAGGCCGTCAAAGACCTTTTGCAAAACATCTGCAGGAATCAGGATAGAGGGGGATGAAAATAGTTCAGGGATAATCTCCGCTTCCCGATGAGCATAATCGGACTTTAATTCATCCATTCTTTGGCTGACCCATTGGTCCGGAATGATCTCCTGGGTTACGGTATCCTTGGGTCCAAAGAGGATGTCAATATGGTTTCTGAGCCGTTCAGCCAAGGGTTCCTGGCCGGTCTCCTGGACCACCAAAGTGGCCAACTCATCGGAACACTCTTCAAGGAGAAAAGAAAGGAGGGTTTTGGTCCTAAGCTCTTTACCGGCCATAATGTCGTCCAATTCATATTGAATATTCAACAGACGGTCCAGATTCCGTTTTATCCGCTCCACGGCCGGATCCCATTTTTTTTCAGACAGAGGTCCTTGTTCCTTGGTAAGGGAATTAATTGATCCGGCCAAAATGGCCAAGGGGGTCTTCAATTCATGGGCCATATGATTAATCGCTTTATCTTTGGCCCGGTTGAGGCTGTATACTTCATGGTAGGCCTTTTTGAGTTCCCGGTTTACCCGGGTGTTTTCAATAGAAAGGGCCACTGTCCCGGCGATCATGTTCAGTAAATCAATATCCGAGTCATTAAAAAGGCCGGGCTTTTTATTAATGGCACAAATGACTCCGATCGAACGATCGCTGGTCTTTAGAGGAACTAAGGCCAGATTCCGGGTTACATACCCCAACTTTTTATCCCGTTCTTGATGGATTTCCGGATCAGCGGAAAGGTTATTAACTATTAAAGGTACCCCACTCTGAATGACCCGACCGGCGATTAACTGGTCCATGGAAAAACGGACTTCCCTGGCCTTTTTTTCCATATCCAATTCATCATAAGCCGCTCCGAGGACAAAAAGATCGTTTTTCTGCAGGTCATGAAGGATGACAATCGCCCCTTCGGTCTGTAAAAGGTTTTTAACTTCACTGTTAATATAGTAAAGTAAATCCTCCAATTCCTGATATTCCGGCAAGGCTATGCTGATTTTAAGCAGGGCCTCATTAATCTGAGCGATCCATTTCTCCCGTGTAACATCCCGGATAATGACGACCTGTCCGGCTGGCTCCTCCGGATCAACGGAAAAGACCGCTGCCCGGATGACCACATCCAGGATCCGGCCGTCTTTGGTCATCCGCTGGGTATCATGACGGAGCATGATTCGCTCTTTTAAAAATTTTCTTATATTTTCTTTGGTTTCCTGTTCCAGACCGGAAGGGACATAGGGAATTTGACGCCCCTCCAATTCTTCTAGAGTCCACCCGAATATCTCCGTAAAGGCTGGATTAAGGTAATTTACCCGACCATCCAGAGTAAAGACGACCACCGGATAGGGGGTAAAATCCAGCAGGGCCATCAACCGCCTTTCAGACTTATTTAAAGCCTGTTCGGTCTTCTTTTGATCACTGATGTCTTGGAGGGTCTCGATGGCCCCGATGATGTTCCCCTCATCATCCAAAAGAGGGGCGGCGGTGAAAAAAAGCCACTTCCCCTGCTCTCCCAGATTCGGATTAAAGTCTTCCGCCTCATAGGCCCCGGCAATTAAATCCGATTTTTTTAAGGTGCCGGGATAGTGTCGGCTGATTTCTTCTTCCGGAGTCTTATTGACGATAAAGTCGGCTAAGGTATTTCTGGGGGTTGGATAAAAGGCCTTGCCGTGGTCCCTTGTTCCGATAAGGGTTTCGGCCGCCACACCGGTCAGCCTTTCGAAGGCTTGATTGCAATAGGTGACCACATTTTCCGAGTTAATGACGAAGGCGGCTATGGAAATGTTTTGGACGATTTGAGCGTACAGCTTTTCACTTTGATTAAGGGCGGCCTTTTGCCCTTTATTTATTGTTCCCATTTTACCTTCCTCATCTTAAGAGATCTCCAAAGGGGCTTAATCCGAAAATACAGTTCAGAGTTAAGAGACTTCGACGAGCAGCCTTTCGGTAGGCTCAAGGCATTGAGAACATCGAATGGGCTCGGTCGAGTCGTTCGGAGTTTTGAGAAGCCGTATTTTGATGCTTCATGGTGCCCCAAGGGGCATGAAAAATTAAATGAAACTAGACCTTTTGGGAAATTCTTTTAATGGCTTTAAGAAAGGAATCGATTTCATTTTCGGTATTAAAAAAGCCCGGACTGACTCGCACAGTTCCCTCAGGAAAAGTCCCCAAGGTACGGTGGGCCAAAGCGGCACAGTGGAGCCCTGGCCGGACGGCCATATCATAGGCTGTATCTAGGATAGAAGCCACCAACTGGGGGTTCATATTGGATATATTGAAGGAGAGAGTAGAGGTACCTTCTTCGGCCTGCCCATGCCCGTAGATCCGGATCTTTTTGTTTTCCTTCAGGCCGTCCTGGAGCATCCTGCTCAAAGAAAGCTCTTTCCGGCGAATGGCCTCTACACTTTTTTGAAGTATAAATTCTACTCCGGCCCCCAGCCCGGCCAGCCCCGGAGTATTCAAGGTGCCTGATTCCATTTGGTCGGGCAGGAAATCAGGCTGAATTTCCAATTCCGATTGACTCCCGGTACCTCCTTCGATCAAGGGACGCAAGGAGACATTTGATCCGATGAATAAAAAGCCGGTGCCCTGGGGGCCCATCAGGCCCTTGTGGCCCGAGGCGGCCAGGAGATCTAATTTCAGCTCATCAATAGAAATCGGCAACACCCCTACGGTCTGCGCGGCATCAACCATGAAGAGGAGACCATGTTTATGAGCCAAAGCGGCCACTTCTTCAATAGGCAGTATTCCCCCGGTGACATTGGAGGCATGGGTCAGAATAATAATTCGGGTATTTTTTTGGATGGCTTTTTCAATTGACCGGGGAGCGAGATGACTCTGGGAATCAGCGGAAACAATAGTCAGATCTACACCTTTCTTCTCCAGGGCGCGCAAGGGCCGAATAACGGAATTGTGTTCCAGGGAAGAGGTAATGACATGGTCCCCGGAATTTAAGAGTCCTTTCAGACCTAGGTTAATCGCCTCCGTAGCATTGGAGGTAAAAATGATTCGATGCGGATCAGGAATAGACAAAAGCTTGGCTAAGGCCTGACGAGTTTGAATGATCAACTGGCCGGCTTTCAAGGCCAGTGCATGACTGGCCCGGCCGGGATTGGCCCCCACTGTTCTCAAGACTTCATCAACGGTCAGATAGACCGATTCCGGTTTAGGGTGGGAAGAGGCGGCATTATCTAAGTATAGGGTCATTTTAATTCTCTAAGTCAACGGATCCTCTCCCGTCCTGTGTAGATGGTCATTTTCTTGGCCCGGACATATCCAATCAAAGTTACCCCGAACTGAAGACCCAAAGAGACAGCCAGAGAGGTGGCCCCGGAGCGAGAGATCAAGATAGGAATGCCCATGCGTCTGGTCTTAATTAAGATTTCAGAGGTAATCCGGCCGGTGGTCAAAAGCACTTTATCGGCAAGGGGAATAGCATTCAAGAAACATTCACCATAAATCTTATCCACGGCATTATGCCTGCCGATATCGGTCCTGAAAAAGACCAGATCCTCTACTGTAGCCAGGGCTGAATTGTGCACGGCCCCGGTTGTTCTATACAAGTCTGAGGCTTCGGTCAGACGATGCATTAAATGAAAAACCTGATCGATAGTAATAGACAAATTGGTTTCAATCCGTTCATTAATCAGGGCATCCAGAGCGTTATAAAAGGTTATTCCTTTCCCGCATCCGGATGTGACCGTTCGACGAAGGAACAATTTTTCATTTAATTCGGTGTCTTCTTCTAAGGTTACTCGAACCAACCGTTTATCTTCATCAACTAAAATGGATTTCAAACCAGCCTGATCTGTGATGAGGCCTTCTGATTTTAAAAAACCGACGGCCAAACTCTTCAGATGATCTCCCAGACAAAGAAGGGTGACGATTTCATGATCATTTAGGTAAATAGTCACCGGAACTTCCTCGGGCACAGGCCGTTCTTTTTCGACCAGCTCCTCGTTTTCCAATTTATATACTCGGATGCTTTGATAAGAATTATTTATCCGCTCATTCATTTAACCGCCTATTTCCCTTACCGGGAATCCCCTGCCGCTAGATGGGTTGCTTCAATCCACGAATCCTTGAACTCAATTTACGTTTTAAGCCGTCATGTCCCGTCAGGGACGTGACACCAGCCGGTTGGCTTTGCCAACCTTTTGGGCTTCCATCCGGAAGCCGGGATGAAAACAGGCACAGAAGACTCGAAAGCCTATTTTCGAATTAATTAGAAATCAGATTTTGGGAAAGGGTCAGGTCCTCCTGCGTATTGATGTTGAAAAAGGATACCAAATCCGGATCCACAGATCGTAAAATGTCCTCTGGGATTGTTTTTACCTTCACCTTGGAAAACATTCCGGATATCTTCAGTTTTCCCTTCCTTAACTGGTTTTCGATCAACGGTAAGCACCTTCGGGAGTAAACCGCACAAAGCGGCTGATAGCCTTCGGTCGTTACCGGAACAATGACGTCCAGCGTAGGCTTCAGTTCTCGGAGGAGGACCTCGATCAGCTCTCTTTTTAAAAAAGGCATATCACAGGCTGAAACGAAGGCATGGGGCAACCGGGTATGAAAAAGCCCGCTATGGATTCCGGTTAAAGAACTTCGCAAAGGGAAAAGGTCACTGACAATAGTGATTCCCCAAGTGGCAAAATCCAGAGGTTGATTGGAAACCACGATGACTTGTTCAAACAATTCCTGAAAAAGATCTATTTGTCGGTCAATGATAGATTGATCACCCACGGAAAGCAAGGCCTTATTCTGGCCGTTCATCCGGCGATTTAACCCACCGGCCAAGATAATACCTGCACAAGGAAATTTGGACATATTTAGATTGTATCAAATCAAAAAAGATACGGTTTTTTCAAAAAGGATTAACACCTGGGAATCAAAAATGCCCAGATGCCAGAGGTGAGAGCCTTTGAGGAATGAGGCGAATTTCCATAGGCCTCCATGACGAAAGGAGAGGCACAATCCCCCCGAATGTGGTTAGATAAGCGTTTTTCAACACCAAGTTAAACCAATCCGTATCGTTTAATCTTATTCAGCAATCCCCGGCGGCTCAAGCCTAATTTCTGGGCCGCCCGGGTTCGATTCCCTCCCGACTCTTCTAAGGCCTCTTTAACCATAACCTGTTCGATCCTATCTGTAATTTCTTGCACTGTCCCTTGTTTAATGTCAAGGGCTTTATTGGAATTATGGTCAATTGTATCGGAGAAAAGATCAGGGGTTATGTTTCCCTGGGCCGGGGCCAGGGTTATGGCCCGGATGATTTCATTTTCCAGTTCCCGAATATTTCCCGGAAAAGGATATCTTTCTAAGAGGGTTAAACATTCGGAACTTAGTAGACAGGGCTTTTGAAGACGCTGGCCGTGTTTGGTTAAGAAAAATTCGGCGAGCAGAGGGATATCCTCTCTTCGTTCCCTCAAAGGGGGTAAGGGGATAGGAAAGGTCTGGATCCGATAGTATAGATCCTCTCTGAACCTTCCGGCCTCAATCTGGGCTTTTAAATCCCGGTGGGTGGCGGCAATAACCCGAACATCCACTTTTATCGGGTGCACTTCACCTACCCGCCGAATTTCTCCCTCTTGTAAAACCCTTAACAGTCTGACTTGCAATGACGGGGGCGTATCGCCCACTTCATCCAGGAATATGGTGCCCATATGAGCCATTTCAAAGAGGCCTTTTTTATCCGCCAACGCCCCGGTAAAAGCCCCTTTTTTATGGCCAAACAATTCACTTTCTAAGAGATTTTCAGGCAGGGCGGCACAATTCTGGGCAATAAAGGGTTTATTCCGGCGAGCGCTATTATAATGGATGGACCGGGCCACCAGTTCCTTGCCGGTCCCGGTCTCCCCCTGGATCAGCACATTGACCGGGCTCTCAATGGCCTTTTCCATTAGATGAAACACTTTTTGCAGGGCCGGACTCTGACCGATCATCCCCTCAAAGGAATATTGGCCCTGAATTTCCTTTTTCAGCAGGACATTTTCGTCTTTAAATTCTTTCAGTTCTGCCCTTGTAGCCATCAAGTCCAAGTACATTTTCCGAATTCGCAGCATGGAGCGAACCCGGGCTAAAAGTTCAAAGGTTTTAAAAGGTTTGGTAATATAATCATCGGCCCCGGCATCCAGTCCTCTAATCTGCTCGTCCAGGTCGGCCAAGGCCGTTACCATGATAACCGGGACGGTCCTGGTCTTCGGATTGGCCTTGATTTTTTTGACAACTTCAAAGCCATTCATCTTTGGGAGGCAAATATCCAGCAGGATCAAATCCGGCGGTGCCTGTTGAATAACCCCAAAGGCCTTTTCTCCATCTTCGGCCCAAAAAAAGGTTTTATAGCCATAATCGGTCAATTCTTGTTTCAAAAGGTCAGCTTCAAAGGGATCGTCTTCAATAATTAAAATCCGTAAGGATTCCGTCATGGTCTCCAGCCCTTTCCTCCGATAAATAGCGGTACCAGGTTGGATGGTAAAAACCCCAGAAAATCCACTTCTGGCTTTTTAAAAGAGATCATTTTTAAAATAAGGGAAAAGAGTTTAGCCAACAGAATAAGACCGCTAATTATTCAGGGAGCTTTTTCATTTCTTCCGATAATAGGCGATCATTTTATCCACTAATTCTTGTAGACGATCAGCACTTTCGATAACTTTCTCCAGATTTTCCTGATGGTTCAGCGGGATTTGATCTCTGGTTTTACGTAAGACCAGGCTGGTATAGCCCATGATAACGTGCAGGGGGTTACGCATGTCATGAAAGGTTTTGAATAAAAATTCTCGTTTGAAGCGGTTCTCTTCCGGAATAAATGGGGCCTCTTCGTTCGGGCGACTTGTTTTATGGTCTTTAATCTGGTCTAAATCGTTTTCCAACAGGTCGACATATGGGTCAAAAGAGAAAGACCGGTCTCCGGCCAATCCGGTTTTTGGGCCCGCGTTTTGATTTTCCTGAACATCCTGAGGCGGGAATACTTCTTGAATTTGAAGGGATTCCGGATTCTTTTTTTTTCTCTTTGGTGCGGTGCTCATGGAAGTGGGATGGTCTTTCTATTCAATGGTGCCTTTCATATTAGAAGGATGTAGGCAATTTATACCATAGGTTTCATAGAAAATCCAGTTAAGATTTTATCCTGATTATTTTCCAGATAAAATAAATTTTCCCCCAAAGATTTTACCTTGGTTGTTTGGCAATTTTTTTCTTAATTGACTCTTTTGGGCCTTTGAGATTAAAAATAAGTTGAATTAGAATTTTGAAGCGGCTTTTTTATCAATACCAAACTAAACTTCCCCATGCCGAAGTCAGCAAACATATCCACCAAAACCATCGGCCTCACTTCAACCATCCCGGTGGAAATCCTTTTGGCCGGGAATTGTGTTCCGGTGGACTTGAATAATGTCTTTATTTCTTCTCCCCAAGCCGTGACCTGGGTGGAAGAAGCCGAAGAAAGGGGTTTTCCTCGAACCCTCTGTAGTTGGATTAAAGGGATTTATTCCGCTCTTCAGTATCGCCCGGAAATTAAAACGGTCATCGCCGTCACCCAAGGGGATTGCAGTAATACCCAGGCTTTGACCGAGATCCTGACCCATCAGGGCCGGGAGGTCCTCCATTTCAACTATCCCTATGACCGGAATCCCCAGTTCCTCCAAAAAAGTATGGAGGGATTAATGGCTGTCCTTGGGGTAAACTGGGCCAAAGTCAACGGGATTAAAAAAAGAATAGAGTCTGTCCGAAAACAATTGGTCCGCCTGGACCAGGAAACCTGGCAAGGCAATCGGGTCCATGGCTGGGAAAACCACTATTTTCTGGTTACCAGTTCCGATTTCCAGGGTAATTTGGGCCAATACGAAGAAAACCTGAATACCTTTTTAGCTGCCCTGCCTAAGCGGAAAAAATTTAAGGAAGCCGTTCGTTTGGGATTTATCGGGATTCCCCCAATCCAGTCCGGGCTGTATGAATTTATTGAAACGTTGGGAGGGCGGGTAGTCTTCAATGAAATCCAGAGGCAGTTCAGTATGCCCAACTTCAGCCGGAATCTGCTCCGCCAATATTTGTCCTATACCTACCCCTATGATATTCTCGGACGGATCACGGACATCGGCCAAGCCATTAAAGAACGGAAGCTGGATGGGCTGATCCATTACACCCAAACCTTTTGTTTCCGGCAGGTGCAGGATCTCCTGATTCGAAGGCATTTGGCCCTTCCCATTCTAACCCTGGAAGGGGACAAGCCCAGACCGATTGACAACCGCACCAAATTTCGCCTAGAGGCCTTTATCGATGTCCTTAGAAAGTGAGAGAATGCAGTAGATGGACCGTTTTCAGCAACCTGGTAAAGGAATGTAAATGCCTATTGGAATTGACCTAGGAAGCCGGTTTGTCAAGATTGTTCAGACCGCTGATTTTAAGGAATTTAAAAAAATTCGTTTAGACACGGTTCAATTTTTGACCAAGCGGTTAAAAACAGATTCAACACAGGCTAATCGCTTGCTGAATCTGGCGGATTTGGGTTTGACCCCGGAAAATTCTTTAGTAGTAACCGGCTATGGCAAACACCTCTTGGGAAGAAAGATAAAGGCCATTTCCGAGATCAGGGCCCATTTTCGAGGGGCCTGTTTCCAAACCGGCTTAAGAGAATTTATCTTGGTGGAATTGGGAGGGCAGGACAGTAAAGTCCTTTTGGTTCAAGGGAAAAAGGTCTTGGATTTTCAGACCAACGATAAATGTGCTGCCGGGACCGGTCGATATTTGGAAAACATGGCCCGCTTACTGAATCTGAGTGTCAAACAACTATCCCGGGCTGACCAGGACCCGATTCAAATCAACAATACCTGTGCCATTTTTGGGGAAACCGAGATCATCGGCTACCTTATGGAGCAGGTGCCGATCAAAACCATCTGCGCCGGAATCAATGATTCCGTCGCCAGGCAGATTATCCGCATGATCCGCCGCTATCCCTCCCTTTCCCTGGTTCTTTGTGGGGGGGTGGCCTTAAATCAGGGGGTGGTCAAGCGCCTTTCCCGGCGATATGGGCAGCCTGTTATCATCCCCAAAGATCCTCAGTTTAATGGGGCCTTGGGCTGCTGCCTGGAAGGGCTTTCGATGGAAAAGATATCTTCGTTAAGAGTTTGAACCCCGCTAATCCTTTCTGCTTTGCAATACTCTCCTGGCGGCCATTCTGACGGCCGCCGGAAGCATCAGCCATTCATAGGGCAGCACTACCGCCTGCAGTTCTTTAGCCGCCTGTTCGGAGTCCTTTAAACCGGAATAATATTCGGAAACGAGAGAATCAGGGATCCGGACCGCCTGACGCAGGAGCAGATCCCCGCCATCGTAATCCTGGTTGGCCTCATGAACGGTCGGATAGGAATAGAACCGATCGGTTATTTTTTTCTTGCCCCGATAGATCAGGTCTTTGATCTCATCCAGGACATGCTGGTGCACGGCCAGGCCGTACATCTTATCCCCGCCGTGCCCGGCCGGATCAGCCGGATGGATATTGTAGCAATCCATTCCTTCTATCGGATAGACCTTATGGATACAGCCCACCAGAAAAATTAAATCGGTAAAGGTCTGTTTCAGGAGGGCTTGGAGGGAGGCATTAAAGTTATCCAGACCACGGCTTTCTTTATAGTCGATGGTCCCCCCTTCTAAACCATGGTTCCGGGCTTTATCCAGGCACCCGGCCCCTTTTTTAGTACTGATCAAAAAAGGCGGATTCACTTCGGGGATACACCCGGCCGCCCAGGCCTCCATAATGGAGTTGGCATCGGTGCCGGAGCCGGAGGCGATTAGGGCTAAATTGATTCTTTCAGTTCCCCTGGTACTCTTCGGAATTTGTTTTGTCCTTAAATCCTGTTCCATTGTTTCCCCCTTTATGTGCCAGATGGCTTCAAAAGCAGCCATCTTTTCTTAGAACGTATAGTACCGTTTCCCAAAACCTTCGTCAAAAGGAAATTAAGTCTAACCAAAGAGATTTGAAATTTTGGTGTCGGGGGTCTTGTTTTTGATGTTGCCAAAGGGAACCCGGGTCCCGGTCCGAAGGAGTGGGTCTGAGCAGGGTTCCTTGCGGAGATAATCCGGCCCAATAAGTAAATGGATTCGATGCAGGGCATTCACAAATACCTATTGCCTCCTAGGTGTAGGCCTGCCTTTGAATCAAGTTCAAATTTTGGCCCGGCAAAGAAGCTCCGGAGTAAATAGTGGACACCGCCTGCTTCCTTTGGAAGCCCCTACCTTAGGTCGACAAAGTCGACCGGCCCAAAAACAAGCCCCACTGACTCCTGGTTAATAGTTAGAGATAAATCCTCAGGTCCTATAAAGTAAGAATCTAATAGGCTGATAGGGTAACCTGTGTAGGTTGCCTCTTAAACAAAAGCGTAAAATATCACCGAAGGTGCGTCAATTATTTCCCTTGAGAGAAGAAGTGCGGGAAAAATAATCCTTGAAAATTACCATTTTATATGGTAATTTTCAAGGATATGAACCTGCCCCGAACCATCTTATTAGACCGGATCCAAAAAGTCATTAAGGATTATCCGGTAACCCTTTTGATCGGTCCCAGACAATGCGGAAAGACAACATTATCACGGGAAATTGTCAAAAATCACGGCGGCACCTATTTTGATCTGGAAGACCCGGAAAATCCGCTCATTCAGGAGACCGCCAAATTAACCCTAAAGGATCTTCGAGGGCTGGTCGTCATCGATGAAATTCAGCGGCAACCGGAATTATTTTCTCTCCTTCGGGTGCTGGCCGATCGCCGGCCTCTTAACGCCCGGTTTTTAATCCTTGGCAGCGCCTCTCCTGATTTGATTAAAGGGGCTTCCGAAACGCTAGCCGGCCGGGTAGCCTATGTGGAAATGGGCGGGTTTGATTTCCAAGAAATCCAAACCGCCCAACAAGAGGGGTTATGGATTCGGGGAGGATTTCCAAGGTCCTTTTTAGCAAAAAATGACGAGTCCAGTTTTGAATGGCGGATGAATTTCATTCAAACCTTTTTAGAGCGGGATATCCCCCAATGGGGCTTTCGTATTCCGGCCTCGACCCTTCGTCGATTTTGGACGATGCTGGCCCACTTTCATGGCCAGGTCTGGAATGCGGCCGATCTGGCCCGCTCTTTGGGGAGCAAGGAGGATACGGCCAGGAAATACCTGGATATTCTTACCGGGGCCTTTCTGGTCAGACAGCTTTATCCTTGGTATGAAAACGTCGGCAAGCGACTGGTCAAAGCTCCAAAAGTCTATCTGCGGGATACGGGTATCCTCCATACTCTTTTGGGGCTGAAAAATAAAAGACAGGTGCAATCGCATCCCAAACTGGGTTTTTCCTGGGAGGGTTATGCCCTGGAGCAGATCATTCGTCTTTGCCGAGCCGAGCGGGAGGTTTATTTTTATAAAACCCATGCTGGCGCTGAGTTGGATTGCCTGTTGTTGAGGGGGGGAAAAAGATACGGTTTTGAATTCAAATACGCCGATGCGCCAACCCGGATCAAGTCTCTGTCTGTGGTTTTTGAAGACCTGAAGCTGGACCGGCTTTGGGTGGTTTACCCAGGAGAACAGACTTACCCGCTAGACCACCGGATTGAGGTCGTTCCTCTAAAGGAGATTACCGACCTGCTAAAAAAGCACAAGTTGATGAAATAAAAAGGAAAAAACTTTTGGATACTGTATAATGTAATAGGTAATAGCGTTCCATTTTTCTGAAATCTGTTAGCTGCCTTCAAAAAATGAAGGACGACAATAGAGACAATAACCAAGACAGAATGATCAGATGAGACTCGATTTGACGTTATTACGATTTTTAACTAATTGAAGTTTTAACTTTCAATTTGACATTTTTTTTGAGGGCCTCAGTTATTTCAATTCTCTCGGTCCTCCGGCCTCATCCTCCGGTGTGCTTGTTTGCGGCGGAGAAGACCTCTACCAAAGAGAAGATTATCAGATTCGTCCCTGGTACCAATGCCTTTCAAGGGTACAAGAAGTAGGAAATTTAGAGTTTTTGAGTTGTTTTTGGGACTAAGAATAAAGGGCAGACTTGATCCATTTCAGACAGGAGAAAGAAATAAATCTGCGTTCCCGTTATCAATTCGAATTGATATTTTGAGAAAAAAAAGCGGGTTCTTGTCATACTGGAGAGACATCTATCCCAAGTAGTACGATAGGCATGTCAAAAAGGGGTTTTAAGTACTGGAATTCTTTGTATGCTTTTTCGAAATGCATCATACCCGAATATGTTTTTCTCCCCCGCTGTAAGGCCTTCTGTCTTCCTATCTCACATAATATGTTCGCAAAACCAATAGTGGGAGCAATAAGGATTCCCAACTGGATCTGGTTTGAAAAATAGGAAAGCATGAATTTAATATAATCTTGATAATAAGCGCGAGCATTACCAAATTCTACTTCTACTTGAAAAGTATCTTTGCGGTAATCACATTTAAGATCTAGATCGGGAATCGCTTTAACCTCTCTACGCCATTCTTTATCCGAGAATGCTTTTTCGATTGCTCGATTATAAAAGGTTTGTCCCTCATTTGCCTTGAAGCTGATACTATTGATTATTTGTTCAACCTCGAGAAAAGATCCTTCAACTTTCAAAGCAGCTTGATCCGCATTGTGATACATCGAATCAGCAACGTATAGATTGGCTTGGTAAGAACTATCAAATGTTATCGGGGTTAATTTAAAAATATTAGAGCGCACTTTTTGAAACTCCAAAAATTCTCCGATTGATCCATTCTTTGTTTTGATAAACGTTTCATTGAGCCAAGCAATAAATGGAGCTTGTGCTTTGTTCGTGTATTTAATATGGACGTGCCTTCTAATATTGCTTAATCTCCTGAGTACAACATTAACTGATTGGTTGTTCCCAAATAAAAGTGTAAGTTCTTTTTTTGCCCTAATTCTGGACTCTCAAAAAAATTTTCAAATCCTTTGTGTATAGTGATCCCCTCTTTAAGTGTTGATTTTCCAACAAGGTGTTTAAAATTCACATAAGGTCTTTCTTTTGTTTTACTTTTAACTTGACTCTAAATCTCAAATTTTTAATATGCAAGAACTGATTCTTGAAAAATTTATTTAAAAAACCAAATCAAGGGTCTTTTCTTAAGTATCCAAAGGCATTCTTGAAAATCTGGTGCTCGGCCCCTTCTTCAGTTCCTGATTCCTTTCCTTCTTGTTTACGTACTTCTTTTTCCAGGGTCCAGTTAGGATGCTGAGTATAGCGGTGATATTCCTCGGGGTGGGGCATGAGGCCGAAGATGCGACCCTCCGGGAAATAGATCATGGTAAAAAATCACTTCTCTTTGTTTATGGCCTTAGAGAACCGAGAGAATATCGGTCTGGGAAAAATCGTGGCCTTTATAAAGCAAAGGCTCGCCGGAATATTTGGCTAGGGCATAAGCGCAGCAATCCCCGATATTAAGTCCGGCCGGGTGATTCCCTTTACCATAAAGACGCCAAGTTCTCCTGGCTATTTCGGACTGGTCCGGATTCATGGCCACTGTCTCAATCTGAGCTCGATGAAGCAATAGATCCAGTTCCCGCCCTCCGGCCTCCCCTTTTTTAGCTTCAATGACTATGACGGACTCGAGCCAGTTGAAGGCACTGATCAAACGTTTAGGGTCGGCGGCAATCGCCCGGGCGAAAGATTCCGCCTCCTTTTCCCGAAATAATATGGCAATTAAAGCGGAAGTATCCAGGACCATTATTTAGGGACTCCCTGGTTATTATAACCGAGTATTTGATCCGGAGTCCGGGTGTCCAAATCCGGTAATTTACTACAACGGTCTGCAATATTCAGAAGTTCATCAGTGAGGTCAATGGGGGTCCGCTTCCCCCGCATCCGTTCAAGACGGTCTTCTAGGGCGGTGATAATGGCCTGGGTAAGGGTCTCTCCACTTTTTGACGCCAACTCTCTGGCCAGTTTTTCTGCTTTGGGATTTTGAATACTTAGGGCCATTTTGACTTTCTTTTTATATAATATGGATAAAATTATATACTATATATTCTGAGGTTGTCAAGTGTAGAAATGGGCCGTGCAAATGAGCTTACGACCTTTATAGAAGCATTTAATCCGAAAATAGATTTCGGGACCTCCCGTGGACCCCCCGTATTTTCATCTTTCGTGGTGCCACGCCCCTGGCGGGGCATGGCGGATTAATTTAAGGTCACCGCTTATTTCTGGACTTCAGCGGTTTCGTTTACAGTGTTGATCACTGAATAGCGGCCAAGAAAGTCCAGGGACACCCGGTTGAATTCGGCGATATTGTCTATATTGCAGACATGGCCGCATTTGGGAATGATATGAACTTCGGTCTTTGATCCATCCGGCCGTACTTGGAGGTCACCGGGGCCAACATATGATCCTGCTCGCCCATAATATAGAGTTTAGGGACATCTGGGGTGATATGTCTTTCCAGTGGATAGTCCTGCTCAAAGTTTACGGTCATGTCAAACCAGACATAGAATTCCGCCCGGGGCATTTTCGAGGCCTCTCTGAGAAAGATACCCCTGGACAACCTGTGGTTTTTGCGGGGCATCATTATCCAGGCAAAAAGACGATACAACATCATATGGGGAATCACATGACGGAATACATTTCCCACAAGAAACAATGCTTTCGCCCTTGGGCGGAACTTGATGGCTGCGCCGCTGAGGATAAGGGAATGTATCCTCTCCGGAGCCAGATTGGCCAGAGCGGTTTGAATCATCGTACCCGAACTCATGCCAACAAAATGGGCTTTTTCGATCCCCAGCACATCCAAGGTGGCCAATATATCTTTGGCGACCATTTCAAGCGATGGTCTGTCGCTTTCGGACAGCTTTACTTCAATGGAATCCCCATGACCGTGGAGGTCCAATAAGAGAAGGCTGTAGTGTTGAGAAAATTCTTCTATCTGATAGCTAAAGGTTCGGCGGCTGCCGCCGATTCCATGAAGAAAAACCACCCAGTCCTGTTCACGGTCCTTAATTATCTGATACCGTAACATGAACTGACAAACCAGAAGACGAATTATTATGCCATGACCTATCTATTGGGGGTGAACCCAAAAGTGTTTCCACAAAAACCTCCGTTGTTTTGGGGCTCTGATTAAAGCCGTTCGTATTCAATTGTTAAATTTCGATTTTTATTTTAGGTAGTTAAAGGCATTCTTAAAGACCTGCATCCCGGCCCCTTCTTCACATCCTAATTCCTTTCCTTCTCGTTTACGCACCTCTTTTTCCGTGGTCCAATGGGGATGCTGGGTGTAGTGGTGATAGGCTTCGGGGTGGGGCATAAGGCCAAAAATGCGGCCCGTGGGGTCGCAGATCCCGGCGATATCCAGTAATGATCCGTTCGGATTATGGGGAAAGCGGCCCTGGGCCGCATCGCCCGTGGGGAGGACATAAGATAAAGTCACCTGGTTGTTTTGAAGGAGGCGTGCAAGGGTTTCCGGCGGGGCATAAAATTTTCCTTCGCCGTGGCGGATGGGCAAATCCAACAGGTCGATCCCTTTGGTAAAGATACAGGGCGAGGCGGGATTGGCCTTCATGGTGATCCAGTCGTCCCGAAAATTGCCGCAGTCGTTGGCTATGAGGGCCACCTTCCTTTGATCGTACTGGCCGTCAAAACCAGGTAGCAGTCCCATATTGACCATAGCTTGAAAGCCGTTACAGATACCGATAATCAGTTTCCCGGCCTTGATAAACTCATTCATCTCGGCTTTTAACTTGTACTTCAAACGGGTAGCCAGAAGAACTCCGGCTCCGTGGTCATCCCCCCAGCTAAAGCCTCCATCAAAGACAAACAAATGATATCCCCTTAAACTAGTAGGGCTATGGCCGGCAGATTGATGAATCAATTCGCTGATATGGACCCGGTCGGCTTCAAATCCGGCCAGGGTTAAAGCATATTGAGTTTCCATGTCGCAATTAAGGCCGTATCCAGTCAGCACTAGGGCTCGAGGTGTATCCATCATATCAGGCCTCCAAAGGTTCGATGAAAGGCCTCTCTCAAGGGTTTGAGCCTGCTCTTGATCAAGGTCTGTCCATCTTTTTTAATGATCAGGGTTTGGTCCTTGCGCACCTTTCCAACATAAGCCATCCGGCAACCGGCCATCTTTTTTTCAAATTCCTTTTTCTTTATTGGATCAATAGTCAGAATAAAACGACCACAGGATTCCGAGAAGAGCAGTTTATCGGCCCTTAAAGGAAGGGCACTCGGGACCCGGTCCAGATCCAACTCCAGGCCCAAATCACCAGCCAGGGCCATGAGGGAAAGATGGATTCCCAAGCCCCCCCGGTAAATCCCATGGGCGGCGCTGACCATTTCTTCCTGCAGGGCTTGGTGTAAAGCCCTGTAATGGGTTTTTTCAGGGTCTATTTTTAATCGGGGAACATTCAGTCCTATCTGATCATATAGTTCATAATATTCCGATCCGCCCAATTCATCGAAGGTCTCACCCAAAATATAGATCAGATCTCCGGGGAGCTTCAGGTCTGCGGAGAGACAATGGCGGATATCGGGGACGATACTCGTGGCGGTAAACTGCAGGGTCGGCAGCCCGGAAATACGATGGGACTCTCCATAAGGCCCGTTGATATAGCCGTCTACGTACATACTGTCCTTCCCCGAAAGCAGGGGAATGCCGTAGGCCAGGCAGATATCTCTTAAGGCCCAGTTGGCCCGAACCAGTTGAGCGGCTTTATATTTCCCATCCGGATTTTCTTCCCGGTTAAATTGCACAGTGGGCCAGCAGAAATTATCCACTCCGCCGATTTGCTCCAGGTCACTGCCCACCGCTAATAATCTTCGAACCGTCTCATCAATCGTGGCGGCTACCATGGCGTAGGTGTCAATGGACCCATAACTGGGCAGAAGGGACTGGGTGAAGGCAATGCCCCGCAAAGAAGGTAAATGAGGCCGGATGACCACGGCATCGGCCGGAACATCTTTATATTTTCCGATCAGGGGTTTGAGGACATTCCCTCCTTGAACCTCATGATCATATTGACGAACGATCCAGTTTTTGGAAGCAATGTTAGGTCTGGAGAGCATGGTTTTCAAAAGGCCCAAATAATCTCCCGGTTCCTTGACCACTGGCTCGAACAACCCCCTGGCCGAAGGTTCCTGCCACTCGGCCTCAAACGTCCATTGAGGGAAATCGGATTTTAAAAAATCCAGATCCACATAGGCACAGGTTTTACCTGCATAGAGCAAATGCACCTTCCCGGAGCCGGTGTAGGTCCCCAGATTGGCGCATTCGACATTGTGTTTGTCGGCCAGTTCCTGAAACCGATTCCAGTTTTCTGGCTTTATACCCACGGTCATCCGTTCCTGGGATTCGGAAACCCAGATCTCCCATTGATCGAGCCCCTCATATTTTAAGGGCACCCGATCCAGGTAAACTTCACAGCCGTTGCTGGAACGGGCTGATTCTCCGATGGAAGAGGAAAGCCCTCCCCCACCGTTATCGGTAATATAAGAGACTATCCCCTCATCCCGGGCCTCGAGCAGAAAATCATGCATCTTTTTCTGGGTATACGGATCACCGATCTGGACATGGCCGGCCGGGGTGTTCTCGCTGTAGACTTCCGAGGAGGCCGTAACACCATGAATCCCGTCTTTACCCACCCGGCCCCCGCACATGATGATCAAATCTCCTGGTTCGGTCTTTTTTAATTCGATGGGGTCTCCCTGAATCCGGGCAGGCATGAACCCCAGGGCGGCCACAAAGACCAGACATTTGCCGATATAGTTGGGGTGAAAATAGACCTGGCCGAAGGGTGTGGGGATCCCGCTTTTGTTCCCACCGTCCCGAACCCCTTCGATGATACCATCCAGCAGACGACGGGGATGAAGTTTGGGTTTCAGGGGACCGCTATAGTCACGGGGCCCGACGCAATATCCGTAACTGCCCATCCAAAGCCTGGAGCCTTTGCCTGTTCCCATGGGGTCCCGATAGACCCCGACAATACCGGTTATGGCCCCGCCGTAAGGCTCCATGTTGGAAGGGCTGTTATGGGTTTCAGCGGTGATACAATAATAATGGTTCTCATCGAACCGGGCTACGCCGGCATTATCCCAGAGAACCGAGACCACCCAGTCTTTTTCCTTCTGGATCTGTAAAGTCGGGGCTTCGATACAGGTCTTAAAAAGATTGTCTATTTCCTGCCGTTCATTAGTAGTAAGATCTATATATTTAAACAAACCCCGAAAGGTATTGTGATTGCAGTGATCGCTGCGGGCCTGGGAAATAAATTCCAGTTCCACATCGGTGGGCTGATCCAGTCCGACCAGCTTTCTGGCCTCCAGGACCTCCGGTCTTTGAAAATAGGCCTGAATAACGCCCATATCACCGAGCGGCAGGGCCCAGGACCGTTCTTTATTAAGACGAGAGAACTCCTCTAAGGAATCAATAGGGATGATATCCACCGTGGGCTGATGATGCAAAGCCACCTTGGGAATGGACCAACCGATCCCTACCTTCGGGTCCCAGTCGGATCTGGAAAACACCCGCCACTGCTGAATGAGCTCATTAGCCAAGAGTTCTCGGGCTATTTGCTCAATGGCTTCTCTTTTCAGACGGGGGGCCTTGAGCAGATATTGCCGGGAGGTATAGACCCCTTCTTCTGCCGGAAGCTTTATTTCCAAAAAGGCCTCAATGGCTTCAACCCCAGTGCTGCCGGCATTATCTTTGACCCCCGGTCGGAGACCTACCCAGATGAGCCAATCAAAATCTGCGGCCAAAGGTTTAAAGGAGGAGATTTGGGTTACGGGATTAGTAAAAATCTCGGTCTGAACCGCTTCAAGCTGTTCTCGGGTCAAGGTGGTATCAAAGGTCAGAACTTGAATAGTCCGAACCTGTTCTATTTTAAGGCCAAGATAGTCCTGGGCCTTTTTCTTGAGGGTTTCTCCCTCTGGGTCCCGGAGCTCGGGCTTTAACCGTATTTCCAAGCGCTCTGGCATAAGCTTTTATTTCCTTTCAGCCCTAAAGAAATTTCTTGGAATAAGTTGGCTTGTTAGATTCTTACAAAGTATCATCTGAGGATTTATCTCTAACTTTATACCCGGACTCAAGGGGTCTTATTTTTGAAGTTGTCCGAAGGTTACCCCATGGGGTAATCCGGCCCCAATTGCTAAGTTGATTCGGAGCAGGGCATTCCCCTAAGCCCGTTTCCCGCGTGTGTGTAGGCCCGCCTTTGAAGCAAGGCTTAATATTGGCCCGCAAAGAAGATCCGGAGTAAAGGTGGACATCTTCAAAAATAAGACCCCCTGAGTCCTAAATTTCAAATATGTTTGGCTAGATTTTAAGGAGGTCTGTCAATTCGAAAAGAGTATAGGACAAGAACAAGACAGGGTCAAGGAGAAACGAGGGCGTTCTGTTTTGGGAAAAATCTATTGAAGTAGAGGGTAACTATTCTTAAAAATTAGACTATCCGGCGGAGGGAGAAAGAAGGAAACAGGCCGATTTATCCGGTTCAGGGTTTGTCCAGTTCCTGCCTGACGGCTAAACCTATTTTTTCCAAATTGTATGGTTTTTTGATAAATTGTCCAACCCCTTGGTGCAAACATTGGTCCATGGTTTCGGCATCGAAATATCCGCTGGCGATGATGGCTTTCTGGTTCGGGCGGAACTCCCGGATACGCTTAAACGTCTCCAAGCCATCGATCCCTGGATCCATAATCATGTCTAAAATAATTAAGTCTACGGAATTATTATTTATAAATTGAATCGCTTCTTCTCCGCTGGAAACCTTTGAAATGGAATAGCCGATTGTCTTCAAGGCCATGGAGACCATTTCCCTTTGCTCCTTAACATCATCAACGACCAGGATAGACTCCCCTTTCCCTCTATATTCTTCCGGGGAGATTAAAGAGTGGTTCGTGCTCAGTTCTTCCCGGGTCACCGGAAAATAGAGGGTGAAGACCGTCCCTTGCCCCAGGGTGCTTTCTGCATCGATATAGCCTTGGTGGTCTTTGGCCGTCCCCCAGACCACGGTCATACCTAATCCCGTTCCGCTCCGGCCCATCTTTTTTTTGGTATAAAAGGGATCAAAGATTTTCTGAAGGTCCTCCCAGGATAAGCCCACTCCTCTATCGGAGACCTTTAGAATCACATATTCACCTTCTTTGATTTCTTCGTTGTTCTCCATGATTTTTATAGGCCGCTCGATATATTGAGATTCCGTGGTGATGACAATCTGGCCGCCAAGGGGCATGGCTTCGGCGGCATTTGAGATTAGATTCATGATCAGTTTAGATAATTGAACCGGAGAGCCCATGATATTTAAGAGGTTTTCTTCAAAGTGGGTTTCTAAGGAAACTAACGGGTGAAACGATTTTAGTTTGGTACATTCCGGACTAAGCAAATAGCTTATAAGTATTGTGTTTAAATTGACCACTTCATGGGCCTGCACCCCTCTCCTGGCCATGGTCAATAGGTCCTGGACCACGGCTGCGGCCTTTTCCGCCGATTCTTTAATACCCAGAACAATCGGTTTTAAGGGGCTGTCCCCTGGAAGGTCCAGCAGCAAAAGCTCAGGATAAACCACTATGGGATTCAAGATATTATTCAGATCATGGGCTACTCCGCCGGCTAAGATGCCGATAGCCTCCATTTTTTGGATCTGCTGGATCTTTTCCATGGCTCGCTTTAATTCAGCCGTCCGTTCTTCAATGATCGTTTCCAGATGGACCCGATAATTATTCAGGGCTTCCTCGTTCTGGATCTGTTCGGTCATGTCGGCAATTAAAAGAATGACCGTATCCGGATCCCCCTGGAGAGGGAGCTTTTTCAGAGAAAGTAATTTATTCTCCAGTTTGAAAGGTCCCACCGGGCTTATGACTAAGGGTCCGGTTTCTAATGAAGCTAATATGGATTCGACCCTTTCTCTGTCGGCTCCGGCAAATAAGGTCGCCGGATAGGCGGCCAGCAATTGGTCCAGGGGTTTACCCAGGATAATCACAGCTGCCGGGTTGGCATAAATAATTTGTCCGCGATGAATCTCCAGGATCCCTTCGGAAATACTGTCCAGAACGGTTTGCAAATGACGATATTTTTGCAGGAGTTCAATGGTCATCCGCCGGGGATGGATGGAGTCGATTCCAATAATACTTTCCAGAGGCTGATTGGGGCGAGGCTTATCTGAAGCCTCAATACTCGAGAGAAAAAATTGGGCCGTCTCCTTAAAAGTTCCTTTGGCGATAATAGCATCGGCCATACTTTTAGTTGGATCAAGCTCCATCTCTTTGGCCGCGGCGGACATCAAAACGAGATAGGTCTGCTTAAGGTGATCCATATTACGGATAGTTTTAAGGAGTTCATCCCCGTGGACATTGGGAAGAAAAAAATCACTGAAAATGATATCCGGGGTATATTCGGTTAATCGGGAGATGGCCGCCAGCCCGGTAGCCTCCACGACCACTTCATGTCCGGCTGCCATCAGTGTTTTGGATAAATAGGTAGTGAGATTCTGGTTATCATCAATGATCAAGATTTTTTTATTCATCCGAAAGACACCCTCTAGAATAAAATGGCAGCCGGCAACCCGAATAGGAAATGATGAAAAAAATTATCTTTATAATTCTGTAACCAAGCCGGTAAAATGTCAATTTTTTTTTTCCGGGCCCTGACCTTAGCCTTCCGGATCGCTGTTGTTCTTTGAGGGGATTGGGCTGCCGTGACTTAAATCCCAATTATAATAGTCTCTTGGTTCAGTAAGGGTAATCTTCGGAGAGAATGGGGCGGTGGCTTAATGGGGGCTATATTTGTCCTGGCTAAAGCGTAGAGAAAAGGTTGATCCCTGACCGGATCGGCTTTCCACCAAGACCGTTCCCCCCTGGGCTTCAACGGCTTCCTTAACAAAAGTCAAACCCAGCCCAGAACCGGCAATGGACTTCCCGTCTTCGGAGGAGACTCGGTAAAATTTCTCAAAAATCCTTCCCAGATCTTTTTCCGGGATGCCTATGCCCTGATCAATAACCTGGGCCTGAATGAATTCAGGGCCTTCAGAGAGGGTTAAGAGAATCGATTTCCCGGGGTGGCTATATTTGATGGCATTTTCTACTAGATTGATAAGGCACTGTTTGGTCAGGTCCCGATCAATCCGGACCCGGATGATCTCGTCAGGGACGGTTGTTTTAATGGTTAAGCCTTTTTCGGCGGCCAAGGCCTCCATTTCCCGGGCCACTTCCTTTAGAAGCTCGGAGAGAGAGATACGTTCCATTCTTATCGTTTGGCCGCCTCCTTCCAGTCTGGAAATGGCCAGGAAGGTGTTTAAAAAACGGATCAGCCTTTCCGACTCCTTCTGGATTATGGAGGCGAATTCTTTCTTTTCCCCTTCCAGGTCCTCTAAGAGGAGTTCACTGAACCCTTCTATGGAGGACAGGGGCGTTTTGATTTCATGGGAGACCAGAGAAACGACATGCCCCTTGAGCAGCTCCAATTCTTTAATCTTGGAGATATCGGACAGAATGAATAAGGGATATTTTTTTCCTTCAACCGTAAGCGAGGAGGTCAGAACCTTAAAGAATTTTTTTTCCGGTAAGGGAAAAGAAAGGGTAAAGGTAAAAGGAAGGGTTTCGGCGTCAATCTTTTCCGGAAAAGGATCCATTTCTTTTTTGTCGACGATAAAGCCTAAGACCCCTTGCCAGAATGTGTCTAAGGTGGAGAGGTCGAGGCCATTGGCTCGAGACAATCTCTGGGCCACTTCATTTGCCAGAATAAGCAACTTATTCGGCCCAAAGAGAATGACGCTTTGAACATCACTGAAAATAACCGAATCGGTAAGGTCTTTTTCAAAGATCAGTTGGTTGGTGACACCCTGTAGAATTTTGGATTTAGCATAAAGGCCTCTCGGCGTCAGCAGTCCTTTGAGCCCCGGCTCGAATGGCTTTGGAAGGCTATCGCTTCCAGATAGTCTCAAATGAGGCCTGATCATCAGGTAGGCCCTGTCAAAAGCGGCGACGGCATCCGTTAATTTGAAGGCGTAGCTGATGATAAAGAGGGCCAGGATGATAAAATAAAAGAGGGAGGGGGCCAGCCAGATATGAAACCTGGAAAAGAGCAGAAAGGTGCCGGCGGAAACAGCCAAAAGGAGGAATAGGGCCGAGACGGCGGCCTGCAGTTCCTTGATCCGCAAAAAAGCCAGGAAACAGATGACCAATAGGCTGCCAGCTAATACCCATTGGAACCAGGTAGGGGTTGGGGTAATGGCCTCCTCCAGGAGAAGGGTGTTGATAATGTTGGCATGGACTTCAACGCCGGCCATACCGTGTCGGTCCTGAGAAAAGGGGATGATAAAGGTATCAGAGGCACCCGCAGCCGTGGCCCCGACCAGACAAATTTTTCCTTTAAAAAAAGAAGAAGGGTATTGCCCTTTCAGGACATCGAAGAAGCTTATTCTTTCCAAGGTGCCCGGTCCACCGCAGTAATTGATGTTCATCTTGTCGAGTTGGATCAGTTTGTTTTTGAAATTGGGAACATTGATGGGGAGCCGGCGGGAAAGTTTTTGGCCTGTGGCCGTCTCATAGACGATCGAAGAAAAGGACGGTAAGGGACTCTCCTGATACATAAGGGTGTGATAGACCTCCCGGACCACCCCGTCAATACCCTGTTCCAGATGGACATGACCCGTAAGAACGGGGGTCAGGGCGGGGACCGGCCGGGTCAGGGCCAATCGGTCGTCCAGAAGGACGGGAAGGACCACCCGGCCATGGCGTCTGATGGTTTGACCCAGGAAAAGGTCATCCTCGGTAGGCTCGGCCATAACGATATCCATGGCCACGACCTGGGCCTCTTTCAGCCGATTCAATAGGGGGACATAATGCATCCGGGGTATAGGCCAGCGGCCGAGATGATCCAGGGTCTTCTGGTCTATAGCCAGGATAACGATGTTTTTGGAAGTCTCCCCGGTTCCCCGTAATCGAAAGAAAAGGTCATAAAAATAATAGTCGGCTCCATTGAAAAGACCGAGATATTCAAAAGAAATAGTCAGAGTCAGGAGCAGACCAATGATGATGGCCTTTTGTAAAAAAGATTGGCCCAAAGGTTTCATTCGTTCCAACTACCATCGATACTAAGCAATTAATCGTCTCATAAGATGGTTTTGCAAAAAATCAACGAAAACCCATTTTCGTCATTCCGACGAAAGAGTTGTAGGTCAGGGTGCCCGATGGGCTCCCTGACAGTATATTAGAGAAACCTTTTTAATTGTCAGGTAACTCCCTCCGGTCGTAACCTGACCTACAATAGTGCGAATTGTAGATCAATGATGATTAATGGTCTTTTGTTCGGTCTTCCTTGAACCCCCTATTTCTTCCTTCGTGGTGTCCCACGGGGCAAGGGAATTATTTTCAAACAAGTTAATATGGCACCGATCGGCTATGAACGCTAGTGCCGCTGTTTTAATGGATTATGAGTAAAAAAATCCCGATAGCCGAAAGGATCCCGATGAGCATCTCATAGGGGGTCCGCTTTTTTATTTCAAAAGACTGGGGGGGAGAGAAATCCCCTTCCCGGTCTTTCTGATCCATACTGCTGGTGCGCACATGGTAGAATCCGGGGTCCTTCGGTTTTTCAAGAGAAATTTCCGGTTTGTCCAGCTTTTTATCAACGACGATTTCTTTAAACTCTTTATCCTTAGCCATCTGAAAATGATAGCGGTATCCTTCGCCCACATTCCGCCATTTGAGGAAAATCTCATTTTCATCGATAGTCGGTTTATCCAAGGGAGGGGCCGGGGGGGGCGGGATAAGACGGAAAGGAATGGTAACCGACCAGCCTCCTTGGTACCCATCGGCGGCGGTGGAGCTTATCCGGAATAGATAGGATCCGTAATCGAGATGTACGCTTTTATAGGATTCACTCTGAAAAGCGGGCAGTTCATGCTTGATGACCGAAAAGTCTTTCCCTTGGGCCACCTGCAGATGGTAACTAACGGCGTCGCTTACCTTGAGCCAATTAAATTGAGCCGTATTTCCTATGAATTCAGCATCGTCCCCCTTTATAGAAATAAAAGGGGGCAGGGGATGGACCCGCAACTTGATCTCATAAGGCGGAGACTGAAACCCTTCGATACCCGAGGCATCCAAGCCCTGGGCATGGAGGTAATAGGTTCCATCCGGAAGATTGCCAAATTCCAGGGGGTCCTTAAACGGAACAACCTTTTCTTCCAATATCTCCCGTCCCGCTTGATCTTTGGTCAACATCGCCCTGATCGCTGAAAGGCCTGGCATGGCTTCAAATTGTAATCTCAGGGGAAGTTCCTTATAAATGGGTTGATAATCCTTCAAGCGAGGCGGTGGGAGCAGTTTTTGAGGAGCGATTGGCGGTGCGCCTTTGGCTACATAGGTGCCTTCCCCCTGAGTTATGGCTAAAGTTTTGTCCTGGCCGCTTACGTTGACCGTCCCCTCGAGGACTTCGGCCCGTGTGGCGGCTTCCTGATCCACTGAAACCCGGAATTCCGTTCCGCGCACGGAAGCGATGGCCGAAGGGGTCGTAATCTCCAAGCGGGAATCACTACCGGTCGCCTGTTTTAATTTGTTAATCACCCGGCCGGTTTCCAGATAAAATTGATTCACCCGATACGTTTCTCCCCTCTTTTGGGAGGAGGAGATGCCCAGTTCGGTATTCGATTTTATAAAGAGGGAGTTTTTGTCCTCAAAAGTCAGTTCCACCGAACTGGCTTTCCCGGTCCGTATCCGGCTTCCCTGAGGGACGGCTTCTCCAAGGGTTAGAACCGACCAGACGGTCTTTTTTTCCTTTTGAACTTTGGCCTCTCCGTAAACATAGCTAACGACGGCATTGATCGGCACCCCAGGCAGGAGTCGGACCGGGATGTTCACGCGTTGGCCGGGATGGATCAGATCGGGGTTCTTCATCCGGTTAAACCGGGACACCTCCGGCCACTTCTCGGGGTTTTCCAGGTATTTTCGGCAGATGTGGATCAGCTTGTCTCCTTTTACGACGGTTAGTTCCACCGAATCCTCTTCCACCGCCGCGAAAGAGACGAGGCTTATGCAGAGGAGCATCAGATTGGCGAGAGTAAAATAAAGAATAAAAGGACCGGATTTTTTTTTGATTTTCATTTGGGCTATTCCTCAAAAAAGGTTTAGGTCACGAAAAAATTTATACCGGGATAAGGCCAGAGAAAAATTAAGAAAATTATAACAAACAATAAGAATAAACTCCAACCCTTTTATTTTTGGTCCATTCGGAAAGATGGTTTTCCCAGATGAGAAGGAGGTTGTTTTCCCTGGTTTTCCTTGCCCCAAAAAGAGAAAAAGCCTATAATCGGCCAATAAAAAACAGAGATGAGGACAACCATCATGCGTGTAGCCATGTATTATAATAATAAAGATATTCGGCTCGAAGAGATGCCCCGGCCCATCGTTGGGCCTGAAGACGTCCAGATCCGGATCGAAGCCAGCGGAATCTGCGGCAGTGATGTCATGGAGTGGTACCGTCTCCACAAGGCCCCGCTGGTCCTGGGCCATGAGATTGCCGGGGAGATCGTCGAGGTCGGTGACAAGGTGAAGAAGTATAAAGTAGGAGACCGGGCCGCCGCCTCCCATCACGTCCCCTGCAATACCTGCCATTACTGCCTGAGCGGTCATGCCACGGTGTGCGATACCTTGCGTTCGACTAATTTTTATCCGGGTGGGTTTGCCGAATATGTTCTATTACCGGCGATAAATGTGGACCGGGGGATTTATCTTCTGCCCGATGGGATGTCCTCTGAAGCGGCTACCTTTATCGAACCCCTGGCCTGTGTTTTAAGGGCTCAGAAAATAGCTGGACTTGTACCCGGCCAGACCGTTCTGGTCTTGGGCAGCGGCATCTCCGGACTCCTCCATATTCAATTAGCCCGGTCTTTGGGAGCCGGGATCATCATCGCCACGGATATCAGTTCCTTTCGACTTCAGGCCGCCAAGGCCTTGGGGGCCACTGAGGTAATCGATGCTCGGGAATTGACACCCGAAAGGATTCGACAGGCCAATAACGGGTGTTTGGCCGATCAGGTCATCATCTGCACGGGGGCCAGGGAGGCCCAGCTTCAGGGGCTGGCCTCGGTTGAACGGGGAGGGACGGTCCTCTTCTTTGCCCCTACTGATCAGGGTGTAACTATTCCTATTTCCATTAATGACCTTTTTTTCAGGAACGATATTACCCTGACCACTTCCTATGCCGGGAGCCCGGCAGATCACTGGCGGGCCATGCAGTTGATCCAGGCCGGGGTGTTGAATATTTCCAGAATGATCACCCATCGTTTCGGCCTGGCCGAGACGGTTAAAGGGTTTCAGTTGGTGGCCCAGGGCCAGGACTCCATCAAGGTCATCATCGAACCGCAGCGATAAGTACAGCAGATTTTGTTTGTCTTCTCCTGGGGAAGTTTTTTGGGGTCAAAAAGGCCGAAATATTTATTGTGATATTAATATGTTGACAATGATAAAATTGAATTTTATATTTTCATTATTCTTAGTTCCGGGGTACCATCCCAACCCTTAAGCGTCCTCTACCTCTGTTTCCTGATCGCTCAGTTCGGAAAAACAACAAGTTTGCCGAATAACAACTGGGCCCCTTCCCTGGCAAAAATTTCCGACATGATTTCGAAAGAGGCCTTTGGCTATTTCGGTGCCCATTCCGAAAAAGTCTTGACTTTTTCGGAATGGAGGGTAAAATAGTCGCCATGAAAAGAACCCTGGAAGACTATATTCAGAAAGATCTGAAGAAAAAGATCGTCCTTCTGACCGGACCGAGACAATCAGGGAAAACCACCCTGGCCAAGATGCTGAAGAAGAACTTCGATTATTTCAATTACGACAATGCGGAGCATCGGGTGAGTCTGATTGAGAAATCTTGGGATCGTTCCAAAGATTTGGTTATATTTGATGAACTCCACAAATTAAAGAACTGGAAATCATGGCTCAAAGGCATCTATGATACGGAAAAAATTCCACCTTCAATAATTGTTACCGGCAGCGCCAAGCTCGATACGTATAAAAAAGCCGGTGACTCACTGGCCGGAAGGTTTTTTCAATTCAGGCTTCACCCGCTTGATCTCAAAGAAATAAAGCAAAACCTTAACCCCAAAAAATTAGAGGAGGCTTTAGACCGGTTGTTAACAATAGGCGGGTTTCCGGAGCCCTATCTGGAGGGTGATGAAACCTATTATAACCGATGGAAAAGAAGCCATCTGGATATTATCTTGAAACAAGATTTGATTGATCTCGAAAATATTCAGCAGATAACCGCAATAGAAACCCTGATCCATCTTCTGAAGAAAAAAGTCGGAACGCCTATCTCCTACACCTCCCTGGCCGGGGATCT
>Ga0233425_10000763_pt1 | contig 79525 bp, 78 predicted proteins | sample Watercolumn_Towu_2_FD_181712 | JGI IMG/M metagenome (GOLD analysis project Ga0233425, IMG submission 181712) | Freshwater microbial communities from Lake Towuti, South Sulawesi, Indonesia - Watercolumn_Towuti2014_140_MG | ecosystem: Environmental > Aquatic > Freshwater > Lake | place...
CGACGCATCCATAATGGTGTCTTCTCAGGTGGCGACCTGCCCCGACGAAAATTAGGACATCCAACGGGCACGGCCGACGGGAAGGATCGAAACATGGCGAGCATTACCGGGACCGCAAGCGACGATGTCCTGATCGGCGACGACCTCGACTTTTTCGGCAATGGCGATGCCGACACGATCCGGGGCGGTGGAGGCAACGACCTGATCGACGGACGCGGCGGAACGAATCTGCTGTACGGAGACGAAGGCGACGACGTCTTCCGGGTTGCGCCGACCGCAGTCCCCACCTTGGCTCCGCAGTCTACGATCGATGGGGGATCCGGAACAGACACGCTCGACCTCGGCGGTTCGCCCCTGTTGCTGACCATCTCCGCCGACAGCGACCAGAGCCTGACGGTCAGGACGTCCGGACTTCCGACGGGCAATCTCGTACAGTCGGCCGTCGATATCGAACGACTGATCCTCAGCCAGAGCAGCGTCGTGCAACTGGGCAACACGTCCCGATCTCTGGTCATTCTTTCCAGCGAACAATTCTCCAACGGCGGGGCGGCAATCACGGCTGGCAGCGGCGACGACACGATCATCGGCGGGTCGGGCGATGAGTCGGTCCGTTACGCCGGCGGAAACGACCAGATCTTCGGAAATGGCGGCTTGGACCAATTTTCCTTGGTCAGCGCCCTTTCACCCGTGCCCGCCACGGTCATTTTTCACGGCGGAAGCGGCCGGGACGATCTGATCGTCTCGTCGGCGGCCCTCGGGGGCAACGGCACGCTGATCGACATGACACTGGGCGTTGCAACGATCGGTGCGCTCACCGTGAATTTCGACGGCGTAGAGCGCGTCTTCGTCGGCGGAACGGGCACATCCGAGCTATCGACGGTAGTGGGAAGTGCCGGCGACGACCATCTTGCCGTTCAGATACTGGCTGCCCTGCCCGGCAGCGTCGAGTTCTTCGGACGAGCCGGCAACGACTATCTGATCGGCGGCACCAATGGAGACAAGCTTCATGGCGAAGCCGGCGACGATCAGCTTTACGGCGAAGAGGGCAATGATGAACTGGTCGGCGACGCCGGTGACGACACAATAGGTGGTGGCGCCGGCAACAACATCCTCGATGGCGGAACCGGCAACGACTATCTCTATGGGGGTGCCAGCCCTACGTCGCGCAACACGCTGGGAAGCGACACGATTTTCGGAGGGTCGGGGGCCGATCATATCTACGGCAATGATGTTTTCGTTGATGTTGCCGGCAGCATCGGCAACCCCAATCCTCTCGACCAGGGCGACTATATCGACGCCGGGGGCGACAAGGACTTCGTCGACGGCAATGGCGGCGATGACACGATCCTGGGCGGCGGCGGAGCCGACCGGTTGCGCGGAGGCAATGGCAATGACAGCATCGACGGCGGCGATGCCCCCGACCAGATCAACGGCAATGAAGGCAACGACTCGATCCTGGGCGGCGGCGGCAACGACATATTGCGCGGCGGCAAGGATGACGATCTGCTGATCGGTGGGCTGGGTAACGACATCCTGACCGGCGACCTCGGCAACGATACGCTGAAGGCGGGTTCCGGCGTCGATATCCTGACCGGCGCGGACGGCGCGGACCTGTTCGATTTCTCGGCAAGCGATGCAGCCGGCATCGATGCCTCGGGCTATTTTTCGGCCGTGCTCGACTTCACCGGTGGCGCCGATCATCTGAGGCTGGGCTTCACGATCGCTGCGGACGCAGTCCTGCAGGGCGGAAGCGCAGCGACCGTTGCCGCAGCACAGAGTACCGCGCAGACGCTGCTAGCCGGGCATGCCGGGACGACGGACGTCGCTGTCGTGCAGGTCGGTTCGGACAGCTACTTGTTCTACAACGCAGCGGGGACGGCGGACACAGTCAACGCCGTCATCCAAATGGTCGCCATTCAGGCGACGAGCATCATAAGCGATAGCTTCGTCGCCTGACCCCCGATCAAGCGGGAAAGAGAGCCTTCCGCCGGCACGTAGAGCCGTGAGGCCCTATTTTCCGGTCAGGGCGAAGCCGACTTTCGCGGTCTGGATCGACGGGACCGCTTGCCCCTCCGCGTTAATCGCTGCTGTCGGCTGATAATGCTTCCTGAGATAGCCGCAGGCGGTTTCGCTCATCACGTCGAACGCCCGCTTGACTCCCTTTGCGTCGACCAAATCGTCCGGGACAAACGGCGTGCAATCTCCTATCGCGCCAGCCGCATCGACCGTGATGGCGAGGTGGATCACGGCAGCATCAGGCATATTGTCCGGCAATTCTTCTCGCATCACCAGGACATCTATCATGGACGGTCTGGGCAACTTCGCCGGCGGACCGTTGGGTATCCAGAAACTGTTCACGCTGCGATACACGGAATGGACAGGCGCCCCATCGGGATCGAAGGTAGGCTTGAACCGTGCCCTCTTCATGAGCATCCCACAGGTCCGCTCGTCCAAATCCTTCCAGCCGCTCGTGTAGAGGATCTCGCAGCGCAGCGGCTTGCCGGACGGCAAGACGGTCAGCCGGAAGCCCGTATGACCGGATCGTTCTGCACGAAGCGCCGCCGACGGGTAATCCTCCGGGAGCACCCAGTTTGTCGGGCCGATGGGCTGAGGCGCCGCCACGACGGCGAGCGCGAGCAGCGGCCCCAGCATCGCGATATCCTCAGATCAGCCCGGCGAGCGGGCTCGATGGATCGGCATACATGCGCCGGCCCATACGACCCGCCCGATAGGCGAGACGGCCGCTTTCGACCGCCAGCTTCATCGCCGACGCCATCATCACCGGGTTCTTCGCCTCGGCGATGGCGGTGTTCATCAGCACGCCCGCGCAGCCCAGTTCCATCGCGGCCGAAGCTTCCGAGGCGGTGCCGACGCCGGCATCGACGAGCACGGGCAGCTTGGTGCCCTCGACGATCAGGCGGATCGTGACCTTGTTCTGGATGCCCAGGCCCGAGCCGATCGGTGCGCCGAGCGGCATGATCGCGACCGCACCCGCATCCTCCAGCCGTTTCGCGGCGATCGGATCGTCGACGCAATAGACCATCGGCTTGAAGCCTTCCTTGGCCAGAATCTCGGTCGCGCGCAGCGTCTCGACCATGTCGGGATAGAGCGTCTTGGCCTCGCCGAGCACCTCGAGCTTGACCAGATCCCAGCCGCCCGCCTCGCGCGCCAGGCGCAGCGTGCGGATTGCCTCCTCGCCGGTGTAGCAACCGGCGGTGTTCGGCAGATAGGTGATCTTCTTCGGATCGATAAAGTCGGTCAGCATCGGCGCCTTGGGATCGGACACGTTGACCCTGCGGACCGCGACGGTGACGATCTCGGCGCCGGACGCCTCGACCGCCGCCGCATTCTGGGCGAAGTCCTTATATTTGCCCGTGCCGACGATCAGGCGCGACCGGAAAGTCTGCCCCGCCACCGTCCAGCTGTCGTCGTCCACCGTCACGCCATTATCTCCACCGCCCACGAAGTGGACGATCTCAAGTTCGTCCCCATCCTCGATCCGCACCTGCCCCAGCGTCGAGCGGGGAACAACCTCAAGATTGCGCTCAACGGCCACTTTTGCAGGGTCGAGCCCGAGTTCCAGAGCGAGGTCCGCGATGGTGAGGCCAGCGGGCACGCGGCGATGTTCGCCATTGATGCGGAGCTGGATCGTGCCGTCGGGATTGGTCATGCGGTCTCCAATGCGCTTTGCGCTTTGCGTCTGGGCACCATATAGGGAGGCGGCTCGCACCCTCGCAATGGAAAGGCAAGCCGCGTGACGGATCGTCCGGTCATCTATGTCCTAAACGGGCCGAATCTCAACATGCTGGGCACGCGCGAGCCCGAAATCTACGGCAGCGCGACACTGGACGACATCGCGGCGATGCTCGAAGATCGCGCCCTCGAACTGGGGGTGGAGATCGACATGCGCCAGTCCAACCATGAGGGCCATCTGGTCGACTGGATCCAGGAGGCGCATGCACGCGAGGCCAAGGCCGTGCTGATCAATCCCGGTGCCTATACCCATACGTCGATCGCGCTGCACGATGCGATCAAGGGCGTGTCGGTGCCGGTTATCGAGGTGCATCTGTCCAACCCGCATGCCCGCGAAAGCTTCCGTCATGTCAGCTATGTCGGCCGCGCGGCGAAGGGCTCGATCATGGGTTTCGGGGCGCAATCCTACATGCTGGCGCTGGACGCAGCCGCGCGCATCTGACAATGGCGTCCGCCATAAAACGAATTTTGTGGATGATTTAACGCTATGGCCGATCAATCGCAGGGGAAAACAATGCAGGTCGACCCGGAACTGGTGCGCCAGCTCGCCGTGCTTCTCGATGATACCAACCTTACCGAGATCGAGGTCCAGGACGGCGAACGCCGGATCAAAGTCGCGCGCAACGTGACCGTCGGCGCCGCCCCCGCTTACGCCCTTCCCGCAGCTTCCGCCGTCGCGCCTGCGGCAGCCCCGGCACCCGCAGCGGTGGCGCCCGTCGAGGCGATCGGCGACCATCCCGGCGCGGTCAAATCGCCGATGGTCGGCACCGCCTATCTCACTCCCGAGCCAGGTGCGAAGAGCTTCGTCAGCGTCGGCGACAAGGTTTCCGCCGGCCAGACGCTGCTGATCGTCGAAGCGATGAAGGTGATGAACGCCATCCCCGCGCCGCGCGCCGGCACGGTGAAGGCGCTGCTGGTCGAAAGCGGCCAGCCGGTCGAGTATGACCAGCCGCTCGTGATCGTCGAGTAAAGCATCGTGGCGATAACCAAGGTCCTGATCGCCAATCGCGGTGAGATCGCGCTCCGCATCCACCGCGCCTGCCACGAGATGGGCATCCAGACGGTCGCGGTCCACTCGACCGCCGACGCCGATGCGATGCACGTGCGCCTGGCCGACCAGTCGGTCTGCATCGGCCCGCCGCCCGCCGGCGAAAGCTATCTCAACATTCCGAATATCATCGCAGCTGCGGAGATTTCGGGCGCCGACGCGGTTCACCCCGGCTATGGCTTCCTGTCGGAAAACGCGCTGTTCGCGGAGATCGTAGAGTCGCATAATCTGATCTGGATCGGCCCGAAGCCCGAGCATATCCGGACGATGGGCGACAAGATCGAAGCCAAGACGACGGCGGCGAAACTCGGCCTGCCACTGGTTCCCGGCTCGCCCGGCCCCCTCACCTCGCTTGAGGAAGCCAAGGAAATCGCTGCGAAGATCGGTTATCCGGTCCTGATCAAGGCGGCGTCGGGCGGCGGCGGACGCGGCATGAAGGTCGTGCCCGACGAGAGCCAGCTCGAGACGCTGATGGCGCAGGCAGGCTCCGAGGCGAAGGCCGCGTTCGGCGACGCCACCGTATATATGGAGAAATATCTCGCCGATCCGCGCCACATCGAGTTCCAGGTGTTCGGCGACGGCAACGGCAATGCGATCCACGTCGGTGAGCGGGACTGTTCGCTTCAGCGGCGCCACCAGAAGGTCCTCGAAGAGGCGCCCTCGCCCGTACTGACCCATGCGCAGCGGACCGAGATGGGCGACATCGTCGCGCGTGCGATGGCCGACATGGGCTATCGCGGAGCCGGCACGATCGAGTTTCTCTACGAGAATGGCGAGTTCTACTTCATCGAGATGAACACCCGCCTGCAGGTGGAGCATCCAGTGACCGAAGCGATCACCGGCCTCGATCTCGTCCGCGAGCAGATCCGCATCGCAGAGGGCAAGCCGCTGTCGGTGACGCAGGCCGACCTGGAATTCCGCGGCCATGCGATCGAATGCCGCATCAACGCCGAGGACTGGCGCACCTTCGCCCCCAGTCCCGGCCTGGTGAAGACCTTCCACGCGCCGGGCGGCATGCATGTGCGCGTCGATAGCGGCCTCTACGCTGGCTATCGGATCCCGCCTTATTACGACTCGATGATCGCCAAGCTGATCGTCTACGGGCGCGACCGCGAGGGGTGCCTGAAGCGCCTGCGGCGTGCGCTGGAAGAGTTCGTGGTGGAAGGCGTCAAGACGACGATCCCACTCCACCAGGCGCTGCTCGACGACCCCGACTTCCAGAAGGGCGAATACACGATCAAGTGGCTGGAGAAGTGGCTGGCCGAACAGGGCGAAGCCTGACGGGCGAGCGCGATCTTTCGAGGCTGATCGCCTCGATGGCGCCGGTGCTGCACGACAGCCGCCATGCGATCCGGGCGATGGGCGTCGCGGAGTCCCCCTCTGCCGATGTCTTCGCCCTGATCCGCGAGCAGGAAGGCTGGACGATCATCCTTCCCGACCCGCTCGGCGATTGGGCGCGGATCAGCCTGGCGGTGCACTCAGACCTGACAGCCGTTGGCCTGACCGCTGCGATCTCTGGCGCGCTTGCTGCCGCAGGCATCGCAGCCAATGTCGTCGCCGGCTTCCACCACGATCATATTCTGGTTCTCTGGGAGCGCCGACAGGAGGCGCTCGACATTATCAATTCGCTGGGAGACGAAGCATGAAGGCCACCATTTGGCACAACCCCCGATGCTCCAAGTCGCGCGAGGCACTGGCGATCCTCGAATCGACGCCCGGGATGGAGGTCGAGGTCGTCGAATATCTGAAGATGCCCCCCTCACGCGCGGCGATCGCGGCGATCTATGCGAAGGCCGGCATGTCGCCCGCCGAAGGTCTGCGGAAAGCCGAAGACGGCGCCAAGCTTCTCAAAGGCGCCAGTGACGACGCGATCCTAGACGCGATGGCCGCAGATCCCATTTTGATCGAAAGGCCGCTGGTCGAAACCGACAAGGGCGCCCGGCTCGGCCGCCCGCCGGAGAAGATCCGCGAGATCCTTTAACGTGCGCCGGACGCGGCGGCTCTGACCGCCTCGTCGGCGGATCCCGACAGATAGCGCGCGAGGATTCCGGTCCAGCGCCGATAGCCCTGCGCGTTGAGGTGGAGACCGTCGACGCTGAAGAAGCGCGGGTCCGGCTTACCACCCTCGTCCAGCAGCGCCGCGCCGACATCGACGAAGTCATATCCGATCTCGGACGCCTGCGCCTTGATGACGGCGTTGGCTGCAGCCATCTTGGCATAAAGATCCCAGCGTAGCGGAGTCGGCTTCATCGACAGATAGGCTATCCTGGCGCGCGGCATATCCCCGCGCAGGCGCGTCATCAGCGCCAAGACATCTGCTTCAGCAGCTTCAGCCGAGGCTCCGGCGGCTATGTCGTTCTCACCGACGTAGACGATGACCGTGTCGGGCTGCACACCCGCGATTATCCGTTGATAATGATATAGCACGTCGGCCGTCGTCGCCCCGCCGAAGCCCCGATTGAGCGCGTCGAGGTCGGGGAAACTGCCGTCGACATCCCACAGACGAATGCTCGAACTGCCGAGGAAGAGCGTCGAAATGCCTCCCGATGGCAAGGGGCGCGCAACGAGCGCTGAAACCTCAGCCTCGAAACGGGCCGTAGCCTTGTCAGCGCCGGTCGACGGCGCGGCTTGGAGGTGGGCCGGCCCTACCGCCAGGACGAGCGCGGCGAACATTCCGAACCGGTAGGGGACGCCGTTCAGCACACCCTCAATATATCTACGCCTCGCCACCGAAAAAGCGGCAGTGCCGAAACTATTCCGCCGCCAGCAATTGCTCGGCGCCGCCCAGATCGACCGACACCAGCCGGCTGACCCCGCGTTCGACCATCGTAACCCCGAACAGGCGATGCATCCGGCTCATCGTCACCGCATTATGGGTGACGATCAAATAGCGGGTTTCGGTCTCCCGGGTCATCGCCACGAGCAGGTCGCAGAAGCGCTCGATATTGGCGTCGTCGAGCGGTGCGTCGACCTCGTCGAGGACGCAGATCGGGGCCGGATTGGTCAGGAACAGCGCGAAGATCAGCGCCACAGCCGTCAGCGCCTGCTCTCCACCCGACAGTAGCGTCAGCGACGAGAGGTTCTTCCCCGGCGGTTGGGCCATGATCTCGAGCCCCGCTTCGAGCGGGTCTTCACTGTCGATCAGCGCCAGATGCGCCTCGCCGCCGCCGAAGAGCGTGGTGAAGAGGCGCCGGAAATGGCCGTTGACCGCCTCGAACGCTGCCAACAGCCGCGCCCGTCCCTCGCGGTTGAGGCTGCCGATCGAGCCGCGCAGCCGGTTGACCGCCTGCTGCAACTCGTCGCGTTCTGCGATGCTGGTGCCATGCTGTGCCTCGATCTCAGCGAGCTCTGTATCGGCGACCAGATTGACCGGCCCCAGCCGCTCGCGATCCGCCGTCAACCGGTCGAGCCGCCCGGACTCGGTCGCACCATCGGCCACCTCGGCCGCCGCGAAGCCCAGCCTTTCGGGCAGCACGGGCGCCGGACATTCGAAGCGCTCGCCGGATATCCGGCTCATCTCGATCCGGCGCAGCTCCTGATTCTCGAAGCGGGCCTGCGCCCCTGCCCGCGCCTCGCGGGCGGAAGCGAGTGCCTCGCCCGCCTGTGCCAGACCCGCCTCGATCGCCCGGAGCGCGGCCTCGGCCTCGCGCTCCTTCTGCAGCAGCGCCTCGGCAGCCCTGCCCGCTTCTTCGGCGTCGGTGCGGATGGTGGCGATCAGCGCTTCCAACTCCTCGGGCCGGCCGGCCAGCGAGCGCGCCTCGGTCTCGATCGCCGATGCACGACCGTCCATTTCGGCAATGCGGCTGGCGGCGTCGCCCGCCCGGTTGCGCCAGCTCTTCGCCTCGGCCTTCGCCGCCTGCTGACGCTGCATATCGGCCGATGCTGCCTGGGCGAGCGTCATCGCCTGTCCGCGTGCCTCGAATAGACGCGCCCGCACCGCCTCGCTCGCTGCACGGAGCCGATCGACCTCGGCGCGGCTGGCTTCACCATCGGGCAGAGCGAGCATCACCGACATCTGCTGCGCGACCGCTGCTTCCGCCTCGGCGACCTCGCTTGCTGCGCGGGCCTTGCGTTCGATCATCGCCGCCCTCTGCGTTGCCAGCCGTTCGATCGCGGTCGTCGCCTGATCCTCGTCGCGGATCGCATTGCGCTGCGCCGTTTCCGCGCGGGCGAGATCGGCGCGCGCAGAATCAACCGCCGAACGCGCTGCCTGCACCGCGTTGGCAGCCTCCGCGAGCGAAGACTGCGCGATCTCCACCTCGGCCCGCGCTGGCGCGATCTGCCCGCGCAGCGCTTCCAGCCGATTGGCGCGGACGAGCCGCTCGGCCGCCGCTGCCCCGACATCGGCCGCAACAAACCCGTCCCACCGCCGCATCCTGCCATCACGGGTGACCAGCCGTTGCCCGACGCCGAGCCTCACCGACCCATCATCCAAATCGACCACCCCAACCTGCGCGAGGCGGCGCGCCAGTTCGGGGGGCGCCACGACATGGTCGGCAAGCCGCTCGCAGCCGGCCGGAAGCGCGGGATCGCTCGCATCCGGATCGGCACCCGACCAGCGTAACCGTCCGTCTGCGCCGATCGCCGCCTCCAGATCGTCGCCGAGAGCGGCGGCAAGCGCACGTTCATAGCCCGCAGCCGCCCTTATCCGATCGATCGCCCTGTTGCCCGCGCCACCAGCGGGAAGACTCTTTTCCAGCGAACGGGCCTCGGACTCGAGCGCGGCCAGTGCCGCCCTTGCCGCACCGGTCGCCGCTTCCGCGCCCTCTCGCCTCTCAGCGGCAGCGGCGCGCGCCTCCTCACCCCGGGCGATCGCGGCCATGGCCTTAGCGATCGCATCTTCGGCGGACTCGCGCGCCGCCGTCGCAGCAGAACGCCGCGCCAACAAAGGCGCCTCATCGCCAAGCCCGGCCATCTCGCGCTCGATCCGACCGGCATCTGCCTGCGCGCGGTCGAGCCGCTGACGCGCGGCGGCGACATTGGCTTGGGCGACGCGCAGATCGGCCTGTTCGGCGGCGAAGGCGGCCTGCGCCTTGGCGACGGCCAACTCCGCCTCGCGTGCCTCGGACTCGGCGTCGCGCACCTGCGCGTCGATCGCGGACTGGCGCAGCGTCGCCTCCTCGATCCGCTTGCCCAGCAGCTTCTCCTCGTCGGCCAGCGCAGACAGCGCAGCTGCTGCGTCGATGGCCAGCCGATCCTCGCGCGCGCGATCGCGCGCCAGCGTGTCGCGGCTTTGGGCAATGTCAGCGAGCCGACGCCGGACCATATCCAGTTCGCTCGTCAGCGTCGCCAGCCGATGCGCCAGCCCGGTCGATCGCTCGCGCGCGGCCTGCGCCGCCTGCCGCGCATCGCCGACCAACTGAACCGCCTCGGCCTGCCGGACCGTCGCCGCCTTCTGCGCCTCGCCCGCCTGTGCGACGAGCCCCTCGGCGGCCTTGGCCTCCTTCCCTGCCAGCTCGGCAGCAGCCGCAGCCTCACGCCAGCGGGAGAATATCAGCCGAGCCTCGGCGAGCCGGATCTGCTCGCTCAACGCCTTGTAGCGCTCGGCCGCCCGCGCCTGACGCCGCAACGACGCCGTGCGCGACTCCATATCGGCTATCAGATCGTCGAGCCGGGCGAGATTGGCCTCGGTCGCCCGCAGCTTCTGCTCGGCATCCTTGCGACGCACGTGCAGGCCGGCGATGCCGGCCGCCTCCTCGAGCATTTGCCGCCGCTCGGTGGGCTTGGCCGCGATGACCGCCGCGATACGGCCCTGGCTGACGAGCGCCGGCGAATGGGCGCCGGTCGCCGCGTCGGCGAAGAGCAGGCCGACGTCCTTCTGACGGACGTCGCGACCGTTCATCCGATAGGCAGAGCCCGCCCCCCGCTCGATCCGCCGGGTAACCTCGACCTCGCGGTCCTGATCCTCGGGCGCGTCCGGGCGCTCGGTGAAGAGGGTAACCTCGGCAAAGTCGCGCGCTGGCCTTGTCGTGGTGCCGGCGAAGATCACGTCTTCCATGCCGCCGCCGCGCATCGACTTTGCGCTCGATTCGCCCATCACCCAGCGAATCGCCTCGAGCAGGTTCGACTTGCCGCAGCCATTGGGGCCGACGATCCCGGTCAGCCCGCGTTCGATGATCAGCTCCGCCGGTTCGACGAAGCTCTTGAAACCCGAAAGGCGAAGCTTGCGGATGCGCATCGGCGGCTCAGCGTTCCTCCGCCGAAGCGCCCGCAAGCCTCATCGTCAGCGGACCTTTTCGCGCAGCTTGGTCTCGAGGCCGGGCCAGTCGTAGACGCCTTCCTGACGCTCGCCATTGATCAGGAAATTCGGCGTGCCGTCGACCTTGTCCTCGTTGGCGCCGCGATCGCGGATCTTGAGCAATTCGTCGAGCGCAGCCTTGTCGGTCAGGCAGGTCTTGATCCGGTCGTCGGTCACGCCGCGCGACTTGAAGAAATCCTTGAGGCCCGATAGCTCGACCAATTGGGTGAACTGCTCCTGCTGCGGCAGCTTACCGACCGACTGGAGCGTCTTCTCGTCGACCGAGTTGAACTTGCCGACCCACTGCTCCTGGGTGGCGTAGAGCTGCTCGACGAACGGGAAGAAGGTGTCCGCGCCCTGGCAGCGCGCCACGAGCGTCGCGACGACGTCGAGCGGGTTCAGCACGAAATTGCGATATTCCCAGCTGACCTTGCCGGTCTTGACGTAGGTCTCCTTGAGCGGACCCGATCCGTTCTTGGTGAAGTCGCGGCAATGCGGGCAGGTGATCGAAGCATATTCGACCAGCTTCACGGGCGCATCGGGATTGCCCATGCGGAAACCGCCTTCGGGCGTCTTGGCAAGCGTCTCGGTCCAATCCTTGCCGGTATAGGGAGCGCTCGACGCCGCAGGGGCGGCGCTGTTGGTCGTCGTCGCGCTGTCCGACTCTTTCTTGCCGCAGGCAGTAAGCGCCAGCGCAATCGTGATCGCCGCGACGGGAAGAACCTTCTTCATGTGATCCTGTACTCCAAGCAGCCCATTAGGGCCGTTGGGCGACAGTGATAGCCTCGGAGACGCGTGGTGCAAGCAGGCAATCGCCCAGACCGGGCCGGTGTCCGATGAGATGCCCAGCCGCAGCCGGCCTACTTTAGTGCAGCCCTGATCATCGGCTCAAGGTCGGCCCAGCCATGGACATTCTCCTTGCGCTGTCCGTTAATCAGGATCAGCGGCGTTCCGGGAATGCCATCGCGCTGCCAGGCATTGCCCGCCATTTCCGCCAACTGCTTCTTGGCCGGTTCGTCGGCGAGACAGGCCGCATAGGCCTTCGGGCTCAGACCGCGCTTCTGGAAATAGGTATCGAAGCCGGCCGACTTGGCGACGGCGGCCATCTTCTCGTCCTGCGACTTGGCTTCGAAGGCGGCATCGTTCTTGGCGGCTGCCCCCTTCGCCATCCAGTCTTCCTGAGTGGCGAACAGCCCTTCGATCGAGCCGAGGTAGCGCGCCGGCGGCTCGCAGCGCAGCAGCAGCGACGCGACGAAGTCATAACCGTCGCGCACCGCATGACGCACTTCGAGGCTGGCCAGTCCCTTGGCGATATAGTCGCGCTGCAGGACCGGCAGCGATTCCTTCGACAACATCGCGCAATGCGGGCAGGTCAGCGACAAATATTCGACCAGCTTCACCTTCGCCGCCGGATTGCCGATCACGAGCGCACCTTCGGCGGTGCGGTTGACGGTGGCGAGCCAATTGGCGCCGGCAGTGGGCTTCGCAGCCGGCTTGGCCGGCGCGGCGGCTGCGAAGCTCAGCGGGGTCGCGGCCAGCAACAAGGCGGCCAGGCGGAAGGTCGGTCGGGTCAAAGCTCTTTTTCTCCGGAGGCGATGACGGGAGCGCCGCTGGTCGCGGCCAGCTTGCCCGCCAGCGATTCGAGGCATGTGCGCAGTTCGGGATCGGCGATCAGACGCAGGCTGCCGCCGATGTCGGGCGAAACCGGCTTGAGCGAAGGCGGCGCCACGCGATTCTTCTGTGGTTCGGGCCGCGCGCAGGCGCCCTGCCGCAGCACGACGCGCGCGACCGCGCCATAGCCGAAGAAGCGGTTCACCCGCTCGACGATGGTCGGCAGCACATGCTGCATCATCGGACCATGCGCGCCTTCGACCAGCAAGGTGAGTACGCCGTCCGATCGCTTGCCCGCCGGAAAGCGGATCGATTCGGGCACCGACACCTTGGCGTAGCGTTCGCCGACGATCTCCGCCCAGCGGCTCACGACCGAACTCTGGACGAAACCGAAGCGGCGAAAGGCTGCCCTGCCGACATCGGGCAGCATGTCCGCAACCGACTTCGCGCCGCCGCCACGCGGGCGGGCCGGGGCGGCGTCGGGCTGAGCCTTGCGCTTTCGGACAGGGGCGGCAGGGGGCGCTTCGTTCATCGCGCGCTTCATGCCATAGGCGCCCCATGTCCGTCGATGCCGTCTCCGAAAAATTGCTGGCCTGGTACGATGTCCACCGCCGGCGCCTGCCCTGGCGCGCGCAACCCGGAGCGCCCCTGCCGAATCCTTACCGGGTCTGGCTGTCGGAGACGATGCTGCAGCAGACGACCGTCGCGGCGGTGAAGCCTTATTTCGATAAGTTCACCACGCGATGGCCGACCGTCGGCGATCTCGCCCAAGCCGACGATGCCGACGTCATGGCTGCCTGGGCGGGGCTCGGCTATTATGCGCGGGCTCGCAATCTGCTCGCCTGCGCCCGGATGGTCGCGGCGGAGCATGGGGGCCGATTTCCAGACACGGAGGAGGCTCTGCGGACGTTGCCCGGCATCGGCGAGTATAGCGCGGCCGCCATCGCCGCGATCGCCTTCGGGCGAAGCGCCGTCGTCGTCGATGCCAATGTCGAGCGCGTCGTCAGCCGGCTCTGCGCCTTCGACCAGCCCCTGCCGCAGGCCCGCCCCAGGCTGCGCGCGCTGGTGGCGCGGATCACTCCCGAGGAGCGCGCGGGCGATTTCGCGCAGGCGATGATGGATCTGGGATCGGGGATCTGCGCCGTCCGGGGCCCGCAATGCCTGATCTGCCCCCTGTCCGACGCCTGCGAAGCGCGCCGGCTGGGCACGCCCACGGCTTTCCCGGTCAAAGCCGCCAAGAAGCCCAAGCCGCAACGCCACGGCACCGCCTTCTGGATCGAGCGCGACGAGCAGGTTTGGCTCGTCCGGCGCCCGGCCAAGGGCATGCTCGGCGGGATGCGCGCGCTACCCACGGGAGACTGGGTCGATGCTCCGCCCGGCCTGGCCTCGGCGCCGATTGCCGCCGGGTGGCTTCCTTGCGGGACGGTCGATCATGTCTTCACCCATTTCGCGCTGCGCCTGTCGGTCGTGCGCGCAGTGGGAAGCCCCGAGGGCGAGGGCGAATGGTGGCCGATCGAGCAGATCGGCGAAGCAGGCCTTCCGACCCTCTTCGCACGCGCCGCCGAGCGCGCTATCGCCGGTCGCGAAGACGCCAGTCGTGCAGACAGGGAGAGTTGATGTCGAAGATTCCCACCCCCGGTTTTACCGGCTCGCCCCTCGTCCGTATCGATATCGAGCGGGACAACCGACCCTATTTCGAAGCGGCCTGCGCCGATCCGCAGGCGAAGCTGTTGAAGCTGGACGGCCTGGCGCCCGTGCTCGACGCCGAGGGCCGGCTCGTCTGGACCGGGCTGGCCGAAGCCGATCCGGAGGCCCACCTCGCCTTGCTGGGTCTGCTCGACGACAAGCCCTGCTTCGTGGCGCTTTCGAAGATTGCTCCGGGCCGCGACCAGCGCGGAGCGACGATCAGCGGTGCTGCGGCGATGACCGAACCCGGCGCGCCGGCGATCTATGCCGCCGCCCGTTCGCTCGTCGACTGGCACGACCGGCATCGCTTCTGCGCCAATTGCGGGCGTCCGACCAAGGTCGCCCGCTCCGGCTGGGCCCGATTCTGCCTGAAGGACGAAGGTGGCTGCGGGACCGAGCATTTTCCCCGCACCGACCCGGTCGTCATCATGCTCGCCGAGCATGAGGATCATGTTCTCGTCGGTCGCAACATCAACATGCCGCCCCGCTTCTTCTCCGCGCTCGCGGGTTTCCTGGAGGTCGGGGAATCGATCGAGGACGCCGTCGCGCGCGAGCTGTTCGAGGAAGCCGGCGTGATCGTCACCGAGGTGCGCTACCTCGCCAGCCAGCCCTGGCCGATCCCGTCGCAGCTGATGATCGGCTGCATCGCAAAGGTCCGCGACAAGACGGTCAGGCTCGACGAGAAGGAACTGGCTGAGGCGATCTGGGTCGACCGCGCCCAGGTCCGCGCGGCGCTGGCGGGCGAGCCCGATGCGCTGTTCAACATGCGCTTTCCGCTGGCGATCGCCCACACGTTGCTGACCGCCTGGGCCAATGGCGCCTGAGCGCCGCCGGCGGTGATCAGCTGCCGAACCCGCGCTCTCGTGCCCGGGGATAGGTACCCAGCAGGCGCACCCATTTGGTGTGAAAAGCCAGTTCCTCCAGCGCCCGGCGGACATGCGGATCGTCGGGGTGCCCCTCGATGTCCGCGAAGAACTCGGTCGCCGCGAAGCTCGCGCCGCGCTGATAGCTTTCCAGCTTAGTCATGTTGACGCCGTTGGTCGCGAAGCCGCCAAGCGCCTTGTAGAGCGCGGCCGGGATGTTCTTCACCTCGAAGATGAAGGTCGTCATCACCGGACCGGCATCGGGGGAAATCGCCCGCCCCTCGCGCGCCAGCACGACGAAGCGCGTCGTGTTGTCGGCGGCATCGGCGACATTGTCCTCGACGACCTTCAGCCCATAGAGCGCCGCCGCGATCGAGGGGGCGAGCGCGCCAATGGATGGATCGCCGGCTTCGGCCACCGCCGCCGCGGCTCCCGCCGTGTCGGGATAGGCGACCGCCGCCATGCCATGGGCGCGCAGCCAGTGGCGGCATTGGCCCAGGGCCTGCGGATGGCTCATGACCTCGCGAATCTCGCCATGATCGGGCAGCGCCATCAGCGTGTGGCGAATGTGCAGGAAATGCTCGCCGGTGATCACGAGGCCCGATTCGGGCAGCAGGAAATGCATGTCGGCGACGCGGCCATGGAGCGAGTTCTCGATCGGGATCACCGCGCAGTCGGCGCGAAAGTCGCGCACCGCGTCGAGGGCATCCTCGAAACTGAAACAGGGCAGTGGCAGACAATTGGGAAAGGCCTCCAGCGCGGCGATGTGCGAATTGGCGCCGGGAGCGCCCTGAAAGGCAACGGCGCGGGCCGTATCGGCTTCGCAGGCGGCGGTCATCTCGGCGACGAGCGCCTGTGCGGGGGCGGGGTAATTCTGCATGACGGGCGCCGATTAGGCGCGCCCGGACGCGTTCGCAAGCCACGTGCCGCACATATAGAGTGCCGGAACGCTTGCGGAGCCAGACAAGCGATTCTAAAGGGGGCGCGAATTTCGGCGTGGGTCCTTCCCCCCCACGTTACCAACGGGAGCTACAGGGGCACATGGACGATCGCGCTAACACGATTGCCGGATGGGCGCTGGCGGGCGGCATTGCCGCGCTGGGCCTTTCGATCCTCAGCGGTGGATATTTCAAGGGCGAGCGCCCTGAGAAGATGGGCTATGTCGTGGAGGGCGTCGAGGAAGAAGGCGCCGCCGCCGGTGGTGCTGCCGCCGAAAAGCCGATCGCCTTCTATCTCGCGAGCGCCGATCCCGCCAAGGGCGCGGAAGTGTTCAAGAAGTGCGCAGCCTGCCACAATGCGACCAAGGGTGGCCCGAACGCGCTCGGCCCGAACCTGTGGGGCGTGCTCGGTGAGCCGATCGGCAAGGGCAAGGGCTTTGCTTTCTCCGATGCGCTGGCGAGCAAGGGCGGCACCTGGGACTGGCAGAATCTCAGCGACTGGCTGAAGAGCCCGAAGGCCTTCGCGCCCGGCACCAAGATGACCTTCGCGGGCCTCTCCAAGCCTGAGGATCGCGCCAACATCATCGCCTATCTGAACCAGCAGAGCGACGCGCCGAAGCCGCTCCCGGCCGCTCCGGCGGAAGAGGCCGCTCCGGCCGCCGAAGGCGCCACCGCCGACAACGCAGCCGCTCCGGCGGAAGGTGGCAACGAGGCCGCTCCGGCAAAGTAAGCCGATCCAGCGATTTCAAAGGGGCCCCGGGCGCGAGTCCGGGGCCCTTTTTCTTTGTGCCGAACGTCCTTTGGGGGAGCGGTAGACGTGAAAGGAGGTCAGCTCTGACCCGTACAATATTGAATTCGCTCTACTAAATTCGCCCCAGCAATAATTATCGCAGTGCAACATCGGTCATTGACTTGCCGCCCCCGCACTCTAGAAGCGGCGGCGGGCCACGCTGTCCCAACGCAGCGCGTGCTCTCTGTGAGGAGAGACTACATGACTGATACTGCTCGCCCGGCGACCAAGCCGGCACGCCCCCATTTCTCTTCGGGTCCTTGCGCCAAGCCTCCGGGCTGGGCCGCCGCCAAGCTGGCCACCGACTCGCTCGGCCGCTCGCACCGCTCTAAACTCGGCAAGGCCCGCATCAACCATGCGGTCGACCTGACCCGCGAAATCCTCGGCGTCCCCGCCACCCACCGTATCGGCATCGTCCCTGGATCGGACACCGGCGCGGTCGAAATGGCGCTGTGGAGCCTGCTCGGCGCCCGCAAGGCGACGATGGTTGCCTGGGAGAGCTTCGGTGAAGGTTGGGTCACCGATGTCGTCAAGCAGCTCAAGATCGAAGCCGATGTGGTCAAGGCGCCCTATGGCAGCTTGCCCGACCTTACCGCGCTCGATCAGTCGACCGACATCGTCTTCACCTGGAACGGCACCACTTCGGGCGTCCGCGTGCCGAATGGCGACTGGATCCGTGACGACCGCGAAGGCCTGACGATCGCCGATGCGACCTCGGCCTGCTTCGCCATGGACATGCCGTGGGACAAGCTCGATGTCGTCACCTTCTCCTGGCAGAAGGTGCTGGGCGGCGAAGGCGCGCACGGCATCCTGATCCTCGGCCCGCGTGCCGTGGAGCGCCTCGAAAGCTACACGCCGGCCTGGCCGCTGCCGAAGATCTTCCGCATGACCAAGGGCGGCAAGCTGATCGAGGGCATCTTCAAGGGCGAGACGATCAACACCCCGTCGATGCTCGCGATCGAGGATTATATCCACAGCCTCGAATGGGCGAAGTCGATCGGCGGCCTGCCCGCCCTGATCGCCCGCGCCGACGCCAATGCGGCGGCGGTCGATGCCTGGGTGCAGCGCACCGACTGGATCGACCATCTCGCGGCCGACCCGGCGTCGCGCTCGAACACCTCGGTCTGCCTGAAGTTCGCCGATGCGGCGGTCGAAGGCATGGACGACGACGCCAAGCTGGCGCTGGTCAAGAAGATCGCCGGCCTGCTCGAGACCGAGGAAGCCGCGTTCGACATCGCCGGCTATCGCGACGCCCCTCCGGGCCTGCGCATCTGGTGCGGCGGCACGGTCGAAACGGCCGACGTCGAGGCGCTCGGCCCCTGGCTCGACTGGGCCTGGTCGCAGGTCCGCGCGGCGTAACTCCCGCCCCCCCCATTCTCTTGTCATTCCCGCGAAGGCGGGAATCCATAGCCTCCGAACCGCAAGATGTTCGAGCCTTAGAGAATATGGATCCCCGCCTCCGCGGGGATGACGAGTTCAGACTTGATGACGACGTCACATTTCATGACGACTTCAGACTTAAGGATAGAATCATGCCCAAGGTACTGATTTCCGACCAGATGGATCCGCTTGCCGCCCAGATCTTCCGCAACCGCGGGATCGAAGTCGACGAGATCACCGGCAAGACCAAGGAAGAGCTGATTGCGATGATCGGCCAATATGACGGCCTCGCGATCCGTTCGGCGACCAAGGTGACCAAGGAGGTCCTCGCCGCCGCCACCAATCTGAAGGTCGTCGGCCGCGCCGGCATCGGCGTCGACAATGTCGACATCCCGTCGGCCTCGGCCAAGGGCGTCGTCGTGATGAACACGCCGTTCGGCAACTCCATCACCACGGCCGAGCACGCCATCGCGCTGATGTTCGCCCTCGCCCGCGACCTGCCGGAGGCCGACAAGTCGACCCAGGCCGGCAAGTGGGAGAAGAACCGCTTCATGGGCGTCGAGGTCACCAACAAGGTGCTCGGCCTGATCGGCGCCGGCAATATCGGCTCGATCGTCGCCGACCGCGCGATCGGCCTGAAGATGAAGGTCGTTGCCTTCGATCCCTTCCTGACCCCGGAACGCGCGATCGAGATGGGCGTCGAGAAGGTCACGCTCGACGACCTGCTGGCGCGCGCCGACTTCATCACGCTGCACACGCCGCTGACCGAATCGACCAAGAACATCCTGTCGCGCGAAAATCTCGCCAAGACCAAGAAGGGCGTCCGCATCATCAACTGCGCGCGCGGCGGTCTGATCGACGAGGCGGCGCTCAAGGATGCGCTCGACAGCGGCCAGGTCGCGGGCGCCGCCCTCGACGTGTTCGTCACCGAGCCGGCGAAGGAATCGCCGCTGTTCGGCACGCCCGGCTTCATCGCCACGCCGCACCTCGGCGCGTCGACCAACGAAGCCCAGGTAAACGTCGCGATCCAGGTCGCCGAGCAGATCTCGGACTTCCTGCTGACCGGCGGCGTCACCAACGCGCTCAACATGCCGTCGCTGTCGGCCGAGGAAGCCCCGAAGCTGAAGCCCTATATGGCGCTGGCCGAGCATCTCGGTGCGCTGGTCGGCCAGCTCGAGGGCGACGCCATCAAGGCGGTCGCGATCGAGGTCGAGGGTGCGGCCGCCGAGCTCAACCAGAAGCCGATCACCGGCGCGGTGCTTGCGGGCCTGATGCGCGTCTATTCGGACACGGTGAACATGGTCAATGCGCCCTTCCTGGCGAAGGAGCGTGGCCTCGACGTGCGCGAAGTGCGCCATGACCGCGAGGGCGATTATTCGACCCTCGTCCGCGTCACGGTGACGACCGCCGAAGGCTCTAAGTCGGTCGCAGGTACGCTGTTCGCCAATGCCGAGCCGCGCTTGGTCGAGATCTACGGCGTCAAGGTCGAGGCCGACCTGACCGGCGACATGGTCTATGTCGTCAACGTCGACGCGCCGGGCTTCATCGGCCGCCTCGGCACGACGCTGGGGGAAGCTGGCGTCAACATCGGCACCTTCCACCTCGGTCGCCGTACCGCCGGTGGCGAGGCCGTGCTACTGCTGTCGGTCGACACCCGCGTCGATGACGCGCTCAAGGCGAAGATCGGCCAGCTTCCGGGCGTGAAGAGCGCCAAGTCGCTGCGCTTCTGACGATCGGCCGGGCGGGCGTCTCCGGGCGCCCGCTCGCCATCGGGGCACCGGCCCCATGATGCAGGTTGCAGTTGAACCTCCGTCAAGGACCGCTATGAGCCTCACCCCATGACCATCGCACCAGGCCTGCTCCCCGAAGGATTGCGTGATCGCCTGCCACCGCAGGCGGAGGCGGGCTCGCGCCTGCTCCATCGCGTGATCGTCGCGATCGGGCGCCATGGCTATATGCGCGTCACCCCGCCCCTCGCCGAATTCGAGGAAGAGCTGGTCGGCCGCCTCAAGTCGGCGCGCGCGCAGGATCTGCTCCGCTTCGTCGATCCGGTCTCGCAGCGCACGCTGGCGCTGCGCCCCGACATCACCGCGCAGGTTGGTCGCATCGCCGCCACCCGCATGGGCCACCGCGCCCGCCCGCTGCGCCTCGCTTATGGCGGCCCCGTCATCAAGCTGCGCGCGACCCAGTTGCGCCCCGAGCGCGAACTGACCCAGGCCGGCGCCGAGCTGATCGGCACCGACAGCCTCGCCGCCGTCATCGAGATCCTCAACGTCGCGGTCGAGGCGCTCGAAGTCGCGGGCGTGACCGGCATCACCGTCGACCTGACCCTGCCCGACCTCGTCGAGACGCTCGCCGCCGGCGCGATGCCGCTGCCCACCGACCGGATCGACGCGGTGCGCGACCTGCTCGACGCCAAGGATGCCGGCGGGCTCGCCCGCCTCGGTGCCGACGCCTATCTGCCGTTCATCGAAGCGGCCGGCCCGGTGGGCCCGGCGCTCGCCAAGCTGCGCTCGATCGAAGGCGCCCAGGCACTCGACAAGCGGCTGTCGGCGATCGACGCGATCGTGGCGGCACTGGGCGACCGCGTGACGCTGACGCTCGATCCGACCGAGCGCCACGGCTTCGAATATCAGAGCTGGATCGGCTTCTCGCTGTTCGGCCAGGGCCTGAGCGGCGAGATCGGCCGCGGCGGCGGCTATACGATCATGCACGCGGACGGCCATGAGGAGAAGGCGATCGGCTTCTCGCTCTATATCGATCCGCTGGTCGACGTCGGCCTGGGCGTGGTCGAGCATCGCCGCGTCTTCCTGCCGCTCGGCACCGCCGCCGATGTCGGTGCGCGCCTGCGGGCCGAGGACTGGACGACGGTCGCCGCGCTCTCTGCCGGGGACGACGCCCGCGCGCTCGGCTGCACGCATATTTTCAATGGGGATGGTCCCCGACCACTTTGAACGACCCGATCCGTGTTCCCGCGCCCGGCCTCGCCTCGGCGCCGCCCGCAGGCCGGGACCGGACCGCTACTGGAACAGGAAAGAAGCATGGCCAACGTCACGGTGATCGGCGCCCAATGGGGCGATGAGGGCAAGGGCAAGATAGTCGACTGGCTGTCCGAGCGCGCCGATGTCGTCGTCCGCTTCCAGGGCGGGCACAATGCCGGCCACACGCTGGTCGTGGGCGAGCAGGTCTACAAGCTCAGCCTGCTGCCTTCGGGCATCGTGCGCGGCACGCTGTCGGTGATCGGCAATGGCGTGGTGTTCGACCCCTGGCACTTCCGCGACGAGGTCGCCAAGCTCAAGGGCCAGGGCGTCACCATCACCCCCGACAACCTCCAGCTGGCCGAAACCGCCCCGCTGATCCTGCCGATCCACCGCGATCTCGACGCCCTGCGCGAGGATGCGAGCGGCGCGGGCAAGATCGGTACCACCCGCCGCGGCATTGGCCCCGCCTATGAGGACAAGGTCGGCCGCCGCGCGCTGCGCGTCTGCGACCTCGCCCATCTCGACGATCTGGAGCCGCAGCTCGACCGCATCTGCGCGCATCACGACGCGCTGCGCGCCGGCTTCGGCGAGCCGCCGGTCGACCGCGAGAAGCTCAAGGCCGACCTGCGCGAGATCGCCGACTTCATCCTGCCCTTCGCCAAGCCCGTCTGGTTGACGCTCAACGAGGCGCGCAAGGCCGGCCGCCGCATCCTGTTCGAAGGCGCGCAGGGCGTGCTGCTCGACGTCGATCACGGCACCTATCCCTTCGTCACCTCGTCGAACACGATCGCCGGCACCGCCTCGGGCGGGTCGGGCCTCGGCCCATCGGCGGCGGGCTTCGTGCTGGGCATCGTCAAGGCCTACACCACCCGCGTCGGCTCCGGCCCCTTCCCGTCCGAGCTGACCGACGACACCGGCCAGCGGCTGGGCGAGCGCGGCCATGAGTTCGGCACCGTCACCGGCCGCAAGCGCCGCTGCGGCTGGTTCGACGCGGTCCTCGTCCGCCAGTCGGCGGCTGTCTCCGGCATCACCGGCGTGGCGCTGACCAAGCTCGACGTGCTCGACGGCTTCGAGGAAATCCGCATCTGCGTCGGCTATAAGCTCGACGGCAAGACCTACGACTATCTCCCGCCCCACCCGCAGGACCAGGCGCGGGTCGAGCCGATCTACGAAAGCATCGAAGGCTGGAGCGAGTCGACCGCCGGCGCGCGCAGCTGGGCCGAATTGCCCGCCCAGGCGATCAAATATATCCGCCGCGTCGAAGAACTGATCCAGTGCCCCGTCGCGCTGGTCTCGACAAGCCCCGAGCGCGAAGACACGATCCTGGTCCGCGATCCGTTCGCGGATTGAGGGCGGCGGCGGCCGGTCGCTAGGGCGTGAGCAGCGGGCGGCCGGTGCGGTCCAAGGCGTGAAGGGCTTCGGTCCCAGCCCATTCCTTAAGGATAAGCGCGGCCGATGTCTGCGGCTTCGGCCTTAGCTGCCGCGGTAGGAACACGGCATCTTGGCGCGTCGAACAGCAACAGTTGATAGACTTCGACGACGCCCGGCTTCCACATATTGTAGATGGGAAAACGCTTCTCCCCGACCAGACGCAGTTCGGACGGCAAAGCGAAGCTCCGCCGCTGACCGCCGGGCGCCATCAGCCCATAGGTTACGCTGTGCCGGATGGCGTCATAGGCGGCATCCCTGGGCATGATCTCAACCGCGATCCGGTCCCCGCAAAGCCCAGCGGGGATCGCGCGAAGGTCGACGATCCGGATGTCGGAACGGTGAAGGAAGCGCTGGGTAAGCGCCATCTCGTCGCCATAGGCGATGATCATCCGCACACGCTCCTTCGCGGCGAAATCCAGCACCGCAGGTATCGGCACCTGATCGAGCCGATAGGGAATCGTCAGTGCCGAATAGCCCAAAGCGAGTCCGAATATCGCACCGATCAATCGCTGCGGCCGAGGCGGCAGGGACAGCAGGCAGGCCGCCAGCATGACCGCGAGCCAAGGGCTGGCGACGATCGCCGGATGCAAGCGGATGAACGGCCCCCCGACGATCCCCATCAAAGCGAACAGCGCGAAGGGAATGAGCGCCATGACATGAGCGACGAGCAGCAGATCGACCGTGCCGCTGTCGCTGTCGGCAAGGCGCACTGCCGGGTGCGTGCGGGCGCGCCACGCCAGCCCCGCCCCCCACAACAACAAAGCCGGCCCGACGGCGACGAAGCCGCCGAGCAGCTTTACGAACACCTTGACGGCCTCGACGACGCCGCTCGCACCGCTGAAAACGTGCATCTGCGTGCCGACCACATGGCTGCGCGACAACAGCAACCATAGCCATGGCGCGAGACAAGCGGTCGCGAGTGCCATGGCTCCGACAAGCGCGACAAGGTCGCGCCGGGCAATCCGCCCCGTTATGAAAAGCCAGACGGCCAATATGAACAGCCCTGCGAGCACGAATGGGCCGATGAAATGCAGATAGCCGAGCGTGGTGCAGCATAGGAGAAAGACGGCCAGTCGCCCGGTGTCAGGCCGTTCGACATAGCGGAACAGGGTGACGACGACCGCCACCGCAAACAGTTCGCACAGGGCATAGGCCCGGATCTGCTGCGCATAATGGATCGACGCGGGCGACGCGATCAAGATCAGCGTTGCCGCGACAGCGACAGCGCGCCCAGCACGCCGGTCGAGAAACAGAAAAAGCAGCCCGCAACTGAGCACCGAGGGTATTGCGGAGAAGGCGCGCATGACGATCAGCCCGTCGCCGAAGATGCCCGTGACCAGCTTCAGCATCAGGAAGTAGAGGGGCGGATGCACGTCGCCCGCGACGATGCGCAGGAGGTCCGGCAACTCCAGCGTCGTCAACCGCCAGGAGAAAAGCTCGTCGGCCCACATGGCATTGGCGGTGAGCCCGTGAAAGCGCGTGGCGGCCGCCAAGGCCAGCAGCAGGGCGACCCACGCCGCCCGCCCCCGAGACGGGCTGCCTATTAGGATTGTCACTGATGCGGCTCCTTTGCGGGTATCACGGCCCTGCCGGGCGCCTGGCCCGCAGCGGTGAAAGCGGCGGGCGAGAATTGCAATATCCGGACTGTTACGGTGATGGTGCATCCAATCAACCTTTGCCCGAGCAGTTCGTTTTTGGGAGGCAATCACTATGCGTGCGTCAATCCTCGCTGCCGCGGTATTGGCCGCCGCAATTCCAAATGCCGCGACCGCAAAAGATACGGAGCTGTCGGTTCTGCAACCGACCTAGGCCAAGGATTTTGAAACCTCAGCGTCTACCGTCTTTCCGGCGGTGATGACTGTCCTGCAAGACGGCGGCTGAGCACCAAATCGGATGTCGACTGAATATGCTGCCTCCATTACCCCATCAGCCAACTCACGCGCCTTCGCTATAATGCTCATGATGCCGAGGCCCCGGCGCGGGTTTTGATGCGGGAAACAGCGGCTGAGAGGGGCCGATTCAGGCGTGGAGATCGCCGATGCCGGTGAGGTGCATCGTGCCCTTGCCGGGAAGTTCGACGCGCAGTTCGAGCGTGCCGCCAGCGGCCTCGACGAACCGGCGCAGCGTGGAGAGGTAGAGGTCGGTCTGCTTCTCGATCTTGACGATCGCGGGCTGCTTGACCCCGAGGCTTTGGGCGATCTGTTCCTGGCTGCGCTCGGCAAGCTTGCGCAGCGCCTTGAGGCCTTCGACCTCGGCGAGAAGCTCATCGGTACGGGCCTTGATCCGGGCCTGCCGCTCAGCGGGCATGGCGGCCATTACCTCATCGAGCGAACGTCCCGCGAGGCCCCGGTTTTCAGTCTTGCGCGCGGCTGCCATCCTGCTGTCCTTTCAGTGCGTCCAGATGATCGTCGAAACGTTTATCTGCCTTGGCGATCAGCGTCTTGTAGAAGCGCCGTTGCGCCACACCTGCCTTGTCGCCCGCCACCAGCACGATAGCCCGGCGCTCCGGGTCGAACGCGAACGCCACCCGCCATGCACCGTCAGCAGCGTTGAAGCGCAGTTCCTTCATGTTGGCGTGGGCCGAGCCTTCCAGCGTATCGACGTGCGGCCTGCCCAGCAGCGGCCCCTGAAGCTGGAGCAGCCCTGCTGCGGCAACCAGCGCATCCTGCACGTCAAGCGCCAGTTCCGCATATTCGGCTTCGAAGGCCTGATGGAACACAACCTGCCATTTCACAGCTTGATATAACTCTTATGTTATAATTTGTCGAGAGGTCTGGATTAGACCGTGGTGGGCGGTGGGATGCGCGTTGTCATTGAATGCACTGTCACCCTATTGAATCAGGCTCATTGCAGTCATCCTGCCTTCCAGCCACAAGGCAAATGTGAACCCATTGTCGATCATCGCTATCGCGACACTCCTGCTGGCCTCGCCAGCCATGGCGGCCGACGTGTCGAAGGCTCGCGGTCTTTCTCCTGCAGCCCAAATCGACGAACCACCGAGCGCCTCGAAGCTGGCGCTTATCCGGCGCTATCTTCGGGCGATAGGTCGGCAAGATGCGCTGGACAGCGGCTCATTTCTTGAACGCTACGCGATACCCGGCGGTCCAATGTGGTCAGTAACCGCTGGCACCCCAATAGCCGAGAGTTTGAGCGGCGGCTTCGAAAAGCGGATGACTGCATTGAAGGCTGCGTATGCCAAGCACCGGGACACCTTCCAGCAGGCATACGAACGCCATGTAAACTGGGAGTTCACCGAAACGGAACTCGGTGAGATCGTCGCCTTCTTGGAAAGTGCGACGGGCCAGCACTACCTTGATGGACGCTGGCGCATGGACGCCTATGTCGGGACCGATACCGAGGATTTGATAGATCAGATCGTCAAGGAAGCGATGGCGACAGCTTCCAAATAGCTGATCCAGCCTTGGGGCGTTTTTGGGCGTGACCCCACCCATCCGGAGGGTAGTCTAAGATATAAAAATCAGGGGATTTTCTATAAATTACGGTGACAATGCGCATTAATGCCGAACATCAATTCCCTACGGTTGCGCGCCTACTGTCTCGACTTTGAGAAAGGGCCCACCACCCCCATCGTCCGCTCGATCCACGCCTGCTTCTCCCCCACCGGCGCGACGTAGTGGATGGCCTCCGCCGCATTCTCGACACCCGCGCCGCGGGCGATCGTCCAAGCGGCGAGGTAGAGGGAGGCGAGGCAGCCGCCTGCGGTCGCGACATTGCCATGGGCGATGAAGGGGGCATCGATGACGTCGATGCCGGCTTCGACCACCCAGGGCTTCGTCGTCAGGTCGGTGCAGGCGGGGAGCGCGCCGATCAGGCCGAGTTTCGCCAGCAGCAGCGTTCCCGAACATTGGGCGCCGATCAACTGGCGTACGGGGTCGAGGCGCAGGCGATCGAGCAGCGCCCTGTCCTCGGCGATCTCGCGGGTGCGGATGCCGCTGCCGATCAGCACCGCGTCGGCCTCCATCGCGAAGTCCAGCGGCTGCTGCCGGTCGATGCGGACGCCGTTCATCGACGTGACGTGCGGCGTCGGCGCGCAGATCTGGGCGCTCCATCCCTTGGCGCGCATCCGGTTGAGGATGGACGAAGCGACGAAGGAGTCGAGTTCGTTGAACCCGTCGAAGGTCAGGACCGCGATCTGCATGGCGCGAGACAGCATGGCCGCCCTCGCCGCGCAAGCCCCGCGCGCCGTCCCTCCTAAGCGTTCATCGCCAGCAGCCGGCGTCAGACCTGATCGCGGCGGAAGCAGTAGAGCGCGTGATCGTTGACCATGCCGATCGCCTGCATCCAGGCATAGACGATCGTCGGCCCGACGAATTTGAAGCCTCGCTTCTTGAGGTCCTTCGAGATGCGGTCGGACAGCGGGGTGCTGGCCGGGACGCTCACACCGTCTCCTTGGAGGACCTTCCCGTCGGTGAAGGACCAGACATAGTCGGCGAAATCCTCGCCCCGGTCGCGCATGGCGAGGAAGATGCGCGCCCCCGCAATCGTCGCCTCGATCTTGGCCCGCGCGCGGACAATGCCGGGGTCCTGCATCAGCCGCTCGACATCGTCGGGGCCGAAGGCCGCCACCCGCTCGGGATCGAACCCGGCAAAGGCCGCGCGAAAGGCGTCGCGCTTGCGCAGGATGACCGTCCAGGACAGTCCCGCTTGAAAGCCCTCGAGCATCAGATTTTCCCACAGCGCGCGCGGATCGCGCTCGGGCACGCCCCATTCGCTGTCATGATAGACGGTTTCGACCGGGTCACGCTCGGACCAGCGGCAGCGCACGGGCTCGCTCATCGCCCGCCCTCCCGCAACAGGTCGAGCGTCAGCGGGTCGGCCTGTCCGTCGAACCAGCGTTCGAGCGCCGCAACGAACAGCCGCTCGTCTGCCACCTCGGCGAACAAAGTCAGCGAGGAGCGCAGCTTCATCGCATCGACCTCGCCGAAAATCTCGACCGCGCTCCCCTGCTCCAGATCCTGCAGCGCCTCGACGCAGGCGCGCAGCCGTGGCCCGAGCACCGGATGGGCGAGATAGACCGCCGCCTCCGCTGCGGACGCAAGCCCATAATGCCGGGCCGTCGGACTGCGCCCAAGGCCGCGCAACTGCGGGAAGACGAACCACATCCAGTGGCCGCGCTTCTGCCCGCGCCGGATCTCGGCCAGCGCCTGGTCGAAGACGCCGTCCTGCGCCTCAACGAAGCGATCGAGATCGAAGCCGTTGTCCATCGCCGCGCGCATCCTCTCGCCGACTGCCTGCATGACGCTCATATTCCCGATCCATGACAGTGGATGTCGCGGAACATATAAGGAACAAATACGCAAAAGACAATCAGCGGCGGGCGCGCGCGGCCTTCATCTTTCCATATTTGGTCGTGCGCGTGCCGGGCTTGCCGCCGAAGCTGTTGCTCTTCACCGGCGCGCGATGCTCGTCGACCGGCAGGCCGAGTTCTTCCTGCTCCAGCTTGCGAATCTCGTCGCGCAGGCGCCCGGCCTCCTCGAATTCGAGGTCGGCGGCCGCCGCGCGCATCTTGGCTTCGAGTTCCTCGATATAGGCGCGCAGATTGTGGCCGACCATGTGCGGCCGCTCCTCGATCCCGGTGTCGACGGTGACTTGATCCTTGGAGGCGAGATGGCCGACGATGTCGGTGATGCTGCGGCGGATCGTCTCGGGCGTGATGCCATGTTCGAGATTATAGGCCTGCTGCTTCTCGCGGCGGCGTGAGGTTTCGGCCATCGCGCGCTCCATCGATCCGGTGATGCGGTCGGCATAGAGGATCACGCGCCCGTCGACGTTGCGCGCCGCGCGGCCGATCGTCTGGATGAGCGAGGTTTCGGAGCGGAGGAAGCCCTCTTTGTCCGCATCGAGGATCGCGACCAGCCCGCATTCGGGGATGTCGAGCCCCTCGCGCAACAGGTTGATGCCGACGAGGATGTCATAAACGCCCAGCCGCAGGTCGCGGATCAGCTCGATACGCTCCAGCGTCTCGACATCCGAATGCATGTAGCGGACCTTGAGCCCGGCCTCGTGCAGATATTCGGTCAGGTCCTCGGCCATGCGCTTGGTCAGCGTCGTGACCAGCGTGCGATAGCCCTTCTTCGCGGTCTCGCGCGCCTCGAAGACGAGGTCGTCGACCTGGCTTTCGATCGGGCGGATATCGACCGGCGGATCGATCAGACCGGTGGGGCGGATGACCTGCTCGACGAACACGCCGCCGGTCTGGTTCATCTCCCACTCGCCCGGCGTCGCCGAGACATAGACGGTCTGGGGGCGCATCACCTCCCACTCGGCGAAGCGCAGCGGGCGGTTGTCGATGCACGACGGCAGGCGGAAGCCGAACTCGGCGAGCGTGATCTTGCGGCGGTGGTCGCCCCGCGCCATGCCGTTGATCTGGCCGATCGTCTGGTGGCTCTCGTCGACGAACAGCAGCGCGTTTTCGGGCAGATATTCGAACAGGGTCGGCGGCGGCTCGCCCGGCAGGCGGCCGGTCAGGAAGCGCGAATAATTCTCGATACCGGCGCAGCTGCCGGTCGCCGCGATCATCTCCAGGTCGAAATTGGTGCGTTGCTCCAGCCGCTGCGCTTCCAGCAAGCGTCCCTCGGCCTGCAGTTCCTTCAGCCGCTCGGTCAGCTCGAAGCGGATCGCCTCCATCGCCTGCTTCATCGTCGGCCCGGGCGTCACATAGTGCGAATTGGCGAAGACGCGGACATAGTCGAGGCTGGCGGCCTTCTTGCCGGTCAGCGGGTCGAACTCGACGATCTCCTCGATCTCGTCACCGAAGAAGGCGATCCGCCAGGCGCTGTCCTCATAGTGCGACGGGAAGATTTCCAGATTGTCGCCGCGCACGCGGAAATTGCCGCGCGCAAAGGCATGGTCGTTGCGCTTGTACTGGAGTGCCACCAGCTTGCGGATGATCTCGCGCTGGTCGACCGTCTGGCCCTTCTTCAGGTCGAAGATCATCGCCGAATAGGTTTCGACCGAGCCGATACCGTAGAGGCACGACACCGAGGCGACGATCAGCACGTCGTCGCGCTCGAGCAGCGAGCGGGTGGCCGAGTGGCGCATCCGGTCGATCGCCTCATTTATCGAGCTTTCCTTCTCGATATAGGTGTCGGTCCGGGGGACATAGGCTTCGGGCTGATAATAGTCGTAATAGCTGACGAAGAACTCGACCGCATTGTCGGGGAAGAACTGCTTGAACTCGCCGTAGAGCTGCGCCGCGAGGATCTTGTTGGGCGCCAGCACCAGCGCCGGCCGCTGCAGCTGCTCGACCACCTTGGCCATGGTGAAGGTCTTGCCCGATCCGGTGACGCCCAGCAGCACCTGGTCGCGCTCGCCCTGTTCGGCCTGCGCCACCAGCTCGGCGATCGCGGTCGGCTGGTCGCCCGAGGGCTGATAGTCGGAGACGAGCTTGAACGCCTTGCCGCCCTCGCTCTTCTCGGGCCGCTCCGGCCGATGCGGGACGAAGCTCTGCCCGAGATCGACGTCATCGAGGCTGGTGCGGATCTGGATGGTCATGGCTTTGCATATGTAGGATAGAGGGGACGAATGTTCACCTTTTATCTTCCTTCCCCATGAGCCAGTCCGTCGGCCTGCTTTCCTATCGCGACCAGGACGGAGCCGCCGCCTTCGACGTCGCGGCGTGCCGAACGGCCGGGAGTGCGCTGGCGGAGCGCTATGCGGAGGCGGCCCCCTTCCCCCACATCGTCATCGACGATCTGATCGATCCCGACCTGCTCGCCGGATTGACCGCACATTTCCCCGACCGGACGGGCAAGCGCTTCTTCGACCGCGACCAGGAGCGGTTCAAATATCAGTTCGGGCCCGAGGACATCGACCATGGCGGGCTGCGCACCCTGCTCGCCGAGCTCAACGGCGCGGCCTTTCTCGGCTTTCTGGAGGCGCTGACCGGGATCGAAGGGCTCATCCCCGATCCCTGGTATCTGGGCGGCGGGTTGCACGAGACGTTGCCGGGCGGTCATCTGTCGATCCATGCCGACTTCAACCGCCATCCACGCCTGAAGCTCCGCCGCCGGCTCAATCTGCTGATCTATCTGAACGAGGGGTGGCAGCCCGAATGGGGCGGCGAGCTCGAACTGTGGGATCGTGACATGTGCCGCTGCGAGGTGCGCGTCGCCCCGCTGCTCGGCCGGGCGGTGGTCTTCAACACCGATGCCGACAGCTATCACGGCCACCCCGATCCGCTGCGCTGCCCCCCCGATCGCTCGCGCCGGTCGATCGCGACCTATTATTATACCGCCTTCCCCGCTGACGAAGCCGAGGCGCCCGAGCGCACCACCGTCTTCCGCCCGCGCCCCGGAAGTGGCGACCGGCCCGATCGGCGCGTGGCGATCGACCATTTCATCCAGGACTGGGTTCCGCTACGCCTGCAGCGTTATGCCCGCAAATTGAACCGCTTCCGCTGAGCAACCGCAACCTTATCCCGCCATCGACCAGTAGATCAGCAATGGCTGCCCCACCACAAGATCCACATGCGCAGCCACAAGATCCACATGCGCAGCCCATGAGGGACCCACGGATGATCAAATCCCGCCTTTCGACCGGCATCGCCCCGCTGGCCGCTGCCGCCACCCTGACGTTCGTCTCCGCCGCACCTGCGGCGGCGGACGGCTTCGCACCCGGCGGCTGGACGCATCAGACGACGATGCTCAGCGCCGACGTGCCGGGCGTGCCGCAATGGGTGATCAAGATGTTCGCGGGCAACCGCAAGCGCACCAGCTGCCACGACGCCGCCGAACTGGCGCGCCGTCCTGAAGCGCTGTTGACCCAGGACGATGCGGCGGTGTGCACCAAGCGGCGCTTCTCGATGTCTGGCGGACAATTCGTCTATGACACGTTCTGCACCAACAAGCGCTTTCCCGATGGCTTGCTCGTTGCGTCGAAAGGCAGCTACACGGCGGACAGCTATAAGATCTCGACCGTTTCGACCGGCATGAAGGACGGCAAGCCCGTAAAGATCGTGACCGAAGGAAGCGGTCACCGCACGGGAAGCTGCAAGAAATGACCGAAGCGACCAACCCCGCCGATTTCGACCTCGACGCCTATCTCGCCCGGATCGGGCTCAAGCAGGCGCCCGATGCCGACTGGGGCGGCATGGACTTTCTCCAGCGCCAGCACCGGTTGACTATCCCCTTCGAGAATCTCGACATCGCGCTGGGGCGTGGGATCAGCCTCGATCCCGACCATGTCTTTGCCAAGCTCGTTCACCACCGGCGCGGCGGCTATTGCTTCGAACAGAACCAGCTGTTCCTGCGCGCGCTGCAAGCGATCGGATTCGACGCGCGGCCGATCCTGGCGCGGGTATGGCTCCGCACCGAAGGCCTGCCGCCGCGCACGCACACCGCCAATCTGGTCGAGATCGGGGGGCAAACCTGGCTCGCCGATGCGGGTTTCGGCGGCGGCTATTCGCCCCCGATGCCGCTCAACGACGGTGCCGAGACCCCCGGCCCCGACGGCGCGCTGTTCCGCATGCGCCTCGATGCCGACCATGGCTGGACCCTCGAACGCCTCGCGCCCGGCGCGGACCGTGCCGGCGGCTGGGAACGGCAGTACAGCTTCACCACCGAGCGCGTTTTTTCGGCCGATCTGGAAATGTCCAATCACTGGACCTCGACCCGCCCCGACACGCGCTTCACCAGCCAGACGATCGTCAGCCTAGTCCTCCCCAGCGGCTTCGCTTCGCTCGTCGACCGGCGCTATGTCCGCCACACCGCGAAGGAGCAGGTCGAGAGCGAGATCGAAAGCGCCAAGGCATACCGCCTGCGCCTGAACTTCGTCTTCGGCCTGATCCTCGACGAGGTCGAGGTGATGGGGCTGGGATTATATTAGGCGGTACGCTCAGCCAGAGATTTCGATACGCCCGGCGCCCTAGCCTATTGGATAGGCTGGGGGATGCCGCCCCCATGATAGCCTCCTGGCATATAGACTGCTGAAATCGTGCAGAAAAACACTGCAGGTTCGAACCGGCGGCATCAACAGGAGAAGATCCATGGGCGATACGATCAAGAGTTTCCGCCGGGACGAACTGTCTCCCAAGCTCCAGCAGGACTGGGATTTCGTATATGAACTGACGGGCCAGGCCGGGTTCATCGAGAAGGGCGCCCACGCGCCCGAACTGCTCGATTTCACCATGGTCGATTTCTACGAGAAGATTTTCTACGGCGGTCGCGTCGACGTCAAACTCAAGCATCTTGCCCGACTTCGCATGAGCCTCGGTCACGGCTGCCGCAGCTGCAACCTGGGCAACACCATCGGTGCCAAGGAAGTCGGCTACAGCGAAGAGCAGTTGGATGCGATCGAGGGCGATCGATCGATCTTCAGCGATGTCGAGATTGCGGTGCTCGAACTGGCCGACGAATTCCTGATGACCAACATTCAAGGACATCTCGAGCCCGAGCTTTACGCCAAGCTGCACAAGCATTTCGATGACGCGCAAATTCTCGAGCTCGGCACCGTGATGAGCTACCTTGGCGGGCTGGCCAAAATGCTGTTCGTCTTCGACATGGCCGAGAAGGAGGAGACCTGCCCCTTCCGCCCGGCGGCCCGGACGCTGGCCGAAGCCGCCGAATAAGGTCCTGGCCAGTTCCGGCTGGGGTCGTCGCCGAAGGCGGTTGTTTCCCCGCGGTTTCGCTTCGCATTGGGTTTGAGACGGACAGGATAGGTCGATGCGGCTGTTTGAAGACCAAGTCGTGCTCATAACCGGCGCAGGTTCGGGGCTCGGGCTCGAGACAGCGCTCGCTTTTGCCCGGGAAGGTGCGGCCATTGTCGTGACCGACGTCTCGTCAGCGGGAGTAGAGCGCACCGTGGCGCAGATCGAGGCCGAAGGCGGCCGTGCGACCGCCTGCACCGCAGACGTTTCAGACGCGAGTGCGGTCGATGCGATGTTCGAGTTGATATCGCAGAAGTTCGGCCGCCTCGACGTCGCAATCAACGGCGCCGGTGTAGGAGGCACGCCTGGTCCGATCGTCGAGGCGGTCGAGGCGGAATTCGACCGGGTCATTGCGGTCAATCTCAAGGGTGTTTGGCTTTGCATGCGGGGCGAGATCCCGCTGATGCTCAAGCAGGGGCGCGGGGTCATCATCAATATTGCGTCCGCGTTGGGCCTGATTGCGCTGCCGAATAGCGGCGCATACGCGGCGGCCAAGCACGCTGTGGTAGGCCTGACCAAGGTGGCCGCTCTCGAAACAGCCGACAAGGGCATACGTATCAACGCCATCTGCCCGGGCGTGATCGATACGCCGATGAACAAGTTCATCGTGGATGATGCTGAATTGCTGAAACAGATGGAGAGCTTGCACCCGGTAGGACGCCTCGGGCGGCCGGAGGAGATCGCTGAAACCATCCTCTGGCTGTCCGATCGCCGATCCAGCTTCATAACGGGGGCCGCGATCCCGGTCGATGGTGGTTGGACCGCGCGCGGGTGATGCTAGCTCGAACGCGGTGTTGTTGCGCATACCCAGAGCGCTCGCCCATCCTCGGAAAAATGGCAGATATCGTGCGAAGCGTTCGATGCGGTCGTGCCGTGTCAATACGGCAAGGCGCACCGCCGGCACATTCCCGCGCGCAATAACGACATCGTCGGCCACGAGCGCGTCGGCATCAGCCGCTACAATCGGGGTTTGGCGCCGAGAATGGCGAACCGAGCCGTCAGCGCCTCGTCAGGCAGGAACATGGCTAACCTGCAACATCGGATAGGCCCGACATCGCCCCGCCGCTGCCAAATACGCCAATTCACGCCTAGCCATAGCTCCGCTTTCCCGGCAGACAGGCGGCATCGCGCCCCCGGGAGGAACCATCTTGCAGGCACAGTCCAGCACACGCCGGCCGATCCGGTCGGTCATCGGCGGTTCGCTCGGCAATCTCGTCGAGTGGTATGACTGGTACATCTATTCGGCTTTCGCGCTGTACTTCGCGCAAAGCTTCTTTCCGGCAAGCGATCCGACGGCGCAGCTGCTGTCGACCAGCGTCGTCTTCGCGATCGGCTTCCTCATGCGACCGCTGGGCGGCTGGCTGCTCGGCATGCTGGCCGACCGCTACGGGCGCAAGAGCGCCCTGACCTGGTCGATCACGCTGATGTGCGCGGGGTCGCTGATCATCACCTGCGCGCCCACCTATGCAACCATCGGCATCTGGGCGCCGGTCATGCTGACCTTCGCGCGGATGGCGCAGGGGTTGAGCCTCGGCGGGGAGTTCGGCACGGCAGCGACCTACCTGACCGAGATTGCCCCGCCCGACAAACGCGGCTTCTGGTCAAGCTTCCAATATGTGACGTTGATCGCCGGCCAGTTGCTGGCACTCGCCCTGCTCGTCACGCTGCAATTCTTCTTCCTGACCGAAGCGCAGCTCGAGGCGTGGGGCTGGCGCCTCGCCTTCGCCACCGGCGCCCTCCTTGCCGTGGCGGTGTTTTGGCTGCGGCGGGGGATCGACGAGACCCCCGACTTCGTCGAGGAGAGCGACCGCGGGCGGCGCAAGGGCGGGTTACTGACCCTGCTGCGCGAACGGCCGAAGCAGGTCGCGCTCGTCTTCGGCCTGTCGATCGGCAGCAATGTCAGCTTCTACGCCTTCACCACCTATATGCAGAAATATCTGGTCGGCAGCGCCGGCTTCGCCAAGGACAAGGCGTCGCTGATCTGCTCTGCTGCACTGATCTTCTATGTGGTGATCCAGCCGATGCTGGGCGCGCTATCGGACAAGGTCGGCCGCAAGCCGCTGCTCTACTGGTGCTGGATCGGCGGGATCGTCGGCACGGTGCCGCTCTTCACCGCACTCGGGCGCGCCGATGGCATGGTCGAGGCCTTTCTGCTGCTGTGCGTCGCCTATCTGATCATCTCAGGCTCGAGCGCCACGAGCGCGGTCGTCAAGGCCGAGCTCTTTCCGCCGCACATCCGCGCACTGGGCGTCGGTCTGCCCTATGCGGTCAGCCAGGCAATCTTCGGGGGCACGGCGGAGTCGGTCGCGCTTGGGTTCAAGAGTGCCGGCGTCGAGAGCGCCTTCTTCTGGTATGTCACCGGCTGCATGGCGGTGGCGCTGGTGACCACATTCTTCCTGCCAGAGACGCGCTGGCAGAGGTCCAAGTCCGCGCAGTAATCAGCGCACCTGTCCTTTAATGCAGTGCAGCACGATCGACTCGGCATGTTTTCGCGCTGCACGCAAGCGAGCAATCGCGAAAAAGCACCGATAATCCATTGAGATGGAATTTTGGAAAGATGGTTCCGAATCATCATTTCCATGCCGCGATGCCGCAAAGCGAATAAAGCGATACCCAAATGGGAGTACGCGACAAGATTTTGCGGTTCTAAGCGACGAGAGTGTCCCCAGAGCGGTGCGCCGAGCAGGTCGGCAACGCATCGTCGTAGGCATTTTTATAACGGAGTTTCAACCGATGCGTTCCATCATCATCGCCGCTGCCATCGTCTCCTCGCTGGGCCTTTCGGGCGCCGCGCTCGCGCAGGACGCCCTGACCGTCAAGAACGGCATGCTGGTCACCAGCGCCGACGGCAAGAAGCTCGGTCGCGTCTATGAGGTAAAGAAAAGCGCTGACGGCGCCCCGACCGCGATCGTCGTGATCAACGACGCCAAGATGGCGACGCTGGCGATCGGCACCCTCACCAAGGCCGACAACGGCGTCACGACTTCGCTGACCGCCGCCGAAGTCCGCAAGCTCAAGTAAGAAGGATCAGCGGCCGGCGATAGCGATCGCCTGGCCCGGCTGGATCGTCACGAAGCGGTCGGCGGCAACGCCGGCCGCTTTCGTTTGTGCGATCAACTCCCGCGGCGGAACGTCGGGGCCTTCATCGGTCAGGTGGAAGGTCCCCCAATGGATGCCCAGCGCCTTCGGGGCGCCGAGCAGGTCCAGCACGCGAACGGCCTCAGCCGGATCGATATGGCTGCGCCCGAACACCTCGCGCGGGTGATAGGCGCCGATCGGCAGGACCGCGAAGCGATAGGGCCCGTGCCGTGCCGCCTCACGCGGCCAACGGCCGTCGCCCCAGCCGGTGTCGCCAGCGAAGAAGATGTTACCGCCCGGCAGCGCGACGGTGAAGCCGCTCCACAGCGCGCGGTTACGGTCCTCGCCCCAGCGCGAACTCCAATGCTGGACCCGCTCGACGAGCACCGAGACGCCGGGGCGGACCGCGACGCGCCCGCCCCAGTCGCGCGCCTGCGCGGCGATGCCGGCATCGCGCAGGATCGCGTCATTGCCGAGGCCCGTCACGATCAGCGGCCGATCCCGCTGCCACAGGCGCTGCAGCGTCGGCAGGTCCATATGGTCATAATGGTTGTGGCTGACGAGGACGAGGTCGATGCGCGGAAGGTCCTCGAACCGCACGCCCGGCGCCCGCACACGGCGCGGTCCGACGCGATTCCACGGGCCTGCGACGTCGGACCAGATTGGATCGGTGAGGATGTTGAGCCCCTGCGTCTGGATCAGCACCGTCGCATGGCCGACCCAGGTCGCGCGGATGGCTTGCCCCTCGACGCGCGTCGGCGGGCGCGAGGGCGTCACGGGGATGGTCTCCGGCCAGGCGTCGCCGCGTTGCCCTGTCGCCGTGCGCCACAGCCGGTCTATCCCGACCTTGAACGGGCTGACCTGATCGCCGTCGCCGGTCGGGTTTCGGAAACGCTGACCGTCATAATGCGCGCTCACCGGTCCACGATAATAGATGCGGTCGAGCAAATAGCCGCGCGTCAGCCAGAACAGTCCGACCAGCAGGAACAGCGCGAGCAGCACATATCCCGTCCAGCGCGCGAAACGACGCATTGCCTGCACCCGATAACCCTTCCATGATCGGGCGATGCGCATCGCCGCCCGCCTGCTGATAGTCGCCGGATCGCTGCTCGCGGCCCCGCTCGCCGCCGAACCTATGGACTTCGCCTCGGTTCGCCTAGCCTTCACGAAGAACGCTTTGGCGACGCCGATGAGCCAAGGCGTGGCCGACCGGACGACGGGGCGCCGGGTGACTGCGGACGATCCGGTGCGCATCGCCTCGATCAGCAAGCTGGTGGTGGCGATCGGCGTGCTCCGGCTCGTCGAGCTGGGAAGCCTCGATCTCGACGCCGACGTGTCGACCTATCTCGGCTGGCCGCTGCGCAACCCCGCCTTTCCCGGTCGCGCGATCACCCTGCGGCTGCTGCTGTCGCACCGCTCTTCGCTCGTCGACGGCATCGACTATGCCCTGCCGCTCGACCAGTCGCTGCGCGCGGCGTTGGCCGATCCCGCCGCCTGGGACCGGGATCACGCTCCCGGCGGCTATTTCCGCTATGCCAACATCAACTTCCCCGTCGTCGCGTCGGTGATGGAGCGCGTGACGGGCGAGCGGTTCGACCGGCTGATGCAGCGGCTCGTGCTAGGTCCGCTCGGCCTTAACGCCTGCTTCAACTGGGCGAGTTGTGACGACGCCACGATCGCCCGGGCAGTGACGCTGTACGACGCGACGGGGAAGCCTCTGCGCGACGACGATCGTGGCCGGCGTCACGCCTGCCCGGTTGTTCCGGCACGCGACGGAGGATGCGACCTGAGCCGGTGGGAAGCGGGCCGCAACGGCGCGTTGTTCTCGCCGCAGGGCGGACTGCGGATCTCGGCGCGGGATCTGGGGCGGATCGGACAGATGCTTCTGAACGATGGCCGCGTCGGCGGGAGGCGCTTCCTCAAACCCGCGTCGATCGATCTGCTGCTGCGCCCGCTGTGGATCTATGATGGCAGCAACGGCGTCACCGGAGAGACCACCGCCGGCTCGGTCTGCCGCTATGGCCTCGCTAGCCAGACGCTCTCGGCCGGCGTCGCAGGCTGTGCCGACGATCTGTTCGGGGACGGACGGGCGTGGGTCGGCCATGCGGGCGAGGCCTATGGCCTGCGCTCAGGGCTGTGGATCGACCGCGAACGCGGCCGGGGCGTCGCCTATTTCGTGACCGGGGTCGCCGACGATGCACCGCTCGCGCCCGGCACCGCCTTCACCCGTGCGGAAGTCGTAGCTGCACGCGGGGCGCCGGAGGAAGGCCGCTAAGCCCGCCCCCGGCGCCCGCTTATCAGGCGTTTTCGAGCAGCTTCTCGCGCGCGATCTTCTCACGCCACACCAGCGGCGCGGTGTGGTGGACGCTCTCGCCGGTCGCGTCGACGGCGACGGTTACGGGCATGTCCTTCACGTCGAACTCGTAGATCGCTTCCATGCCGAGATCGGCGAAGCCGACGACCTTGGCGCCCTTGATCGCGCGCGCAACCAGATAGGCCGCGCCGCCGACGGCCATCAGATAGGCCGCCTTGTGGTTCTTGATCGCCTCGATCGCGACCGGCCCTCGCTCGGCCTTGCCGACCATCGCGATCAGGCCGGTCTTGTCGAGCATCATGTCGGTGAACTTGTCCATGCGGGTTGCCGTCGTCGGACCTGCCGGGCCTACGACCTCGTCGCCTACCGGATCGACCGGCCCGACATAATAGATCACCCGGCCACGGAAATCGACGGGGAGTTCCTCGCCCTTGGCGAGCATGTCCTGGATGCGCTTGTGCGCGGCGTCGCGGCCGGTGAGCATCTTTCCGTTGAGCAGCAGGCGATCGCCCGGCTTCCAGCTGGCGACGATCTCGGGCGTCAAGCTGTCGAGATCGACGCGGATCGCCTCCTTCGACGGGGTCCATTCGACCTTCGGCCATTCCTCCAGGCTCGGCGGCTCGAGATAGGCCGGGCCCGATCCGTCGAGGTGGAAATGCGCGTGGCGGGTCGCCGCGCAATTCGGGATCATCGCGATCGGCTTCGACGCGGCGTGAGTCGGATAGTCGAGAATCTTCACGTCGAGGATGGTCGACAGGCCGCCCAGCCCCTGCGCTCCGATGCCCAGCGCGTTGACCTTGTCGAAAATCTCGATGCGCAGCTTCTCGATATCGTTCTGCGGGCCGCGCTGCTTGAGCTGCGCCATGTCGATGTCGCCCATCAGCGACTCCTTCGCCATGGTCATTGCCTTTTCGGCGGTGCCGCCGATGCCGATGCCGAGCATGCCGGGCGGGCACCAGCCCGCACCCATCTTCGGGATCATCTCGATCACCCAGTCGACGATCGACTCGCTCGGGTTGAGCATGGCGAATTTCGATTTGTTCTCCGAACCACCCCCCTTAGCCGCAACCGCGACTTCGACATGGTGGCCAGGTACCATCTCGACGTTGAGGACCGACGGGGTGTTGTCCTTGGTGTTGACGCGGCTGAACGCGGGATCGCGCAGGATCGAGGCGCGCAAGCGGTTCTCCGGGTGGAGATAGGCGCGGCGCACGCCTTCGTCGACGACGTCCTGCAGGCTGTGCTCGGAGTCGAGCAGGCACTGCTGGCCCCATTTGATGAAGACTGTGACGATGCCGGTGTCCTGACAGATCGGGCGATGGCCCTCGGCGCACATCCGACTGTTGGTCAGGATCTGGGCAATGGCATCCTTGGCAGCGGGGCTCTGTTCGGCCTCATAGGCCGCGCCGAGCGCCCGGATATAGTCCATCGGATGATAGTAGCTGATATATTGGAGGGCATCGGCGATGCTCTCGATCAGATCGGCTTCCTTGATGATGACAGTCATGCCCCGCCTCCGGATCTAGCGCTGTTTGCGGTGCACATAGCTCCAAAGGCGGGGACTGACAGCCATAAAATTGGCAGGGATCTGCGGGTCGCTCAGGCGGCTGCGGCCATGTCGGCGACGTCGCGATCATTGTCGGCGCGCGGCGCCTCATGTTCGACCGCCGTTGCCGCTTCGCTCGTGCCGACGCGACGGGCGGGGAAGAGCAGACGCGAGGCGAGGACGACGATCGCCAGCGCCCCGTAAATGCCCAGCACGATCGTCGGGCTGAACAGCAGCGCGCTGGCGAAGACGACCCGCAGCCAGTCGGGATTGAACCCGAAATCCTGCCCGATCGCCTGGCAAACGCCCAGAAAGGTGTCGTGGCGCCAAAGGACGATATTCTTGTCGATCTGCATGTCGGTCTTCCTGATCCTGTACCTGCCGCCGGTGCTTGCGCCGCCGCCGGGCTTCATGCCCGACCACTTTGCAGGAGCCGTGCCAGATTGAAGATGGCCCGTCTTCCTGCCCTTTGGCGAAGTCGCATCGCAGAAGCGGCTGAAATTTCCGCCAAGAGTTGGGATATCGCGCCGATATTTCAAGAGATCGCCGCTCACATTGATGACGATGCCGACCGCGATTGGCCTTGCCCCCTGCCCTACCCTCGTCGACTATGCGCGGGAAACGGGAGAGGACAGGATCATGAACACGGACTTCGCGGCGCTGTCGCCGATCGCGCGGCGCGTCGCGGACAAGCTGGTCGCGCTGGGGCAGACCGTCGCAATCGCCGATGGCGCCAGCGGGGGCCTGATCTCGGCGGGACTGCTGACGATCCCCGGCGCGCGGAGTTATTATCTGGGGGGCGGGGTGATCTATTCTCTCGCCGGCCGCGACCTGCTTCTCGGCCTCGACCGGGAGCAGCTGCGCGGCATGAAAGCGGTGTCCGAACCCTATGCCCTGCTCCAGGCCCGCGCGATCCGCGACCGCTTCAGCGCCGACTGGGGCGTAGCGGAGTCCGGCTCGGCCGGGCCCGATCCGCACCCCTATGGGATCGAAGCGGGCTTGTGCTGCGTGGCGGTGGTCGGACCGAAAGGCGAGCAGACGGCGTTCGTCCGCACGGGCAGTACCGACCGGATCGGCAATATGCTCGCCTTCGCCGCCGGCGCGCTGCGGCTGCTCGACGAGAGCCTGGCGCGCGGCTGATCGGCCGGCCGGCATCGTCATCGCGACGATCCGGCCGCTGCCAAACCGGTGCCTATTGTCAGGCACCGGGCGTCCGAGCTTAGCGTCTAGCCTGCCGCATCTTGCGCGCCGCATAGCGGGCGTCGCGTGCGGCTTTCCGGTCCTCTTCGGTCCACGACTTGCGTTCGGCAACCTTGCGAGCGGTCGCATCCGCCTTGGCCTGCGCGGCCATCTGGATCTTTGCTTCGGCCGCAGCCTGCTCGGCGGCCAGCGCCTGGCGCTCCTGCTCACGCTTCTGCTCTTCCGCTTCCTTCTTGGCGCGGATCGCCGCGGCCCGCTTTTCGGCTGCGGCGGCTTCGCGTGCGGCACGGCGCTTCGCCCTGTCCGCCATCACGGCCGGATCGACGACGGGTCGGTCGCGATATTTGGCGAGCGCCTCCATGCGTGCGCGCGCTGCGGCTTCCTGCCGCTCCTGAAATCCCGGATTTTGAAATGCTGCCATATGCGTTTTGGTGTCCTTCATTGAAATCGATGTTGGAACGGGGCGGCAAAGCGAATGACGGACGCTCCCGCATCCGCCATCAAGGCTTATGCTGCGCGCAGATTGACCGCCGACGTCTTGCCGCGGCGATCGGTTTCGAGCTCGTAGGAGACGCGCTGGTCCTTGTTGAGGGTCGCCATGCCCGCGCGCTCGACGGCGGAAATATGGACGATGGCATCGCCCGTGCCGTCTTCCGGCGCGATGAAGCCATAGCCCTTGTCGGTGTTGAAGAATTTCACGGTGCCGGTGATCATGAGAGCATCCTTGTCCCACGGGTGTCGGACGCGCCAAAGCAGCGCATTCCGGCGTCTTGAAGCTAGAAGGACAAGGGGAGGAGCCAAGGCGGCCCATCATCCGTCGCAAGCGACGATCAGCCACACCGATATAGCAGCTTGCTCCCGAAAAGCCAGCCCCGCCAAGTAAATGCGCCTCGATTGCGGCATTGAATCGCGTCAGCGTTCGATCGGCGACAATCTCCCGGACGCTCGAGTGGCCCTTCGCTGCCCGCTCAACCGGCCGGCGCAATCTCGATCGAGACGATCCGGCGGTCGACCACCCGATAGCGCCCCTCCAGCCGCAGGACGATCTCGTCGCCCTTCGCGACCGGGCGCCCCATGAAATCGGCAATGTCCGCCCGGGCGGTGAGGGTGTCATGGATCGCGACCGTCGCGACATCGCCCTCGACACGGATCGTCTCGGGCGTCATCCGGTCGACGAAAGTGCCGATCATATAGCGGTAGATCGCCAGATACGCCTCCCGCCCCCGCTGCTCCCCCATTGCCGATCGCAGGACGACGTCGGGGTGGAGAAGGCCCGCAAGCGCTGCCTCGTCGCTGGCGTTATAGGCGTCGTAATATGCGCGGATGGTGTCTTCGATGGTCATTCCGGTCTTTCGGCGGTCATCGCCTGGACAGAGTCATCAGGAGCACCCTGGAAATCCGAGAAGAATAGATTGCGCTTATTGACTGGTCCTGTTCGCCTAAACCGACCGCTTCCTCAAATCCTCCACGCATCGCTCCGCCGTCCGGCCGTCCCACAGATCCGGCCGCTTGCGGTCCTGGCGGGGTTGAGCGAGCGCGGCCAGTAGCCGCTCCAGCAGCGTATCGGCATTGACCAGCTGCGCGGTGCCTTCGCTGATCGTGATCGGGCGTTCGGTGTTCTCGCGCAGGGTCAAGCAAGGAATGCCGAGATAGGTCGTCTCTTCCTGGATGCCGCCGCTGTCGGTGATCACCGCCGCGGCCCCCGCGACAAGGCTCATGAAGCGGACATAGGCGGCGGGGCCGACAAGCGTCACGCCGGCGGCCTCCAGCTTCGCGACACCCGCCTCGCCGAGCCGCTGGCGCGTGCGCGGATGAACCGGGAAGATCAGCGGCAGATGCGACTGTACCGCGATCAGCGCCTCCACCAGCCGGTCCAGCTGCTCGGGCACGTCGACGTTCGACGGGCGGTGAAGTGTCACCACGCCGTAACTGCCCGCCGCGAAACCGAGCTCGCCCGGATAGTCGGCGGCGAGGATGGCGGGGCGGACGAGTTCATAGCTGTCCATCATGATGTTGCCGACGCGGGTGATCCGGCTTTCGGGAATGCCCTCCTCGCGCAGATTCTGGTCGGCGTCGGGCGACGGCGTCCACAGCACGTCGGCGAGCACGTCGGTGACGAGGCGGTTCAGTTCCTCCGGCATGTCGCGGTCGCGGCTGCGCAGGCCCGCCTCGAGATGGACGATCGGGATGCGCAGCTTTGCCGCCGCCATCGAGGCCGCGGCCGTCGAGTTGACGTCACCGACCACGACCAGCCAGTCCGGACGCTCCTCGATCGCCAGCTTTTCGTAGGCGATCATCACGCGGCCGGTCTGCTCGGCATGACTGCCCGAGCCGATACCGAGATGATGATCAGGCACGGGCAGGCCGAGATCGGCGAAGATGTCGTCGGACATCGCCGCGTCATAATGCTGGCCGGTGTGGACGATGACGGGGCGGAAATCGCTGGTCGCCTTCAGCGCGTGCCAAAGCGGTGCCACCTTCATGAAATTGGGGCGGGCGGCGGCGATGAGGTGGACGGTCTTTGGCTCGGTCATGCGAAACGACCTAATGAAATATGCGCGCTTGTCGAGGCGGCAGCGCCGTCGAGGACGTCAATGGTGATGATTGTCGTCGTGATGCCCCTGCCCGCTCCCTCCCTCTGCGCAGTCCGCGTCGGCACAGCGCCCGCGCTCGATCTGGAAGGTCGCATACCCGATATTGAACTCGTCGCGCACCAGCCGCGCGGTGGAGACGAGGAAATCGTCCTGTTCGGCGAGGTCGGGCATGACGAGATGGGCGGTCAGCGCGGTCTCGGTCGTGCTCGTCGGCCAGATGTGGATGTGGTGCACAGCAGTCACGCCGGGCAGCGAGCCGAGGCGCGCGGCGACCTTGGCGGGGTCGATCCGGCTCGGCACCCCAGCGAGCGACATCACCAACGAGTCGCGGAAAAGGCCCCAGGTCCCGATGACGATCACCGCGACGATCACGATGCTGATCGCCGGGTCGATCCACAGCGCCCCCGTTTCCGCCACGATCAGGCCCGCCACGACGACGCCTGCCGATACCGCCGCATCGGCCGCCATGTGGAGGAAGGCGCCCCGGATGTTCAGATCGTCCTCGCCGCCGCGCAGGAACAGCAGCGCCGTGCCCAGGTTGATGACGATGCCGACCGCGGCCACCGCCATCATCATCCCACTCTGAATCGGCTCGGGCTCGAACAGCCGCTGGATCGCGCCGAGCGCGATTGCCCCGCAGGCGATCAGCAAGAGGATCGCGTTGAACAGCGCAGCCAGAATCGATGAACCGCGCAGACCATAGGTGTAGCGCGCGCTCGCCGGACGCTTGGACAGCGCATAGGCCGCCCAGGCCATCAGAAGCCCTAGCACGTCCGACAGATTATGCCCGGCATCGGCGACGAGTGCGATCGACCCCGAGGCGAGACCGGCCACACCCTCGACGATCACGAAGGCCAAGTTCAGCGAAACACCGATCGCGAAAGCCCGGCCGAACTCCTTGGGCGCATGGCTGTGACCATGCGCGCCATGCCCATGCCCATGGCCGCCATGGTCGTGGTCGCTGTGAACGGTGCTGTGCGCGCGTGTCATGCCGTCCACCTAAAGGCTTTTCTCGAGCAAGAGGAAATGAAGATCGTTGCGCGCATCGGTACCCACTGTGTCTTCCAGGCCCGGAAAGGGCCGCGTCTCGCCGGTCGGCCGGTAGCCGCGTCGCCCATACCAGGCCAGCAGTTCCGGACGCCGATGGACGACATAGAGCCGCATCTGCCGAGCCCCTTCTCCACGCGCAATCTCTTCAGCAGCAGCCATGGTCCGCTGGCCCAGCCCATCCTTCTGCCGGGCCGGGTCGACGCTGAGCATGCCGAGTTGCCAGAGCCCCGCCCCTTCGTCCTGCAGGCGGACGGTGGCGATCGGCATAGCTGAAGCTTCGTCCCGGACGATGCGGAGGCGCACCGAAGGGTCGGCAAGGTCCTGCCGGATCTCATCTTCATCGACCCTCGGCCCGGCAATGAAGTCTTCTACCGTCCAGCTCCGCTGCTCGCCCCAGCCGCGATAGGCGCGATTGACCAGGTCGACGATAGCGGGGATGTCGGATTCGCTTGGACGCAGAAGCATGGCGTCTTTGAGCCATTTCGGTCGCCCCGAGGCAAGAGTCGGCTGCGAGTCGCGCGTCCGGACAGGACATATTGTGCAGGGGTCGAAACGCAGTTCGTCCCGTAATCCGGCCATTTTTGCGATCGAACGATCCCGCTGGACGCCCAGTAGAATTTCGAAACTTTACATGGGGGTTTACGCGCCATATATCCGCGCCTCCGCTGCCCCATGGGACTTCCACCGCAAGGCAGCTTTCTTGCCCACGTTACACCCGGAGGTCCCTTGAGTTGCACAAGCACCATAGCGCGCTGGGGCTAGCTTCGTCCCTTAAGCCGGTTCAGCCGGTAACGCTTCTTCGTCCCCACGCCGCTGCGCGGGCTGCCAGGTTCTTCGTCGAGAAGTTCCAGGGTCGCTCGATGTATGCCGTCAAGGCGAATCCTTCCCCCGATCTGATCCAGATCCTTTGGGAAAACGGCATCACGCAGTTCGACGTGGCGTCGATCGCGGAAGTGCGGCTGGTCGCGGGCATCGCTCCCGAGGCGAAACTCTGCTTCATGCACCCGGTCAAGGCCGAGGAAGCGATCGCCGAAGCCTATTTCGACTATGGCGTCCGCACCTTTTCGCTCGACTCGCTCGAGGAGCTGGACAAGATCGTCCGCGCCACCAACGGCGCGACCGACCTGACGCTGTGCGTCCGCCTGCGCGTTTCGTCCGAGATGTCGAAGCTCAGCCTCGCGTCGAAGTTCGGCGTAGAATTGGCCGATGCCAAGGAACTGCTGCTCCGTACCCGGCAGGTCGCCGATGCTCTCGGAATCTGCTTCCACGTCGGCAGCCAGGCGATGAGCCCGTCGGCCTATGTGCAGGCGATGGAGAAGGTTCGTGCGGCGATCGTCGCGGCGGCAGTTACGGTCGACGTGATCGATGTCGGCGGTGGTTTCCCGTCGGTCTATCCCGGCATGGAGCCGCCCGCACTCGAGGCCTATTTCAACGCCATCCACCAGGCGTTCGAGAGCCTACCCGTGTCCTACTCGTCCGAGCTGTGGTGCGAGCCGGGCCGTGCGCTTTGCGCTGAATATGCGAGCCTGCTGGTCCGCGTAGAGCGTCGTCGCGGCGACGAGCTCTACATCAACGATGGCGCCTATGGCGCCCTGTTCGATGCCGCGCATGTCGGCTGGCGCTTCCCCGTCCAGCTGCTGCGCGACGGCGAGCCGCGCATTCGCGACACCGGGTTCAGCTTCTACGGCCCGACCTGCGACGATATGGACCGGATGGCCGGCCCGTTCGTGCTGCCGGGCGACGTCAATGTCGGCGACTATATCGAGATCGGCATGCTCGGCGCCTATGGCTGCGCGATGCGAACCGGCTTCAACGGCTTCACCGCCGGTGAGCGGGTCATCATGACCGACGAACCGATGGCGTCGCTCTACATCCACGACGACACGCAGCGCGAAACGGTTTCGCACAACGTCATCACCCTGTAAGGGCTGCGCAGCAGTAAAGCCCGTCTCCGGCGGAAAGCCGGACCATCCGCCTCACATGCGCGACGATGGTCCGGCCTTCCGCCGGAGCTGCGGCCGTTTTGATTTCCGGAGACCAAGATGAACACACCCTCTGTCAACGACACGCGCAAGGCCGAGCTGCTTTCGACGCAGGTCGAGCATATCGACATCACCAGCTTCGACGCCCGCCCGATCATCGACGCGATGGGCAAGATGAGCTTCACCAGCCGCGACCTCGCGCGCGCCACCGGCATCTACAACCAGATGCTCGAGGATCCCGACTGCACGATCTTCCTGGTCATCGCGGGTTCGACCTCGGCCGGCGGCTGCATGGACGCCTATGCCGAACTGGTCCGCTCGGGCATGGTCGACGCCGTCGTCGCCACCGGCGCCACGATCGTCGACATGGATTTCTTCGAGGGCCTCGGCCACAAACATTATCAGGCGCTCGAAGTGCCCGATGACGACACGCTGCGCTCGCTGCTGATCGATCGCATCTACGACACCTATATCGACGAGGAGCAGCTTCAGGACTGCGACTTCACGATCAATAAGATCGCCAACTCGCTCGAGCCGCGCGCCTATTCGAGCCGCGCCTTCATCCGCGAGATGGGCAAATATCTCGTCGAGCACGGCAAGAAAGAGAACAGCCTCGTCAAGCTCGCTTATGAGCATGACGTGCCGATCTTCTGCCCGGCTTTCGTCGACAGCTCGGCGGGCTTCGGCCTCGTCAAGCATCAGGTCGACTGCATGAAGGCGGGCCGCCCCTATATGATGATCGACGCCATCGCCGATTTCCGCGAGCTCACCGACATCAAGATCAAGGCGGGCACCAGCGGCTTGCTGATGATCGGCGGCGGCGTACCGAAGAACTTCATCCAGGACACGGTCGTCTGCGCCGAGATCCTCGGCCATGACGACGTCGAGGTGCACAAGTACGCCGTGCAGATCACGGTCGCCGACGTTCGCGACGGCGCCTGCTCCTCCTCGACGCTGCAGGAAGCCGCCAGCTGGGGCAAGGTCAACACCGGCATCGAGCAGATGGTCTTCGCCGAGGCCGGCTCGGTACTGCCGCTGCTGGCTTCGGACGCCTATCATCGCGGCCATTGGAAAACCCGCGCCAAGCGCGCCTGGGGCAAGATGTTCGACTGATCGCGGTCGACAGGAACAAAGGAAAAGGCCGGGCTCGCAAGGGCCCGGCCTTTTTCATTGGGGCGGGCGGATCAGGGCTGGAGCGAAGGCCGGCCGATAGGCGACCCGGCCTTGCGGCTTTCCTGCGCCATGCGCTGGATCAGCATGTAGAGATCGCCGACCTCGTCAGCGGCCCTACTCTCCAGCAATTTGCCGATCTGGGCGTCGACATAGCCCGCGTCGCCCCAGTAGGAGAGGCTCCAACCGACGAAGCGATAGCCGTCGATCGGCCGCCGCTCGATCACCGTGACCTGTTCGTGGCGATGGTCGCTTTCGATGCTGAGCATGACCTCCTCCACGGCATCGCGAGGCCCCTCGAGAAGCTGGGCAAAATGTCTTTCGGTGAACAGCAAGGACCCGCGAATGCCTAACTGAGCATTGCGGCGCGCAGAGACCGCCACAATCTGGTCGATCTCCGCTGATTGCGAGGGCATCATGAGCAGGCTGCGGCTCACATAAATCAACGACTGAAACATAGCCTTGCAATACAATGCTTTGCGTACCTCGCAGTTACGATAACTACGTATGAATTGTAAAATAGTGTAAACTTTTGTCTTATTGCGTCGCACCAACAGACATATTGCGTCGGCTTCAATCGCGAAACTCCGATAGCTCCGCTACCCGCAACCTGCGCTGGCGATTCGTCACCATCCTGTCGTGCAATCGCGTGACGAGGCGGCTGGCGGTACTTTCGAACAGGCACGGCACGAGGGCGTGGATCAGGCAGGAAATCGCCGCCAGCCCGAGCAGCGCGGCAAAGCCCCCAGCATGGGCGAAATGCTCCGCATAATTTTCCCCTACCGATGCCGGGTGGTCCAGAAACAGCTTTCTCATCGTCGCCTCCTCGCCACCAGACTATGTGCGACCGACTAGAGATTTTTTCTTTTCTCTGCCTATGATCTAGGGAGATGCGAACATATAGTTCTCTGTAGAACGGCCTGCGGAGAATATTGATGCTGGATACCACCGACCGGCGAATCCTGACTCATCTGCAGAAGGACGCAACATTGTCTCTGGCGGCGCTGGCCGAAGCGTCAGGGCTGTCGCAAACCCCCTGCTGGAAGCGAGTCAAACGGCTCGAACGCGAAGGCTACATCCGGGGCCGCGTCACCCTGCTCGATCCGGCAAAGATCGGCCTGAAGACGGTCGTGTTCGTCGGCGTCCGCGCGAACGAGCATAGTGAGGAGTGGCTGTCGCTATTCGCGCGCTCGATCGCGGAGATTCCCGAGGTCACCGAATTTTATCGCATGAGCGGCGAGACCGACTATCTGCTCAAGATCGTCTGCGCCGACATCGATGATTATGACCGCATCTACAAACGGATCATCCGCTCGGTGCCGCTGCGCGACGTCACCTCATCCTTCGCGATGGAGCAGATCAAATATTCGACGGCCCTTCCGCTCTGATCCGCTTTTCCATAAAATAGAATAGTTCGGACAATTTTATACGTCTGCATCGGAAGCAGCGACTCCCTTAGACCTGTTTTCAGCCCAACGGACGGGCGAACGGATTTAATCGAGGGAGCCTAGACATGACCATCACCGCCACGCCGACCGCCGGAAAGACCCTGCTGTCGCCGACCGACCACAGCCTGATCCTGATCGACTTCCAGTCACAGATGGCCTTCGCCACCAAGTCGATCGCCCCGGAGCTTCTGCGCAACAACGCCGCTCTGGTGGCCAATGCCGCCGCCGGCTTCAACGTCCCGACCATCCTGACCACGGTCGCCGAGAAGAGCTTTTCCGGCCCGATGTTCGCCGAGATCACCGACGCCTTTCCCGGGCAGAAGCTGCTCGACCGCACGTCGATGAACACCTGGGAAGATGCAGGCGTGATCGAGGAAGTGAATCGCATCGGCAAGGAGCGGCTGGTGTTCGCCGGCCTCTGGACCTCCGTCTGCATCGTCGGTCCGGTTCTGTCGGCGATCGACCAGGGCTTCGAGGTCTATGTCATCACCGACGCGAGCGGCGACATCTCCGAGGAGGCGCATGAGCGCGCCGTCGAGCGGATGATCCAGGCCGGTGCCCGCCCGATCACCTCGCTGCAATATCTGCTCGAACTGCAGCGCGATTGGGCCCGCTCGGAAACCTACGACATGACCACCGGCATCGCCCGCAAATGGGGCGGCGCCTACGGGCTCGGTATCACCTACGCCAAGGCTATGTTCGACGCCTCGGAAGGTTCACACTGACCTCGCATCCTGCCGCGGCCAAAGCGGCCGCGACAGACAATGACACACCCCATCATCGAAGGAATTCACCATGAGCTATGTCACCACTCAGGACGGCGTCGAGATCTTCTACAAGGACTGGGGCCCCAAGGACGCCCAGCCGATCATGTTCCACCATGGTTGGCCGCTGTCCTCCGACGACTGGGACGCACAGATGCTGTTCTTCCTGTCGAAGGGCTATCGCGTCGTCGCCCATGACCGCCGCGGCCATGGCCGCTCCGCCCAGGTCGATTTCGGCCACGACATCGCCCATTATGCCGCCGACGGGGCGGCAGTCGCCGAGCATCTCGACCTGCGCAACGCCGTCCACATCGGCCATTCGACCGGCGGCGGCGAAGTCGCAGCCTATGTCGCCCGCCACGGCCTACCCAAGGGCCGCGTCGCCAAGGCCGTGCTGGTCAGCGCGATCCCCCCGATCATGGTGCAGACCGAGCGTTATCCAGGCGGTTTGCCGATCGAGGTGTTCGACGGGCTGCGCGCCGGACTCGCCGCCAACCGCTCGCAATTCTTCCGCGACGTCGCCGCCGGGCCCTTCTACGGCTTCAACCGCGATGGCGCCGACGTTAAGCCGGCAATCGTCGACAATTGGTGGCGGCAGGGCATGATGGGCAGCGCGCTGGCCCATTATGAAGGGATCAAGGCCTTCTCGGAGACCGACCAGACCGACGATCTGAAGGCGATCACCGTGCCGACGCTGGTGTTGCATGGCGATGACGATCAGGTCGTCCCATACAAGAATGCCGCCGTCCTCCAGGCCGAACTGCTGCCCGATGCGACACTCAAGATCTACGAGGGCTATTCGCACGGCATGCTGACGGTGAACGCCGACGTGCTGAACGCCGACATCCTCGCCTTCATCCAGGCCTGATCGAAGCGAAAGGAACGGACGCCATGAAGATCTATCTGCTCTCGATGGGCGCCGGGTTGCTCGCGGGCCTGCTCTACAGCCTGATCGGCGTCCGTTCCCCTGCCCCTCCGGCCGTCGCGCTGGTCGGCTTGCTCGGCATACTTCTGGGCGAACAGATGCTGCCGGCCGCCAAAAAGCTGATCGCCAGCCCCGAACACAACATCGTGATCGGCCAGACCGACGCCGAAGACACCGGAAAGCGCAACGCATGACCATCACCCGCCGCCAGGCGCTCGCCGGAGCAGCCGCCCTCGCCACGACTTCAAGGGAAGCCTTCGCCATGACCAGCCAGGACACCATCGTCACCAACGCGCGGATCACCACGCTGGACCGCACCAATCCGGCGGCCGAAGCCGTCGCCATCCGCGACGGCAAGTTCCTGGCGGTCGGCAGCGAGGCGGAAGTTCGTGCCGCAGCCCCAGGAGCGAAGATCATCGATGCCCGCGGCCGGCGCCTGATCCCCGGCCTGATAGACAGCCACATCCATGTCATCCGGGGCGGTCTCAACTATAATATGGAGTTGCGCTGGGAAGGCGTCCCGACGCTCGCCGACGCAATGGCGATGCTCAAGAAGCAAGCGGAGAATACGCCGCCGCCACAATGGGTGCGCGTCGTCGGCGGCTTCACCGAACATCAGTTCGCCGAGAAGCGGCTACCCACGATCGACGAGATCAACGCCGCAGCCCCCGACACCCCGGTCTTCATTCTGCACCTCTACGACCGCGCCCTGCTCAACGCCGCCGCGCTCCGCGTCGTGGGCTATACCAAGGACACGCCCAATCCACCGGGCGGCGAGATCGTTCGCGACGCTCAGGGCAACCCGACCGGCCTGCTGCTGGCGCAGCCCAATGCGACGATCCTCTATGCCACCCTGGCCAAAGGGCCGAAACTCCCCCCAGAATATCAGCTCAACTCGACGAAGCATTTCATGCGCGAGTTGAACAGTCTGGGCGTCACCAGCGTGATCGATGCCGGCGGCGGCTATCAGAATTATCCCGATGATTATGAGATCATCGAAAAGCTGCACAAGGACGGCGAGCTGACGCTTCGCATCGCCTATAATCTGTTCACGCAGAAGCCGAAGGAAGAGCTCAAGGACTTCGCCACCTGGTCGACCAAGGTAAAGCCCGGGGACGGCGACGACAGCTACCGGCACAACGGCGCAGGCGAGATGCTGGTCTATTCGGCCGCCGACTTCGAGGATTTCCGCGTCGCCCGCCCCGACATGCCACCGAACATGGAAGCGGATCTCGAGCCGGTGATCCGCCTGCTCGCCGAGCGACGCTGGCCGTGGCGGCTCCACGCCACCTATGACGAGACGATCAGCCGCGCGCTCGACGTGTTCGAGAAGGTCGACCGTGACATTCCGCTCAAGGGGCTCAACTGGTTCTTCGACCATGCCGAGACGATCAGCGAGCGCAACATCGACCGGATCGCGGCTCTTGGCGGTGGCATCGCCGTCCAGCACCGCATGGCCTATCAGGGAGAATATTTCGTCGAACGCTATGGCGCCAAGGCGGCCGAGCGGACCCCGCCGATCAAGCGCATGATGGCAGCCGGCCTGCCAGTTGGCGCCGGAACCGACGCGACCCGCGTCGCCAGCTACAACCCCTGGGTTTCGCTGTCATGGCTGGTGACGTCAAAGACCGTCGGTGGCCTGCGGCTCTATCCGGTCGCCAACCGGCTCGACCGCGAGACGGCGTTGCGCCTGTGGACGGAGGCGAACACTTGGTTCTCGAACAAGCAGGGCAAGAAGGGCCAGATCAAGGCCGGCCAGCTGGCTGATCTGATCCTGCTCTCCAACGATTATTTCTCCGTTCCGGAAGACGAAATCGTCGGGTTGCGATCCGTTATGACGATGCTGGGTGGAAAGGTCGTGCACGGCGAAGGCGACTTCGCCGACCTCGCCCCGCCTTTGCCCCGCGCCATGCCCGACTGGTCGCCCGTCGCCACATTCGGCGGCTACTGGCGAGCACCCGAAGCTCGCGCCAAGCTGGCTTCCGCCTGCGGTTGCACGTCGTCCTGCACGGTCCATGGCCACGACCACGCCTCGGCCCTCGGGGCCAGCGTGCCTGCAGCAGACGTCCAGAGCTTCTGGGGCAGCCTCGGCTGCGGCTGCTGGGCGGTGTGAGATTCCGTGAACAAACTCGATCCCGACCTGAGCCCTCCTGTCCATCCAGCTGAAATAACTGGAAATACAATGTCCGAACTCCTCGATAATCCGCGGTTCGTCGACGCCATGCTCGACTGGCCTGCGAGCGCCCTGGTCGCGCGCCTCGCGCTCGTCAGCCCCTATCTGATCGGCGGCGTGACGAAGCTCGGCGACTGGCCGGGCGCGGTTGCGGAACAGGCGCATTTCGGCGTCCAGCCGGCCCCGCTGTTCGCAGCGCTGACCATCGCCGTCGAACTGCTGGGACCGGTGCTGATCCTCGCCGGACGCTTCGTCTGGCTCGGCGCCGGGATGCTTGGCGTCTTCACCATCCTCGCCGCCTGGCTCGCCAACCCCTTCTGGGCCATGCACGGCGCCGAACGCTTCGCGGCGACCAACGCCTTTTTCGAGCATCTCGGTCTGGTTGGCGGCTTCGTGCTCGCCGCCATGCTCTTCCGCAAGGCACCCGTCGGTGCGCGGGACTGAAGCCGCCCTTCTCGCGGCGCTCTGGCTGTCGGCCGCGACAGGCGCGCAGGCAGCCGCTCCCGGCGAAGGGGCGCCACGCGAAGCCTGGCAGCCACCGACCCTGACCACCACGCGCTATGACGAGGATTGGTCGAGGCTCTCCGATCCCGGCGTGCGAACCGGTCGGTGGACCGAACCCTTCAAATATATCCCGCTGAACGGCTCGGGCAGCGCCTGGGCCAGTACCGGAATCGAAGTCCGGCTCCGGTCGGAAAGCTTCGACAACAATCTGTGGGGCGGAACCGAGGCGCCTGATGACGGCTATCTCTGGCCCCGCATCCTTCCCTATGCCGATCTTCACGTCGGCAGTGTCCGGGCGTTCGTGCAGCCGATGGCCGCCTATGCCCGTGGTGTAGCCACCGGTGCCGGCCCCATCGATCGGTCGGGACTCGACTTGCTTCAAGGCTTCGTCGACCTGACCTTGCCCGTGACTGCCGACGCCACGCTGAAGCTGCGCGGCGGGCGGCAGATGCTGGCGCTCGGGACGGAGCGGCTCGTCGGTACGCGCTATGGCCCGAACGTCCCGCTGGCCTTCGACGGGGTGCGCGCCGATCTTGCCCACGGATCGGCCACTGTCAGCCTCTTCCTGGTCAATCCCGTGAAATCCGGCACGGGATCCTTCGACGATCGTTCATCCCCCACCCGGAAGCTATGGGGCGTCTATGGCCGGTTGCCTGGCATGGATCTCTATTATCTCGGCTATCGCAACCGCTCGGCGCAATTCGGAGGGCATTCCGGCCGCGAGTTGCGGCACAGCGTCGGCCTGCGCAGTCATGACGTTTCGGGCGCGTGGCACTGGAATGTCGAGGGAGTCTATCAATTCGGACATTTTGCCGGGCGCTCGATCTCGGCCTGGACGCTCGGAAGCGAGGTCGGCCGCCATTTTCCGACGGTGCCATTGCATCCGCATGCCGTCCTCCGTGTGAACATCGTGAGCGGAGACCGGGACGCCGCTGACGGCAAAGTTGGCACCTTCAACGCGCTCTTTCCCAAGGGGAAATATTTCGGAGAGCTGTCGCCGGTCGGTCCCTACAACATCGTCAGCGTCAATCCATCGCTGTCGGTCGGCCTGGCACCCGACGTGACCCTCGGGGTCGCGACGATGGCCTATTGGCGCTATGCGCGCGGCGACGGGATCTACGACATTCCGGGCAATCTCATCCGTGGTCCGAAGACCACCGCAGGCGCCACTGCGAGCGGCCGCTTCATCGGCAAGGAGGCCGAGGCAACACTCAGTTGGCAGGCGACGCCCGAACTCGAACTGTCGACGTCGCTTTCTGCGTTCCAGGCCGGTGCCTTTCTGCGTGAGACCGGCCCGGCAAAAACGATCGGAATGATCGGCATCGAAGCCAATTTCCGCGTCTGACCTTTCGAATTTCTCGAACGTTAAGATGTAATCTTTGCCGATTTTGCCCGAGATAGGCCGGGCGTAGATCGAGGATGCAGCCCGAAGCTGCCCATCATCGAAGGATCGCCCATGGCGTACGAGACGATCGCAGATCCCCCGCGACAGCAGGCAAGCCCGCTACCGTGGCTTCTTCTGCTCCTGTCGGTCACGACCGGACTGGTCGATGCCATCAGCGTGCTCGGGCTGGGCAAGGTGTTCACCGCCAACATGACGGGCAATGTCGTGTTCCTTGGCTTTGCCATGGCAGGCACGCCGGGCTTTCACGTCGCGCCCTATCTGACCGCCCTGCTGTCCTTTTTGCTGGGGGCGCTGGCGGGGGGTCGTGCGGGGCAGGCGCATCGCGGCCGTCCCTTGCGCCGCTGGCTGTTCGTCTCGGCGGGGATCGAAGCCGGCCTCCTCTGGATAGCAGCCTATGTCGCGATCGGTTTCGATATCGCGCGCCAATCGCCCGAACCGTCTCTCTACGCGATCATCGGCTTGACGGCACTGGCAATGGGCTTCCGCAACGCGACCATCCGCCAGCTCAAGGTCCCCGACCTCACCACCACGGTACTTACCCTCACCCTGACCGGCCTCGCTGTGGATTCGCATTGGGCCGGGGGACGCAATCCGAACTGGGGGCGGCGTATCGCGGGCGTGGTCGCGATCCTTCTTGGCGCGACCTTGGGTGCAGTGCTGGTCCTCCGCTGGGGTCTGGCGCCGCCACTGCTGCTCTCGGGCCTGCTGACCCTGGCCGGGACGGCGCTCTGTGCCGCGCATCCGAGTGCGGCATCTCCTGCAGAATAGGCTGCGCGCGCATCGCGCTTCCACCCGGCGCGGTCAGCCTCTATCAGGCGGCGAAACGCTTGGGGGATTTGAATGCTGCGTCGCCTGTACGACTGGACTATGGCCAAGGCGGCACACCGCCACGCCGAATGGTGGCTGGCGGCTTTCGCCTTCATGGAGGCGAGCTTCTTCCCGGTCCCGCCCCACCCGCTGCTAGGCCTGATGTGCCTGGCCGAGCCTAAGAAGGCGATCCGCTTCGCGGCGGTGGCGACGCTCGCGTCGGTGGCCGGTGGCCTGCTCGGCTATGCGATCGGGCATTTCGTCTACGAAGCGTTCGGCGAAGCGCTGCTGCGCGCCCTTGGCCTGGCCGAGAGCTTCCCCAAGGCCGCCTGCTATCTGCGCGACTATGGCGCCGAGATCATCATCGTTAAGGGCGCAACCCCCATCCCGTTCAAGCTGTTGACGATCACCGCCGGCTTCATCGGCATGAACCTGCTCGTCTTCATCGGTGCCTCGATCGTGTCGCGCTCGATCAGCTTCATGATCGTCGGTGTGCTGTTCCGCCTGTTCGGCGCGCCGATCAAGGCGGTGATCGACCGCCATCTCGGCAAGGTGACGGCGGCCTTTGCGATATTGGTGGTGGCCGGTTTCCTGGCTGTCACGCTGGTCGGCGGCGGCTCCCAACAAACCACCGAGAAATGTGCGGCGGCACAGGAAGTTCATCCCGACTGAACGGATCAGTTCCACTCTTTTGCCAGCGCCTCGGTAAGACGCGCGAGCATCAGCTTCTGATCCTGCTCGAAGGCCTCACGGGCGTTGGCCCCCATTTCGGCTCTTCGCGCATGTGACAGGCTCTCCACCTGGTCGATTGCCGCTTCGATTAGGTCGATGGTGGTGTCGTGACGCACGCCCATGTGCATCGGCTCACTGTCGACAGTGGGCACCAAAATGCCGAAATCCGGCCGGATCAGTTCATTCATCGGTGGCGCGTCGAGTGTCACGACCAGCGCGCCCATCGCCCGGCTCTCATTGATGTAATGGCCGAAGCCTTCGACTGCGGACGTGCAGAGGTGGATCCCGCTCGCCGCGAGCTCCCGGAAATAGGTTTCATGCTCTGGGAAAAAGCCGAGGAACAGACGCAGATTGCCGTCCTCGATCCATCGGTGCGTGTTCAGGCCGATATCCTGCCCATAAGCCTGGAGCGAGAGACGCGGCAAATCGGCGCGCTTCGCCCACAGATCGATCAGCAATTGGCTATGTCGGGTCGTGGCCTTCCCCCGGAAATGCGCGCAGGTCCGGTAGTCGCTCACCCGCAGCCCCGGATCGCGCGAGGTGAAGCCGACATGATGATGGCGAGCATCGGGCAGATGCGGGGCCAGATGCTCGTAAGAGAACCGGCTCCGGTGGAACACCGCGTCGATCATGCGACCCGCGGACTCGACGTCCTCCGGCAGGAACCATTCGGGATTGGGCAGCAATATGCGCGACTTGTAGTTTTCGAGGAAGGGCCGTTCGAAAACCCGCTCCAGGAAAATGGCAACCCGGCCTGTCCTGCGAAGATAGTCCGGCGGCGGATCGCCGCGCTTCCCTTCCCGATAGAGCGACGGTCGCCCACGCGTCGGCCGAACCTCTATCCGGCCACCGGATACCTTCCGGATCGCAGCCTGGATCACCTGCGCGCAATGTTCGAGACCGGTACTCCAGGCTGGATAGAAAAGATCGATCAGATTGTCGTTCTTCATTGCCGCTCCGCCCCCGTGGGATGATCAACACCCCACCCTATTTCCAGGCCGTAACGGTTTTCACTTCGGGAGCAATCGAGGCGGGCAGTCGGCAACAAAATGTAATCGGTCAGATGTCGCCGAACCCGTCCTCCTCTTCATCATCTGCCCCAAGCGTCACGAACTGGTCGAGCAGCCAGGAGCCGGCAGGGCCCGGCGGCGTGTCGCTGCGCCAGATGCCATTGAAGCGATAGGTGCCGCCGATGTGATCGGGCATGTGCAGCCGCACCAGCGTGCCGGCGACGAGATCGGGCTCGATCATGGGTAGCGGCATATTGCCCCAGCCGATCCCTTGCCGAAGCAGTTGATGCTTCGCGCCAAGGTCTGCGAGGCGCCAGGTGCGGTGGCTCATCACCGAAAAGTCCCGCCCGTCGGTGAAGCGTGAGCGGTCGGTCAGCACGATCTGGACATGGTCGCGGCCCATGCCGGGCGGGATTTTCGCGGTACGAGCCAAGGGGTGGTCGGGGGCAGCGACCGGCACCATCGGCACCGATCCTGCCGACACGAGCTCGATCCCGCTGACGCCCGCCGCAAGCGGCCCGGAGATCCCGATCGTCGCTACCCGGTCGAGCACCATCGCGGTGACAGCACCGAGCGCCTCGACATGAAGGCGCAGCGATACGGTCGGAAAGCGTTCCGCGAAGGCGCGAAGAACCCGCCCCAGCCGCTCAGCTGGAAGCATGACGTCAACGGCTAGATCGACCTCGGCCTCCAGCCCGTCGAGCAGCCCCTTCACCTTCGCGCGCAGCCCGTCGATCCCCTGCGCCACCATCCGCGCTTCGGCGAGCACCGCGCGCCCGGCCGTGGTCAGCACCGGCTTGCGCGTCCCCTCGCGATCGAACAGCGTCAGGCCAAGCTGCGCCTCGAGATTGCCGATGCCATAACTGATCACCGACACCGCGCGGTTGAGCTTCCGCCCCGCCGCCGCGAAGCTGCCCGTCTCGACGATCGCGAGAAATATGCGCAACTGGTCGAAGGTCGGCATGCCCGGATTTGACATTTCAATTTCCTCGAACGTTTCGACCAATTTTATCCATCTGACCGGATAAGTCGAGCAGGTCTAGACAGTCCTCAACAGGAAGGAGGACGACATGACGACCGCTACCGACACCGCACCTAAATTGAGCCGCACCGAATGGAAGGCAGTCGCCAGCGCCTATGAGGAGGCCGAAGCCTATCGCTCCGCCCCCCGCAAGCGGTCGCTCCTGCGAAGCGCACTGGATCGGGTCACCGGCCACCATTCCGAACTGCCGGCGCTCGACCCGCGCGCCGACGCGCTGCGCCGCTTCGTCTGCACCGTGCGGCGCACCCGCCGAGCCGACGAGCGGCTGGTGCCCGAACTGCTCGGCCTCGGCTTCAGCCGTGCGCAGGTCGACGCCCTTACCTTGATTTCGGCCTGAAACCAAAGGCCTGCATTGAACATTGGAGATAAGACATGATCGATATTCGACGCTTTTCCACCCTCGGCGGCGCCAACCATGGCTGGCTCGACGCCAAGCACCACTTTTCCTTCGCCGGCTACCATGACGAGCAGCGGATGAACTGGGGCGACCTGCGCGTCTGGAACGACGACACCATCGCGCCACGCACCGGCTTCCCGCCGCACCCCCACCGCGACATGGAAATCATCACCTATGTCCGCGAGGGCGCGATTTCCCACCAGGACAATCTGGGCAATCGCGGCCGGACCGAGGCGGGCGACGTTCAGGTGATGTCGGCCGGTAGCGGCATCCAGCATTCGGAATATAATCTGGAGGACGTCACCACGCGCGTCTTCCAGATCTGGATCCAGCCCTCGCAGCGCGGCGGCCAGCCGAGCTGGGGTGCCAAGCCCTTTCCGAAGCATGACCGCGCGGGCCAGTTCGTGACCCTCGCCAGCGGCATCGCCGGAGATGAGGACGCACTACCGATCCGCGCCGAGGCGCGCGTAGTCGGAGCCACGCTGCGGGCCGGCGAGACCGCCGAATATCCGCTGGGCAAGGGCCGCTTCGCCTATCTCGTGCCGGCCACCGGCGCGGTCGAGATCGACGGCGAGCGGGTCGATGCCCGCGACGGTGCGGCCGTCCGCGACCAGAACGTGATCCGGGTCACCGCGCTGGAAGACAGCGAAGTCGTACTGGTCGACGCGGCCTGACGCATCACCCTTGAACCGGCAGGCCGGAGGGCGGACAACATGTTCGCACCGGCCCCCCTCCCTACCGATTGCCTCGAGGAGAGATAGAGATGAGCATGCGCAGCAGCGAGGTCGACGGCGTCGACATGGTGATCCTGCCCCCGGTCCGGGACCTCGGCGAGGGCTTCGAAGTGAGGCGCGCCCTGCCCTCGCCGCATCGCCGGATGGTCGGTCCCTTCATTTTCTTCGACCAGATGGGCGCGGCGACCTTCCGCGGCGGCGAAGGGCTGGACGTGCGCCCCCACCCGCATATCGGCCTTGCGACGATCACCTATCTTCTGGACGGCGAGATCATGCATCGGGACTCGGTCGGCAGCGTCCAGCCGATCCGCCCCGGTGAGGTCAACTGGATGACCGCCGGGTCGGGCATCGTCCATTCCGAACGCACCCCCGACGCACTGCGCCCATCGGGCAGCACATTGTTCGGTCTGCAGACCTGGGTCGCACTGCCGACCGACAAGGAAGAGATCGATCCCGCCTTCGCGCACCACAAGGCATCGGAGATCCCGGTAATCGAGGCGGACGGCGCGAAGCTGACCCTGATCGTCGGCACGTCCGATGGCATGCGCTCGCCGGTGAAGGCCTATTCGGACATGGTCTACGCCGACATCGTCCTGATCGACGGTGCCCGCTACCAGGTGAAGGCCGAGCATGTCGAACGCGCGGTCTATGTCGTCGAGGGCTCGGTCGAGGTTGCGGGTCAGACCGGCGCCTTCGCAGCGGGCGAACTGATCGTCTTCAAGCCCGGTGCGGAGATCGTGCTGAAGGCGAACGGCGCAGCACGGCTCATGCTGATCGGCGGCGAGCCTTTTCCCGAGGGACGCAACATCTATTGGAACTTCGTCTCCTCCTCGCGCGACCGCATCGAGCAAGCGAAGGAGGACTGGCGCGAGCGCCGCTTCGCTCCCGTGCCCGACGAGCAGGAGTTCATCCCCCTGCCCGAAGAGCCCAAGTCCGTCCGCTACCCCTGAACGGAGAAGCTATCATGGCTCACGCAACCGCGACGATCGGCACCGATCGCTACCGGACCAGCATCGTCACCGGCGGCCATCCGTTGACCGCCGACGAGCCCGCATCGCTGGGCGGGGCCGATAGCGGTCCCGCGCCCTTCGATCTGCTGCTCGCGTCGCTCGGCGCCTGCACCGCGATCACGCTGCGCATGTATGCCGAGAAGAAGGGCTGGCCGCTCGAACGGCTCGACATCGACCTGACGCTGTCGGGTCCGCCCGAAGCGCGGTCCATCGCCCGGACGATCCACCCCGTGGGTCTTGATGCAGAGCAGGCCGCGCGCCTCGCCGACGTCGCCGAGCGGACGCCGGTCACCCTGACACTCAAGGCCGGGCTTCCGATCGCTACCACCCTGATCTGATCTTCCGACCCGATAAGGAACGCCCATGCCGACTGAAGCCTTCGACTTTCCCGGAACACGCGCGCCGATAGCCGGGCGCCTGGAAGTACCGGCTGGACCGGTGCGCGGATGGGCGATCGTCGCGCATTGCTTCACATGCGGCAAGGATCAGCTGGTCGCGGTCCGCATCGCTCGCGCGCTCGCGGCGCAGGGCATCGGCACACTGCGGTTCGATTTCGCCGGGATCGGCGAAAGCGGCGGCTCGCTCGCCGAGGGCAGCTTCGCCGACGATGCCCGCGACATCGTCGCGGCGGCCGAAGCCATGGCAGCGGCTGGACGAGGGCCCGCGTTGCTGGTCGGGCACAGCTTCGGCGGAGCAGCGGCACTTGCGGCGGCGGGCGACATGCCCTCGATCGAGGCCGTCGCCACCATCGCGGCCCCCTTCGACGTGGCGCACGTCCTGCACCATTTCGGCGAGGAAGCCCTGGCGGCGATCGAACGCGATGGCGTTGCAGACGTGACGCTCGCCAACCGCCCCTTCCGCTTCGGCAAGCGCTTCCTCGACGATCTGCGACAGCAGGATCAGGGCGCGCGGATCGCCGGCCTACACAAGCCGCTGCTCGTCCTGCATGCCCCTTTCGACCAGGTCGTCGACGTGGAGAACGCCACGCGCATCTTCCTCGCGGCGCGCCACCCCAAAAGCTATGTCTCGCTCGACAAGGCCGATCATATGTTGAGCGGCGATGGCGAGGCCGAGCATGTCGCATTCATGATCGCCGCCTGGGCTTCCCCCTATCTGCCCAGGCTCGAAGAGACGCGCGACAGCGGCGAGGCCGATGTGGTGGCAGAGGAAACCCGAGCGGGTCGCTTTCAGGTCGCGATCCAAGCTGGCGGAACCAGCTTCCTTGCCGACGAGCCGGAAAGCGTGGGCGGGCTCGGTTCGGGACCCACGCCCTACGACCTGCTTTCAGCGGGATTGGCCGCCTGCACGACGATGACGCTGCGCCTCTACGCCGATCAGAAGGGCTGGCCCGTCGCGCGCATCCGAACGGCCGTCGGCCATCAGAAGCGCAAGGGCGAGATGCCTGCGGACGTCTTCGCCCGCCGGATCGAGATCGAGGGTATGCTGGACGACGAACAACGCACGCGCATGCTCGAGATCGCCGATCGCTGTCCGGTCCATCGCACGCTCGAAAGCGCGGCAGCGGTCACGACCAGCGCAGGCGCGCCTCCCGCCGCGACCGACCCGATCGACGCTCATATGGAGGCGGCGGCGCAGGCAGCAAATGCATAGGGAACGCTCGAATATCGGCCTGTGTTTATATCCTGACCACGATCTTGCCCGGCTTGTCCCGGTCTAGGAGTGCCGCCAGGGCCTCACCCGACCGCTCCAGCGGAAAGGTGTGAACGGTGGGGAGCGCGAGCGTTCCGGACGCGACCTGCTCCAGCAATTCGTTCCAGATCTGCTTCGCCCGCCCGATATCGCTCTCGACCAGATGGCGCGCGTCGACACCGATCAGAGCGCCGCTCTTGAGCAGCGGCAGGTTCGCCGGCAGGCGCGGTATGTCGCCGCCAACGAAACCGAGCACGAGATGCCGGCCGCCTTTCGCCAGCGATCGAAATGCACCTTCGAAGGTCGGACCTCCGACCGTATCGACGACGACCGAAATGCCGCCCGACGGCTGCACCGCACGGAGTGCGTCGCGCCAGTCATCGGCAAGATAATCGACGGCCGCAGCCGCGCCGCAGTCGAGCGCCATCTGGCGTTTGGCAGCGGTCGACGCACCCGCGACGACGATCGCCCCGGCACCCGCCGCCAGCCGCACCGCCGCCGAGCCGACGCCGCCTGCCGCCCCCAATATCAACACCCCCTCGCCGTGTTTCAGGCCGCCCCGATCGAACAGCGCATAATGAGCGGTCAGATAGTCGAGCATCATTCCGGCCACCGCGGCGGCGTCCAGCCACTCGGGGACCGCCACGGTCCAGCTGGCGTCGAGTAGCGCATAGTCGGCTGCCCCGCCGCCCCGCGCCAGCTGCCAGGTCGCCACGCGGTCGCCGACGGCATGGGCGACGGCACCCGGTCCTGCAGCAACCACCCGACCGACGATCTCCGCACCGGGGACGTAGGGAACAGCCGGCTTGAGCTGATAGAGCCCTCGCGCGATCAGGCCATCGACATAGCCGAAACTCACCGCCTCGACCTCGACCAGCACCTCCCCCGCACCGGGTTGCGGCACTGGCAGCGTCCGCAGCGAGAAGACCTCGGGCCCGTCGAGGCTATCGCCCGCGAGCGCCCGCATGGTCTGCGGCATCACCATGTCGCGTGCAGGCGCAGCAGGCCCCGAAACAGGAAATTGTCGCGCCATTCAGCCGAAGACAGGTCGACCTTCATGGTCGGCAGCGCGGTCGCCATATGCTCGAACGCGACCCGCGCCTCGATCCGGGCGAGTTCGGCCCCCACGCAGAAATGGATGCCGCCGCCGAAGGACATATGGTCCGAAGCTCCCCGTCCGATGTCGAACCGGTCGGGGTCGGGAAATTTGCGGCCGTCGCGATTGGCGGCCCCAACGAGGGTGAGGACGCGCTGACCCTTTGCGACAGTATGGCCGTCGATGGTGGTGTCGTTCAGCGCCGTACGATAGGCCGCAACCAGCGAGCTTTCGTAGCGCAGCGCTTCCTCATTGGTCGAGGCGGCCAGCGCGGCCGGTGCATCGACCAGGCGCCGCCACTGGTCAGGATGGCAATGCAACCGGTAGAGGCCGTTGCCGATGATGTTAGCCGTCGTCTCGAACCCGGCGCCGAACAGCGCGATCGCGACCGTCGTCGCCTCGTGCATCGAAAGGCCGTCGGGCATCGTCCCGGTTTGCGCCAGTGCGGTCAGCAGGTCGTCGCGCGGATTGGCCAGCCGATCCTCGAACTCGGCAAGGAAGAAGCTCTCGAGATCGTCGATCGCGCGGTTGGCGGTCGCGAGTTCGGCCTCGGTCAGCTTGCGTGCCTCGAACGCCACGAAGGCTTCGGGGATCGCGGCCATAAGCCGGTCCATCGCCGGCGCGCCATAATCGATGCCCATCAGGTCGCAGATGACCATGACCGGCAGCTTATAGGCGAACTGCGTCATAAGATCGGCGTGGCCGTCGCCGATGAAAGCGTCGGTCAGTTCGGCACAGATTTCGCGAATGCGCGGCTCCATCGCGCGGACCCGCTTCGCCGTAAGCGAGCCCGTCACCAGCCCCCGGGTCCGGGTATGCTGGGGCGGGTCCTGCATGATGAAGACCTCTGACAGCCATCTATACGCCGAATTGGCCATCGGATCGAAGTCCGGACCATAGAAAAGTTTCAGATTGGCGATGAAGTCGCCGGTGCCGAAATCCTTCCGGTTCATCAGCACCTCGCGCACATGATCGTAGCGCGAGACCACCCAATAGCCGAATTTGGACCAGTGAAACGGGTCCTTCTCACGAATCTCCGCGAAGATCGGATAGGGATCGGTGATCAGTTCCGGAATGGACGGATCGAACGGTTCGACGACGGCGACTGCCTCCACATGCTCCTCCTCGGTCATCCTCTCGCGGGCCGGTCGTTGCCGGCCCCCGCCCGCCGCGCTGCTGCGCGGTCAGGCGGTCAGTTCAGCGTCGGCCTTCGCACCGGCCCCATCGAGCAGCAGATCCTCGACCTTCGCCTTGCGCGTCATCCGCCAGAAGGCGTCGTTGCGCCACGGCGTGATCGCCACGACCCGGCCGCGCGAATTGCGGTACCAGTTCTCGGTGCCCGGATGGGTCCAGACCAGCTTCTCATGCGCCGCGTCCAGCCGGTTGACATAATCCTGATAGACGTCCTCGCGCACTTCGACCGCGCTGGCGCCCTTCTCCACCATCGTCTCGATCAGGCTCATCGCATAATGCGCCTGGTTCTCGATGTTGCGGATCATGCTGCCGCCATGACCCGAGCCGACATTCGGCCCGAGCAGGATGAAGAAATTGGGGAAGCCGGGAACCAGCGTGCCGAGATAGGCGGCGGCGTTGTCGCCATCCCAATAGTCGCGCAGCACGCGGCCCTCGCGCCCGATCACGTCATAGGAGCCGAGGACATTGGCCGCCTGATAGCCGGTGGCGAGGATGAGCACGTCGACCTCAACCTCCTTGCCGCCGCTTGCGACGAGCGTCGAACCCTTCACCTCGGCGAGGCGCTCGGGGATCAGCTCGACATGCGGCTTGAGCAGCGTGCGGTACCAGCCATTGTCGAGCAGCATGCGCTTCGCAAAGGGCGGGTAATCGGGAAGGACCAGCGAGACGAGATCCTCGCGCCCCTCCAGCTGCTGCCGGACATAGCGGGTGAAGAACTCGCGATGGCCATCGTTGATCGCGTTGACCGCGCGCTCGGGCGCCGGCCAGTTGGGATCGCGGAAGAGCGTGCCGTGGACCCGGTCGTTGAAGGTCCAGGACAGACGTTGCTCGACCCAGCCGCGATAGAGCGGGAAGACCTTCATCAGATAGCGGACGCCGTCCGGCACGGGCTTGCGGAACTGCGGGAAAGGCGCGGCCCACTGCTTCGAGCGCGCAAAGATCGTCATCTCGGCGACCTCGTCGGCGATTGCGGGCACGACCTGCATCGCCGAGGCGCCGTTACCGACGACAGCCACACGCTTGCCCTTGAGGTCGAGGTCGTCAGGCCACTGGCAGGTGTGGACCACCCGGCCGCTGAAGCTTTCGAGCCCCTTGATCTCGGGGATCAGCGGCATGTTGAGGATGCCGACGGCACTCAGGACGATGTCGGCGAAATGCTCCTGCTCGACGCCGTCGGGACCGCGCACGACGACCCGCCACCGGTTCGCCTCGGTCTGCCACTCTGCCTTCTCGACCATCGTCGAGAAACTGACATTCTCGTAGAGATTGAACGACTTGGCCGTGTCGAGCAGATAGCGCTCGATCTCCTCCTGGAGCGGGAAATATTTGCTCCAGTCGTTCGGACGGCAGGCGAAGGTGTAGGTCAGGTTGGGCGTATCGACGCCGCAGCCCGGATAGCGGTTCTCCCACCAGGTACCACCGAACTCGGCATTCTTCTCGAAGATGCGATAGGCGATGCCCCGCTGCTGCAACTGCATCGCTGCCGCCATGCCGGAAATGCCGCCACCGATGATGATCGCCTGGAGCGGTCGCGCTGCCGCGACTGGTGACGGCGCCGGATCGAACCCCAGTGACGAGGCGACGACGTCGCCATACTCGGCCGGCACGTCCTCGGTCATGGCAACGCTGAGCATCCGCGCGAGATCGGCATTGGCCGGACGCGCGACCGCCAGGGGCTTGCCGTCGACCCAGGCCGAGATCGCGGCGAAGGCGGCATCGCGGATGTCGCGCTGGATGTCGTCCGACAGACCGCCGCTGTCATTGTCGTCGAGGCCCTTGCCGCGATTGGGCGCGTAGGGCTTGGCGAGCCATTTCTCGTCGCCGGTCAGCTGGACCAGGCACATGAGCAAGGCGGGGATATTGGCTTCGTCGACGCCGCGGCGAAGGAGGTCGCGGTCGACCATGTCGGGGGAAATCGGGCGTTCGGTGCTGATGCTCAACGTCTTGTCTCCATGCCCGCGATCCAGCGCGGGATCCAAGAAATCCGCCCCCTCCAGCGGAACCATACCAGTGATAATATATATCTACTGATCAGTATCCCGAGTCAATGGATTGCGGCGGCAAGAGCGGATCACAAGCCGCTTATGCTGTGGCCGCCGTCGACGACGATCACCGACCCGGTCATGTAGCGCGACGCGTCCGACGCGAGCAGCAGCATCGGTCCGTCGAGATCCACGAACATGCCGAGCGGCCCTTGCGGAATGCGCGCCATCATCGCCTGACCCGCCGGCGACTCCCAGAAGCCGGCGGTGATCTCGGTCGGGAAGGAGCCGGGCGCGATGGCATTGACCCTGATCCCGGCCGGCGCCAGTTCGAGCGCCAGCGTCTTGGTCAGCTGGATCACCCCCGCCTTGGACACATGATAGGGAAGCAGGCCGACGCCCTGGCGCAGGCCCGTGATCGACGCGATGTTGACGATCGCGCCCGCCGCTCCGCGCGCCTTGCGCGCGCGGGCAAAGGCCTGGGACAGGAAGAAGAGGCCCTTCAAATTGGTGTCGAACGCGACGTCCCAGTCGGCCTCGCGCACTTTGAGCGCCATCGCCGCCCGCGACGCGCCGGCATTGTTGACGAGCACATCCACCCCGCCGAGTTCGCTTTCCAGACCAGCAATGGCTTCCATGTCGGTCAGGTCGATGGCGATGCAGCGGCATGTGCCGCCCGCCTCCTCGATCTCGGCGCGGGTCGCGTCCAACCGGTCGGCGCGACGCGCGGCGATGATCAGCCTCGCCCCCGCGCGTGCAAGAAGCTTGGCAAAATGACGCCCCAGCCCTGCCGAAGCGCCCGTCACCAGCGCCGTCTTCCCCGCCAGCGGCCGTTCCCCGAACATGCCCGTCATCGCGCCCTCTCCTTCCATCACTCGTCCGCCCCCGGTTCACCTGAATCGTCGAACCGACGCAGCTTCCATCCTTGCGCCGCGATCCGGCGCATGGCCGCGATGTCGGTCACCACCAGCGCGTTGCCGCGCGTCGCGACCAGCTTCTCCCGCTTGAAGTCGCGCAGCACGCGGTTCACCGACTGGCGCGTGCCGCCGACCATCAGCGCGAGTTCGCCCTGGCTGATCACCCGCGAGAAGCCGTGGCCGCCGGGCACCTCGACCCCGAACATGTCGATCGCATCGACGATACGCTGCGCGAGCCGGCACGACAGTTCGTCGAAAGCGAAGCCCGCGAAATAATCGCTCAGCAGCCGCATGTGGCGCGACAACAGCCTCAGCAGCGCATCATTCAGCGAAGGATGGACGCGACGAAGATCGTCGAGCGTCCTGCGCGACCAGACTTCAAGCTCGACATCCTCATAGGCTTCGGCGGTCTGCGGCCTGGGCTCTTCATCGACGATCGTGCTGGTGCCGAAACTGTCGCCCGGCTGGAATAGCTGGTACAGCAGCTCGCGTCCGTCGCGCTGCATCACAGACAGGCGCACAAGCCCGCTGACGATCCGGAACATCTCGTCCCCCGCATCGCCCTGCGCATAGATGGTCGCGCCCGCCGGCAGACGGCGGGTCCTTGCGGCCGCCGCAAGCGCCGCGCGCGCATCCGCGCTGAGCCATTGGGTGAAGTCGAAGGTGGCGCTCATGCCGCTTCCAGAAGGCTGCGGTCGAAGCCCGCGCAGGACGAGACGCCCGCCAGGATCATCGTCCTTTCCAGTTCCTCGCGGAGGATGTCGATCGCCCGGGCGACGCCGCGCTCGCCATCGGCAGCAAGACCATAGAGATAGGCGCGTCCGATCGAGCAGGCCTGCGCCCCCGCCGCCAGCGCCTTGGCCACATGCGCACCGCGCCGGATGCCGCCATCGCAGATGATCGTGCCGCGCCCGCCGATCGCATCCGCAATCCCGGCAATCGCGTCGAACGGCGCCACCGCCGTCTCCAGCTGCCGGCCACCATGGTTCGAGACCATGATCGTGTTCGCCCCGCTGTCGAGCGCCGCCAGCGCGTCGTCCGGCCGCACGACGCCCTTCACCGCCAGCGGCCCGCCCCATTTCGCGGCGAGCCATTCGAGATCGCGCCAGGTGAGCGACCTATCGAACTGACCGTTCACATAGGCCGCGAGCGAAACCGGCTGCTCACTCATTGTCGCGACCCGGTGCGCCACGTTGACGAAGTCGAACTTGCGCCCGAACAGCGCCGGCAGCGACCAGGCGGGGCGGGACGCGAAGTCGAGAAAGCTTCTGGGGGTCAGCTTCGGCGGTAGCGCCAGCCCGTTGACGATATCGCGCTCGCGCTTGCCGGCGACCAGCGTGTCCACCGTAAGGACAAGACCGTCATAGCCGGCCGCCTTGGCCCGCTCTATGAACTCCTCGGTCAGGCCGCGGTCGCGAAAGATGTAGATCTGGAACAAGCGCGGTGCGCCGGCAGGGCTGGCCAGTTCCTCGATCGTGGTGGTGCCCAGCGTCGAGAGGCAATAGGGCAAGCCCGCGGCATCCGCCGCCCGTGCGACCGCCATCTCGGCATCGGGGTGGAACAGCCGCGTAAGGCCGGTCGGCGCAAGCATGAGCGGCAGCGGCACGGTTAGACCGAACAGGGTTGTCTTCATGTCGAGCGTCGACACGTCGACCATCATTCGGGGCAGCAGGCGCGTCCGGTCGAATGCCTCCACCGACTCCCGCAAGGCGATCTCGTCCTCCGCTCCTCCATCGATGTAATCGAAGATGGGTCGAGGCAGCCGCCGAGCTGCGCGACGACGCAGCGACGCAATATTGTGCTCTTGGGCCAGATCCGTCTCCTTGTGCTGGTCGATCCATAGAGCGCACTGCTGAGCATTACTGTCGCATATGCGACAATCTTACGATCGTTAAGCTGATACTACCTGTCAGCATCGATGGGAGTGGTGTGCGATGATTGGCCTGGACGACAAATGGGACATGCGCAGCGGTCGCATCCTGCTTAGCGGAACGCAGGCGATCGGCCGTGTGCTGATCGGACAGGCCTGGCTCGACCGCCGCGACGGTCTGCGCACCGCCGGATACGTCACAGGCTATCGCGGTTCGCCGCTCGGCAATGTCGACAATATGCTGTGGTCGATTGGCGAGCGCCTCGACAGCCTCGATGTGCGCTTCCAGCCGGGGGTGAACGAGGATCTCGCAGCGACCGCCGTCGCGGGGACGCAGCAGATCGATCAGGTGCCGGGTGCACGCTATGACGGGGTCTTTGCCGCCTGGTACGGCAAGGGCCCGGGCGTCGACCGCTCGCTCGACGCCATCCGCCACGGCAATTATGCGGGTGCTCACGCGAAAGGCGGCGCCGTGCTCTTCTATGGCGACGATCATGCCGGCAAGTCGTCGACCGTCGCCTTCCAGAGCGAACAGTCGATGGCTGCCTGCATGGTACCGATCCTCTACCCCGCCCATGCCGGGGAGATCGAGCATTTCGGGCTGCACGCCATCGCCCTGTCGCGCCACAGCGGGTCCTGGGTCGCGGTAAAGTGCGTCAATGAAGTGGTAGAGCAGACCGCGACCGTCGATGTCGACCTAGCCTCCTTCAGGCCGGTCCTGCCACAGGTCGAGAATGCGCCGCCCGAGGGGCTGCATGCCGGACGCCGCCCTTTCAATCCGCTGCGCGCCGAGCAGATCGTGGTCGAGCATCGCCTGCCGGCGGTGCTGTCCTATGTCCGGGCCAATGGACTCGATCGCGCCATCTTCCGCGCCGACCGCCCCCGCGTCGCGATCGTGGCGGCCGGCAAGAGCTACACCGACGTTCGCCAGGCGCTCGACCTGCTCGGCCTCGACGAAAAGGCCGCCGCCGCCGCGGGGCTGTCGCTGTACAAGGTCGGCTGCCTCTGGCCGCTCGACGGAGAGAGCATTGCCGCCTTCGCCGACGGACATGAGACGCTGCTCGTCGTCGAGGAGAAGAAGAGCTTCGTCGAACAACAGCTCGCCGCCGCGCTCGTCAATCGTCCGACCGCTCCTGCCCTGATCGGAAAGCGCGACGAGCAGGGCCGGACGCTCCTCTCCTCGACCCAGCCGCTCGATCCGGTCGAGATCGCCCGCATCATCGCGCGGCTGGCCGTGCTGGCCGAACCTGGCGCTTCAGCCCCTGCTGCCGCTGCAACCCCCAACGCCGACCTCCGCCGCAGCCCCTATTTCTGCTCGGGCTGCCCGCACAGCCGCTCGACGCGCATTCCCGAGGGCAGCCTCAGCATGACCGGTATCGGCTGCCACACCATGGCCAATTTCGTCCGACCCGACGAAGCCCTGCTCCCGACACAGATGGGTGGCGAAGGCAGCAACTGGCTCGGCCTCGCACCCTTCACCGATACGCCGCACATGTTCCAGAATATGGGCGACGGCACCTATTATCATTCGGGCCTGCTGGCGATCCGCGCCGCCATCGCCTCGGGCGCCAACATCACCTACAAGATTCTCTATAACGATGCCGTGGCGATGACGGGCGGCCAGCCGGTCGACGGGCCGCTGTCGGTCGCCGAGATCGCCCAGCAGGTGCGGGCCGAGGGCGTTGCGGACATCGTGGTGGTCAGTGACAATCCCGACCATCACCGGGCCGATCGGGGCTTCCCGCCGCATGTGACGATCGGCCACCGCGACGAGCTCGACAGCGTGCAGCAGCGCCTGCGCGAGGTGAAGGGTTGCTCGGTGCTGATCTACGAGCAGACCTGTGCCGCCGAGAAGCGCCGCCGCCGCAAGCGCGGGACGATGGCCGATCCGGCCAAGCGCATGTTCATCGCGCCCGAGGTCTGCGAGGGCTGCGGCGACTGCTCGGTCCAGTCGACCTGCGTGAGCATCGTGCCGCGCGAGACCGCGCTCGGCACCAAGAGGGCGATCGACCAGTCGAGCTGCAACAAGGATTATAGCTGCAACGACGGCTTCTGCCCGTCTTTCGTGACCGTTAAGGGCGCGGGTCCCCGCAAGCCGGCCGCCATGGCGCTGGGTGAAGAGCTGTTCGCCGATATGCCCGTGCCGCCGGTCCGCGCGGGATCGAGCAGCATGATGATCGCGGGCATCGGCGGCACAGGCGTCATAACCGTCGGCGCCGTGCTGGCGATGGCCGCGCATGTCGAAGGACGCGCGGCGTCGGCCTTCGACATGACCGGTCTTGCTCAGAAGAACGGTGCGGTGTTCAGCCATCTGCGCTTTGCCGACGATCCTGCGCAGCTGCACAGCCAGCGGCTCGGCGAAGGCGAGGCCGACCTGCTGCTCGCCTTCGACCTCGTTGCGGGACTTTCGGCGGAAGCAGCACGCAGCCTGCAACAGGGTCGAACGCGTGCTCTGGCCAATGTCAGCGTCGTGCCGACCGTCGCCTTCCAGTTCCAGCGCGACTTCCGGCTGGAACCCGAAATCCTGCTGGCCCGTCTGCGCAAGCTGATCGGCGACGCCGCCGTCGATCCCGTCGACGCCAACGGCATGGCGGTCGGGCTGATGGGCGACAGCATCGCCGCCAACATGATGATGGTCGGTCGCGCGGCGCAGGCTGGTCTGTTGCCGGTCGGGGTCGAGGCTGTCGAGGCCGCGATCCGGCTCAACGGCGTGGCGGTATCGCTCAACCTGACGGCATTCCGGCTGGGCCGCCTTTCGATCCATGAGCCCGACCGGCTTCCGTCCATCGCCCGCGGGAACGCGGAGACGCCGCCGGAGACGCTCGATGCGATCGTCGATCTCCACTCGACCCGGCTTGCCGCCTATCAGGACGACCGGCTCGCAGCGCGCTATCGCAATTTCGTGACCCGCGTGGCCGCGATCGAGAGCGAGAAAATCCCCGGATCGGATCGGATCACCCGGATCGTCGCGCAACAGTTCGGCCGCCTGCTCGCGATCAAGGATGAATATGAAGTGGCTCGCCTGCTCAGCGCCCCTGCCCTGCTCGACGAGTTGCAGCAGGGTTTCGCCGACGGTGCCCGGCTGAGCTTCAACCTCGCCCCGCCGCTGCTGAGCCGGCCCGGCCCGAACGGCCGCCCGCGCAAGCGCGAGATTTCGGCGCGCATCGCCCTGCCCCTGTTCCGACTGCTCAAGCGCCTGCGCGGACTGCGCGGGACCCCGCTCGACATCTTCGGCTGGACTGCCGAGCGCCGGGCGGAGCGGCAGTTGGTCGCGGACTATGAAGCGCTGATCGAGCGCGTCCTCGCGGCGCTGACCCCGGCTCGCGCCGATGCCGCCGCAGAGCTGCTGTCGCTCGTCGCCGACGTCCGGGGATTCGGGCCGGTCAAGCTGGCTGCAATGGAGCGCTATGCTGAAAGGCTCGCCGCTGCCGAAGCAGCTTTTGGCGCGGCGGCCGAGCGAACGGCGCTGGCGCCCGCCTGATCAGCCGCGCACGCCCGCTTTCTGCAACCGGGGAAGCACGTCGCGCTCGACCCGGTGCATGCCGTCGATCGCGTCGACGAAGCTCATGATTACGCCGTCGAGCCCGGCACGCGACAAGGCGACCAGCCGGTCCGCTACGCTGTCGGGCGAACCGATCAGCGGAAAGCCGGATCCCAGCACGGCGTTGCGGCGCAGGAAGGCCATCTGCTCGCTGCTCTCGGCGACCTTGTTCTCGCGCGCCAGCGTGCCGACGAAGCTGTCGATTGCAGCCTGGTCCGCACAAGCCTCGGTATAATGTCTATACAATAGATCGGCATCACTATCGCTGTCGCGAACTATGGTCGGCGCATTGGTCCAGACCTGGATATCCTTGCCGAACTGCTCGCGGGCCAGTGCCTTATACTGGCCGATCTGTTCCGCCCAAGCCGCCTCGTCGGCACCGAACAGGCCGATGAGTCCGATGTCGCTGTTGGCGGCGGCGAAGCGCATGCCGGTCGGCGAGAAGCCCGCATTCATGATCGGCACCGACCCGCGCACCGGCTGCGGGCGTGACAGCGCCCGCTTCATCGCGAAATGGGCGCTCTCGACGTCGAACTCCGCATCGGCCGACCAGAGCCGACGGACGATGTCGAGCCATTCGGCGAGATAGACGTAGCGATCCTCATGGTCGAGCAGGTCGATCCCGAACATGTCGAACTCGCGCCGGTTCCAGCCGCCGACGACATTCATGGCGAAGCGGCCGCGGGAGATATGATCGACGGTCGCCGCCTGCTTGGCGACGATCAGCGGGTGGACGGTCGGGGCGTGGGTCGTGGCGAACACACCGATCCGGCGGGTAGCCTGCGCGATCCCGGCGGCAAAAGTGAAAGGCTCGAACACCGCGTTCGACGGATGATCGAAGGCATCGTCGACATAGCCCTTCCACCGAGCGATCGGGACGAACGCCTCAAGCCCGGCATCGTCGGCCATCCTAGCTAACCTCACGCATGAGTCCCAGTCGCCCGCGAAAAGGTCCGGCGCCGTGGTCAGCGCCGACATGGTGTTCATGCAGAAAAGGCCGAGCTTCAGCCGGTTCGGCCCTAACACGGGGTGGATGCTCATGCTGCCGCCTCTCCCAAAGACCGTCGGCTCTCCGCCGGATCAGCCGCTGAATACCTCGCGGCGCACCCGCATCCCGGCCTTCTCGCGGTCCCAGGTGTCGGCGGTGATGCCTTCCTGCCGCAGGTCCGCCTTGAGCACCTTGGCGGAGGGCGTCTTGGGCAGTTCGTCTAGGACGCGGATGTAGCGGGGCACCATGAAATAGGGCATCTTCTCGATCAGGAAGCTTGCCAGATGCTCGACGTCGATCGTGCTGCCGGGGACCGGCGCGACGATCACCATCACCTCGTCCTCGGAAAACTCGCTCGGCACCGCGATCGCCGCGCACTCGCGGACATGCGGGTGAGCGCAGACCTCCACCTCGACTTCGAAGGAGGAGATATTCTCGCCGCGGCGGCGGATCGCGTCCTTCACCCGATCGACGAAATAATAATAGCCGTCCTCGTCGCGGCGGAAGGCGTCGCCGGTATGGAACCAGCCATTGGCCCAGGCCTTGGCGGTCGCCTCCGGATTGCGGTTATAGCCGCTGTTCATCGCCCAGGGCCGGTCGGTGCGGACCAGCATCTCACCGATAGCACCCTCCGGCACCTCGCAATCATTGCCGTCGACGAGCCGCACCTCGACATGGGGGCGCACCTTGCCGCAGGTGCCGCGCTTGACCGGATTGGCCTCGGACACGATCGGCGAGGAAATCTCCGTCATGTTGAAGATCGTATAGATGTCGATCCCGAACCGCTCGGTGAAGGCCGGCGCGTCGTCGGTCAGCGGCACCATGAACGCCTTGCGCACGCCATGCGTCCTGTCGTCGGGCGACGGCGGCTGCTTCATCAGGAAGGTCGCCATGACGCCCAGCAGGAAGACCATGGTCGACTGCGTCTTGCGGGCGATGTCCCAGAAGCGGTCGGTCGAGAAGGTCTCGATCACCGCCACCGAGGCCCCGCGCGCCAGCATCACGAAGGGCGGGCCCATGCCGCCGATATGGAATATCGGCGCGACGCACATGTAACGATCGTCCTCGCCCACCATCGGCCAGGATTCCGGGCCGGCGTTCGAGAACATGTGGAGATAGGAGGACAGCACACCCTTTGACGGCCCGGTCGTTCCAGAGGTGTAGATGATCGACTGGATGTCCCAGGGCTGGATCGGCCGGTCGAGCTCGCCGACATCGTCCCCGTCGAGATCGTCGAACCGCGTCACGGGCAGGCCGATATCGGAGACCGCGCCCTGCGTCGTCACGACCAGCTGGCGCAACTCGGCGCAGTCGACCTCGGGCAGACGGCCGACGAGATCAGGGTGCACGACCATCAGCGACGCGCCAGAATTGGAAAGGACGTGGGCGAGGAGATTACCGCGATAGGCGGTGTTGAACGGCACGAACACCGCGCCCAAATAGTTGATCGCGTAGAAGGCGAGCAGTGCATCGCGCCCGCTGGGCAGCCAGGCCGCGACGAAATCGCCCTGCTTCACGCCCAGCTTGCGCAAACCCGCCGCCTTGGCACGGACGAGGCGCCGCACCTCGGCGAAACTCCACTCCTCGCCATCTTCGAAGATGACATGGGTCTTGTCGGCGCGCTCGACCGCCCAGCGGTCGACGAGATAGCGCAGAACGCACTCATCCCGATTGGGGATGCGCGGATCGGTGAAATCGCGCGGGCGCGCTGGTGCAGTCGTTGTCATGATACCTCCAAATCCCCGATGGGCCGGAGGCAGTTGGTTCAGGCGACGGCGATAAGCCGCAGACAGGCCTCGACCGCCTGGTCGACCACCATTTCCGCCGAACGTTTGCTGCCTGGCCGATAGCAATAGGTTATCCAGCTGAGCAGGCCGCCGATCCAGACCGACATCGCGGCGGCGTCCGGGACGGTCACATCGCCGTCGCGCACGCAATCGTCGATGAGCTTGCCGATCCGCAGGTCGAACTCGTGCCGCAGGCGCAGGATGCGCTGGGCATCGGTCCGCTCGAGGTTCATCATCTCGCGCTGGTACACGACCAGATATTCATGTCGCGCCACGATGATCTCCGCGACTTCGCGCAGAGACGCCTTGAGCAGGTCGATCGACGTGCGTTCGGTTTCCGCCATCCGGTCCAGCGCGGCCAGCGATTCCTTGACGCCCACTTCGCAGATCGCGCTCAATATGGCGCTCTTGCCCTTGAAATAGGTGTAGAGGAACGGCTTGGTCGCGCTCAGTCGGTCCGCCAGCATTTCCAGCGTTGCCGCCTCATAGCCCTTCTCGAAGAACAGGGCGCTCGCTTCCTCGAGGATGCGGGCGCGCTTGAAGGCTACGACACCAGGCTTGATCTCACGCCCCGTTCCGGGGGCCGAGGCCTGTTTCTTGACGGAGGCAGCGCTGGATCTGGTCATGCCGCTTTTCTTAGGATCTCCATGATGTCCGCTGGGGACCGGACCGGCCTCGGATTGGTCCTCCCCCATATATCAAGCATGGTATATTCGGCTACCCTCTGGAACTGGTCCTCCAGAACGCCGACCTCCGACAGGGTGCGCGGCATGCCGAGCCCGCGGATGAAGGCGTCGAGGCTTTCCGATGCGGTCGCATGGGTGTTGCCCAAACAGGCATTGATGCGGGCCTGGCGGCTGGCATCATGCTCGGCATTCCACGCGAGCACATAAGGCGACATGACGCAGGAACAGTGTCCGTGCGGCACATTGCAGGTGCCGCCCAATATATGCCCGATCGCATGGCTCGCCCCCATCGGAACCCCGCCGATGATCGAGATCATCGACTGCCAGGCGCCGATCTGGCACTTGAGCCGACCTTCGAGGTCGGACGGATCGACCTTCACGCGGGGCAAGCCCTCCGCCAGCAGGCGCAGGGCGTTATCGGCGAGACCATCGGCGAAATCGTTCGACTGAAAGGAAGCCAGCGTCTCGACCGCATGGTCGACCGAGCGCACGCCGGTCGACAGCCACAGCCATTGCGGTGTGTGGACAGTGATCGCCGGATCGAGCACGACCATGATCGGCGCCATGTTGCGATGCTCATAGCCCTGCTTGTGCATCGTCACTTCGTCGGTCGCGCCCGAGAGCGCGTTGAACTCGCCGCCCGACAGCGTCGTGGGGACGCAGATCACGCGAATGTCCGGGCCGACCTTCAGCGGATTGATGACGTTGCCGGCGTCGTCGACATAGGTCCGCAGCGGTTCGAACGCCTCCACGGTGCGCACGTCATGCTTGATCAGCAGCGCGACGATCTTCGCCGCGTCGGTCGCCGAACCGCCGCCGATCGAGACGATCAGATCGGCGCGCGCATCACGGGCGGCATTAGCCGCTGCCAGCACGTCGCTGCGCGGCGCGTGAGGTGCGATGCCGCTATAGGTCGCCGCATGACGGTCGCCCAGTGCGGCTTCTATCTGCTTGATTTCGTCGGTATCGTTCCGCAACGTCGACGAAGCGAGCAGGAAGACGCGTCGCGCACCCATCGCTTCCGCTTGCGCGAGAATGGCGTCGCGGGCAGGCTGCCCGAACGTCACTTTCTCGGTTGCGGTGAATCCCATCTGGCCTGCGGTGACGCTGCTCACCTGGTCCTCCTCCTCGCATCCACTCCGCCCGTTCGACCGGGCAGAAAAGATAGTGCCACAGGGAGAACCTACTGTATAGTATATTTTCGGACCGTTATTCAGAGGGTGCGCCGCCACTTGCTTGACGGTCAACATACCCATTGGTAGGCGATGGGTCCGCATAGCGCGCTACGCAGCGACGCCAATGGAGGATCGGGGGCGATGACGGAGAAGACGACGCTGGCCGGACTGATGCAGGATCATGCCCTGACAGTCGACCGCTTCATCGACTTCGCTGCCCGCTGGCACGGAAAAACACCCGTCATTTCGCGGGCCACGACGGGTGCGACCGAACGCTCCAGCTATGCCGAGATCGCCCAGCGTGCCCGCCTGTTGTCGTCAGCACTGCTGGGGCGCGGGATCGTCGCTGGTGATCGTGTCGCGACGCTCGCGATGAATCACGCGCGCCATGTCGAGGCCTGGTACGGCATCATGGGCATCGGCGCGGTATGCCACACGGTCAATCCACGGCTGTTCGACGAACAGATCGTCTACATCATCAACCATGCCGGCGACCGGATCCTGCTGGCCGATGCCGCTTTCCTTCCGCTGATCGATCGCGTGCTGCCGCGCTGCCCGTCGATCGAACAGGTGGTGATCTTCCCCGATGGCTCCCCCGAGGACACCTCCTTCCCCGCAATCGGCTATGAGGCGTTCCTGCACGAAGCCGCTTCGCCTGCGCACTGGGGCGACATCGACGAGCGTGCCGCCTGCGGCCTCTGCTACACCTCGGGAACGACGGGACAGCCGAAGGGCGTCCTCTACTCGCATCGCTCCAACTATCTCCATGCGCTCGCGACCTTGCAGCACGACTTTATGAATTTCTCGGCACGCGACGTCGTGCTGCCGGTGGTGCCGATGTTCCACGCCAATGCCTGGGGGATCGCCTTTTCCGCCCCCGCCTCCGGCGCGAAGCTGGTGATGCCGGGCGCCCGGCTCGACGGTGCGTCGCTCGAAAGCCTGATCCACGAAGAAGGCGTGACGTTCGCCGCCGGCGTTCCCACCGTTTGGCAGGGCCTGCTCCAGCACGTCGCGCGCAGCGGCGGATCGCTGGGCACCCTCAAGCGCGTCCTGATCGGCGGCTCCGCCTGCCCGCCCGCCCTGTTGCAGGCGCTGGAAGATGATCATGGTGTCGAAGTCGTGCATGCCTGGGGCATGACCGAAACCTCCCCGGTGGCTACGGCCGCGAGCCCGACCGTTGCCACGGCGGCCCTGCCAGCCGACCAGCGGCGCGCGCAATCGCTGAAACAGGGCCGGCCGATGTTCGACGTCGACCTGTGCCTGAAGGGCGAGGATGACGAGATCGTCCCGCATGACGGCGTGACGCCCGGCCATCTGATGGTGCGCGGCTCGACCGTAGCGGGCGCCTATTTCCGGCACGACGCCGATA
>Ga0233425_10000764_pt1 | contig 79518 bp, 73 predicted proteins | sample Watercolumn_Towu_2_FD_181712 | JGI IMG/M metagenome (GOLD analysis project Ga0233425, IMG submission 181712) | Freshwater microbial communities from Lake Towuti, South Sulawesi, Indonesia - Watercolumn_Towuti2014_140_MG | ecosystem: Environmental > Aquatic > Freshwater > Lake | place...
GGGCCGCGGCATAACGACCCTATCTTTGGATAAGGTCGTTTTTGTTTGAAAATAAAAACCTGCTGTGCTATTATCTGTAACGCGACATTGCTCTTTGAGTTTCACTCCCCTGTAGCTCAGTCGGTAGTTCAATGAGCGCGCGACTTACGTAATGAAATGAACGTAAGTCGCAGTGCGAATTAATCCCGAGCCGTTATCGATCGAGGTAGGCGGCGAGGGAAGCGTCTCTGCCGACTCTAAATTCCGTCTGATTGACTTGGAAGCCCAGCAGTGGGCGACAAGGCGCAAGCAAGTACTGCAGCGTGAGAGACTAAGCGACGGAAGGCCTGACGGGCCAAGCGATAGTCCGGGCTCCCGATATAACCTGATATGAAACGGGAGAGGTCGTCAGAAATGATCGGCCCCGTTCGTTAATTACGAACGGTAACAAAATCAAGAGCATCTGGCTGTTAACCAGAGTGTCCGAGGTTCGAGTCCTCGCGGGGGAGCCAAAATTGGCCCGCTACAAATTAGCGGGCCGTTTTGTTTCTATAGCCAATTTTGGCGTCTGAGTAGGAGGACTCGAAGCCAATTTGCGCCGACCAACGGGAGGAAAAGGGCTATGCCCGACAGCAAATTGGCCGGTCCGAAGTGAGCTCTGCGAACGAAGGACCGAGTCCTACCGGGGGAGCCATATTGGAAAACGCCTATCATTTATCGGTAGGCGTTTTTCTTTTGAGAATAGTGTGATATAATAAGCCATGCCCAATAAAAATGTCTATATCATCGCCGGTCCAAACGGTGCCGGAAAGACTACTTTTGCAAAAGAATTCCTTCCCAAGTACGCTCATTGCCCTAATTTCGTAAATGCTGACCTTATTGCGCAAGGCCTTTCACCGTTTTCTCCGGATGTTGTCGCTATAAAGGCCGGAAAACTCTTACTCGAGCATATCCATAAACTAGCAGACAAAGATGTTGATTTTGCGTTTGAAACTACGCTCGCTGGGAAAGGGCATGCGGTATTCCTGAAAGAACTAAAAGAAAAAGGCTATACGATACATCTCTTTTTTCTTTGGATTCCGAGCAAAGAGCTCGCATTGGCGCGCATAAAGGAGCGCGTAACGAGAGGTGGCCATAGCGTTGCCGATGAAGATGTAAAACGCCGTTTTGACAGGAGTATTCGAAACTTTTTAAATTTATACAGGCCGCTGCTTGACACCTGGAATTTATTTGATAATTCTACCGCAAATCCCCGCTTGATTGCTAAAGAAGAAAATGGTAAAATCGCTATTATAGATAAGAGTTTGTTTAGCTTGGTTACTAACAGGGCATAATAATATGAAAACCAAAAGAACCCATATTTTATCTTTATCTCAAAAAGCTGAAAAGGCGCTAAAAGAGGCTGTGCATAATGTAATTAAAGACCATAAACGTACTGGCGATCCTCTTGTAGTATGGCAAAACGGCAAAGTCACAAAAATATCTCCCAGTCATTTATAAAAACCGGCGTTGGTCAAAAAACATAACTCTCTGTGACTAAATTAGTTGCAGAGAGTTTTGCTTGAAGTAGAATGAAATACCGAAGGAGGCTTAATATATGAATACGCCCAACAACTCCGAATATCCTTTTCATCCTAACTGGAGACTACTAAGTCTATTCTTTTTGATTATATCCGCAGCCTTAATATTTCAAGGCGTAAAAGTTTATAAGTTTATTATTTCGAATTTCGCCAACATTGAATTATCTGCCATGGTTAAGCTTTCCCTGGCTTTGGTTGCCGATGCAGCAAGCGCACTGATTTCTATTTTTTTGGCAACATTCTCGTTTTTTCGGAAATCATTAAACGTTAAGATGGCATCGTTGTTGTATGTTATAGGATTCTTTTTGCAGACAATTCTCTTGCTTATAAACTATAAAGCGTATCTGATTTTCAGCATAGCGTGGATATTCGGTTACCCCTACGCTATTTTATACCAAGCAAAAAGACGGTAATCTTTTCGCACCATCCGTCATGTACCAGTTTCGAAATTCGTTGATGAAGGGGAGCCAAAATTGGCCCGCTACAAATTAGCGGGCCGTTTTGTTTCTATAGCCAATTTTGGCGTCTGAGTAGGAGGACTCGAAGCCAATTTGCGCCGACCAACGGGAGGAAAAGGGCTATGCCCGACAGCAAATTGGCCGGTCCGAAGTGAGCTCTGCGAACGAAGGACCGAGTCCTACCGGGGGAGCCATATTGGAAAACGCCTATCATTTATCGGTAGGCGTTTTTCTTTTGAGAATAGTGTGATATAATAAGCCATGCCCAATAAAAATGTCTATATCATCGCCGGTCCAAACGGTGCCGGAAAGACTACTTTTGCAAAAGAATTCCTTCCCAAGTACGCTCATTGCCCTAATTTCGTAAATGCTGACCTTATTGCGCAAGGCCTTTCACCGTTTTCTCCGGATGTTGTCGCTATAAAGGCCGGAAAACTCTTACTCGAGCATATCCATAAACTAGCAGACAAAGATGTTGATTTTGCGTTTGAAACTACGCTCGCTGGGAAAGGGCATGCGGTATTCCTGAAAGAACTAAAAGAAAAAGGCTATACGATACATCTCTTTTTTCTTTGGATTCCGAGCAAAGAGCTCGCATTGGCGCGCATAAAGGAGCGCGTAACGAGAGGTGGCCATAGCGTTGCCGATGAAGATGTAAAACGCCGTTTTGACAGGAGTATTCGAAACTTTTTAAATTTATACAGGCCGCTGCTTGACACCTGGAATTTATTTGATAATTCTACCGCAAATCCCCGCTTGATTGCTAAAGAAGAAAATGGTAAAATCGCTATTATAGATAAGAGTTTGTTTAGCTTGGTTACTAACAGGGCATAATAATATGAAAACCAAAAGAACCCATATTTTATCTTTATCTCAAAAAGCTGAAAAGGCGCTAAAAGAGGCTGTGCATAATGTAATTAAAGACCATAAACGTACTGGCGATCCTCTTGTAGTATGGCAAAACGGCAAAGTCACAAAAATATCTCCCAGTCATTTATAAAAACCGGCGTTGGTCAAAAAACATAACTCTCTGTGACTAAATTAGTTGCAGAGAGTTTTGCTTGAAGTAGAATGAAATACCGAAGGAGGCTTAATATATGAATACGCCCAACAACTCCGAATATCCTTTTCATCCTAACTGGAGACTACTAAGTCTATTCTTTTTGATTATATCCGCAGCCTTAATATTTCAAGGCGTAAAAGTTTATAAGTTTATTATTTCGAATTTCGCCAACATTGAATTATCTGCCATGGTTAAGCTTTCCCTGGCTTTGGTTGCCGATGCAGCAAGCGCACTGATTTCTATTTTTTTGGCAACATTCTCGTTTTTTCGGAAATCATTAAACGTTAAGATGGCATCGTTGTTGTATGTTATAGGATTCTTTTTGCAGACAATTCTCTTGCTTATAAACTATAAAGCGTATCTGATTTTCAGCATAGCGTGGATATTCGGTTACCCCTACGCTATTTTATACCAAGCAAAAAGACGGTAATCTTTTCGCACCATCCGTCATGTACCAGTTTCGAAATTCGTTGATGAAGGGGAGCCACATTACTCGAGATGGCCTGTCCTGTTTAAAATACGGGACAGGCCTCTTGCGTTTTATGAGGCTCGGCAGGAGGACTCGAAGCGGGGTCGCATAAAAATGCTTGCATTTTCCAATATTTATGTTATATTTACATTGTACATATGAAAGATATAGAATTTGTATGGGACAAATCGAAGGCGCTTCTCAACAAAAGAAAACACGGTATTTCTTTTGAGGAGGCACAGACCGTCTTTTATGACGAGAACGCCATCGAGTATTTTGACCCTGACCATTCGGAAACCGAGGATAGGTTCATTATGATGGGTTTCAGTTTTAAATTACGCATATTGATTGTATGTTATTGCACAAGGAAAGGTAATGTAATCAGAATAATCTCGGCCAGAAAGGCTACCCGCAACGAGGCCGAAAACTACCCGGAGAGGTGACCCATGAGAACAGAATATGATTTTTCTAAGATGAGAGGCAGGCGCAATCCATACGCTGCGAGGCTTAAAAAACCCGTAACAATCCGAATCGGCACAGATGTCATAGCGTATTTTAAAAATTTGGCTGACAGGATGGACGTACCTTACCAGATTCTCATCAACATGTACTTAAGAGATTGCGCAGAATCTCATCGAAAGGTTGGATGGGTGAGATAACAGCGCGTCACATAGGCACTGATAAAACATAACTCTCTGTGACTAAATTAGTTGCGGAGAGTTTTGTTTTGGAGTAATATTGCATTTATGCTTAGGCCAAAAGAGACGGTTAAGTATGCGTAATTTCCGCGCGGCCATAACAGCCGTTATGACCTTGGTACTGTTATCCAATGCGACAGCTGCTCATGCCGGGGCATGGCTTATAAAAGAGGGCAAGGTATGGGGCCAGTATAATATTAGATGGGCCTCGGCCGAAAACGCGTTTAACGCGAAATGCGAGAAGAAAGCCATCGCCGGATACATGGACGGGCGCAAGTGGCAATTTTCCATGCTTTCAAAATTAGAATACGGCTTAAAAGATTGGCTCAATGCCCTGTTTTATTTAGACTACAAGGAGGTTTACTCCAAAGAGTATAACAGGCCGTCGTCGATGGGAGCGTTCTCGCACAAAAACCACGGCATAGACAGCATACAAACGGGAGCGAAGATAAGGATCATAAAGGACCCGATCATGTTTACGCTGCAGCCAAAAGTATTCATATATCCCGGGTACGGCAACTATCAACAAAACGACCCGTCCTTCTCTAACTATCCGCCCATCGGATACGGTGACGATGCGTTCGAATTAAGGGTCCTTACAGGTAAGGAGCTATGGTTTCCTGTCTCGGGAAGATTGGACCTCCACTGCTACTGGAAGCTCGAAAGCGGCTATAGATGGAGGACGAGACATGTTGCGAACGATATACCATTTTACGCGTGTTTCGGAATATGGCCCAAAGAATGGCTTCTGCTTAACACCGAAATCGACTCCTATAAATGCGCTCCCGGCACCGGGAGCATAAAGGAGAGCTCCGCCATATGGCGCTCCGGTATCATCTGGCAGGTCTTCGGCAACAGCACCCTTCGTCAGGGCGCGCAGATGTTTAATATAGAATTCCAGTACGGCGTCACTGTGTGGGGAAAAAACACCACGGCATATAACGAATATATCCTTTCAATCCATTCACATTTTTAAAGAATAATGCGATGATAAGGCATGCTGTCTTCAGTTTTTCAGTAGCGGCCGCGACGACCGCTTTGCTGCTGTTTTTACCGGCGGGCACTATCCGTTATTGTAGGATTCTTACCGAAGAGGGACTTCTGCTGCGGGAGCTTAAAGAGTATCGCGAATATACCCGGAAAACAAAATATCGTTTAATCCCGGGTATCTGGTAACAAGAAGACGGTCTCTTTATACAGTTTCTCCGCGGCCATCGCGGTGAACGACCCGGCCAAATAGACATTTTATAATACATAATGCAGCCTGGCGCCGTAAACAAATATGCATTCGGCATCGCCTTTTGAAAATGCACCGACGCCGTTCGGGTTCCATATCAATTGAATATCCGGGCTTACCGTAAGGCACGGGTTGAGCTTCCACGCGTAATAAACTTCGATATGGCCCTCGTTGGCGCCGGGATTTCCGGCGTCTATAAACGGCTTGCTGACAAAATCCTGCCCGACGGCAAAGGCGAACCGGTCATCCGGCCTTTTCCACACACAGCCGTTTATCTGCATGCCGGCCGACCAGCTCCATTCAACCAAAGCGCCGCCGTTTGCCCGCACGACATCCGGCCTCTGCCAACCGCACCTGCCGAAGATATACGTATACCGGTTGATCTTCTGGTCGATGCTGGCGCCAAAACCGTAATTCAGGTAATCTTCCAGGATGGCTGTCTGGCCTGCGGCGGCGTATTTTGCGTGATCGCGGTTGTTGAGCCACCCGTAAGCCCGGTAATGGCCTTCGTATTTATCCGAGTCTAGCTTCAACAGTTTATCAGTCCTGATGGTAGCCTGCGCTATATAAAGGCCGTGCCTGAAAAATTGCTGATAGCTGCCGTCGCCTTCAAAATGAGCCGCTCTCAGTTCAAGGTAATCGGCCCCAGGGACAAATGCCTCGATCTCCTCGGCAAACGTTGTAGCCCAGTTGGACGGCCACTCCACAGCCGGCGAGGTATTAAATATGTCGGCGAGGAATTCCACATCGCTGTCATCCTCGCAGTTATTCTGGTCGAACCAGTCGGGCGCTTTCATCATCCCTACGCGTAAGGTGACGCGCTTCTCGCACAGGTATTGTTCGTAATAATAGCGGCGTAATTTAACGCGGCCGCCGATATCATAATAGCTGTAATTTACGTTGGAGAAAAGATCGAGGTCCGGCGCAACGGTCTGGCCCCATCCCGACATCAGCTGGCAGAATATAAGGCCCCAGTCGCCCAGTTTCTTTTCGAAATCAAGGTAGAGATTCCACGAAACGCCGAACTTTCCGCTCCCCGGCGGAAGATTGGGGTTGGGCGTTCCCTGCAGTATAAGCGTATAGGACGGTTTGAAGATTATATCGTAAGGCCCGAACACATATCCGTCGGCGGGCTTATAGACCAGCAGATCGCTCCCGGGCGGATGAACAGGCCCGGCAAGGACCTGCGTCTTCTCGTCGGAGGCAGCGCCGGTCCGGATGCGCGGCACACCATGCTTTATGTAATGGACGGTCTCCGGGACATATTGGCCGGTCGCGGTATCTTCGCCTGACGCGGCATCCTGCCCTGCCATGCCGCTGTCCGCGGCAAGCAGCAGGATGAAAAATAAAGAGAACGCCGTCCGACGGATCCTGTCCGTATCAGCTCTTATCAAAACACCCATATCAGGTTGGCTGTGGCCAATATGCCCTTGAAACGGTCTACGCCGTAATATTCCCAGATGCATTTTGTTGTTATGTTGAGCTTATCCTTTATTATCCATCCGCCGATCTGGCCGCCGATGCCGTGTATCTGATAGAAGACATCCTTGTTCTTCGCGGCAGATCCGGTATCGGACGATATTTGCCACTGGTCGTACCCAGATACGCCTATCTCGACGCGGTCGGTGAGGTAACGGCTCAGATGGTATTCTATCGTCATGCTCTGCCCGGGCGTCAGATCCTGATCGTATCTTTTGCTGTTCAGATTATAGGTGCCGGTGGCGATCAGCGCCGTCGTGCGGTGTTCGTCAAAATAGTAGGCGCCGAAAGCCTGGAACTGCTGCGTCCAGAATCCCATGCCAACGTTGGCTATGCGGTTCTCGGAATACGCCCCCGTGGGAGCCCAGAAGCCGTAGTAAAGGCCTATATCGTAATGCTTGCCGCGCCAATCAAGCATGACCGGCTGAACCAGCATGTCGCCGAAACCATAGATGGAGCTTTTGACCTTAACCGTCTCATCCCTTGATACGGTCCGTGTGAGGTCGCCTATCGTGATCGACCCGGTAGCGTGCGCCTTGACCTCTGTCTCTATACCAACGTAACCCATGGACGGAGCGATGAACATGCCGAAGTCGGCGCCCAATATCTTCCAGGGGGTTGTCCATAATAAAAGGAGCTGTTCCGTCGTGAATGTCATAGAGTTGTTGATATCGGCCGAAAGTCCGGCCGAGAGCCGTATGGGTATGCTGTGCCCGTAAACGTTGATATGCTTCGTCTCGGACACGGACATCGAGTAACTGCCGGTCTTATTGCCGTTAGCGTTACAAAGGTCATTGCTGAAGTAGACGGGGTCGTAATAGATCGCGTACAGGCCTTTGGGAGGCAGTATGATATCGCGCATGCCCATGACGCCGGGATAGTAATGGCCCTGCGTTCCGGCATACGCGTATCCGGCCGCTAAACAGATAACGGACATCGCGAGAAATATGTGTCTCATTTTAGGCATACCGGCCCTCCGATTGACATGAATTTATCCTTTACCTATGGCTTACCTGCCGGAAACATATCGGACGGCAGTTTCCCCGTCTCTTTCGCGGTCGCCGTAACGTCCTTATAGTCCGGCGGCGTCTCTACCGGTACGGACATTATGCCAGTAGCTGCGGCCAGCGCTTTCTGCACGTCGACATACCGCCAATCCTTGTTATCGTAGGTCCTGAAATAATACCGCCCTCTTCCTATATCGGCTATGACCGTCCAGTTGGTGATATCGTAAAAAGGCTCCTTATCCATATTTAATTCCCTGATGGTCCCCTTTGCGATGTCCACGTTGTCGATTATAGTCATGGCAAGGCTCAATCCCGCGTCCGGGCCGGTGACAGGCAGCGCGGAAGTCACAAGCGCCACCATGCGCACGAACCTGGAAGGCGGCGTGTAATCCCCCGGCAACCCTACCATCCCCGAACCTTGCCCGAGGCCGCTTGCCTGCAGACTGTCCAGTTCAAAGGGCTTTACGTTCGTTGCCGAGATATTTACGTAGTTGCGCAGGTTTATCATGTGCCAATCGAACGGCGGAGAATTTGTCATTACTCCGATCGGATTGTCATATAATTTTAATTCGCCTTTCACATATTCGATCACCAGGCACGCGCCGGCGGGATCATGCACGACGAAATGGATCGGGATCTTTCCGAAGGCGCTGCTGGATTCGTCGCATACGCGTATGTCTTTAATGCCTTTTCTTACCTCTTCCACGGTGGCAAAGTTCGACAGTATCCATGTAAGGGTTTCCCAGTTGGCAATGGTCCTGGACGCCTGGGCGGGATCATAAGGCTGATATTCCGCGAATCCCGGAAACATGAGGTTGCCGGCCACCAGGCCCTTTTCATTAATACCGTCTATCAGCATCGGAAGCCCCATTACATTCATGCCGACGACGCCGTACTTCGTCGTCCACTTGAGCCCTTCCTGTTTTCCGTCCGGTAATGTCCCTACATACTGCGTCCCTTTTGGTATCACCGATATCGTTGAACCGTATGACTGCCCCTCGAGCGTTCTCGCGTAAAAGACGAGCCCGTCGGCTGTTTTTATCCTTATGCTTGTACAGGCAAAGGCCTCGGATTGGGAAATCATGACAACTACAGCCAACACGACAGCAAATAACCGCCTCATAAGCATGCCTCCGATCTTATTTTGTCTCATATACAACGTCGCCTCCGACTATCGTCTTCAGCGCCCTGACGTTCTTCAGCCCATCTTTCGGTATCGTAAAAATATCTTCCGAAAGTACCGTCATATCGGCGTATTTGCCCGGCTCGATGGAACCTTTGACGTCGAACTCGCCCATCGCTTTCGCGGCCCATACGGTCCACATCTTGAGAGCCTCCGTCACGGTTATCGCCTCTTCCGGCATGAATAACCCGGCGTCCGACTGGCGGGTAACGGACGCGTAGATGGCAAGGAACGGGTTGACATTATCAAGATATATGCCGGTCACATCGCTTCCCGCCGCGGGTTCAAGACCCGCATCGATCATCGACCGGAATTTGAATCCCGTATTGGTCCGTTCGGGCCCCATATTCTCGTAATCCGCCTTCACCAAATCCAAAAGCCATGTAGGCTGAACCGAGATGAAGAATTTCTTCGGCTTAAGGGCTTTCGCGCGCGCCAGTTGCTTATCGGTCATCTGGAACATCCCGAAGTGCTCTATTCGTTTGAGTGTTTCGGGAACGCCTGAAACAACCTCTTTTTCGTATGCGGCAAGGCCTATGTCGGTCGCCGCGTCGCCCGAGCAATGGAGCATGCACCCAGCGCCGTTCTTATTGGCGATAGCGGCAAAATTATCCGCGCTCGGCTGCGGCGTTACAAGCGTGCCCCTTCCGCCGGGAGGATCGGTATCAAAAATACCGACATACGGCTGATACATGTATCCTGTGCGGCAATCATTCTCGCCGTCAATCCAGCTTTTTATCGCGAAGAACCTGTACCATGCGGCATCGGCGCCGGAAGGCATTTGAAATCTGCCTAAGTCCTCCGGCATATCCTTGCCGTTGGAGGACGTCCATATCGATGTGGAATAGCGTATCGTCGGACGGTACTTTGACTCCGCTACCTTTTGCAGGACAGGCAGTGTGAACGACGGCGTGATCGCCAGAAATGACGTAAAACCGTGGCTGTTCCAGAACTCCTGGATATCTTTCGTATAATATTTTTCCAGCTCGGCCGCGGTTGGAGCAAACGGCACATCGGCCTGCGCGTCCGTCAATACACCCGTCGGTTCACCGTCCTTATCCAGTATGACCGAACCGCCGTGCGGAAGCCTCGCCATGCCCTTTGAGATGCCGAGCTCTTTCAGGGCCATCGTATTTGCAACGCCCATGTGCGTGCCGTTTGAAAGCATAGCGGGATTATCCGGAGCCGCCATATCAAGCTCGGCTTTTGTCGGCAGGCGTTTTTCAGCAAACTTGTTCTCGCTTGCCGAAACACACGCAACAAATATCCATTTGCCCTTCGGCGTTTTTTTTGCCCAATCGGCTATATGTTCGAGCGCCGCTTTAACTGACGGCGTTTCGGGATAACGGCAGTCGACCCATGTCTCTTTCATCATCATGGCTTCCATAGGATGGCAGTGGGCATCGATCAGGCCTGGCACAACGGTCTTCCCGCCCAGATCCACCATCTTAGTTGCCGGGCCCGCAAGCTTCTCGATCGTTTTTACCTCGCCCGACGCTAAAAATTTCCCGCCTTTTACCGCAACCGCGTCCACTACGGACTCTTCGGCATCCAGCGTGGCTATCTTACCGTTATAATAGATCGCGTCCGCAGCGCCGTTTCCGGGCTGGGCCGCGCATAAAAAAGCCGATCCGAAGATCAGCGCCGCGAAAACTCCTCCGAATATCAGTTTCTTCATAACACCCTCCCGTAGCATGACTCGAAAACCGGGGCCTCCATCTTACCTCACGGGGAGGAGCTCCCTTCTTTCTATGGATACATATTGTAGCAAATTCATATCGGTAGACAACCGAAATCGCAGGTTAAGGATCGGGTGACTATAACACAGGGTCACCGTAACCCTGTCTGCCGGCAGGCAGGAAACGATGTTGCAGAATGTTTCTGCGTAGCCCCACCTCAGTTTACGGGTTGATGGGAGGAGCAGAACAAAATTATCCGGCCAACAGCGACCGAGTCCTGGCGGTCACAATACTTGCGCGCGGTCTTGTTTCGAAGTGAAGCTCCATGGCCTTACGGCCATGGCATCTTTTAACGCTGGATTCCGATCTCTGCCATGGAGCGGAATCCCGCCCGAAGGCCATTCATCCACACCCTCACGGGTATGGCCTTCCGGCTGCGGGGTGAAGCTCCATGGCCTTACGGCCATGGCATCTTTTAACGCTGGATTCCGATCTCTGCCATGGAGCGGAATCCCGCCCGAAGGCCATTCATCCACACCCTCACGGGTATGGCCTTCCGGCTGCGGGGTAAAATTATCTGATACGCCAGCTTGTACAATTGACGATTAATTTCATATCTGCTTAACCGCGTATTAAATATTTTACTTGCATATGGTCTCAAGTCGGAGTAGAATTATGCTAAACGAAAGCAAGTAGCCCAACCTTTTCCAGAAAAAGGAGACCGAAATGGCCGGATACAACCAGAAAGACAGGAGAGAATTCTTCAGGTACACCTGCGAAAAACCGGTTCAATACAAGATACTCCCAAGCAACGACAAAAAAAATCCCGCCTCAAAGTTTATAAGTGGAGTATCCAAAAATCTCAGCGCATCAGGCATGATGTTCACCAGCAACCTTATACCCGATATCTCGAGCATAGTCACGCTTAAGCTCGACTATAGGACCACCAATATATGCTGCGAGATAGAGGAAAACGCCCTTGTCGTGGACAACATATTGGTCGGTAAGGTGGTCCGGATCGAGGACAACGATGACGGCTCGTACAATGTCGGCGTCGCGTTCCTGAAAAAGACCTCCGAAATTCCGGCGGAGATAAAGAACCTGCTGTAGGCTTATAAAGGCCTGGCCATATTTGCCGCGGCATCCCTCCTTATCTTCCTCGTGGCCGTCTTCGGAAGCTCTTCGCTGGAAATATCGAAACTGCTTATCCTCTTATACGCCGCGAGCTCTCTGCCGAGCCTGCTTAACTCCGATGATATAGTCGCCGCCACATCTTCCGCGGCCGCCCGCTCCGCCCCAGCCGCCCAGAATATGAAGCTCTCCGGACTAAAGCCCGGGGTTTCCATTCGCCTGTCGGCGTCCTTCGACAAAAGCTCAGGATGACACCCTGAGCCTGCCGAAGGGTGCCACTCCCTCGCCTTTTTCTTTTAAGGGCTTTGTCCGACTCTTGCACGTAGCTTAAACCATTGCCGTTACACCCACGGGAGCTGTCTAACCCCACCCCGTAATCGCCCTTGTTGCGAAAAAGGCTCGGTCGTGTCACCCGCGTGCGGATTTTTGCCCACCCACTAAATAAGATTATCACTATCGCCTCGAAGACCGAGGGGTGTCATACTTCGACATTGCTCAGGATGACACCCTGAGTCTGTCGAAGGATGGCGGAATCCTCCGAAGCAGAAAACTCATTGGCCGCATAATACTGCGGCTGCAGCCGGCGCATTCATCCCCGGACTTAAAAGCCCGGGGTTTTCTGCGAAGGAGGATGAAGCTCTCAGGGCTAAAGCCCGGGGTTTTCTGCGAAGGAGGATAAAACGGTTACTGTTAATTTTTTCGGTTAATTGTGATATACTTGAGCAAATGGCCCAGACAAAACCTTTTTGCCGGGTAGCCATAAGGATGGTGGCCGTCGTCGAGCTGTTCATAGGTTCGATGACGATCCTCGGGCTTATCTTCTACCCCGCCTTCTTCACATCAAGAAAACCGTCGTCTGTATTCATATTCGTCATGGTCTCTTCCGTCATCTCTTCGGTTCTCGGCTACGGCATATTCAGACTGCGGGAATGGGCAAGGCGTCTCCTGGTATTCTTCTCGGGTTATATAATATTCACCAAGATCCTTGTGTTTATGGGGCTGATCCATTTTACAGGAGAGATATTGACGGTGCCTGCGCCATGGATAAAAGACTGCGTATCGCTGTCGTACCATGCCCTGCTTATAGTCCTGCTTGAGAACGGGGCGGTCAAAGAGTTATTCAAAAAAGGCGGCCGGGGTATATGAAAAAAGCTGTCGCGGAAAATATGCCGGAAAGAACGCTTACGGTGAAGCTCCATGGCCTTACGGCCATGGCATCTTTTAACGCGGGATCCCGATCTCTGCCATGGAGCGGAATCCCGCCCGAAGGCCATTCATCCACACCCTCACGGGTATGGCCTTCTGGCTGCGGGGTAAATAGGCGGGTTCACATATTGGCGATCCTCGCCATCTCCGTCATGATATTCTTAGCTTACTCCAGCGCCCTCGGCAATGACTTTATATGGGACGACGAATTCCTGATAAGGGACAATACGGCCATAAGCAGTTTCTCCAATACGGCAAAGATATTCAGGACATACCTGGCGGCGACGAGCGGCAATATAAACAACTTCTACAGGCCCATCCAGGAACTGTCGTACATGACAGACGTCTTCCTCTGGGGCAGACATCCGTTCGGATTCCATCTGACCAACATAATCCTGCACGTCCTTTGCGCCATTTTCCTTTATCTGCTTTCACTGAAGATATTCAATAACTGGCTGGCCGCATTTGTAACCGCCTGCCTGTTCGGCATCCATCCGATAAACACCGAGGCTGTGACATACATAGCCGGCAGAGCAGACTCCCTATACCTGCTCTTCTTCCTCATCTCTTTCACCCTCTTCCTGCGCGTGGCCGGAGCTGCAGAGGCGGGCCTCAGGACCCCTTACGTCTTATATGCCCTTTCTGCGCTATTTTATGCTTTATCGATAATATCCAAGGAGATAGGCCTGATCCTTCCTCTGTTCTTCATTCTATATATAGTCGCTTTCCGGTCCCGGCCCGAAAGAAAAAAACTATACCCGCTTCTGGTCCCTTACGCAATCATATTACTGGCGTATGTCATCATGCGCAAGACGGTGTTAGACTTCTCCGGAATATCCCCCTCCTTCATTATGGCAAAATTTAGTCTATGCATCAGGATGCTTACGACGTCAAAGGTGATATGCGTGTACCTCTTCCTGCTCGCGGCGCCGTTCGGACTGCATATGGAACGGCGGATAAAGGTCGCCGATTCCATCTTCAGTCCGGAGGTCATATTATCGCTGGCGGTAATATTGTCTATAGCGGCGGCTATATATATCTTCAGCAAAAAGTCGCGCATGGCTTTCTTCGCCGGCCTGTGGTTTTTTATCGGTCTGATTCCCGTATCGAACATAGTCCCTATAAACAGCTTCATCGCGGAGCACTGGCTTTACCTTCCCGCGATAGGTGTCTATATGCTGGTCGGGCTGGCCTGCGCGCGTTTCTTTTACGGCCCGCCGGGCGGCCGGTCTTCAGGCGCATCCAGGCGGGTGGTCGTATCCGCGCTGACATGCATGTTTATTTTTTTCGGCGTCGTGACGTTCGAAAGGAATAAAGACTGGAAAGACGGCGTGACATTCTTTAAAAATGCGCTTAAGTATTCTCCCAATAACGCCAAGCTGCATCTCAATTTCGGCAATGTCTACTACTATATCGGCCGGCGCGACGATGCGATGAGAGAATACAACAGGACTATAGAGCTGCAACCTGCGTCCCCGGGAGCATACAGCAATATCGCCAACGTATATCTTTCGCAGGGAAATTATAAGATGGCCGGCGAATACGCTAAAAAGGCTCTGTCTATAAAATCGGACTTGCCTGCCGCCCTCGAGATAATGAGGAGATTGAAAGCGCGGGAAGGCGGATAGGCTGCGTGTTCCCGGACCCTTCCAAAGTAAGCGCGGATGATCTCTTCGGCAGATTTTACCTGAAAGTCCCCGGCAATGAGAAATTCACGAATTATTACAGGTCCATCGACGCCCTGCGCCCGTTCCTTTACGGCGAGGAATGGCTCAGCGCCGCAAGCGGCTATTATATAAATACTTCCGGGAATTTCGACTATGTCAGACTGTCGTATTTCACCCATAAGCCTGAAAAAGTTTTCAGCGCCGTAACGGCGATGAGGCAAAAAACCGGTATCGTCGAAAGTGAAGAGGCCGAACCGCCCCGGAGAGACAATGTATCCGCTCTGTATGGCGGAGAAGAGCTGCGTTTCCGGAAATTTTTATCTTCTTACAGCCCGATAGCGCTCGACATAATGGCTGCCGATCCCGCCGGAGCCAGACGGCTGATGGCGACATTCAGATGGCAGATAACGCTCCCTCGTAAACCTCTAAGGCCGCATTTCGAGAATGTATTCCGGTCGCAAAGCGGTTTCTATAACTCTCTTTCCATCGCAGAGAGGGAGCGCTTCTGGAGCGACCTTTCCAACTGGCCCGACCCTGCGCAGGTTGACTGGGCGCATATGATGGTAAATATGGTGCTGCCCGGGGACTGGAATAAGGGCGGCCGATGGAAAAGATTCCTTTCGCCCGGACAGCCAAAAATCGCGTCCGAGATAAATGCCGAGCTGGAGGATATCGGATTGGACTTCCGTATTCCCGCGGCCCGGGCTCTATGATATTACTGTAATAGCTAAAAAATAGGGGCCATGATGTCGTTATAGAATGGAAAGGCAATTTCAGCGTAAAGATAAAGGCGATCGACGAACAGCATAAGAAACCGGTCGGCATGACAAACGTACTTCATGACGCCATGAGGCAGGGCAAAGGCATGGCCGTTATCGGCATCACGCCGGACGAACTGGCCGAGTATACGGTATTTCACTTCGCGACGGAAGAAGAGTTAATGACGAGATTTTCGTTCCCGGGCCTCGCCGCTCATAAAAGAGAACATGAGGCCTGCGTAGCCATGGTCCCGGAATTCAAGAAAAAGCCGGCGAAGATAAAGAACCTGCTGTAGGCTTATAAAGGCCTGGCCATATTTGCCGCGGCATCCCTCCTTATCTTCCTCGTGGCCGTCTTCGGAAGCTCTTCGCTGGAAATATCGAAACTGCTTATCCTCTTATACGCCGCGAGCTCTCTGCCGAGCCTGCTTAACTCCGATGATATAGTCGCCGCCACATCTTCTTTGCCGCTCATATTATCCTGCGAGAAAATATCCATGTTCGGGACTATCAGGGCGTAGACCTCTTCATGGCCTTTACGCAGGCCGCGGTCGGCCTTCCTGGGCATGACACAGATCTCTTTTATATAAGGGCTCCTGGCCATAACGTTTTCTATCTCCTCCGGGAAGACTTTCTTGCCGCCTCCCAGAACTATCATATTCTTCTTCCTGCCCGATATGTACAGGAAACCGTCCCTGTCGAAGTAGCCGAGGTCCCCTGTATGGAACCATCCGTCTCTCATGACCTCGGCCGTTTTCTCCGGGCTTCTGAAGTAGCCCTTCATGACATGCGGGCCGCGCGTCAGGACCTCTCCCTCTTTGTCAGTTTCGTTCTCTTTCAATATCTTCACCTCCACCCCCGGCAGAGGCTTACCGACAGATCCGAACCTGTTCTCTTTAAATGTGTTCACGGATATTACGGGCGCCGTCTCGGTCAGGCCGTAGCCCTGCAGTATCCTGAAGCCGAGGGCGTTCATATCGACCTCCACCCCTGTATCCAGAGGGGCGCCCCCGCTTATGAACGTATGCAGTTTCGACCCGAACTCTTTGTGTAAGGACCGGAAGAAGAGTCTCCCGGCCCTTATGTTTAACTTCAGGAGAAATTTGGACAAGCCGAGCAGAAGACCGAAGGCCTTCCTTTTTAGCGGCGGCAGCTTGGCGGCCTTCTTCATTATGCCGGAATGGATAAGCTTCAGGACCATCGGCACGCATATGATGGCGGTCGTCCCGACTTCCCTCATCAGAGGCATCAGCGTGTTCGTCTTAAGCGTATCGCAGTATGTCACGCACGAGCCCGCGTAGAGGGGAGCGATAAGCCCGCCCGTTATCTCGAGCATGTGGTTAAGCGGCAGCACGGATAGCAGCCTCTCCTTCGGGGTACAGCGTATGACCTGGCTGAATTCGAGCACCTGGAAGAGAAGGTTCTTATAGCTTATCTCGACGCCCTTCGCGGTTCCCATCGTCCCGGAGGTATATACTATGATCGCCGTATCGTCCGGGGACACGTCCCGCTGCCTCTCCCTGCCCCTGTGAGGCCTGAGCTTGTGCAGTTGTATGACATCCCGGCGATCGCTCTTATCCAGGAGTATTATATTCTCCAGGCCTGGAAGATCGCCGCGGAGCCGGTCTATCACCGGCAGGAATTTGCCGCTTACGAATACGCACTTGGCCCGGCTGTCGTTAAGTATGAACTTCACTTCCGGGTCGGAAAGCTTTACGTCGACCGGCAGTATCGAGCCGCCCGACGATATTATGCCGAAATAGGCGGCCACCCACTCCGGCCTGTTCTCGGATAATATGGCCACCCTGTCGGATTTTTTGACGCCCAGATTTATAAGTACTGCGGATATGCTTACTACCCTGCGGCCGAGCTTTACAAAGGATATTTCGCGGAAGGAACCGTCTTCGTTCTTTATTCTGAGGGCGGTCTTGTTGCCGTATTTCGAGTTTATAGCCTCGAGTATGTCGCGGATGGCGACATTCTGCAGCACCGACTTCACCATAGCGTCGATCATCTCACGCTCCGATCCGGGCGGCGCCCGTCAGGCCGCTAAACGCGCTTCTCCAGCCATTTGAGCAGGTCCGCGAACACCTCTTCCCTGCCCAGCTCCATAGTGAGGCTGTGGCGCATCTCAGGATACTCGATGATATGTTTGTTTTCGAACTTTATGCCCTTGAATATCTTCTTGCTCGCCTCGGAAGAGACAAACGTATCGGCGCCGGCCAGAAGGAAGAGCGTATCGGTCCTGACCTTATGCTTAAACAGATTGCTGGAGATCTGGCCCAGCAGTATGCTCTGCAGCAGTTTGGGCGTCGCCCACTTGTGCTCGAGCCTGTCGGCATCCATTATCTTGAGACATTCCGGGTCGCGGGTGCACATCTCGTTGGTGAACGGCATATTGAACTGCTTCTTCGCGTCATAAAAACGCGCCGTAACCATTTTAAAATATTCCATGAGGGAGAACTTCAAACTGCTCTTAAAGCCGGGGGACACGCATACCAGGCCCCTGAACAGCCCCGGCTTCTTTATGACGGTGAGAAACCCGATAAGGCCGCCCATGCTCTCACCGGCGATGAATATCGGTATGCGTTTATGCTCCCTCTTTATAATATTGTACAATCTCCGGACGTCTTTGATATAAACGTTCAGTGAATCTATGTGTCCGCGGACTCCTTCGGTATTGCCAAAGCCTTTCAGCTCTATGGAGTAGCATGCGAATCCGCGATCGACAAGGAACCGGGCCGGAAACTCCCAGTTGTTGCTGTGCCCGCCGAGCCCGTGCACCATAAGAATGGCCGCCCTCGGCGAAGAGCAGCCCCATTCCCTGTAAAGTATATTACGCCTGTCGCATCTTTTCATACCGCCTCCGTTTTTACATTATATCATAAGGGCTGGGCGGTTGCCACATTACCGGCAACGCCGCTATTTTTCTTATTATTTGTAGCGTTGAAGGTGTATAATCAGTTCCTGAGGAGGGGCCCGTTGAAGACACGCGCGTACAGATGCGCCGTAGCGGCGACATTCATTTCGTTTCTGGCCGTAATATCATTCCGTATGTCGGACGCCGGCGAAGAAACCGGCAAACCGGTTTTCGAGCTTTACGACCCGGGCACGGAGCGGGTCGTAAATTACGAGGAATACGGAGTCTTTTCGGAACCGGGGACGTTCGGCTATAAGTACACAATAACGGACCCCGCCGGCCTTGCCAAAGCCTCGGGAGAGGGCATCGACCCAAATATGAGCGTGGAGAAAGACCCGGCGTATTTAAAGATGAGGGCCGGGAACAAGGCGGCCGTGGATCATTGGAAGCACATAAACACATCCGATCCCCGGTCGGATTTCTTCGCGTGGGCCACGGCCTATAAAGAGTCCCCTGGGGTGCGTCTCTTCTTCACGGCCAAGGCGCTGGAGAGGGGGCGCCAGTACATCCAGGCGCTCAAGGCCTACCGCGCGGCTATGTTACTTTATCCCGACGCCTTCTGCTGGAATCGCGAACTTACATGGACATGGCTGATAGCGCCGAAGGCCTGGGACGAAATTGTCAACATCACGCGGATGCATCCGGAACTCGGCGTCAAATTGACCGGGGCCTTCGTAAAGGCCGATAGCGCCGTAGGCGGCGACCCGACCAAAAATTACGTCGCGGTCACGCCCGGACGTTTCGTGGAGCTTACGGCCAAAGATCGCGATAAGGCGGTTCCCGATAAGTCCGGCCTGAAGGTTACTAAGCGCCGCGGCGGAAATAAGTCCGCATGCGTAAAATATTCAAACGGCCAGTGGGGCCTGGAGGTGGACGGCAAACCTTTCCTGGTCAGGGGGCTGTCGTACTCCCCCATAAAGGTCGGATACGATTACGACTGGGAATGGATGGGCGCCGATAAAGACAAGGACGGCCGTAACGACGTTGCGTACCAGACATGGGTGGACGCGAACCGCAACAACCGCAGGGATTCGGACGAACCCGAGGTCGGGGATTTCGGGCTTATGCGGGATATGGGCTGCAACGCCATCCGCCTCATGAATAACAAGCCCTTCGATAAAAAATTGCTCCGGGACCTTTATAAGACATACGGCATAAAGGTCCTGATATGCGATCCTCTCGGAGCCTACACGATCCATTCCGGGGCGCGGTGGGAGATCGGGACCGATTATACCGATCCGGAGCAGCTCGCCGAAATGAAGAGGTCGGTCAAGGAGACCGTAAAAAAATACAGGGATGAGGACTGGCTGCTCGGCTACATCCTTGGAAACGAGAATAATATGCCCGGCGACTACACGGGCGTCAACGCGTCCAGGACGCAGGCGAGCTCGCAGCCTAAAGCCTACGCCGAATTCCTCAACGATGTCGCCGCCATGGTGCACGCGCTGGATCCGGACCGTATAGTTGGGGTCGGAAATATGGAGCTCGGGCTCGCGGACGCTTACGCCTTATACTCGCCGGAGCTGGACTTCGTCGGAGTAAACAGCTATTCCGGGTCCGAAGGTTTCGGCGCGCTGTGGATACGCGCCAGGCGCATTATAGACCGTCCCGTTCTCATAACGGAGTTCGGCTGCGACGCCTACGAAACTGCCAAGGGCCCGAACGAAGAAGCGCAGTCCGTATACCTTAAAAACGCCTGGGCGGATATTGTCTATAACTCCGCCGGAAATCCGGGGGAAGGAAATTCTATAGGCGGCATTATATACGAATGGCTGGACGAATGGTGGAAAGATACGCGGGGCGATCCGTTGGACAAACAAAATAACGAGCCCACATTTGAACTTGCTTTTCCGGACGGTTTCAGCCAGGAAGAGTGGCTGGGCATAGTCGGACAGGGAGACGGCAAAAAAAGCCCGTTCCTGCGGGCTCCGCGTAAAGCATACTATACTATGAAAGAATTATGGACAAAATGAACTACGGGGCCGTTCCCGGGGAAGATCGCGTTTCGTCATTGTAACCTATACAGACCTTGTTCTTGCCGTTACGCTTCGCGCTATAGAGGGCCTTGTCGGCCTTTGATATGAGATCGTCCTTGGTCTCGTCGTTCGAATATTCGGCCACTCCGATGCTTATTGTGGCGCCGTACGTCGCGTCTCCAAACCTGAACTTTTTCGCTTCTACTGCCGCGCGTATCTTCTCCCCCACCTCCGCGGCGTCCTTGCCCCGAGCCCCGGAAAGCATCGCAACAAACTCTTCTCCGCCGTACCTGGCGACAACGTCGGTCTGCCTGCACTTGGACTGTACTATCTGCGCCACCTCTTTCAATATCAGATCCCCGGACTGGTGGCCGTACGTGTCGTTGGCCTGTTTAAAATTATCTATATCCGCCATTATTATGGAGAGCGGCCGCAGCTTGAACGCGGCGGTATTGCGGAACTCCGCCTCCAGAAGCAGCGTAAAATGCCGTATGTTGTAAAGATGGGTCAGCCCGTCCCTCGTCGCCTGGCTAAACAGCCTTGCCCGCTCGAGTGTCTGCATTATGTGTGTATAGGAGGCCGTAAATACGTAGGATATGAATATGCCGAACATCGGATAAAAAGTCGTTATCACCACGTTGTACCATACAAATACCGCCAGGGACGCCAGGGCGTACCAGATGATCCCCGCGACGGCCAGGACCATGCCGCCCAGAAATCGGAGGCGGCACTGATAAAATGTAAATACCACGGATATCAGGAGTATGAGCAGTAAATTTATCTTTTCGGGGACCGGCCTTATGAAATCATCCGTAAGGAAGCTGTTCAATATCATGGCGTTCGTCCCTACGGCCGGGTATGCGCTCGAAAGAGGTATCGGCTTTATATCCACGAGGCCTACGGCCGTAAGGCCGACTATGCATATCTTCCCTCTAAAATCGTTCAGGTCTATTATGGGCTTCTTGCCTTCTTTCAGGCGCGCGTAGGATTTTATAACGTCGATGTACGAATAGTGCTTAAAATCCTTTCCCCACGGCCCGATCCAGTTTACTATGAGCTGGTTGTTCTTGTCGAGCGGCGCGCGCCTTATCTTGCCCGACGGAAGCTTCAGGTCGATCACATGCAGATCCGGGTTCAGCGCTATATCGCCTTCCTTTACGCCCAGAAGATCGGCCGCTATCCTGACGCCGAAGTGGTCGGTGGCCCTGCCGCGATAAGATATCTTCACCGGCACCCTTCTCATGATACCGTCAATATCCGGGATGGCGTTTATATGCCCGGTCCCTTTTGTCAGAGATTTAAAACGCGCGATCGGCTCGTACATAGTCCCGACGCCCTCGCCCATATAATAATATCCCAGCTTGTCGGGTACCAGGTCGTAAAGTACCGGCATATATACGACCCCGGAAAGCCCCAAGGCGTCTTCCAGGGCCATGTCGTCTATATCGTCCTGCGGCTCCGAAAAGATCACGTCGAAAGCTATCGCTTTGGGTTTGTATTCGGTCAGGATCTTGACGAGGGCGGCGTGCCACTTCCTGGGCCACGGCCACCGGCCTATGGCGTTTACGCTGTCCTCCGCCATATCGATAAGTACTATTTCTGAAGGCTTAAGGTAGACCGGACGCGTATTGAAGCGCCAGTCGAGGGTGAGAAGCTCCAGTCTGTCGAATACGCCGAGGGCGTACATTCCCAATACAAGAGCGGCTACCGCGAACGACAGGACCCATACGAAACCGCGCCTGTAACGCAGCACGCCTTCGTAAAGTTTCCTGAAGAGATCTTTTATCGGGCCTGTCTTTTCAAGCATTTAGATAAGCATACATAAAGCCGCGCGGTTTGTCAATACCCCTCCAAAAGGCTTATATTCTTTTCTGTTGCCCGGGCGAATCATGGGTAATATAATTGATGCATGACCGATAGATATACTTTGGCGGACGGACGCGATGTCGCTATTGACTGGGCGTGGGTCAGGGGCCGGGTCGCGAGGCTGGAAAGGATAACCGCGCCCGGGACTGCAGGACACAAGCCCGAGATCGCTGCCGCGATGGACGACTGCCTGCGCGTAGCCAGACATCTGGCAATGCCGAAGATAGCCTCTTCGGGAAAGCGCGTGCTGTCCATCCGTGGCGGTTCGGTAAAGATAGAGGGCGGGCTGTCGATTTCCGCTCCGTCCCTGGCCTCCTACATACACGGGTCCGAATATCTGCATCTATTCCTAGTGAGCATAGGAAGCGACCTGGAGGATACCGCGACGATGCTCATGGAGAGCGGCGAACAATTGCACGGCTATCTTCTGGACAGGATAGGCTCGCTGGCCGCAGAGTCTCTCGCGGAAGGATTTGAAAAAAAATTGCGGAAAATTTACGAGAAAAAAAAGATGGCGGTATCGATGCGCTTCAGCCCGGGCTACTGCGACTGGCCTATAGAGGAGCAGGCGGATCTCGACAAAGCCGTCAGATTTTCCCGCGCCGGCGTGCGCCTTACGGAAAGCTGCATGATGATACCGCGAAAATCGATATCCGGGATAGTGGGCGTAGGCCCGAAAGGGCTGTTCAAGAAAAATTCCTCGCAGTGCGATATTTGCGCTCAGAAAGAATGCAGTTACCGTAGATAAGCGACGCGGGACGCGTTTTAAGCGAGCTTCGTTTGGGCAACAGGTGCCGCGCAGGATTCCTTCCTCAACAGATCTTCCCAGTTTTTGTCGGTCACAGCCTGGATATCGTCGAGTAAAGGTTTGTTCTCGGGCCTGAAGAGATGGCGGAAGCGCCCCTGGAGCTTAAGCCATTCGGCGATCGGCTTCTTCTCTTTGGGCTTATATGTGATCTTATACTGGCCGTTAACCACTTCGTAAAGCGGCCACGCGCAGGTATCGGCGGCCATGCGCCCCATCTCGCATGTCATCTCGGGCTCGTAAGACCATCCCAGCCTGCACGGCTGGAATACGTTTATGAATTTCGGGCCCTCAATCGCGAGGGCCTTCTCCACTTTTGAGGTAAGATCGCGCCAGTTCCCGACCACAGACTGAGCAACGTAAGGTATTTTATGCGCGACCATTATCTCCGTAAGGTCTTTACGGTACTGCTCCTTGCCTTTTCTTACCTTCCCCACCGGCGCGGTGCTCGTGTCGGCGCCTTTGGGAGTGGCTCCCGAGCGCTGGACGCCGGTATTCATGTAGGCCTCGTTGTTATAACAAACGTAGAGTATATTATGTCCGCGCTCCATCGCTCCCGACAGTGACTGCAGCCCTATATCGTAAGTACCGCCGTCTCCGCCGAACGCTATAAAGTTCGCCTTCTTATTGTATTTGCCTTTTCTCACCCATGCCTTGTAGAGGGACTCGGCGCCGCTGATGCTCGCCGCGGCGTTCTCGAACGCGCTATGCACGAATGGGACGTTCCAGGCCGTATAGGGAAATATCGTGGAGACCACTTCGAGGCAGCCGGTGGCGTTCGCGACGACCGTATTGGGCCCGGCGGTCATTATGACCTGGCGCGCCACTATGGCGGCTCCGCATCCGGCGCACGCGCGGTGTCCGCCGGTAAATAAAGGCTTGGTCTGTTTTGAAAGTTCTTTAAGGTTTGCCATCGTCTCTTTCCGTGCCTGTTACTCCCTGACGCCCAGATACGTGACAGCGGGTTTTTTGGAACCCTTTATGGCGGCCGCGAGATCGTTAAATACGGCCTCTATCTCATCGAGCCTGATCTCCCTGCCGCCCAATCCGTACACATAGTTCAATACCGTCTTGCTGATGCCCTTATCGTACAACGCGGCCTTTATCTCAAGACAGAGCGGCCCCTCCTGCGCATTCATCGAATCCGATCTGTCCATAACGGCTATGGCCTTTACGCCCTTCAGGGCGTCGGCAAGCTCTTCCTTAGGGAACGGCCTGAATACGCGCGGTTTTATAAGACCGGCTTTTACGCCCTTTTCCCTGAGCGCGTCGACCGTCACTTTCGCCGTTCCCGCCGTCGATCCCATAGCGACCAGCGCGACTTCCGCGTCTTCCATGCGGTACTTTTCAAAAAGACCGTAAGAGCGCCCGAACTTGGCGGCAAAATCCCCCGCCACATCCAGGATCACCTTTTTTGAATCCTTGATCGCTTCGATCTGCTGGCGCTTATGTTCGAAATAATAATCGGTAAGATCCAGCGCCCCTGCGGTGATAGGCCTGTCGAAATTGAGAAGGTAATTCTCGGGCTTGTATTCCCCTACAAAGTCTTTTACGGCCTTATCGTCGAGTATCTCTATGCGCTCCATGCCGTGGCTTATGATAAAACCGTCCGTCGTGACGACGACCGGCAGCTTTGAGCTTTCCGCTATCCTTACGGCCTGTATCATGTTGTCGTAGGCTTCCTGGGCGTTCTCGGAAAATATCTGCACCCATCCGGCGTCTTTTACCATCATGGTATCCGAGTGGTCGCAGTGTATGTTAATCGGGCTCGAAAGCGCCCTGTTGACGTCGGCCAATACGATCGGGAGGCGTAGCCCCGCGGCTATGTACAGCATCTCAGCCATTAAGGCGAGCCCCTGGCTGGACGTGCCGGTCATCGTCCTGCCGCCGGCGGCCGAGGAACCTATACACGCGGACATTGCCGAGTGCTCGCTTTCAACCGGCACAAACTCGGTATCGACTATGCCGTCCGCGACGTATCCGGCGAATATCTGCACTATTTCGGTGGCCGGAGTGATCGGATAGGCCGCTACGACGTCCGGATTTATCTGGCGCATCGCCTCCGCCATCGCCTCATTGCCTGTCCTGGCCACTATATTTGATTTTGCCATTATTTCTTCTCGCCGGCCTTGGCTTCTTTTTCCGGGATCATCTTTATCGCCTTGCCCTTGACCGGGCACTCGTGATAGCAGATGCCGCAGCCTTTACAATGGTCGTAGTCGTAGTCTTCCACCTTACCGTCTTTTACGATTATGGCCGAGTCGGGGCAATAGATCCAGCATGTCAGGCAGTTGATGCATTTGTCCTTTAGCAGCACCGGCCTGCGGCTGCGCCAGTCGCCGGTCTTGAACTCCGCGGCCGTTCCGCCGCCTATTATGAGATCGCCCTCAGGCAGATCTTTCCAACCGGGTTTCCTGATCTTCTCGGCAGCCATTTATGATCTAACCTCGTTGTAGGCGCGTTCGATAGCTTTTATATTGCCCTCTATGACCTCGGGCTTCGACCTGAACTTCTTCTCGAGCTTCTTCCTGGTATCGTCAAGCATCTCTTTGAAGTCCAGCATCCCGGTAGCCTTTACAAGCGCTCCGAGCATAGGCGTGTTCGGTATGTCGCGGCCTATCGTCTCTGTGGATATCTTGGAAGCGTCAACGGTAAATACCTTTATCGAGCCTGTTATGCCGAGCGCCTTCTTTATATCCGCCGGGGTCTTTTCGGTATTCACTATGATGATCCCGTCGGAAGGCACGCCTTCCGTCACATCTACGGAATCGACCAGAGTGGGGTCGAGGACTATTACGACATGCGGAGAGGTTACTCCGGAGTGGAGCAATATCGGCTTGCCGGCTATGCGGTTAAAAGAGGCCACCGGAGCGCCCATGCGCTCGGGACCGTACTCAGGGAACGCCTGGACGTACTTTCCCGACGCGAGAGCCGCGTCCGCAAGTAAAAGGGCGGCCGTCTTTGCTCCCTGGCCGCCCCTGCCATGCCAGCGAATTTCTACAAGATCCTTCATCGGTGTCTTTGGTTTTACTTCTTAATTGCTATAGTCTCTTTTTTTGTCAGCCCGAGATAAAACGCCATGAAGCTCGCCGTTATGACTACCCCGAGATAACCGTTGATGGCGCTTGTGACGATCATCATCAATCCCCTGCCCAGCCCCGCCGGCAGGAAAGCCGTTATGAGACCCACTACGAAACCTATGATAAATCCTACCGCAAGCGCTATAGCGACAAGCAGCACTATAAGCCCGAGAAGCGCCAGAACCCTCACGAAAGGCTTGCGCGCGACCTCTATGGCCTTCTTCATCGAGTCCACTACGCCTATCTCGTCGCAAACGATAGCGTAAGGCGAAAGCGTAAAAGGCAGGAAGAACAACAGCCCCACCGCGACCGCGATGGCTATCGCTATGATGACAGCTATCGTGGTGACGACCGCGTTATTCACCGGCGCCGTGATCGCTATAAGCAATCCGGCCGCAAGCGCGACTATCGCTATTATCAGGACTATCAGGATGCCCAGGCCGAGGAGCCTGAGATAGTATTTCATACCGTACCCCGGCATGGCGGCAAGGTTCATCTTGCCCTCTTTGATTACGTCCTTTACCAGGCCCAGCGTGCCGCCCTGGATGAATATGCTTATCAGTATAAATACGATGCTGAAGATCAGGGCGCCCGCCGTGAGCTGAGGCGTAGGCGTGGCTTCGGGAGCCACCGTAGCGAACGGAAGACTGGCTATGCTCCCGAGCAGATTGAATACGAATAACGCGATTACAAGCCCCAGGCTCTTGGTCGCCGTGTTAAACCCCTTACCTATCGATCCGATTATCTCCATCTGGATCCCCCTTTTTTATTGACAAGAATAATTAATGGATTATACCAGATACAATATGTGATGTCAACTAGTTATAGCTCGCGACGGCCCTCAAAAGCCTTTATCATAGTCGCCTGGTCGGCGTATTCCAGATCGCCGCCTACAGGTATCCCGTGGGCCACTCTCGTCACTTTGGCGCCGGAGCCTCTCAGGACCCTCTGAAGATACAGCGAAGTAGCCTCCCCCTCAGTATTAAAGTCGGTAGCTACTATTATCTCCTTGAACCGTTCTTTCTTTACGCGCGCCAGCAGGTCCTCTATCTTGAGGTCCGATGGGCCTATACCGTCCAGCGGCGAGAGTGAACCCAGCAGAACATGATACAGGCCGTTGAAGTGGCCGGAGCGCTCTATCGAGGCTATGTCGTTGGGCTCTTCGACTACGCAAAGAAGCGATCTGTTACGGGCCTGGCTTTTGCATATTTCACAGGTCTCTTCGTCACTCAAATTATTACATATCCTGCAGAATCTTACCGACTCCTTTACCTTTATTATGGCGCCGGCGAGGGCCTGGGCTTCGTTCCGGGCCGATCTCAACACGTAAAACGCCAGGCGCTGGGCGCTCTTAGGGCCTATGCCCGGCATCCTTGCGAATTCTTCTATCAACGTCTTCATCGAAGCCGGAAAACCGGTCATCCTAACCTGCCTTGCCGTTACCGCCGGCGGATATCTTGCCGCTGAATATGCTGAGCGCCGCCTTGACTATAGGGTCCGAATCTTCCGCTCCGCCGGCCACCGGCAGTTCCCCGTCGGCGTCCTGGGTCCCCATACCCGAATCTGACCCGGCAGGTTCGACGATGGCGAGCGAGACCTTCAAGTCGAGGCCGGTCACTTCTCTTACCGCGTCCTCTATGATGCGCTTGTTCTCAAGAGACTCCAGCACATCTTTGTGAAACTGGCATTCTCTGGGAAATCCCAGGGTAAGCACGCCGCCGTCTATGGATGCCGGATACCCTTCCTGTAAATAGGACGCTATGGATATCTTCTTGGGCCTGATATAATTCACTACCTTCGCCCAGCAGGCCGTCATCTCCTCGAGGTCGGGTGCGGCAACGCCGGCCTTCGGAGCCGGAGAATGCGCGGTTTTGTCGGAGGCCGCGCTCTCTTCCGCCGGCAAATACGGCGCTCCGGGATCTTCCGGCTCGCGCGGCGCTTCGGGCTTATTTGCTGCTTTAAGACTGTTCGCCGGCCCTGAAGACGGATGCGCCGACGGGGCGATATTTTTTTGCATCGATTCCATCCTGGAGACTATATCCGGGAGAGGTATGACCGATGGAACATGCGTCAATTTTACGAGCGCGGCCTCGAAAGGTATCCTCGCCAGAGTCGACTTGCGGATGAAATCTATGGTATTCGAAAGCGTGTATATCGCGTATAGCATCTCCTCTATGGTGAACCGCTCCGCCTCCGCCCGATAGAGCGCCACCTTGTCCGGTCCGGCGTCTATCAGCGCGTCCGCCTCGGGGCTTATTTTGGCGACCGATATGTTCCTGAAATGCTCTATCAGGCCGAGCACGACCTGTACGACGTCTTTCCCTTCGTTTACAAGGCGGTCGATTATGGAAAGCGCGAGCGCCGCGTCCCTGTCCTTCATGGCCCCGGAGATCCCGAACAGTATCTCATCGTCGACTACTCCCAGTATCTTCGTTACGTCCTCCACGCCGACCTTCCCCTGGCTGAAGGAAGTTATCTGGTCCAGTATCACCTGCGCGTTGCGCATGCTGCCATCGCCGTATTTGGCTATCATATCGAGGGCATCGTCTTTGACGTTAAGCTTCTCGTCCTTTACGATGGTCTTCAGGTTTCCCAATATGTCACGGGTGGCGAGGCGCCTGAAATCAAACCGCTGGCACCTGGACAGGATCGTCGCCGGGACCTTGTGGGGGCTGGTCGTGGCGAAGATGAACTTGACGTGGGGCGGCGGCTCTTCGAGGGTTTTGAGAAGGGCGTTGAAGGCCTCGGGCGTGAGCATATGAACTTCGTCGATTATATAGATCTTGAACCGGCCCTTTGACGGCGCGAACTTGACGTTCTCGCGAAGGCTGCGTATCTCCTCTATGCCCCTGTTCGAAGCGCCGTCTATCTCGAGTATATCGAGGCTGGACCCGCCGGTTATCTCGGCGCACGAGAGGCACTTGTTGCAGGGCTTTGCCGTCGGGCCTTTATCGCAGTTGAGGGCCTTGGCGAATATCCTGGCCGTCGTGGTCTTGCCTACGCCGCGCGGACCCGCGAATATGTAGGCGTGAGCGACCCTGGATTGCGCTATGGCGTTCTTGAGGGTAGTAGTTATGTGGGATTGGCCTATTACGTCGTCAAATGTCTGCGGCCTGTACTTGCGCGCGAATACGATGTAGCTCATAGCAGTAAAATAGCACGGCCACAGCTCAAAATCAAGGGCAAAGTCAGGCTTGTCTATATTCACCGCTGATAATTTTTGGGGTCCTGCCACTCCTTTGCCTTTTTCTTGGAAGGGCTGTGTCCGACTCTTGCACGTATCTCAAACCATTGCCGCTACACCCACGGGAGGTGGCCAACCCCACCCCGTACCGCCCTTGTTGCGAAAAAGGCTCAGTCGTGTCACCCCAAAAATTTTTATCGCTGACTTAGCCGTATGACCAGTGGGGGCGGCGATTAGATTTTTTCGCCATCGTCAGATGGCGGACCTTTTGAGGTCCAGCCTGAAGCGACTGTCGTGAAATTTTGATACTTTATGGCGATCCAGACCGCCGACGAAACCTGTCAACAGCATTACCGTAGTCCGGGTTCAGCGGCCGATCAAAATTTCACCACAGCAAATCTGCATGCCTAATGCAGATTTGCGGCAAGCGAAATGCGACCTCGAAAGGTCCGCCGGCGCAAGTAGCGAAAAAATCTTTTCTTTAATCTTCCGGCGGGACGACGAGCTCGGAGGCGGCGTTTAAGCCTGATGCGACCTCGGGGATGATGCCGAGCTTTCTGTAGATGGGATGTATTGCCTTGCGCAAAAGAGGAAGCCTGGTAGCGAATACGGCGGAGGCGGCGATACATATTCCTGCGCCTATTACAAGAGTGGCGGTTACGCCTATGCGCGAGGCGAGGGCGCCCGTTATGAGGCTGCCGATCGGCGCCATACCCATGAAGGCTACCGTATAGAAACTCATAACCCGCCCGCGCTTGTCGTCATCGGCTATCGTCTGCAGTATGATATTGCTGGCGGCCATGTTCGCCATCATCCCGAACCCCGTGATCGCCAGCAATATTACTGAAACCCATAATTTCCGCGAAAACGAAAAGAGCATAAGGCCCGTCGCAAATAGCGCGGCGGACGCGGGGATGAGCCTGCCGAGTCCCACGATCGTCCTGCGCGAGGCCAGATACAGCGTCGCGACGAGCGCGCCGACTCCGGCCGAGGCCATCAGAAAGCCGAGCGTTTCAGGGCCGCCGCGCAGGATGTCTCGCGCGAATACCGGCATGAGTACTACGTACGACATCCCGGTCAGGCTTATCGTTGCGAGAAGCGAAAGTATCATGCGCATCGGCAGGAAACCGAAAGCGTACGATAGCCCTTCCCTGACCCCTTCCAATATACGAACTTTTCCATCGGACGGTCCGGGGGCGGTGAGTCGCATGGCCGACAAAGACGCTATAACCGCCAGGAAGCTGACGCCGTTTACAAGGAAGCATGCCCCTTCACCCAGGATCGCAACGACCACGCCGGCTATCGAAGGGCCTATCAGCCGCGCAGAATTGAACATCAGGGAGTTTAACGCTATGGCGTTACCCAGGTTCTCCTTACGCTCCACCATCTCCATGAGAAAAGACTGTCTCACCGGTATGTCCATGGCGTTTACGCAGCCTAAGAAAAAACTTAACGCGACGACATGCCATGTTTGCACAAACCCGTACAGGGTGAGCGCGGCCAATATGAAAGCCTGGGCCATCGACAGGCCCTGCGTCAGCATAAGAAGACTGCGCCGGTTCCACCTGTCGGCCATAACGCCGGCGAAAGGGCTGAATATGAAGGTCGGTATCTGCCCGGCAAAACCGACGACGCCGAGCATCAGAGGAGAGTTCGTCATGCGGTATACCAGCCAACCCATCGCGACATGCTGCATCCACGTTCCGACCAAAGAGACGCCCTGGCCAGCGAAGAACAACCTGAAGTTGCGGTAACGCAAAGTGCGGAACATGCTTCGCATGCCGGAGCGTTCTTTTGGTTTCATTTCATTAACCGCCCTGCTTCGCCTTGAGTATCATCAATGTGATATCGTCAAATTGCGGATGGCTGCCGACGAATTCCTCAAGCTCTTCCTTAACCCTGGATACTATCCCTTCCGCAGTAAGGTCCTTATTCTCCATAACGACTCTGGCAAGGCGCTCCATCTCAAACTGCTCCCTATTGATATTGTTTGCCTCTGTAACGCCGTCGGTGTAAAGTACGACTATATCCCCCGGCCTCAGGAAAACGCTCTCGTTGGCAATACTTATATCGGAGACTATCCCCAAAGGCACCCCCTGCGCCTTGAGAAGCACCACGCTGCTTGTGTGACCGCTTATATGCATCGGCGGGTTATGACCGGCGTTCGCGTAATTCAATTCTTTCGTTTTTGCGTCCAGCACGGCGTAGAACAGGGTGACGAACATATCGGTCTTCGAATCTTTATGAATAAGCTCATTCGCGTGACCCACGGCTTCGGCCGGAGAAACAGTGCCTGTTGCGCCGGCGCGGACCAGGGCTCTTGACAGCGCCATGAATATTGCCGCGGGTATCCCTTTGCCCGATACATCGGCCACCACAAGAGCCCATTTATCCGGCGCCACATTTATAAAATCATAGAAGTCGCCGCCGACTACGCGCGCCGGCATGCTGAGCGCGGCGATCTCCATTCCTTCTATTACCGGCGCGCTATCTGGCAGGAATCCCTGCTGTATGCCACGGGCTATCTCCAGCTCTCTCAGGATCCTCTCTTTATCGGCAGTAGCTTTACGCAGCTGGTTTATATGCTCCTTGAGATCGGATGACATCTTGTTGAAGAAGTAGGCAAGCCTTGCTATCTCATCGTCTCCATGCACCGCCACCTTATGATCCAGATCGCCCTGAGCGACTCTCCTGGTCCCCTCCGTAAGGGCCCTGATCTTGCCGGCGACCCTGCCGGATATGAATATCGCCAGCGCGACTGACAATACAAGGCCCAGCGCGAATACCGCGGCGGCGAGCGCGCCGATCTTCTTCTGCATCTCGCAGACATCCTGAGCCGTCATGTCAACCCCTATTATAGCTACGGCCTTACCGTCGATGTCGAGTATCGGGGCATATCCTGAAAGAAACGCTCCCCAGCGGTCGGACCCGAATCTTTTGTCAGCGGTCGGAGCGTCAAAGGCCTTCAGCATCTCGGGAAAATCGTAAGGATCGTACGTATCGCCGGGGACTGCGCTGGCAGACCCCTTTTTATCTCCATCGGTATCGAGATCTACTATAAATTGAACAATGCCCGGCCTTTCGGTCTTTTTTAATACATAAAGATATGTTATGGACGGAACGGCATTTTTAATATCTGCCAATTTCCTGGTAATTACGCTATAGGCCTGGCTGCTTAACCCTTCCTTGCTGAGAGGTATGGCCTGGAGCGTCTGCGCGTCGATATTCAGAGCGGCAACCTGAGCTATGGTCTTCAGCTTGTCGCGCAACTGTTCAAACTGGGAATTGAAAGCATACCGGTATACAAGGAAATCGGATGTCGCTCCGGCGAATATCATCGCCAGTATAAAAGCGAGCGTCAGTTTGACCCTGAAACTCCGGAATATGATAAATCTTCTTTTCATAGAATGCCCAAAAACAAGAGGCGGCATCCTCATCGGGTGCCGCCTCTTGTCAACTTCACGGATGGATCTTACTGACCGCTTATAAGCGTCTGCTCGTAGTTGGTAGCCTTGTCAGAATAAGCGTTTCCCGCCTCGTATGTCTGGGTGGGGACCTTCTGGCCAAGGACATCTCTCTTGTACGTCGGGCACGCCTTAGCGCAAGGCGTCGGGCACGGGGCCGGGCAATTGACCGACATCGTCGGCCACTTCCAGTCCACGCAAACCTTCGGCAACGCCACGCACGGCTTCGCGCAAGGGGTCGCGCACGGCTTCGCGCAAGGGGTCGCGCACGGCTTCGCGCAAGGGGTCGCGCACGGCTTCGCGCAAGGGGTCGCGCATGGCTTCGCGCAGCTTGAGCACTGCGTCGATTCGCCGGCGAACGCCGGAACGGCGAACATAACGGCTACCGCTACTGCCATTACTATAAGTGCTGCTTTCCTCATCTTACTCCTCCTTGTTAATTACTCTACTGCTTACTGCTGTTAACTTTGGTAGGCCATCCGTAAGGACGGCCTACCAAAATATCGCGCTATCTTAGTTCACGCAGAGGTCGGCCTTCGGAGACTCGTGTATGCACGCGGTGTAGCACGCGTACGCCACAGAGCACGGAGAGCCCTTACCGTCGTCAACCGTAAGCGTTACGTTGTAATTACCGGCCTTGTTATAGACATGGGTGGGCTTTACACCTTCGCCTTTGGTGCCATCGCCGAAATCCCATGAATACTTCAGGGCGTCGCCGTCCGGATCGCTCGAGCCTGACGCGTCCCAGAGTATCTCTTTACCGACGCAGCAAGCGTCGCAGGGCCCGATGACCGCCGTCGGGCGGGCATTGATCGTGACCTTGGTGCTCGCGGCATGAGTCGAGCAAGGCAGCCCTCTGCCGTCGGTAATAGATACCGTAACGGTGTAGGATCCGCCCTTCTGGTACATGTGGCATACGTTCGGTCCGCCATTCTCCAGCGTCTGGCCATCACCGAAATCCCAGTTGAAGGTGATGCAGTCGCCGTCCGGATCCGAAGATCCGGAAGCGTTGAACGAGATATTCTCGCCCGTGCAGGCCTGCTCAGGTCCACAGACTACAGCGGTCGGTCCTTCGTTCACCTTCACGCAAGCGGTGTCGCATGATACGCACTCGCCGTCTGTTACGGTGAGCGTGGGCTGATACTGTCCGCCCTTGGCGTACGCGTGCGAGACCTTTACGCCGGTCGCCTTTTCGCCATCGCCGAAGTCCCACTCGTAAGTAGCTCCGGGACCGGCTACGGACTTGGAACCGTCGAGCTCGGCGGCAACGCCGGCGCATAGCACATGATCCACTCCGGCTTCGGCGCAGGGCTGCTGAGATATATGGACCGTCATGCAATCGGACGCGGTGCTGCACTGCGAGCTGCATCCGTCGTTTACGACCAATGTTACCTTGTAGGTTCCGGGGCCGGGGAACGTGTGGCTGACATTCTGGCCTTCAGCCGACGCGCCGTCGCCGAAATTCCACATATATGTAAGACAATCGCCTTCCGGATCGCTTGCCGAACCTCTGAAGCAGACGTCAAGCGGCGTTCCGGCCGGTACGCACTGCATGCAGACATTTTCGCCGGCATCAGCGCAAGGGGCTGAATTGACCCTTACGTTCATGCAAGCCATGTCTTTGCAGCAGGCGCTGCAGGAGCCGTCATCTACCGTAAGCTGTACGTTGTGCATGCCACCTGAGGTAAAGGTGTGCTTCACAACCTGACCCTCTGCGGTAGTGCCGTCACTGAAGCACCACTTGTAGTTGAGGGTTTTTGAGGTCTCGCTCGATGATCTCGAGGCGTCAAAGGTGACTTCCTGTCCGGTGCAAGCGCAATCCGGTCCCGTGAATACGGCCTTAGGCGGGCAATTTACTTTTACGACCTGGGTGATCGCGTCCGAATTGCACGGAAGTCCCGACTGGTCGGTAACGGTCAGTTTCACCGTATACTCGCCCGGCTTCTCGTAGCAATGCGATACACAGGCTCCCTCGCCGGTGCAACCATCGCCGAAATCCCAGCTGTAGCACAGCGTCGCCGGGCATGGTCCGCAACTGAATGCGGTGGACTTCGTAGCGTCGAACGTGAACGGCTCGCCTATGCACTTTACAAACTGCTTGCATGGCGCGCACGTATCATCCGCCGCGTACGAGACACCGCACAACATAGCCGCGAATGTCACGACCAGTGTCATGCATAATGCCGCTTTCTTCATACTTCCTCCTTTCAACAATTACCGCATCAATGTATATATGATAAATCGCCTTTAAACTGCAATCGGCGCTGAATATTAATATATCCTAAATACGAAAAATGTCAAGCGATCTTGTTAAAATTTAACTTTTGACAGCCTTCCGATGCGCCTACTTAACTTCAGCCTGTATCTCAAATATAACCAGCCCGTTCTTTTTCGAGTCTGTATGCACGAAAAGCTGGCGCTTCCTTATCCCCGGATACCCCTTGGTATCGAAAGCTATCTCTATACCAACGGACTCCCCGGGCATGACCGTATTCTTTTCGACCTTCGGCGTAGTGCAGGCGCAGGAGGTATTGACCTCCTTAATATTTATAGGTTCGGACTCGTTATTTTTAAGCATGAACGTGTGCTTTATGACGGTGCCCTCTTTTACGGATCCGAAGTCGTAAAAATTTGGGTCCTTCATTATCTCGGCCTTGGCCTTGTCCGCCGGAGCTATGGAATTGTCCGCGTGCAGCAGGGTGGCGCCGAGAAATATGAACATAGCGGCCAGGAACAGCTTTATGAGGAACATATTTTTTTTCATAGCCCCCGCGAATGAGTTGGATGATACTCCGGCCAAAGCCAGGCCGTATATGGCTATCAAAGGTATTATGAACATGAGGTTGTAAAGAAGCAGATAGGCAAATGCTCTTATCTTGTAGGGAGAGGCCTTCAGGACGTATATTATGGTAGGGACGTAAAGCTGGCCTGTGCATACGGATTCGAACAGCGAAATAACGAACCCCACGGCAAAAGCCCCGCACACAAGGGTTAGCATCCTCGTATTTTTGGATGCATCCTCTTTCTTTTTCCTGTACTGCTCACCTATAACGGATTGTATCTTCTGCCTTATGCCTTTGGGCAGATGGAGCAGCATCTCCTCGCTATCGCCCTTTTTCCTGAATATGAACGCGTCGTATACGGATAGCAGGCCGAATATAACGCTCAGGGCTCCTATCGAAACACTGATTATCCTGGTGACGAGCGTAAAACCTTTTATGGCGTGCAGGGTCGCGAAGAACCCCAGGCCGAGGAGCAGATACGTCATGAATATCGCGATGATGAAGGACAGGCCCACAGCCGCTATGCTCTTTTTGCGATAGCCCTGGAAGAACAGGAACGACATAAAGAATACTATCACCGTAAAAGCGCACGGGTTTATGCCGTCGACAAATCCCGCGGCCATGATGGCCAGCGGCGCCAGGCTGCGGAAATGCTTTTCTATCTCCTTGCCGGTGGCGGCCGAGGAGACCTTTTTATCCTCGCGCCCCATGCCCTGGGTGATAAATGACGCGATCGATTCGTATGTGAGGTTCGCGGGATCCCTTCCGTCGATAAACTTACCGCTTATGTACAGGACTGGAAATACGCTCTTTTCGTCGGCCCCATACTGCTGTTTAAGGGCGAAGAGCATCTTGTAATTTTCCACATCGGTGATATCGCGGTATTCGACCTTGAGGCGCGCGCTGAAGTGCTCTTCTATCAGGGGCATCGTGCCGGCTCTTGTTGCGGTGCAGCGGTGGCAGCTGGGAGAGAAGAAGTAGACGAGCGTTGCCGGCGTTCTTTCCTTTGCCGCGTAGGCGCATGAGCCGAAAAGGCCGACCGCCAACAAAACAAGCGACACCATCCTCACAAGTCTGGTCATCTATCCTTCCCTTGGCTGTTCAAATATTTATACATTAAAAAATCGCGCATTACAATAAAAAACTGACACCCCGCCACGGGCGCATGCCGTGACGCCGGCGCTATTGACGGTCCAGCATCGCGCCCACTACATCTATGACGTTTGTCCTGGTTTTGAACGCGGGATCTTTCAGCGTGCCGCCTATCTCTATGACCGTCCCCTTGCCTACCGCCGACGCCAGGGTGCCGGTTCCGGCCTCGTCCTCATCGACCTCGGGCCTTATCATCCCTTTTACCGACCTGTCGAAACCTATTTTACCGGCGCCGCGCAAAGTCAGGAGGTCGCTCTTCATCACAAGGTTCTCTATGGAGAGACTGTTGCCGTCTACCTTCCAGTCGCAGGCGCCTTCGGTAAAGACGACGTCGCTGAAATCCCTGCTGAATATCATCGCGCCCGTTCCTTTGAACAGGTTGAGCTGCCATAGCTTTCCGTTTTTTATCCCGGCATGACCGATACCGGTAAATCTCGAAGCGTCCCTGAATACGCCCTTCACGTCGGCATAGACCTTTACATCGCCCGATACGTCCTTGTCCTTAAAGTCCGTATCCTCTTTCAGCCTGTCCATCTTCACCCCTATAGCGTCGATGTTGACCGCGTACGGCATGCCCTTGGCGAGCCAGTCTATGCGGCCGGAGACCGCCAGGGTCCCGCCGTACAGGTCCGCCCTGAACTGCCTGATATTCCCGACGCCCTGCTCCTGGAGGAAAGCCAGCGTAGCGTCCGTCATCCTTACGCCATAGACTGACATTTGCTTGGATTTTATCTTTGCGTCGACGTAGCAGGTCCTGAGGTCCTTGACGTCCCCGCTGAGCTCCAGCTCCGCATGAAGCTTGCCTGCAGGCCTCATCTTCCGGACTCCGCCGGAGCCCGGCGATATCCTGCGCAGATCGGCCAGGTCGAAATCGAGCGACCCTTTTATATCGGCTTCGACGGCGCCGGGGTCCTCCAGGTTCATATCTCCTTTTGCGGAGAACCTGGAATTAAAATATTTGCCGTCCAGGGAGGTGATATTTATGGTATTGCCTGCCATCGATAACAAAGACTGATAAGAGAGGTCTTTCGATGACACCTCGAGTTGTATCCTGGGTGATTCAAAGCTTTTGATGCTGCCCGACGACCTGTATCCTACGCCTCTGTAAGAGGCGCTGATGTGCCGCCATCTGGCTTCATTCGCGTCAAACTGGAATTCGCCGCTCAGTTTCTCTATGGGAAAATTTCCTTTGCCCAACCTTGCCGTCGCATCGTTTACGGAAAGATTGCCTTTAAATTTTACTTCTCTGCCGGGTTCGGACTGCATAGAGATAAGCAGGTCCCCTCTTCCTGCGATCTCGGTAGGAAATTTCACCCCCAGCCTTTTGCGCAAAGTCTCTTCGAGGGCAGCGAGATGTACGGACGAATGCGCATAGACGTCTATTATGGGGCTTGCGAAATTTACAATATTTACCTTCGCGTCCCATTTCATGCCCAGAACCTCTGCGCGCGCATCGTCTGAAGCCAGGCGCATCCGGTCGAACGTGGCTTTGGCTCTTATATTTTCAATCCTGCCGGCTTCCTCAGGCAAAATACCTTCGATGCTCATCCGCAGGATATCCGCCTCTCCCGAAAAATCCGCCGTCTTGCCGGCGATATCGTATCGCACCACGGCTCTCACGTCGCAATCTGCCTTCGTCCTTACCTTTCCGCTCACCGCCAGGACCTCTCTGGCCGAGGCCGCGATATCCGCGGTTGCCAAGCCGTCCTTTATCCTGACAGCCGCTTTGACGGCAGCGGCGCCTTCCGGCAATATGAATCCGTAAGGCCTGTAATAATAAGCGAAATCCTGCAGAGAAAGATCGTCCGAAGACAGATCCGCGGCCAACTCGGCTTTTGGTATGACATACTCGCCGGTTATCTTTATGGTCGTAGATGCGGGGATCTTAAACGAAGACCTGAAGGTCGCCCTTATAGGCAGATAGAGCTTTATCTCCAGTTCGAAATCGGTCAATTTTTTCACAAGCTCGGGATAGGCCGTCCTGTCAACGAAGACGATCACGCCGTGCCGGACTATTATCCTGTGTACGGATACCGCCAGGCCGCTCCTGGAGGCGTACTCTTTAGGTATGAGACCGAAAAGGTTCAGCGAGCCGTCGGGAGAGCGCTCCGCGTATATGACGGGAGACGATACGGTTATGACCGGGACTATCACCCTCTTTGAAAATAACGACGGTATCAAAAACCCGCTCGATACCTGGGATGCTCTTATGACGACGTTCTTTCCGTCGTACAACACTACCCGGTCGAGAACAAGTCCTTTCAGCAGATCAAAACGGACCGCGGTACAGAAGGCCTTCTTTCCGGTTGCGCGCGCTATCTCGTCTATCAGAAGCTCGCGGGCGGACAGGGTAAATTCTATTACGCGCAGATAAAGTATGGCGGCGCAGACCATCCCCAGCATTAACGCCGGTATTATGATATGGAACTTCCTTCTTCTTCGCATCTCTAATGGCTCAGAGTGATGATAACGATGCCGAATACAACGAGGAGCGTCCCTATAAACTTCATCCTGTCGATCTTCTCGCCCAGAAATATGTGAGCGGCGAACAGGATGATTATATACTGCATGCTGCCGAGGGAAAAGACCAGGCTCAGGTCGCCCTGGGCGAGGGCGATTATCCAGAACAGCAGGCCGAGCGCCATGGCGCCAAATCCGCACCAGAGAGCCGGATTGGAAAGAACATCTTTAAGGAACATGGCGTGGGCGTCCAGCCGGCTAAGGTTATATGACTCTGCCTCGTTTGCGCTCTTCTTTAAAAGCACCTGGCCGACCGCCGTGAATATCTCAGCGAGGATAACCAGAAACATTATCTTCAGCATATCCGCGACTCCGGGACTTCCGGTTTTTTGCTCTGCGATACGAAATGTATCCCCAGCGCTATAAGGACTATCCCCGCCCACCTCAGAAGGCTGACATGTTCATGCAGAAATACCGACGCGGCCAGAGGTATGAATATGTAGCTTGTGCTGCCGGCCGGCATCGCTATACTAAGGTCCACCTTGTATAGTATCACTATCCATATAAAAAAGTTCAGGGCCTGGACTATTATCCCGAGCCAGAGAATAAGAGACGAGGAGTTTCGCGCGCAAAACTCTAATATGTTGCCGAAAGTGACGGAACTTATGCCCGTCTGGAGAAGCCCTTTTTTCATCAGAAGCTGCGCTAGCGTATCGCCGAGGTCGTTCAGGACAAGGAGCGCGAATATCTTGAACGTAAGACTGCTCTTGGAGTTACTCATGCTGGCATCTTCTTCGCGTCCTTCAGGGACGGATCGAAGTTCTCGAATTTGAGGAACTGGCACACGGCGTTAAATACCGGACGGAAAGCCCTGTTGCGAAGCTTCACATACAGATACAAAGGTATGAACTCGAGCCCGAGTCTGCGCTTAGGCTCATAGCCTGTAATACCCATCTCGTATCTTTTTATTTTGTTCTTGATGCACCAGTTAAGAACATCCCGAAATTTGACGAAATATAGGTGGTATTTGTGCGCTATGGAATAGTCCAGGCCGGCGTAATAATCTGTTATCGTATCCTCCGAAACCAGGCAGAAGAGGAATGCGGCAAGCCTGCCTTCGATCTTCCACAGAAAATATTTCACGCGCCCCGGCATATTCTTTGGCACGTTCCTGAAGAACGCCATAGGCAGCATCTCGAATCCCATGTCATGCCTGTCCACTATCTCCAGGTATAACCGGTACACCTCGTGCAGCGTCTTGTCGTCTAGGGAATCGACTATATCGAGATCGAATTTCACGTGGCCGTCCACCTTCCTGAATTTTCTCCTGAGGTCATATCCGGAGGCGGGGCTGAGCGTGTTTAGATATTCCTCGAAATCCTTGAACCAGACATTCGTCTCTTTTGCCACCTGATCCATCCTGCGAAGGATCGCCTTCACCACATCCGCGCGATCCCGCATAGAGCCTATATGCCCCTGTCCCATCGGCATACCGCAGACGAGCGTCTTCAGGCTAAAGACGTTCGGTTTCAGCTTCTTTATCGCGTTTGACACCCTCCTGAGGGGCCCGTTTATGCCGGTATCGAGCGAGTAGCCCATAATAAAACACGGCGCGGCTCCGACGAGCATCCTCCGTTCATAGACGAGGACGTAAAAAAGGGAGAACTGCTCCGGGCTGGACTCGTCCAGGGCCCTGTAGAAGCTGTAATCCTCGAGCATCGGAGGGAAGAGATTGTTCCATTCATCCCGGCTCACCCGGTCGATGCGCCTGATGACCCTGGTCTTGTAGGGCGTCTTTTTGTGCCGTTTCGAAACTATCATCGCCGGAAGCCTTTATTACCTGTAGTTGCAAAAAGTCAGGGCGACTGGAAAATCTATCTTACGGATATGGGATATCACGGCCTGCAGGTCGTCCTTATTAGGCGATATGACCCGTATCTTCTCGCCCTCTATCTGCGCCTGCACCTTAAGCCCAAGAGACCTGACGATCTTCACCAGCTCTTTGGCCCTGTCCTGCGGTATGCCGGACGCCAGATCGGCCACCTGCTGGAGGCACCCGCCGAAGACCTGCTGCGGTTCGTTGAACGTAAGGAATTTTATCGACACCGATCTCTTGGCGAGCTTGTTGGATAGCATCTCCCTGACCGAGCGGAGCTTGAAATCGTCGTCTCCGACGAGCGTTATCTTCTTCTCGGCCCTGTTATATTCGATAGACGATTTACTGCCCTTGAAATCGAAACGCTGCGCCATCTCCTTCCTGGCCTGGTTTACAGCGTTATCGACCTCCTGCAGGTCCGCTTCCGAAACTATGTCGAATGAAAAATTTTCTTTTGCCATAACGTCTCCCCGTTTCGTTCTTCTTATTATATCATCCTCAAACCAATATTCCAATGCGGGTTTGGACAAACCCGCATTGGAAGCGGTCACTTGGCAGGTCGTGTCGCGATGAGATTAACGCCGAGCCCCAGAAAATTCTCCGCGACCACGCCGCCGGCCTCTACCGGCCTTACCAACCTCATCCGGCCTATCTCTTCCATGGCCCTGAAGAGCTCTTTTTTGGGGATAGGCCTGTCTGTGCGCACGGGTACCAATTTTATGTCCAGCCCGTCCGACAGGACCGTGGCGGTCAATATCCTTGAGGGATTTTCGAGTTCGGCGACCGCGTAGCCCAGGCCCTTTGGGCACCGGGCCCCACGGACCCCGGAGACCTTGCGGTCTTCTATGTCGACCGTCAGGCTGCAGCCTTTGGGGCACTCTATGCATATCATATTTTTTACCCCGGCCGGATTCACCATCGCGTATCCCTCAGATATTCCGCGGCCTGCCTTCCGGCGAGTTCGCTGTCCGCCGTAACGGAATCGACGTAGTCGTAGACCTTGAAAGAATTACCGCAGACGAATATGCCGGGAACGGAAGTCTTGTTGACCTCTCTTGAGACCGGCGAGTTTGTGCGCCTGTCGATTTCGACGCCCGCCATCTCTATAAGTTCGTTTTCCGGTATGAGGCCGACCGATAAGAGCACCGTATCGCATGCGATATCGAAAACCTCGGGCGGTTGGCCGGAACCCGCAGCGTCAGGCGCCTTCTCGACCACGACCTTCTCGACCCTGTCTTTTCCGCATATCTCCGATATCCTGTGGTTGAAATATATCGGTATGTCAAAGTCCTCGACGCATTGCACCACATTGCGGACGAGCCCCCGGGTCCGGCTCTCGATCTCGACTATAGCTTTGACCTTGGCGCCTTCGAGGGTAAATCTCCGGGCCATTATTAAGCCTATATCCCCGGATCCGACTATAACGACCTCCCTGCCCGGCAGAAGACCTTCTATATTGACGAGCTTCTGCGCCAGCCCGGCTGAAAATATCCCGGCCGGCCGCGTGCCCGGGATATGGACCATCTCCCGTGTCTTCTCCCGGCAGCCGGTGGCCATAATAAGCGCCTTGGCGCGGACCTCGTGCAGCCCTCCGGGCTTAAGATACGTTATCCTCCTGTCGTTTTCGAGGCGTACCGCGAACGAACGCAGGCTTATTTCGATATCGGATATATTTCTTATCTTTCTTATAAACCTGTCGGCGTATTCCGGGCCTGTGAGTATCTCTTTGAAGTACTCGAGGCCGAATCCTGTATGGATACACTGATTCAGAATACCGCCCAGATGCTGATCGCGCTCAAGCAGCAGTATGTCCCGCACCCCGCTTTCGCGCGCGGCTATCGCGGCCGCCATGCCGGCCGGCCCGCCCCCTATCACGATCAGATCGCGTTTACGCATCTGATCGGTCCCCCCTGACTATCTGGGAACAGCATCCGCGTTTCGTGACGCCGGCGAGCGGGATGAGCGCTTCTTCCGAAAGTATCTTCATTAGCCTGGTCGTGCAGAAACTGCCGTGGCATCTTCCCGCCTGCGCGCGGGTCCTGAATTTTATGCCGTCCATGGTCCTCGCGCCGCGCGCGATGGCCTCGCGCACCTCCCTGGCCGATACCATCTCGCACCTGCAGACTATATCCCCGTATCCGGCGTCTTTTTTTATAAGACGCGCGGTCTTCTTTAGCGGAATGGCGAAGAGATGCTCCTCGCGTTTACGGTGTTTATGAAATACGATTTTCTTTTTGAGCGCCAGGCCGTTCTTCCTCAGTATCTCCGCCACCTCAAGAGCTATGGCGGGCGCCGCGGTCAGGCCCGGCGACTGTATGCCGGCCACGTTTACAAAGCCCGGCACCCCGGGCTCGTGACGTATTATAAAATCGTCGCCGGCAACCGGCCGCAGGCCGGCGAAGTACGCTATGATATCGTTCTCGCTCACGGACGGCACAAGCCTTTTCGCCCCTTCCATAACTTTGCGCAATCCTTCCCGGGTCGTTGAGAGGTCCTCTTTATCATCGATCTCCTCCGCCGTGGGGCCTATCATGGGGTTGCCGTCCGAGGTCCGCGTAACGAGAATACCCTTCGAGGTTTTGGACGGCAGCGGGAAGATCAAATGCCTGGTTATATGCCCGCGTTTTTTGTCGAGCAGGAACTCTTCGCCTTTGCGGGGTTTTATCCTGAAGTCGTTCAGGCCGACCATGCCTGACACGTCGTCCGCGTAAAGGCCGGCGGCGTTTATGACATAGCGCGCGCCGAATTTCCCCGTTGAAGCGGTTATATCGAAACCTGCCGGCGTCTTTTTTATTGCCGTGACTTTTACTCCGGTGCGGATCTCGACGCCGTTGGCGGCCGCGTTCTCCGCGAAGTCGTAGACCCACCTGTAAGGGCTTATTATGCCGGCGGTTGGGGCGTATAAGGCGGCTATTGCCTTGTCGGAAAGGTTCGGCTCGTTCTTGCGAAGCCATTTTTTATCAACCATCCTGAGCCCGGGGACACCGAGCGCGTCGCCGTCCGATTTGATATCCAAAAGCCGGCGGCGCTCGTCTTCATCGAAAGCGACTATCAGCTCGCCCACCTCTTTGAAATCGATATACAATTCCCGGGCAAGTTTCTTGGTCAGCTTATTGCCTTTGACGCACAGCCTGCCCTTCAGCGAACCGCTCGGATGCTGCGTCCCGGGGTGTATGATGCCGCTGTTGGACTTCGAAACTCCGAAGGCGAGCTCCGCCTCTTTTTCAAACAATACGACGGCCAGCCTGTAGCGGGACAGCTCGCGGGCTATGGCCGTTCCTATAACTCCCCCGCCTATTATCGCGACGTCATATATCTTCATCAAATTCTTTCGTCAACCTGCGAGGTTGATAGAGGCCGTCAGGGTCCTGTTCACCGCCTTCAGCCATCCGGCGTAGAGCCGCTCGGCGTCGGCGCGTTTCATCTTCGGCCTGAATACCCTTTCGGGGGACCAGCAGCGTTTTATCTCCGCCGAGTCTTTCCAGTAGCCTACGGCGAGCCCGGCAAGATAAGCCGCTCCAAGCGACGTGATCTCGACGACCTTTGGCCTCACGACGCTTATTCCGAGCAGGTCGGCCTGGAACTGGCACAGCAGATTATTTGTAACCGCTCCGCCGTCCACTTTAAGGCTTTTAATATTTAGGCCTGAATCCTTCCTCATCGCGTCCACGACATCCCTGGTCTGGTAGCACATCGCTTCAAGCGCTGCCCTCACGAGATGGCTCGCGCGAGTGCCTCTTGTGATGCCGTATACGGCGCCCCGCGCGTTCTGGTCCCAATACGGCGCGCCCAGGCCTACGAGGGCGGGCACAAAATAGACACCTCCGTTATCGGCGACCGATGCGGCCATGGCCTCGGATTGCGGCGCGTGCTTCAATATCCTCAGCCCGTCCCTAAGCCACTGTATTGCCGCCCCGGCTACGAAGACGGAGCCTTCGAGGGCGTAGACGGGCTCGCCCGTCTTGCCGCACCCCAGAGTCACGATGAGCCCGTGCTTCGAGACAGGCCTTTTATTTCCGGCGTTCATAAGAATGAACGATCCGGTACCGTAGGTATTCTTCACGGTGCCCGGGTCGAAACACGCCTGACCGAAAAGCGCCGCCTGCTGGTCGCCGGCTATGCCGGATATTGGGATACCTGCGTCGAGCCGTCCGTTCCTGACCGTGAGCCCGAAGACTCCGGAAGAGTTCTTCACCTCAGGCAATATCTTCTTCGGTATGCCGAACTTTTTAAGAATAGCGTCGTCCCATTCGCGCCGTTCTATATTAAAACACATCGTGCGGGAGGCGTTTGTGTAATCCGTGGCGTGGGCCGCTCCTCCGGTCAGCTTCCACAATATCCACGAATCGGTCGTGCCGAATAGAACCTCTCCTCTGACGGCGCGCGAACGCAGTCCCTTCACGTTCTTAAGCAGCCACTCGATCTTAGTCGCTGAAAAATACGCGTCTATAGGCAGCCCGGTTCTTTCCCTGAAGAAGGCCCGGGCTCCACGCTCTCTCTTCAGCGCTTCGCAACGCGCGGCGGTCCTCCGGCATTGCCATACTATCGCTCTATGGACGGGCCTTCCCGTCCGGGCGTCCCACACGACGGTGGTCTCGCGCTGGTTGGTAATGCCTATGGCCAGGATCGAGCCGCGCGGCACCTTGGAAAGCGCCTTTTGTATCGAGTCGTTGACGCTGTTCCACAGGTCGTGGGCGTCGTGCTCTACCCATCCCGGGCGCGGAAAATGCTGGGGAAATTCCTTATAGGCGGAAGCCACCTTCCTGCCTTTATTGTCATATACTACGGCGCGGCTTCCCGTGGTGCCCTGGTCTATGGCTAGGATATATCGCATGTCTGGCCTCCGGTTACAATCTCTCTTCGGTCCAATCGAGTACGGCTTTGAATACATCTTCCTTGCCTATATCGATCGTCAGCGCGTGATACATGCCCGGAAATTCCACCAACTCCTTGTCGCCGGCCTCAAGCCGCTCGAATATGGCTCTTGCCGGCGCGTTATCCGATATCTTGTCCCGGCCTGCCGTAAGGAATAGAACCGGCGAGGTTATATTTTTCACTCGTCGGGCGGCGGCCTGGTAGAACAATATCTGCCAGAGAAGTTTAGCCGATGCCGTGCGGTGCTCTGAAGGATCGGCGTCCATCTTCTTTCTGTATTCGGTATCGCGCGTGCACATCGAAGAGTCGAACGGCACCGTGAACATCTTCCGCGGGTTGTATATCAAAGAGAGCGCTATTTTAAATTGGTCGAACGCTGAAAGCCTTATCCTGTTGGCAAAGGCCGGCGATATGCATACAAGGCCGCTAAAAAGGCCGGGATGCGAAGAGACGAACAGGAACGATATCAGGGCCCCCATACTCTCCCCGATAAGGAATATTTTGGCCGAATGGCGCTCTGCCTTGATCGCCGCCTGAAGACGCGATATGTTTTTAAAGTATCCGTCGAAGCCATCGGTCCTGGCAAGCTCTACGGCGTAAGACTCGATGCCGCGCTTCAGGAAAAATTCCGCCATCGACTCCCATCGGCCGGTGTTGGCGCCCAGGCCGTGTACCAATAAAAAAACGGCCTTAGGCGCGGGGCAAGCCCACCGCCTGTAGCCGCTCTCGATGCCATTGTCCGTCATGACTGAGGATTATCCGCCACGTTCTGAAGTTTTCCGCGTACAAGATTTTTTAGGTTTTCAAAATCTGCGATAGACATCCCGGAGGTCTCTATGGGCGGAAGTATGGCCAGCCTGCCCGTCACCTTCGTCTTGAATATAAATCCGCCTTTCGGTATGGCCTCCCTGGTCCCGCCGATATATACCGGCAGCACCGGCCTGCCTTCCTTTATCGCCAGCTTAAAGGCGCCGTTCTTGAATTCGCCCATCTCATCCGTGTCCGAGCGCGTCCCTTCCGGGAAGAATAGCATCGAAACGCCGCTCTTCAGCCTCTCGGACGCCTTCCGGTAAACTTCCTTTATGCTGCTCAATTCTTCTCTTGAAACGAGCACGTGGTCATTGACCCATAGGAGCCCGCCTATGAACGGGACCTTAAGAAGCTCTTCCTTGGCGACCCATTTGAAATACATATGTATCTGGTATATTATGATTATATCGGCGAGGCTCTGATGGTTGGCCACTACGACGTACGTCCTGTTCTGGTCTATATTCTCAAGCCCGGTAACCCTGAGCTTCCAGAAAGGGTTCATCGAGATGAGGATGTCGCTCCACCAGTACAGCTGGGCGTGGACGAGCTTCTCCCTGTCCCGCACGGGAAACGGCCAGTACTTTATGGCGACGCTGGCAAAGAAGGTCGCCGCCGTTACAACGGCGCCGACGATCCATATGAGCAGCGATATGATGAGTCTCACTCTGATTTTCTCCGTCGGAGAATAGGATACATCATCGGGCTCGCTTTGTCAACACGTTCCGATAAGAATGAAAAAAATAGGGACCTTCCCGCGGTGGTGATCCCACTTAAATCGGGACTGTCCCTATTTTTTATCCTCCTTCGCAGAAAACCCCGGGCTTTTAAGCCCGGGGATGAATGCGCCGGCTGCAGCTGCAGTATTATGCGGCCAATGGGTTTTCTGCTTCGGAGGATTCCGCCAACAGGCGAATGGAAACTCCGGGCTTTAGCCCGGAGAGCTTCATTTAACGCGTATCGCTGCTACTTGCCTTCTCCGGTAATGCTCTTTACCGTCTGGTCCGTTCCGCTTAAGGCCGTGTTCGCGGTGTCCTGAACGGCCTCGATGGCGGTCTTTGCCGTCTCCGGCGTCTGGGTCACGGTCGTCTCGGCTATATTGGCAGTGCCGGTAACGGTGGACTTCGCCGTATCGGCCACGGTGCTCACGGCATTCTTGCCGACCTTTACGAGCCCCTTCTCCTCAGCATACGCCATGCCGGTGCAGACGAGCGCCGTCATGACCGCTACAACTATCAACTTCTTCATATCTATCCCCTCCTTTTCGGGTTGTTCCAACAGGTTACAATATCGCAGGCTTTTTGTCAATACGGCATGCGTATAATCTCCCGGCATGCTGACTGTAAGGCTCCCGCCGCCGCGGGCAAATATCTGTTATTTTGAGGAGCATGCGGAATCGCAAGACTCGGCCCGGTACATCCTTTTGTTATACGGAAGCTTCATGAGCAGCATCCCCATGGGACAGTTATCCGTAAGCCCGGCATATATCAGACCGCAACCCGCGAACATGGAGATAAGCCCGAATGACCGGTCCACTGTCCATGACAACGCTATTCCGGTCACTACCATGCTGCCGGAGATTATCCTCATCTGGCGTTCAAGCGAGATTCCGGACTCTCCCCTTACGACAGGAAGCCGGCATTTCTGCCATCCGGATATTCCGCCGTCCAGAACCTTTGCGGAGACCGTCCCGGACCCGGCCAGCATATCCGCCGCTATGGCGGCCCTTGCCCCGGTGCGGCATACCACAACGCATTCCTGGCCGGACCGCTTCAGGTCCGCCAGACTGTCCTTGAGTATATCGAGCGGTATATTTATCGAGCCCTTTATATGCAGGCCTTTAAATTCAAGCGGGCTCCTCACATCCAGGAGCTTCACCGATCCGCTGTCGGCTACCGCGCGATAAGCTTCCTCGGGGGATACCCTCGTGACAGCAGCCGCCATTTTCGCCGACTTCGCAGCGCCGGCCGCAGACGCGGCCAGCCCGTCGATAAATTCGGCCGCCGTCTCCACGCATCCAAGACACGGTATCCGGCGCAGCCGCCTTATCTCCCTGCACTTGGTGGAGCCTGCCTTACCGGAAAATGCTGCCGCGAATTCCTCCGATTTACCGGCTCCGTACTTTTGCACCACAAGCTTCGCCGCGTGGTAGGCTCCACACTCGCCGTCGGGAGCCTTACCGCTGCCGTAACCTGAATAGGCCTCTACGGATCCCGGTTCGATAGGGAACTTTTCGCTGAATGCCGCTACCACCGCCTGGGCGCAATTCAACTTTCCCTTGCCGTCCTTATTAAGGTAATGGGCCCTGGCCGATTCTCTGCTCATTTTTTACCTCCCCAGCTCTTTCACCAACGCTATTATCCCGGGATCGCGTACCTTGTAGCACGTCTTTACGCCGTCTTTCCTGGGCTCCACCACGCCCCTGGCCTTAAGCACCGCCAGATGCTGGGAAGCCGTGGACTGCGGTATCCCCAAAGCTCTGACTATCTTGTCTACATGGCACTCGTTGCAAATCAACCCCTCGACCATCCTGAGCCGTATCGGGTGGGCGAGCGCCTTCAGCATGTCGCTCTTGGCCCTGTAATCTTTTATCATATGCCTCCTTTCCTATATATCGTATTATTTGAATAATACGATATATTTCGCCGGACGTCAACAAGTTTCTGAAATTTCCGGCCGGGCCGGATACGATCCTTGTCGATCTACCGCTGGCAGCAGGGCAGGATAAGCTTCACATCGGTACCCCTGCCGGGTACGCTGTCTAAGGTGAGCTTGCCTTTATGGACATCGGCCGCGGTCTTCGCGAGAAAGAGGCCGAGCCCTTTGGCTACGGTGCGGACTTTCGTCGTGAAGAACGGCTCAAAGACTTTGGACAGGTTCTCTTTGGCGATACCGGCTCCGGTATCGACTATCTCGATAAGACACGAGGGCTTGCCGGAGGCCACATCGGGCACGGAAACTGTGCCGACCTTCACGGTAATGGTGCCGCCGTCGGGCATGGCCTCGGCCGCATTTGTCAGTATATTGAATATGGCCTGGTCTATCTGGCCCCTGTCGACATCGACGCACATATCCTCTTTGCTGACATCCGTTATCAGCTTGATTTTCGATAGATTTGCGGCGCGCTTAAAGGAGGCGAGCGTCTCGGCCACGACATCGGAAGCGCTCATCCTGGCTGTGGTTATCTTGGGAGCCTCGGCGTATATAAGGAATGACTCCAGTATCTTGTTCGCCCTGACCGCGGCGGCAAAGACCTTCTCTATTGAAGACTTTGTCGCCTCGTCGGCGCCTTCCAGTTTCGCGCTTAAAAATTCGGAGCCCATGATTATTATCCCGAGCGGGTTCTTGACTTCATGGGCTATCATCTCCGAGAATCTTCCTATGCCGGCCATCTTTTCGGACTGGACGAGCTTATCCTGCGCTATCTTAAGGTCCGTGTAAGCCTTTTCGAGCGCCAGCTCTATTTTCTTCCTCTCAAGAGCGTAGTTTACCGCCCTCACCAGGATGTCCGGGTCGATCTGCCCCTTTACGAGATAGTCCTGGGCCCCCTTGCTTATGGCCGTTATCGCGAGCGCTTCGTCGCTCAGCCCGGTCAGGATTATTATAGGCGTCCTGGGCGCCTTCGAGTGTATGCTGAGGAAGGTGTCGAGACCGTTGGAGTCCGGCAGGTTCAGGTCGAGCAATATGGCGTCGACGTCGCCGGCGTCCAGGCGCGTCCGGGCGGCCGAAACATTGTCTATGTTCTCAAGCGCTATATTGCCGCCCCTGCCTTCGGAAAGCATCCCTTTGATCATGTTGGCGGCAAGCGGGCTGTCTTCTATAAGCAGGACCTTTATCTTTTCGTTGCCCATATTTTCCTCCCCGAGAGCTACATCTTTTTCAGCTTCTTCTCTATCATCATGAGCGCGGTCCTCAGGATCATCTGATTGCCGGAATTCACGCTCGACTTCGGGATATAGGCCGATATATTCAGCCTGCCTATGTCTTCCATAGACTTTTCGTCGGCTCCCGCGGTAAACATGATAACGGCCACGTCTTTATTGAATCTCCTTATCTCCTCCAGCGTCACTATGCCGTTCATCTCGGGCATCAGGTAATCGAGCACCACCGCGCCTACATTGCGCTCTTTCAGCCGCGCTATCGCGTCTTTTCCGCTCGGTGCCGGTATGGCTTCGTATCCCCAGGAGTTTATCCTGGCGCTCATAAAGCCTAGGACGAACGGATCGTCGTCCACTATAAGCACGGCCATCGCGCTCATACGCGGCCCTCCCCGCAATACCCCTTTATGACGTCCGCCAGCTCCTCCAGCGGCACCACCCTGTCCACGCAATTGCACTCTATGGCCGCTTTGTTCATGCCGAATATTACCGAAGACTTCTCGTCCTGGGCCACCGTAGTTCCGCCGGAACGCTTTATCGCGCTCATGCCCTTCACTCCGTCCTGCCCCATCCCGGTCATCAGCACTCCGAGAACCCTGTTGCCGTATACTTCCGCCACCGACTGCATCATAAAGTCTATCGACGGCACGTGGGAGGCTTTTCGGCCGATATCCTCATGCAACACTATCTTTCCGTCGGGGTCCACGCCCAGATGGTAGTCATCCGGCGCGAACAGGACGGTCGAAGGCTTCAGCGGGTCCCCGGAAGCGGCCACCTTCATTGCCATGTTCGAAAGGCCATGGAGCCACTCCACGAGCCCTCCGACGAAACCGCGGGATATGTGCTGGACGACCAGTATCGTGGCGGGCAGGTCATAAGGCAGCCCGGAGAATAGCACCTGAAGGGCCTGCGGCCCTCCCGTGGATATGCCGATGGCGACCACCTTATGTTGCTGAGCGGCCCGCGGGGTACCTGAAGGCGCCTTTCTTTCAACGTAAGCGGCCTTGGCCTTCGCTATATTTATCCGGCGGATCGGCCTCACCCTGGACGCTATCTTGACTTTCTCTATAAGGCTCTGCGCTATATGGTTGATGTCGTCGGTTATGGATACAAAATCCATAGCTCCCATACCGAGCGCTTTTATCGTAATCTTCGGGTCGATGCTCGAGACCACGACTATCGGGGTCGGGTTGTCCTCCATTATCCTCTGGATAGCCTCGAGGCCGCCCATGATCGGCATATTGAGGTCCATCGTTATGACGCTCGGCCTGAGAGCCAGGCTCTTCTGGACGGCCTCCGCGCCGTTGCGGGCGATGCCGACTATATCTATGGAATGGTCCGATGTCAGGATGGCTTTGATGGCTTCGCAGACGAGCGGCGAATCATCCACTATCAGCACGCGTATCTTGCCGCCGATCGTCATCCTATAAGCCTCTCGATGGTATCGAGCAGCGTATCCGAAGTGAACTCGCTCTTCAGGAGGTAGGCATCCGCGCCGCACTCGAGGCCGCGCCTCTTGTCGTCGTCGCTCTCCCTGGTGGTCACGATTATCACGGGGATATCTTTGTACGCGGGGTCCTTCTTGAGCCGCGAGGTCAGCTCAAACCCGTCCATGCGCGGCATGAGTATATCGCTGATGACCAGGTCGAACCTTTCCTGTCCGGCCCTGGCAAGGGCCTCCTGCCCGTCCCGCGCTATGACTACGGAGTAGCCGACCGACTCGAGGATATTCTTCTCGAGCATGGCTGTAGTCATGGCGTCCTCGGCGATCAATATCGTCTTCTTCTTCTTGGCCACGGCGCGGCGCGGAACCGCGGCCGGCCTCTTTATTATCACCCCTTCGGCCGATTCTATCATCGAAGGTATGTCGAGTATCAGCACGACCTTGCCGTTGCCGAGTATCGTCGCCCCGGCTATATTCTTGACGTTTCCCAGGGGGGCGCCTATCGCTTTTGAGACTATCTCCTGCCTGCCGAGCAGCCTGTCCACAAGTATGGCCAGCCTCTTCTCCACCGACTGGACTATGATCACCGGAAAATACGCCTTCTCGATTATGCCTCTTTTGGGCAGGCCGAACATGTCCGATATCCTCACCAGCGGCAGTATGTGCCCCCTTACGGTGATGGCATCCTTGGTCTCCACCGACTTTATGTCGTCGAGATGTATCCTGACGGTCTCGACCACCCGCTCGACGGGTATGGTAAATACGTCGTCTCCGGCGCCTACCAGCAGGCTCTCGGTCATCGCCAGAGTGAGCGGAAGCTTCACCACGAACTTCGTGCCGATGCCCGGCCTGGAGACCACCTCGACCATCCCCTTCAGCTTTCCGACCTTCTCCCTTACCACATCGAGGCCGACGCCGCGTCCGGAGGTCTCGGTAACCTCCTCGGCGGTGCTGAAACCCGGCGTGAATATCAGCTGGAGCACCTGTTCTTCGGCGAGATCCGATATCCTCTCTTTGGCGACAAGCCCTTTTTTGACCGCCTGTTCCCTGACCTTCGCGGAATCTATGCCCATCCCGTCGTCGGATACCTCTATTATTACCTGCGATCCGAGCTGGTACGCCGAGAGGGCTATCTTTCCGGTGGCCGGTTTTCCCTCTCCGGAGCGTTTTTCGGCGGACTCTATCCCGTGATCGACCGCGTTACGCAACAGATGCATCAACGGATCTTTCATCTCGTCTATTATGGTCTTGTCGAGCTCCGTCTCGCCGCCCTTCATCTCAAAATCTATATCCTTGCCCTTGGTCTGCGCCAGGCTGCGCATCGCCCTCGGAAATATGTTGAATAACGAGCTTATCGGCAAGAGACGCACGTTCATGACCTCGGTCTGCATATTCGACGTGAGCATGTCTATCTCGTTATTGACGGTCCTCAGGTCCTTCACGAGGGAGTTTATAGGCCCCTCGAGGCCTCTTTCGGCCTCGACCTTCCCGTAAAGGTCTTTCACTATATCGTTAAGGCGGATCTTCGATATCACAAGCTCCCCGGACAAATTCATCATCTTGTCGAGCCTGTCGATATCGACGCGCATGCTCGTTTCGGCATGCGGTGGCGCGTCATGCTGCGGAGGGCGCTGCTCTTCGTCTTTTTTGTCCTCCGGCGGGCGCGGCTTCTCTTTTTTTACCGGTCTCTTGTCGGCCGCATCTTCTCTGGAGGGTTCTGGCGCCGCGGCCTTCTTCTCGGGCTTCTTCCGACCCGAGAATACGGCCTCGACCTCTTCGCAAAGCTCCTCAACGTACGGCCTGGCTACGCCCTTTTCGGCCCAGGCCACCTTGTCCTCGAGCAGGGGCTCTATGGAGTCGAGACATTTAAATATGACATCGAAATGTTCTTTGGCAAGCACCACCTTCTTGTTTACCGCTTTTTCGAAACCGTCCTCCATCTTGTGCGCGACGTCCGCTATCCGCTTGTATCCCATCATGGTCGCGGAGCCCTTTATGGTATGGGCCTCGCGCATCATCGTATTTAAAAGCTCGTGATTCTGCGGGTTCTTCTCAAGCTCCAGAATGCCCAGGTTAAGCTTCTGGATATGGTCGCGCGTCTCGGCCTTGAACTGTTCTATGAACTTCGATTTGTCAAATTGCATGCGGTCTCCGTTACGCGAGTTTCTTTATCATGTCTTTCAGGTCTTTTCCCAGGTCGGTCAGCTGTTTCATCGCCGCCTGGCTCTGCTGGGCGCTGACCGCTATCTGCTTCATCGCCTCGTCAACATTCGACATGGCTTCCGCTATCTGCTTGGAGCCGCTTATCTGCTGGGTCGCGCTCATGGCTATCTCTTCCGAGCGCTCGGCGGACTCCTGGGAGAGCTTCGACTCTTCGTCGACCGACACTATGCTCGTCTCCATCGACATGATGGCGTTCGACATCTCGTGCTGGATCACCTCTATGAGGGCCGTGATGTCTTTTGTGGACTTGGCCGTCGAATCGGCGAGTTTGCGTATCTCGTCGGCGACCACGGTAAATCCCCTGCCCTGCTCGCCGGCCCTTGCCGCCTCGATGGCCGCGTTGACCGCCAGCAGGTTCGTCTGGTCGGCCACGTCGTCTATGACCTCGGTGATCTTGCCTATCTTCTGCGATTTTTCGTTCAGGGACGTGATTATCTGGCCCGTCTTGCCTATGGTTCCCTTTATCTTGGCCATGCCCGAGAGGGCGTGGGTGGCGACCTCGAGGACCCTTTTAATGCTCTCGCCGACCTGCTCGGCGCTCTTGGAGAGCTCCTTGGACGCGGCCGTCGTCTCGGAGACCGCCGCGGACTGCTCCCTGGCTCCGGCGGCCTGCTGCTGGGTGGCGGCCAGGACCTCGCTGGAGGCCGAACCGATCTGTCCGGACGCGGTGATAAGCAGCGCGACCGTCTTCCCCATTATCCTTACGAGCAGAACCGTTATCACCACGGCCAAAAGCAAAACGCACACCGTCATGACGACCATGATGATGGAATATCTATTCTGCGTGGAGTGCGCTTCACCTACATATTCTTCAGCCATCTTATGGCCTTCCAGCTCCAACTCCGAGGTGCCATCGTCTATGAGCTTGGCCGTCCCGCGCAGGGCTTCGTATCTCTCATATAAATTTTTTTCTACATCTTCATTATCGGCTGCCCCGCCGGATAGAGCGCCGGACACGGCGAGATCCGCGATCTCGTTGACCTTGGCATTATAGTCTTCCAAAAGACGCCCTATCTTTTCGACTCTGCGCAGACCTTCGGCGTCCCCGTCCTTCGTTTCTATGGCTTTCAATTCCGCCAAGAATTTCCCGGCGCTGTCCATATGCGATACAAACTCTTTTGCTATAAACGCTTCTCTGGATTTTGCCGCGCCTTCTCTTTTATAAAAGAGCAAAAAATCTTTCGACGCGTGCCTCGCCTCGAGGAACGCTTTATCAAATTCGTCTCCTGTCATGACCATCTGCAATCCGACGTCCTTGGCGCGGGACCACATACCGCTTATCTGACTGATCCCGTAAATACCCATCGACGCGATCACTACTATAAGGATCGACATCGTCAACAACGCGATTATAGTCTTCTTCTGCACTTATAGCCCTCCCATAATTATGGTCACGTCTTCTTCAGTTTGAATCTTTCCGCCGCGGACTTAAGCTCTTTCCCGAGGTCCGCCAATTGCTTTACCGCCACCTGGCTCTGCTGGGCGCTGACCGCTATCTGCTTCATCGCCTCGTCAACATTCGACATGGCTTCCGCTATCTGCTTGGAGCCGCTTATCTGCTGGGTCGCGCTCATGGCTATCTCTTCCGAGCGCTCGGCGGACTCCTGGGAGAGCTTCGACTCTTCGTCGACCGACACTATGCTCGTCTCCATCGACATGATGGCGTTCGACATCTCGTGCTGGATCACCTCTATGAGGGCCGTGATGTCTTTTGTGGACTTGGCCGTCGAATCGGCGAGTTTGCGTATCTCGTCGGCGACCACGGTAAATCCCCTGCCCTGCTCGCCGGCCCTTGCCGCCTCGATGGCCGCGTTGACCGCCAGCAGGTTCGTCTGGTCGGCCACGTCGTCTATGACCTCGGTGATCTTGCCTATCTTCTGCGATTTTTCGTTCAGGGACGTGATTATCTGGCCCGTCTTGCCTATGGTTCCCTTTATCTTGGCCATGCCCGAGAGGGCGTGGTTGGCGACCTCGAGGACCCTTTTAACGCTCTCGCCGACCTGCTCGGCGCTCTTGGAGAGCTCCTTGGACGCGGCCGTCGTCTCGGAGACCGCCGCGGACTGCTCCCTGGCTCCGGCGGCCTGCTGCTGGGTGGCGGCCAGGATCTCGCTGGAGGCGCTCGTTATCTGGCTTACCGAGCTATTCAGCTTGGTAACGAGCGTGGCCAGGCTTTCGGTCATTAAGTTGAAGCTCACGGCAAGCTGTCCTATCTCGTCCTCGCCTTTTGCCTGAACGCTGACGGAGAGGTCTCCGGACGATATCCTGCCGGCGGCCGCGGACAGCATCTTTATGGGATCCGTTATCCGTTTCGATACTATGGAAGAGACGATCGTGACTATCAGGGCCGATAAAAATATAAGCACCGCCAGTATGGCCGCCATCCTCTTTACCGGGGCCATCGCCTCATCGACGTCTATCTCGGCTACCATGCACCAGCGCTTGCCGGTGACTTTCAAGATGTCGCTGTCCACAAAATAATTACCGAGTACCATGTTCTCTCTGTAATTCTTAAATACGCCGATGACCTCTTTGCCTCCCAGGGAGGGCGGCCCGAACGCCTTCGTTGTCGACCTTCTGGCTCAGGACCACAGAATCTCCGCCAAGGCGGGACGCGGTTATCATAAGGCCGTCCTCGTTGACAATATAAGCCTCACCCGTGCGCCCCATACCCTTGTCGTCTCTAACTATCTTGTTGAATTCCGCCAGATCGCATCTCGCCGCCGCTACGCCGACTATCTTGTCCGATCCCTGCCGGGTTATCGGAGCGGAAACGACATAACCGATTTTGCCGGTTACAGGCGATTTGAATATGCTCTTGAAGTACGGCTTTCCGGAAATGGCTCCCTTAAAATACTCGTCGTCTCTCCGGTCCAGGCCGAGATGCGCCTTATCGCTGGTCGCGATTATCCTGCCGTTCGAGTCCATAATAAAGACTTCGCCGAACATCGGGAATCTCGCAGCGTCCTTGACCGCCACCTCTTCCAGAGCCTGAGCGGACGGCTCCGGCTTATCGAATTCGGCTCCCAGCTTGTTCCCCTTCGCTATGGCCGATATTACCTCCAGGTCGGCGTGGATGTAGTCGGCTATGTGTTTGGCGCGCGAGTCAGCGACCGATTCGAGCTGGTTGTATATCTCGTATTTCAAAGCGTCCGAAGAGGTCTTGTAAACTATGGCGGCCACCAGCAGAAGCGGCACCAGCGACACCGCAGCCGTTACTAAAAATAGTTTAGACCCGAGGCTCCTGGATACCATGTTCATGTATTATCCCCTTTTTTTAACGCCGATATCTCGTCCGAAGCCAGCACCTTTGACAGGTCCAGCAACACAAGTATGCCGGTCTCCATCTGCACCTCTCCCTTAGTATATCCCGCCAGCTTCTCGTTCAATGTGGCCAGCGGAGGCTGGATGGAGTCTTCCGGCACGTCCAGAGTGAACTTTATACTGTCGACCACTATGCCGACCGGCCCGTCTGCCGAGTCCACGACTATGGCCCTCGCGCCGTCGGTCCTCTCGCGCTGAGCCAGCCCGAAGAAATACCTTATGTCGACCAGCGATATGACATCGCCACGCAGGTTCATAACGCCCGTTATAAACTCCGGCATGTTGGGAACCCTGGTCACCGCGTCCGGCTTAACTACCGATCTGGCCTGCTTTATATCTATGCCGTACGTTTCCCCGCCGAGCGAGAATACCAGTACCCGCGCCACCTTCTGCGGCAGACGTTCCTCTTCGTATTCATCCGCCTCGATAATTATCCTGTCCCTCTCTTCCGCCATAGACGTATGCCCTCTTATGACCTCTTCTTCACTTCCACCTTGTCGCTTACGGTCTTCATGGAGACCTTCTCATCCGCGCTCAGCAGCTTTTCCATGTCCGCTATCAGTATCAATCTCTGTCCTATCTTGGCGACTCCCACAAGATATCCCGCGCCCTTCAGGACCTCGTCGGGCGAAGATATGGAAGCCGGGTCTATCGTTATGACATCCGTAACCATATCTACCACCACGCCGATAAGGTGCGACTCCACATGGGTCACGATGATGCGGGCGTGCCTGTCCGGCTGCGCGTCCTGAAGCCCCAGCTTCCTGCTCAGGTTGAGGACCGGCATCACCTTCGATCGCAGGCATATCACGCCTTCGACAAAATCGGCCGCGTCCGGAACCGGCGTTATCTCCCTCATCCTTATGACCTGCCGGACGCCGGATATGTCCACCCCGTACTCTTTGCCCTTCACCTTGAAGACGACTATCTTCATCATGCCCCCATATTGAGCCGTTCGATATTTTCCCTGCATGCGTTGGTCAGCGTGGCCACGTTGAACCCGCCGCCATAGGGAAGTATATCATCGGCGGAGCTTTTTGACAACAGCTTGATCGTATTTCTGTATTCCCTTATGGCCTCCGCGGGCTTGCCCTCGCTCTTGTAGGCGTGCGCGAGGTAAAAACGGGCGAGCGAAAAATCCTTGTCTATATATATGGCCTTACGCAGGCTGTTCTTCGCCTTTTCGAGCGCGTCCTCTTCCATGAGTATGCAGCCGAGAAGATAGTGGGCGGGCGCGAATAGCGGATTCACCCTCATGGCCGAGGCGAGCATCCTCTTGGCCTCATCGAACCTGCCCTGATTCACGTATACCTCGGCCGCCAGATAATACGGGTCTACAAGATCCTTGTTTATGTCGAGCGCGTCGTTGACGTACAATAGCGCCCTGCTGTACTCTTTTTTGTGGAAGCTCTTGATGGCCTCCACCAGTATATCCTCCACCTTCCCGGTCGGCGCCTTAGTCGCCCCGGATTCCGCTCTTATATCGGCGGACAGCTCGGCGCGGGACATCTCCTCGAGAAGCTCGTCGAGCGTCTTCTCTCTCCGGGCCGTATCCGGCGTGGGCCAAAAGCGCGCCTTGCGCGGCCCGGGCCCTTCTTCCCGCGGCGCGGGCCCGGCCCCCGGCGCCAGCTTCCTGTAATATATCGCGTCTTCGGAGCTTATCATCCTGAACTTGTCCTGCATAAAATAGAGGCTCTCGGAATATCCGATGAAGAGATAGCCGTCTTTTTCCAGGCTCGAATAGAACTTGTTCATTATGCGCACGGTCGTATCCATCTCGAAATATATCACGACATTGCGGCAGAATATCACGTCGAAATCGGCCGGGAACTCGTCTTCTATAAGGTTATGGAATACGAACGACACCATGCTCCTGATGTCGTCCGAGAGCGCGTACTCTTCCACGCCTCCATGACCCGCCTTCGCGGTGAAGTACCTGCCCAGATACGGCCCTCCGACGCTCCTTACGGAATTCTTTGAATAGACGCCTCGTCTGGCCTTCTCCAGGACCTCCGTGGAGGCGTCCGTCGCGACTATCTGTATGTCCCACGCCGAGGTATCGCCGATCATCTCCTTTATCACCATGGCGATGGAATATGCCTCTTCGCCGGTAGAACAACCGGCGGACCAGACCCTGAGCCTGGGCTTTTCCGCGCCCTCGGACATCGCCGCGCGCGCCTTCCTGTCGAGTATCTCGGGCAGAACTTTATTTTTAAGCGCATCGAACTGCTGCTCGTTGCGGAAAAAGTACGTGTGGTTTATCGTGAGCCTGTTCATGAGCTCGCGCAGCTCGTCCTCCTTCTTCTCCGACGTGGTGAGGTAGGAGTAGTATGAGACCGGGGAATCGAACCCGCAGGCCTCCGTCCTCGCCGAGATGACGTCCTCGAGGTCCTTCATTTCGTGGTCCCTGAAATAGAGGCCGCTGCGACCCGTTATAAAGCTCTTGAACCTGGCCCTTATCTCCTCGGGAATGGCTATCTTCTTGCCGCGCATTCGGTCACTTTTTATATTTTTTCAGTTCCGCCTCAAGCCCGGCGACCTTCTTCTTAAGGTCGATGATCTCGAAATCTTTCACAACGCAGGCGTCCGTAAACTCCTTGAGCGCCTTATTCTGGCTTATCAGATCCTTGTAGATCTTCCGTATGCGGAGCATAACCGTTACCTTGGCGATAAGCTCCCCGGTATTCTGCGGCACGTAAAAATACTCCTCGGCGCCCACTTCCGTCAGCGCCCTGAGTTTTGTGGCCAGGTCCTGGAAGGTGGCCGAGACGCATATTATAGGTATATATTTCGTCCGGTCTTCGGATTTCAGAAGCCTTATCATCTGGAGGCCGTCCATATTCGGCATGGAGACGTCCGTTATAATGACGTCGGGCGACTCGGCCCTGGTCTTCGCGATGCCCTCTTTCCCGTCCCCGGCCTCCACGACAGAGTAACCATTCTCTTCGAGGACATCCTTGAATATGGCCCTCTGCGCCAGGCTGTCATTGACAACAAGTATCTTGGCTTTGCCCATATACATCCTCCCATGTTAACAATGAAGCTCTCCGGGCTAAAGCCCGGAGTTTCCATCCGCCTGTTGGCGTCACTCAGGACGCTATCCTGAGCGAAGTCGAAGGAGGATAAATGGGGCCCCTGTCGTACTGGCCGAGGAGGGACCTCTCTTTTTCTATAGGTATGTATTATAGGGCTGAGTATGGCGATTATCAAGAAAATTACCGATTCGGAGAGGTCTATCCCCTGCCTGCCGGCAGGCAGGCTCACAAAAATGCGAAGCCCTACGAAGCTCTGCAACTATCTAAGTGTCTTAAGAGCGAAGTATGGCCTGTTTTGTCCGGACATAATTTGCTTCTGCTTTCGCAACTCTTTGATAAGCAAATCGTTGTAAATTGTCCGCCAATTAAAATCGGACGTAGGCCCTTCAATCAAACTCGATCGTTGTATGCTCGATATCAAACCGCACATTAGCAATATCTTTTATCTTGCGCAATACCTCTTTTGACACGCATTCTCCGGCTAAATTTTTAAGCTTTATGTGAGCGGTCATCGAGTACATCTTCGATGTTATTTCCCAGATGTGCAGATCGGTTATCTCTTCGATCTCGGGGATATTCTCTTTCAAGGCCGACTCAACCTGGTTGCTATCCATACCCTTGGGAGCTGACTCGAGTAATATATTGACAGAATCCTTGAACAATTGCCAGCCCCAAACGACGATGAGCAGCGCTATTAATATACTCAAAAGAGGGTCTATGATATTCCATCGCGTAAAATAAATTATAACGGCTCCGATTACAATCGCTACGGATGATATGGTATCCGCCCACATATGCAGAAAAGCGCTCTTTATATTCAGGTCGTCTTTACCGGCGCCATGCAGAATCAAAGCGCTTATGAGATTTACAGCTAACCCCATAACAGCGATAATAAACATCTGCGCGCTCAAGACGGGCGCAGGATGAATAATGCGTTTAACGCCTTCGAATAAAATCCACGCGGTGACAGCGAAAAGAAACACGCTGTTAAATAGCGCGGCCAGTATCTCGACTCTGTAAAAACCGAAGGTCCTGCGGCGGCAACTTTCCATATTGGCGCAGAGGATCGCGCTAAGGCTTATGAGAAGCGCAAAGAAATGCGTGAACATATGACCGGCATCGCTTACGAGAGCCAGGCTGTTAGTCAAAAGACCGCCGATAACTTCGGCGGCCATCATTGACCCGGTGATCGCCATGGTAAGCTTTAGCTTCTTTTTCTCGACCGAGCGATATTCGAAAAGCCCATCGGTTGCAGATGCTTGTTTGGGCCTATGCCCGTGTTTCATCTGGCTTCCTCTATTTAACGATCAGCTCTGCGCATAATAAGCTATGCCAGAATAGACGATCAACGATAATAAAAATTTCAAATATCCCGTTCTTGTCTGCGACAAATTCTACCTCGTTAACGATTGCGGGGTTAATGGTAAAATCTACTTTAAAATCACATATCCTCAGGCTGTTTGCATCATTTGTGGCCGTAAGCATCAATCGGATCTTTTCTCCCTGATTCGCCACAATGGTGCCGGGTTCCAGCGCGAGCTTTGATGCTTTCATTTCGATAACTCTTACACCGTTCTCAACCTTTCCCGACACTACCGCTTTCTCGATCCTGGCCTTCTTTTCCAGTTCAAAATCACGCAACGCTTTAATTCTATCCTGCTGGCCGCAACGTCCGCCTCCGCGGGCCAATGCCGCATCGGGTACATAACTATATGATACGATGATCGCCGATAAGAATACTGCGATCTTAAAAAACCGATGTCTTTTCATCGCACACCTCCGATCTCACTATTCCATTCCTCCCATATCAACGGTTTCCAGGACAACTCCCATTATCCAGGGTTTTTCTTTTTTGCCTTCCTGAGAACGGGATCGAAGTGCTCGAACTTTAAAAGCTGGCATATCAGATTGAACACGGGCCGCAACATCCTGTTCCTCAGCTTTGCATAGATATAGAGCGGTACCAGATCAAATCCGAGCCGTAATTTCGGCTCATACGCTGTTATGCCCATCTCGTATGATTTTATCTTATGATCGATGCACCAGTTCAACGCATCCCGAAATTTTAAAAAATATAGATGGTACTTATGCGCAACGGAATAATCAAACCCGACAAAGTAGTCTATAAATCTTTCTTTCGAGACAAGGGCAAATAAAAATGCCGCCATCCTACCGTCAATTCTCCATAGGAAGAATTTTACGCGGCCCGGCATATTTTTTGATACGTCCCTGAAAAAAGCCTCGGGAAGAAGCTCGAAGTTCATATCATTGCGCGCCACTATGTCGAGATACATTTTGTAGACATCCTTGAGTTCGTCCGGATCCGGGCTGTCGACAACTTTCATGTCGATATTTACGCGCCCATCGACTTTTTTGAATTTTCTCCTTAAATCGTACCGCGTCGCGCCGCTTAACGTCTTGAGATAGCCTTCAAAATCTCTGAAGCCAATATTCAGCTCCGTGTTCGGAAGGCTGTCGAATTTCGCGAATCCCTCCTTCCGGAGCGGATCCAGGATTCCGGCAAAACTTCTGTCGAAATCCTTAAACGCAACGATAGCGGCCTTCTTCTTTTTCGCAAGTTGCTCTATCTTGCGGAGCATAACCCTGAAGACCGCGTCCCTATCCCCGGCCAGGCCTATCCTGCCGGGCGTCATAGGCGTGCCGCAGACAAGCGCTTTGATGCTGAAGATATTCGGGTTGAGTTTTTTTATCGAATTTGTTATGCGCCTGATCGGGCCGTTAATGCTTGTGTCGAGGGAGTAATCTACCAGAAAACAGGTGGCTGCGCCCACAGGTTCCTTCTTGTCATATACCATCACATGATAGAAAGAGAACTGGGCTGTGCCGGACTCTTCGACAGTCTTAAAAAGGTCGTAGTTTTCCAGGACATCGGGAAAGACCTTATGCCAGTCTGCCGCCGGAATTTCGGATATCCTGCCGGTGATCCTGGCTCTCAAGACCGTTCTTTTATGACGCTTGGATATGATCAATTATCAGGATCTCCTATACGTTATGGCCTCTGTTACCGGGGATCTGATCTGCCGAAGCGGTAATAAAGGACCGGCACGATGATCATATTCAGAAGCGTCGAACTGACGAGACCACAAAGAATAACGATGGCCATGGGAGTCTGGATCTCGCTGCCTGGTTTCCCGCCGCTTAAGGCGAGCGGCACGAGCGCTAGGGCCGAACAGAGCGCGGTCATCAGAATGGGCGACAATCGTTCCAGGCTTCCACGCACAATAGCAGTTTTGAAGTCGCTGACGCCTTCATTCCGGATAAGATAATGGAAATGCAAGATCAGCATAATCCCGTTCCGCGCCGCGATGCCGAATAGCGTAATAAACCCGATGAGAGAGGCGATGGAAAGAGTCCCTCCCGAAAGATACACGCCTGCTACGCCTCCGATCAGAGCGAGCGGCAAATTGAGCATGATAAAGAGCACGTCTTTCGTCGATTTAAAAGCTATCCCCAGGATCATCACCATGCCCAACACTACCACAACACCGAGCAGCATGAGTTGTTTTGACGCATTCTGCTCCGCTTCGAATTGGCCTCCATATTCGATGTAATAACCCTGCGGCAGCTTAACCTGCCCCTTCACCGCTTTCTGCACATCTCTGACAACATCTCCGACCGAACGGTCGGCGACATTCGCCATGACTACGATCTTGCGCTGCACATTCTCCCTGCTTATGGCATTTGGGCCGCTATCCCGGACGATCTCGGCAACCAATTTCAGCGGGATCTTCTGGCCATCATGCGTATCGATAAGCACATCACCGAGCGTTTCCGGCGTTACGGGTTCCGGGCCCGCGTACTTAACCACCAGATCGAAACTGTTCTGGCCTTCCCGGACCTGCGAAACATTGTGCCCCATAAATACGCTCTCTAAAAGATCCGACACGTCTTCGACCAGTATGCCAAACTGCGCCATACGAGGCCTGTCGAATTTTATCATCAAAGCAGGCACGTTCATCTGTTGTTCGACGCTCAGATCCACCACGCCTCGAACCCCTTGCATTGCTTTACGCACGCTTTCGGCGATCTTTCGGAGATCGTAGAGATCGGGCCCGAATATCTTGACCGCGAGATTGGCCCGCGTCCCCGAAAGCATATGGTCAATGCGATGAGAGATCGGCTGGCCGATCGTAATATTCATACCGGGAACCAATGCAAGGCTCTGCCTCAGGTCTTTGAAAAATTTCTCTTTTGAGCGTTTTTTCAGCTTGAAACTGACGTCCATCTCGGCAGACTCGACGCCCAATGCATGCTCATCGAGCTCAGCCCGCCCGGTCCTCCTGGCTACCGCTATGATCTCCGGATGAGAGAGCATGATCTCCTCGACCATCTTTCCCAAACGATTGGATTCCTGTAAAGATGTTCCGGGCAGCGTTACGGCGCTGATGGTGAGCGCCCCTTCGTTAAATTCAGGCAGGAATGAGCGGCCCATGAAGAGCGACCCTGCAAGCGCCGCAATCGTCAGGAGAACGGCCAGCATGCCTATCTGTTTCGGTTTATTGAGAATACTGAGAAGAAACGGCTCATAAAATGCTTTTAGCTTCGGGACAAGCCATCCCTCTCCTTTTTCCTTAAGATTTTTCGCTTTTGACAGGAGATAGTAGCAAAGCGCCGGCGTAACGATGAGCGATACAAGCAACGATGCGAATAAAGAGACCGTGAAAGCAAAGCCGAGCGGCCGCATCAAACGCCCTTCGACGCCGGAAAGAAAAAAGATAGGCAAAAATACGAGGATAATGATCATTGTCGCAAAAACAACGGATGGCGCGATCTCCAGCGTCGCCAGTAAAATAACCTGTAATGCGGATTTCTTATCGGCTTCGGGCTTATGCGTATTTTCCCGCAGCCTCCGGAAGACATTCTCGACATTGATAACGGCATCGTCGACCAGGGCGCCTATGGCGATCGCGAGGCCTCCGAGCGTCATCGTGTTGATGGTCGCGCCGACCGCCTTCAGGGCCAGGAGCGCGGAGACCACCGAAAGCGGGATGGCGATCAGGGTGATCGCTGTCGCCCGGATATTCGCCAGGAAAAGCATGAGGATGATCGCGACGAAGATCGTCCCATCCCTTAACGCGCCCTCGATATTCCGGATCGAGACTTCGATAAAATCCGCCTGCCGGAATATATGGCGATGGATCTTGACGCCTTCGGGAAGCGTAGCCTGGATCCCGTCCAGCACCTTATCAAGCTCTTTCGTGCACTCGAGCGTATTCGTGTTCGGCTGTTTCTGGAGTCCGATGATAACAGCCGGCTTGCCGTTAAACGATCCGTCGCCTAACTTGACCGCCGAGCCGACCTGGACATCCGCAACGTTTTTTATGAAGACGGGCTGGCCGTTTCTCATCGCTATGAACACATTGCCTATGTCGGAAGTGTTGTGAATACGTCCGATGCCCCGGATCAGATAATTCTGCGCCCCTGCGATAAGAAAGCCGGGAGACGCGTTCCTGTTGGAGGTCTGCAAGGCATCGGCGACATCCCGTTCTGACAATTGATAAGAACCGAGACGGACAGGATCTATAAGCACCTGATACTGCTTCTCGTCGCCGCCGGTTGGCGTGACTTGCGCGACACCGGCCACGGCAAGCAACCTCCGGCGGATAACGGTATCCGCCAGGATACGCAACTCCATCGGAGAATGATTATCGGACGTCAGCGCAAGAAAGAGTATCTCCCCCATGATGCTTGAAATAGGGGTCATGAACGGCCGCTTCGCTTCAGGCGGAAGACTCGATGACGCAAGCTGCAGCTTCTCCGTGACGATCTGCCTCGCCACATATATGTCCGTCGACCAATCAAATTCAACCCAGATAACGGAAATACCGACAGCCGTTGACGATCTCACCCGCCGTACGTTTGACGCGCCGTTTAAAGCGGACTCTATCGGAAACGTGATAAGTGACTCGACCTCCTCGGGAGCCATCCCGGGCGCTTCCGTCATCACCGTTACGGTCGGAGCCGTCAGATCAGGAAAGACATCGATCGGCATGCGCGAAGCTGCCCATCCGCCCCAAAAAAGAAGCACCGCGCAAACAATCAGTACCCGCAGGCGATTATCCAAAGACCATTTTATTAGTCGTTCGATCATTTTTCACCTTTCCATTAATGAGCGTGCCCGTGGGCAGGTATCTGGGAAGATACGGACATAAGTCTCAGCGAATAAGCGCCTTCCGTGACAACCCTCTCGCCCGGTTTTATACCGTCCACCACCTGCACAAGATTTCCTTCCCGGATACAGAGCTTCACATCGCGCCTTTCAAAAGCTTCCCCGCTCGTCTGCACATATGCCACAGTCTTTCCATCCTCATCGATAATCGCGGAAACGGGAACCACTGTGCCTATGCCGCATCTTCTTATACGGATATTAACGCGCGTATTGACTCCTATCTTTAGCGCGCCCTGCTGATTTTCAAGCTCGAAGACAACGGGCGTTGTCCTGGAAACCGTGTCGAGCGCCCCGCCGATACTTACCAGGCGGCTGCTTTCGATCGCGGTAGATGTGTCGGGAACTTCTACCACGGCGGAGATCGTTTGATTCAACCTTGATATATCCGGCTCATACACCCGAGCCTCAACCCAGACACGGTCCGTATCGATGATATCGAGAAGCGGCCGCCCCTCTCCGACAGAGGCTCCGGGCGCCGCATGAACCACTGAAACGACTCCTGAGATAGGTGATCTTACGGGAATTATTTTGTCACTGCCTTCCGCCTGGATCTCCGCCACAATCTGGTCTTTTGATACTGCCGAGCCAAGCAATGGGAATCCGCTCGATGCTTCGACAAGCCTTCCTGTCGCGGGACTTATCAGTTTTTCTGCCTGTTTCAGGGGGGCGCGAATCTGCCCCTGAGCATGTATTATCTCAAAGAGCTCTTTTTCCTGGGCCTCTTCAACATTAAAGCCGCCCTTCCATTGCTGTTCTTTAAGAAAAGAGATCTCGTTGCGCTCTTCCTCCGGGGCTTGCGGGATCGATTTAAGATCAGGATAGACTTCGACATCGCCGATTTCATACGTATCCTCAAACGGGCCGCTGTACACAACGGTTAATTGATATTTTCCCGCATGAGATAATTTAGCCACAGGCCTGAATATCCCCGGAGTCGCCGGCGCATTTACCTTAAACACCTGCTCGCCCTGGCTGCCTTTAAAGACAAGGGTCAAAGTACCTTCCGTAACGGCTTTAAAGCCTTGCAGATCTGTTATGTGAACCGCGAACGAGGTATCCGTGTTAACGACCAACGGTTTATATTCCATGAACAATTCCGCGCGGTTTGTCCATTTCGTAACCGAAACGGATCCCGCGCCATGACCATGACCTCCGCCATGCTCTTCACGGTTGCCGCATCCGGAAACAAGTAAAACGGCTGCTGCCAATACCAAATATAGCGATCTCTTCATATCCTTCTCCTCCGCTTAACTGTCAATAGGGCGCCCGATGATCCGCTCAAGCTCGATCTCCAAAATACACGATTCAAGCGTAAGGGCTATATAACGCGTACGGGTTTTAATTGCGCCGCTGTAAGCATCGAGAAGCTCGAGGGTCCCTAAACGGCCTTCAAGATAGGCAAGGCCGGCCATCTGTTCCACCCTGTCAGCGGTAAGAAGCGCTGTTTCATACTCCCGGGCCGAGTTTGCTACAAGCACTGCGTCTTCGTACGTTTCCGCGAAACGTCTCATAACTTCGGTTTTTGCGATCGCAGCCTCGGACTCCGCTGCCTTCAGTTCGCCCTTGGCGGCGGCAAGCTCTTCCTGGCCGGCGTCAAATATAGGAATGGCGATAGAGATCTCTCCCGCAAAACCGCTTTTATTAACGTCATCCCCCGACGTATTCTTAAAACCGCCGGAAACGGTGATTTCCGGGATCCATTTCCGGCGCGCGGCCCTTCTTTCGAGATCTCTCCGCTCGACCGCCTTCAAGGCAGACGCCACTTTAGGATGATCGGAAAGGATAGAGCCTTCCAGCGTTTCCCGGCTGGGCAGCGCTCGTGCGGGTTTTAAGTCTGCCGCGAGACGAAACGCATGGGGATCTTCGTTCAGCAAAATAGCGAATTCGATGCGAAGGCGATGGAGCTCCCGCTGGGCCTCGGCGGCATCCGCCTTGACTTCCGCCAATTCCTTTTCCAGCCGCAGACGGTCAAAGTCAGTTTGTCCTGCGCGGCCTCTAAGATTATTCAAGATCGATGCGTAGCGGCTCGCCCCTTCTTCTGCGATCCGTAAGCGCTCCTGGCATGCGACAACCTCAAAAAAAAGGGTTTTGACGTCTGCAAGCAATGAGTTGAGCTCCCATTGATACAGGCGTTCGGCCGAAACGATCCCCGCCATGGCAGCTTTGCTCTTAAGCCATCTCCGCCCGCTTACATCGACCGGCCAGGAGGCCTCAACGAAATTGTCATTATCCACCGAATCTTCGATCCTCCAGATGACTTCCGGATTAGGCAACAACTGAGACTGCCGCAATTCGGCGCGCGTCGCCGCAAGGCGCCCCTCCAATATCTTTGTATGCGGGTTGCTTTGCGTAAAGGTAGCGACAGCCTCCGGCAAAGTCAGGCCTGGATTTTTTTTAGCCGCAAGGTCGTTCTTTGCTTCATCCGCATACGCAAGGAAACCGGGGATAGCCAGCAATAATAAAGCCCTTAAAAAAGCACTCTGTATTCTCATATTTTTCGATCCAAATGGTTAAGAAAGACGCAAACAGACTACGTACTTGAGATTATGCGTTAACGCGGATTGTTAGCGAAGCGGAGGAGCGTTTATAGGATAAAGAGAGAGGGTAATAAAGTGTTCGATCGGCAGGCGGCAACCTGTATCAGCGTGGGCAGTGATAGCCGAGAAACGGTCGATGACGATCGTTCTCGGTAATAAAAAAATAAAAGACGAGACGCTTGTGAGAAGCTTTACCTTGACAAGAGAGGTGATGCGGGCTATGGGGTATGTATCGACCGCGATGTCGTGGTCATGGCTATGATCGCGATCTTGTTCTTGTTCACACACATGCCTTATGGCATCATGCCCTCCGTGAGCATGGTGATGTTCAAAGGCATACAAACTATGCGAAACCGTATGGCCTAATAATGGAAGGTACGGAAGCGCCGCAATGCATACAGCAGAAATAAAAACGCATAGTTTAAATGCCCTGAACACATTCATAGTGAGCTTATACCATACCGATCTTTCATTGTAAATATAAAAAAAGCGCCGCGGTTGTGAGCCGCGGCACGTTTTTATTACTGGGGTTCCTCTCGTATTTCACGAGAGGAACCTCTCCAGCTCTATAGGCATGTATTACAGGGCTGAGTATGGCGATTATCAAGAAAATTAGCGCTTTAGAGAGCTTCATTCCATGCCTGCCGGCAGGCAGGCTCACAAAAATGCGAAGCCCTACGAAGCACCTTGTAGTTTGCGCATTCATTGCGTAGGAGGGTCCGTTTTGTACTGCGACTTCGCTTAGCACTATGCCGAGCAAGTCCTGCCGAAGGCAGGACACGTCGAGGCATGTCCGGTCATTTTTGGCTCAAATTTTCGTAACTATTTATAGCACAAATTGATACAAAATGTCCGCCTTGTTGAGGCGGACATTTATCTAATACAAACTCGACTCTTCCTTGGAAACGATCTTTCCATCTTTCAGATAAATTACACGATCGGCCCGGGAACCAAGCTTAGGATTATGGGTAGCTAATATTATCGTTAACCCTTCTTCTTTGTTTATCTTTTTGAAAATATCAAAGATTTCCTGAGAGCTCTTCGTATCAAGATTCCCTGTCGGCTCATCCGCAATAAGAAATTTCGGAGTAACTGCCAGCGCCCTGGCTATCGCAACCCTTTGCCGCTCTCCTCCGGACATCTCTTTCGGAAGATGGTTAACACAATGCCCCAAACCGACCTTATCAAACAGTTGAAGCAGCTTCTTTCTTTCCTGCGGTCGCCTCGCAAAATATAGGGAAAGTTCAACATTTTCAATTGCCGTAAGGCTCGGGATGAGGAGAAAGTCCTGAAAGATAAACCCTATATGCCCGCGCCTCAAACCGACAAGAGCGCTCTCTTTAACATTAGAAACATTCCTGCCAAAGACCTCCAGCGATCCCGATGACGCATTGTCCAGGCAACCTATAAGGTCCAAGAGCGTCGTCTTGCCCGATCCCGACGGCCCCATCAGCGCAATAAAGTCGCCGTCGTATATTTCCAGATCAATACCGTTGACGGCGAAAACCTCTTCAGTTCCGCGGATATAGATCTTCGTTAACTTCTCGGCCTTGACTATGCTTTTCTTCATGGGCTATTCCCCCTTCCTGATAGCTTCTATAGGCTTCATCGAGGAAGCCCTGAAGGCAGGATAGAGGCCCGCTACGAGCCCCATTACAAGGGCCCCGACGAAGGCAACAAGCAGTATATCCGGCGTAATAACGACGAGGCGCCCCTTCGGTGCATAGGGCAGGACCTTCTTCAGCACATATTCGATCGTCTGCCCGCCAAAAAGAGCAATGCAATTCCCCAGGATCCCTCCGCCAATGCAGATAAGCGTCGTTTCTACCCAAACAATTTTGAAGATATCGAGCCGGGATGCGCCGATGGCCTTCATGACACCGATCTCACTGGTGCGCTCAAAAACAGACATTAGTATCGTGTTCGCTACTCCGATGATGGCGATGAGCACAGCTATCAAGGCAACCGAATTCGTCATCGCCTTTGCCGAAGAGATGAGATTTAGTATTGTCCCCTTTACCTGAGCAAGACTAATGATCTGTATCCCCGGCACATTATAAAGGTCCTCTTCGAATTTAGCGATCTGCCGCATATCCTTTAACTTGATGCCTATGCCGGTGAGCTTTCCGGGAAGTTCAAAGATTTTTTGAGTCGTCTTTAACGGCATAAAAATTATGCCGTCGTCTTGGGTCCCGTTTCGTTCAAATATTCCCACGACGGTTAAAACTTCATTCCTGCCGGGGATGAAGATCTTATCGCCTGGCGCTCGCTGTTCATACTCAGCGACTTCGTATCCCATAATAACCTCATCCGCATCATCGCTCGAAAACCACTTACCGAGCTTAAACTTTGACCACGGCTTAAGGTCAAGATACGATTTCTCGATACCCATGTATAACGACACGCCGCCCTTCCCTGCTTGGCGTGCCGGATCATACGACGTCGCGACGAGCTGGGGCGTGATCTTATCGATCCGCGGGTCGCCGACTATCTTCTGATAGACGGATTCGTCCATATACCTTAAGCCGCCGCCGCCCTGAAGCATCAGCGTCGCTGCTTCATACGGACAACCCTTTGCCGTTACTAGCAGCTGATAGCCCATCTTATCAATATCAGCATTGAGCGATCTCTGATACCCTGTGTCAAAACCCCAGAGGCTTACGAGAACGGCAATGGCTATTGCCACTCCGCCGATGGTTAGAACTGTGCGCACCTTCTTTCGCGTAAGGTTCTTCGCCGCTACTGAGAATACGTTCATCGAATCTCCACCCCCTTACCGGTCAGCGTCAGCTTGCCTTCCTCGACCGAGACCGCCCCCTCGACAATGGCTGTTTTTCCAACCCGTTGCGGGATCGCCAAACCGTAAGCTTCTATAGTCGTATATATGACAGCTGCTCCGTCTTTGAGATTGAACCAGCACCCTGTATTGCATTCAATATCTATCCTTCCCTTAACCGTTACCGTCTTACCTATATACTGCTCCGGGTGCGCGACTATGGCGCTAATAGGAGTGAAATTTTTATTAGCAATATGCTCTCCGTACGTTTCGACCCGAGCACAACCGCAAGATAAAAAAACACATATAGCTAATAATAAAACCGATACAATAGACGCGTTTTTCATATCTTCTTACCTCCCGCGTAAGCTTCATTATATTTACCGTGCAGGATAAATGTATCGAGCAGGATCAAGTTCTTCTTCGTCCCCCTGATCGTCGACTTAAAATCATCGCGGCTTTTTTCCGACGGGTCTTTTATGGCCGCCACTTTGCCCTCCGGGTCATCGGACTTATAAAAATCGGCCAGCGTAAGCCCGAGGAACTGGTCTGCAAAAGACTTATCCCTGAATTTAGATGCTTCCGGCGAGGATATCTTTTGATAGTAATAGCCGATGATCTTGCCATCCGGGTCGGTGGCAAGGATTATCTGCATCGTTCCGTATGCGCCCTTCTGATTCACTCCATGCACATACCCTATAACGTCTTTCCCCTTAAGGACGGTGTAGTACGAATACGGCACGTCAAGGCTTTCATAGAGCGGATCGAAAATATCTTTGAGCTTCTCTTCCACCTCTTTCTTGAGCTTCTCTCCGCCCGCTTCTTGAATAGTAAAATACTGGGTCTTGTAGCCGGTCGATTGGGGGAATATCTTCTGGATGTCCCTGTCGGGATCGTTCAGCTCACAACCGATCGCGGCAAACGATATACCGCGCCCGAAAGAGATCATTGCCGCAATGATCAATACCGATGACAGCACGATACGCGATCTATTTTCCATAATAATAGAATTGCACCAGGAATTCGGTGTCCCTTTCTTGGTGATATTGGTTAAGATCGTGGGTAAACGCCGTGCGAAGTGTTATAGTTTGACTTAATTTATACGTCAAGCCGACACTCAGCGTCGAATCGTCGGTCCGGCTTGAGCCGAGATCATTGACGAATGACTTGAACTGCGCCTCGAATTCCCAATTCTGGCTCCTCGGCGGCGTGTAATCAAGCTCCGCCAAATACCCCAGCACGTTGCAATTATCATTTACGCCAACATCAAATTCCCCTTTCAGAAAGAATGCATTCCAGACATAGACGCAATCAAATCCTATCCGCTCTTTCTGTATCGCCTCGTTTGATAGAAGATGGTTATGAGGGAACGTCGACATCCCTTCCGTATCGAGCACATTGCCGCAGAGGACTGACACACCGTATCGGAAATCATTGCCAACAGGCGTTCCGATACGGGCAGTAAAAAGATAGCTTGAATCAAGCCTTCGGATGCTCATGCCGGATCCGAGCTGTATAGCCGTCCAGTAATCGAACCCGGCCAAGGATCCCCGCAGCTCTACACCCCAGTCCTTTGTATAGCCGATATTCTCCATCGTCAATAATTGCAGGATAGTGCTGTGCGCGTCGATTATCTGCTCGAGCCCATATGCAGGCTCAAAATGGCCGGCCTTTACTTTGAGAGCATTATTAGTCCGGTACTCAGCCCATGCATTATGGATCTCGCAGGAAATGGCATCACTGAATGGTTCATTGGGATCATAGGCGCCTCGCACCTGCAGATCAGTAGTGAGATAATCGCCGTAATCGCTGGAAAATTTCCCGTAATGTTCGAACCCGACCGAATTCGATAATTCTTGCGTATACCCAACCCAGCCCTTTTTTCGTGAATGACCGCCTATAAGGTTAAGTTCTTTATAGAACAGAAAATCGCTGGCGAATGCCATATCACTAACAAGAAGAATAAGGATGCTCACTATAATGAGACGAGATTTATTCTTTGATCCCATGCTTCTATTATACTACCCCCGACATTAAACTCACATGTTCATTTCAATATTAGAAAATTAAGAGCAGTGCCCACGATGATACTGATAATCACCATTATAGAGGTCGCTTTGATCAGGTCTTTAAAACCAAGTTCTTTCCAAATAACAATAAACGTCGCTATGCACGGGAAAGAGATCGCCAGTAACGTTGCCGCGATAAAAAGCTGTTTGGCAGACAATCCGAGCGGCATGAGCATTCCAACCGCTACGTCTTTTCTTATAAAACCGATCACAAGAGCTACCACCGCCTCTTTTGGAAGTCCGAATAAACCGCGGATTATCGGCGCGGATATCGAGGTTATAAAATCAAACAGTTTGAAATATATGAGAATATTTACAAATAAAACGCCTATCAACACAACCGGAACGGCTTCTATTAAAAATCCCTTTATGCGGAAGTAGAGCTTCTTGCCAAGCGTAGGCAGCGGAGGAAATCTGTAAGGCGGTATCTCCATAAGAAATTCCGGGCTATAGCCGGCCAAAGTACGGTTTAAAATAGCGCCTAATATAACGATCAAACAGAACAGCACAAGATATACTCCGGCCACATAAAATCCGCCGAACGCTCCCAATAATCCGAATATCATCGCCTGCAACGGCACACAAGGCACGCCTATAGATATCAAGGTAGCCGCTATGAACCTTTCGCGTTTTGATTCCAAGGTCCTCGTCGCCAGGATCCCGGGAACATTACATCCGAAACCCAGGAGCACAGGAATAACCGCGAAACCATGCAACCCTAAACGATGCATGAGATTATCCAGCAGTATGGCAAGGCGCGGGAGGTACCCTATATCCTCTAAAAGGCTTAAGATAAGATAGAATGATATGACATACGGCAGGACCATCCCAAATTCAATATAAGGTGCCGTGGTCAAAACACCGAGAGACTGCTTAAAATCGATCTTTCCGTTGATCAAATCGCCTATCAGCAAGTGAAACCAGAATCCTTCCTCACGCCAATAAGCGGTTAGTCTTTCCAATACCGGCTGATAGAGCTTAATAAATATCGGATCGGTTATCCTGCTGATAATAGATTCGCCTATAAAACGCACTATTTTAAACGAGGCATAAATAACTCCTGCTGCCATTATAAGTCCGGTTACCGGCCGCACAGACGCATCCTCCACCATCTCTCTAAAACTATGATGACGATGCTCAAGATGTTGGACCTGCTCTATGATCCGGCCTATCTCTTTCCAACGTTCTTCATGTGGAATCTTGTCTCTCAAAACAGGCGCCGTTTCTTTTATTCTTTCGATCAGTAATTTTATGCCGGCTCCCGTCACCGCGCAGGTCGAGACCACCGGAATGTGTATGAGATCCTCTAACTTCTTAATATCAATTTGAACGCCTCTATGGACCGCCTCGTCACACATATTTAAACAGGCGATTGTCGGGAACCCTCCTTCGATCAACTGTAAAGTTAGAAGTAAATTTCTCTCTAAATTGGTTGAGTCAAGTATGTTAACTACCGCGATCTCGTCTTTAGAGTATTCTTTTAATAAAGATACCGCCACCTCCTCTGCGCTTGAGGTCGACTCCAGGGAGTAAGTGCCCGGCAGGTCCACAACTTCAATCTTTTCGTTCTCTAAGCGCAAATACCCTTTGGAAAGTTCTACGGTTGTGCCGGGATAATTCGAAGAGATTACTTGTACGCCGGTAAGGCGCGAAAAAACTACGCTTTTTCCGACATTCGGATTACCTATCAAATAAATCTTCTTTATCATTCAAGCTCCACGATAACTTTAGCCGCAACGCCATGGCCCAATGCTAAAATACTTCTACCTGCTTTAATCACGACCGGGCCCCTTAACCCTATATGGCTAAGCTTGATCACTTCTTTACCTTTATGCACACCCATATTCGCCAGTTTATTCTGCAGATTTCCACCGCCTGAAATCTCTGCGACCTTACCTTTATGGCTTGCCTTAAGCTGTATCAATGATATCTTTTTCATCTATACCCATTTCCTCGATCAATGCGCCGAGCCGCTGTCTTGGCTTCGCATGATCTTTGTAAAATTTTACCACCTTTTCTATAATATGCAAAACCTCGTCTTCGGTATAAACTTTCTCTAATCTTACCCCAGGCCTTGATACTCTGCCTCCACTGCCTCCGATATAGACGACATAGCCGATCTCTTTCGTGGCGCTATCGAGCTGGCCATGCACTCCTATATCGGTGGCTTGGGGCCGCGTGCAGGCATTGGGGCAGCCGGATATGGCTATTTTAAATTTATGCGGCAAGTCCAAGCCGCACTCTAAGCCCAGTTCGTTTTCAATTCTGGAGGCCAGAGAGAATGTATTTACGAGGCCTTGTTTGCACCAATTATTGCCGGGACATACCGTTGTCGCCCTGAGCCGCGGCCCTGATGTGCCCGCCTCTATGCCAGCTAAAGCGACCTCATTCTCAACCGCTGCTATATCATCATATTTGACGAATGGTATCTCGAGCCCCTGCCGCGTCGTGGCATGCACGATCCCCCTGGCGTACTTTCGCGATATGCCGGCCAGCGTCGTTAGTTGAGCGTCGGAAAATACGCCGGTTGACGGCATCCTCGTCCTTAAGACAAAGAACCCGTCCTGTCTTTGTTTCAGAAAGCCGCGCTTTTTCAAATTATCATAATCAATATTTTCCGCACTCATCAAGTCATCCTCCTGAACGCCGCATCCACGGCTTTTATAGTGCTTTCGACGTCCTTCTTGGTATGGGCAAACGACAAAAAGTTTGCCTCAAATTCTGAAGGCGCCAGGTAAACGCCTTTCTCCAGCATGATTTTATGAAAGCTCCTAAATGTGTTCTTTTTCGCAAACTTAAGGCTAAACATGCTGCCGTATGAATCGATTTTTAACGTTATTTTATACTTTCCGGCTATTTTCCAGATGTTGATGACAAGATATTTTGTAAGATCCTCGATCCGCTTGTAATCACCTCTCAGTTCTTTAAGAGCATTGAGAGCGGTAAGTCCTGATTGCGCTACGATAGGGTTTCCTGCAAATGTCGATGCCTGGTATACCGTGCCGGATGGCGCGAGATGTCTCATGATCTTTTCGCCGCCGCCGTACGCGCCTATCGGGAGGCCTCCGCCTATTATCTTACCCAGCACAATGAGGTCAGGAATAACTCCGATTTTCTGGGCGGCCGAACCAAAACCAAAACGGAATCCGGTAATGACCTCGTCGAAAATCAATACCGACCCGTGCCGGGCTGTCAGCTTCTTTAGTCTCTTTAAAAAATCTATGTCCGGCGGCAGTACACCGTAATTGCCCCCAACCGGCTCAATTAACACAGCCGCGATCTTCCCGCCAGATCTTCTGAAGATCTTTTCTATGGTCTGACTATCATTAATAGGCGCGATGATTGTATGTTTGGCGAAGTCTTTCGGGACGCCGGCGCTTGAAGGGATACTGAGCGTAGCCAGACCTGAGCCACCTTTTGCGAGAAGGTAATCCGCGTGGCCATGATAGGCGTTCTCGAACTTAACGATCTCATCCCTGCCAGTATAACCCCGGGCAAGCCTCACCGCGCCCATTACAGCCTCTGTGCCTGAATTAACAAACCTTATCTTTTCGGCAAACGGTATTGCCTTACGGATCGATTTCGCCAATTCTATTTCTCTTATATTAGTGGCTCCGAAACTAAAACCGTCGTTGGCGGCGGCTTTGACTGCATTCACGACTTCGGGTAACGCGTGGCCCAGGATAAGGCTTCCCCACGACAGCACATAATCGATATACTCATTACCGTCATGGTCATAGACCTTCGAGCCACGGCCTTTTTTTATTATGACCGGGTCGCGGCCTATATAATTAAAGGCTCGCACGGGGCTATCGACACCGCCCACCAGATATTTTTTCGCCTCACTGAATAATTCTGAATTTACGGTTTTTTTAGCCATTTGGCGATATCCTTAGCATGATAGGTAATAATGAGATCCGCTCCCGCGCGCTTAATTGAAGCTATAATCTCAGAAACCATTTTTTTCTCATTCCAATATCCAAGTCTTGCTCCATTTTTTACAAAGGCGTATTCGCCGCTTACATTATAGGCCGCAAGCTTCGTTTTAAATTTTCCTTTGGCCCTGAAGATTATATCAAGATACGCCAAAGCCGGCTTAACCATAACGATATCGGCGCCTTCTTCAATATCATCCGATATTTCATTGATGGCTTTTTCGGCATCCTTATAGGTGAGCTGGTACGCGCTCCTGTCTCCGAATGCCGGAGCTGAAGCAGCCGCATCCCTGAACGGGCCGTAGAAGTTTGACGCAAACTTCGCCGAATACCCCATTATCCTGGTATTCTTAAAACCGTGAGTATCCAATGCTTTTCTTATAGCAGATACCTGCCCTTTTGCCATGGCCGAAGGCGCAACGTAATCCGCTCCGGCTTCGGCATGCAACATTGCCATCCTGGAAAGCGCCTTAAGCGTCGGTTTGTGAGCGATCGACTTTTGCCCCGGTCCGATGATACCGCAATGTCCGTGCGCCGTATAGGCGCAAAGACATACATCCGTTATAATAATGATACCTGGAACATCCCGTTTTATATTTCTTACGGCGTTAGCGACAGCGTTATCCTTTTTATACGCATCCGTTCCAGCCCTGTCTTTTTTATCCGGCACGCCGAATAAAAGGACGGTCCTTACCCCATAACGTGCTGCCTCCCGGACCTCCCGGACAACAGTATCGGAAGAGAATCTGTAAATACCGGGCATGGAAGGTATCTCTTCACGTATGCCTTTACCATCCTTTATAAACAAAGGATATATGAGACCTTTCGCATTTATGGCGGTATTGTTATATTTTCGCATAATTTACTACCTCGCCTACGATCAGAACTGCAGGCGGCTTCACTTTTTGTATTGCCGCCTCTTTTACGATAGTCCCTATCGTAGCTTTAACGATCCTTGCCGACTTTGTTGTTGCCCGTTCAATGAACGCGCACGGGGTTGCGTTCGGACGCCCGTTTTTCCGTAACGCCTTTACTATGTTCCTGATATTAGCAACGCCCATTAAATACACAAGTGTAGGGCAATCCGGCGCGTCGATCTCGGCTTTAGGGTCCTCTTTGCGTCCGGTTAATACGGCAAATGATTGAATCTTATTCTTTACGGTAAGCGGTATGCCGAAAGATTCAGGGCCGGCTATGGCGGACGTTATCCCGGGAATCACTTCTGTCGGAACGTCTCTTGCCGATAAATATCTCTTTTCTTCAAAACC
>Ga0233425_10000765_pt1 | contig 79293 bp, 70 predicted proteins | sample Watercolumn_Towu_2_FD_181712 | JGI IMG/M metagenome (GOLD analysis project Ga0233425, IMG submission 181712) | Freshwater microbial communities from Lake Towuti, South Sulawesi, Indonesia - Watercolumn_Towuti2014_140_MG | ecosystem: Environmental > Aquatic > Freshwater > Lake | place...
TAGTATCCGTATTCTCATATCTGTGGTCATTTTCAAGTAAATATATAATGATTTCTTCGACCCCCTCCTTACCAAATTCATTAAGCAAGGTATCGAGTAATTCTTGGTGGTTGTCAATAACAGCAAGACGTGGACTTATTGAATCACTTTTTCTATCATTTGGCCATTTTCTAAGATAATCTACCCAATTGTAAAATTTTTGCCTAAACAATTCTATATAATGAGGATTATTAGTCTTCCAATCCAACAAAATATCAAAGGCTTTTTGTAAATCTAACATACAAAATAAAAACTATTCGAATTTTTTAATAACATCAATTTTAACATTAGGATATGTACTTTGAATAGTTGATTTAACATCATCTAAACTCTCCGCACTAGGATAAAAATGTCCGGAACTATTATCTATTTCAATCAGATCCTTGGCCTTGAATTTAATAGTCCCTGCCGATCTGACATCGGCCCCACCGCTTAATATTGGATGAGGAAACTTATAATTACCACGTGGAGATATGATAATTTCGCCATCTTGTTTTAAAACATATATAATTTCATCTCCTTTTTGTGTTAAACTCAACAAGTAATCGTCATTTATTGCTTTCTTTAGACTATAAAATCCATACTGTAGATCGCCTTTCAAATATCCATCCACTACAGCATTTTTAAGCTGAAAACCAGGATAGTCAAATGCCTTATTGTACCAATTGGCCTCACCACTACTAATATATTTTTTAAGCACCCCAAATACCGGCTTGCCTTCAAATTTTCCAACTTTAGCAACACCATTTAAAGTCTCTACGGTGTTTTCCGTCACATCACCCAGCTTAGCGATCATCTTGACATCCTTACCTAATTTACTAGTTAATTTTACTTTACTAACAGCCTTTAATTTACTTGCTGGAACATAAATTAATAGAATCTCCCCAGCTATCCTACCACCCACATAATTAGCTCTTGCCTGGCACCCGTTTGGACCAAATGAAGTATTGTATTCGTCTATTAATCCATTATAGGCAGCATTACCGGTAGATTTTAGAAAATCTATCGCGTCTTTTTTGCTAATTTTACTGGCCGCCTGAGCCATTTCATAGGCTTTATCCGAAGTTTCACCGATATTAATCACACCCTTTATCACCGGCATTATCAATGAAAAAATATCATCAACAGTTTTTACCCCAGTGTCAAATATACCTTGTGCCATTATCAAACTCAAAATCAAACCATTTTTTACATCTTTATAGAGTTCACAACGATATTTTTTAAAAGTTTCAATTACAGTGGCGCCAGTAGAAAGATTCCATCCAATCTCTTGATCGCCTTCAAATTCTTGGTAGACCATTCCATTGCGATTTATTGGGTCATTTTCAGGAAATCCTAGATTACCATTAGTACCACCATTGGCATTGTGAGTTTCTGTAAGTTTTCCGTAGGTATAATAAACCCAAGGCCAGGCCCAACGTTTGTAATAATACATCTGCCCATTGACGAAATTTTGATAATTGCCGCCAGTGCCATATTTACTGGTAGCAGCAACCATCTCATCACTAGTAGGAAAACCTAATAAAGAAATTATTTTATTATTGTCATCATATTTTTTATCCGCTTTATCCAAAAATCCGGCTTTTAGTCTATAAACCTGTCCATTATTGGCATCTGGTATAAAATATACGGTTTCATATTTGTCATTATCACAATTTTTCCAACCGCTACCAGTACAAATTGGCTGACGATAAGTACCCAATATACTAGAAAATTTTAAAGTATATTTTTCAACAGCTGAACCAATATTGTTTATATAGGCATTCATTTTATTTTCAACCTCGCTTTTTGAATACCATTTATTGTATTTATCTGGACTAAAAAACTTAGCGCCATTGGAAGCCAGAATGTATACATGTTGGACCGAACCAAAATTTACAGTACCTTTCCAACAGGGAAAACCGTAAGATGAATTCCAACCAGAATTGTTTTTAATATCATCATATTGTGGCTTCTTAATAGCACACTGAATACCATCCACCGACCGACCATCCTCATAGGCATAGTATTGATCCGATTTTTCATACACAAAATATTCCTTGATCATTTGAGTCAGAGTATCTTGATAGGCCAAAACTTTTACCGTATTTATCGTATTCCCCCCATTCATCTGCGTCTGTTCACCAATGGCATAAGTAGCACAACCCTCCGGTAATAGCACAATGTAGAGCACGCCGTTCCAGCCGCCATCGGTGATGGCTTTGTCTGGGGTGACTACGGTATTGCCGGCCTGCACCGCCGTGTGCATGTTTTGTTTGGTATTGGCGGTAAGACTCAGTGTGTCTATTATATTTTCATTGGCCTTGGTGATGGTGTGGACAGTATATTCAGCTGGATGGGCATAAGCATATTGCAAGCCTTTGACGGTGGAAATCCCATTAAGGCCAGTAATGTCGTCAAACAGTTGGCCCTCATAGTACGAAGCGTCCAACCCCCACAACAGACGAAAATCTTGACGATGATTTTTGTACAGTCCGCGATTAGACCAATCATTGATATATGACGAGGCATCAATGGTCAGGCCTTTGAAATCAAAAGTGGTGGGTGCGCCGTTGACCTCAGATAAAATTCGGTTTTGCGTTACCACGGCGCGAGAAAAAATGATATTGGAACGGTAATCCAAAACTTTTTTTAAAGTATCACTGGCTTCTTCCACGTGTTGCAAATATTTGCTCGCCAAAGCGCTATTGCCCTGCAATAATATTTTGGAATTGGTGTCCAGATTGGGATCTACCTGTACGCGCGAAAGTACTATCGCCATCCCCTCGCTGTTGCCGGCAATAGAAAATTTTTCATCCGAATACAGGGTGTTATTATTTTGGAGATAATCAAAATGGAGGATAAGTTGGTCGCCAATCTTCACCGTATTATTGGTATCATATCGGGCATAGCCGGCCAAAATGTAGGGTTTGATATTGACCAAAGTCGCCGGCGTGGCATGTAGGCCACCATAGCTGTCTATCACCTGCTTGTCGGCATCGGTTGCGCCGTCATAGGCCAAATTTATCTCGGCATTATTGATTTCACTGCCAAAAAAACTGTGTTCAAATACCACGCTTTTATCGCTGTCTTTGAGTAAAGAAATTTTTACTTGCGCGCGATAATTATCCGGGACAGCCGACCAAGCTACTGGCTGGATCAGGCTGCCGCCCACTTCGCCAGTATGAGTGTAGTATGGCAAAGTCGGCGGTAAAATTTGAAATTCATCAATTGTGCCCACATTGGTGGATTGAAAACTAGCACTATAAATATCTTTGCCGGTAGAATTTTTCAAATCCTGCGCGTATTTTTGCAATGGCGACAAACTGCCGCTGTATTGCAAAAATCCGTTCCAAAAATTTTGCGTATTAAAATTGGCTGTATCGTGCACGATTTCATTTTTGGTGCGATTATAAATTTTGACCACGGCATCTAGTGGAATCCATTGTTTTTTGCTATAACCTTGTAAAATATTTTGAACATCAGCGGTGGTCGTAGCGCTGGCAAATGATAAAATATTATCCACATTGCCGGCGCGCTCATCGTAATCATAATAAGCTTCCACAAATACCCATTCCAAGCCCAAAGCGGTCTCATTGGAAAAATCATAATCTTCAGCTTTACCATTAAAAGCGCCGGCCGATAAAGTATATACCGGCACCTTATTCATCGCCCAGGCCAAATAAGCGGTCTTGAGCTCATCTATTCCCAATAAATTTTTAATTTGGTCCGCACTCATCTCCACCACGCTCTTTTTGTAGCGGGCCGGAATGCCGGCGGCGCGCAACAAAGAAATAGTCAGCGAGCTGGCATCAAAATCATTACAAACTTTTTCCCTCAAACACCCCAGACTCCCCTTCTTGGCGCCAAAATACGGCTCGTAAGCAATATTCTGTCGCACATAATTTAAAATTTTGACCGGATTATTATTGAGTTGTCTGGCCAAATCCATTATTTCACTATTTACCACCGCTTCATTGTCGCTTTTGACATCGTTGATGGTCGGCAAATAAGAATCATCGGCTGAAACTTTGTCGATTTTAAAGGTTTGATTAAACATGTCGAGCAGTGTCGGAGCGGGCGGATTGTTTAGAGAATTTTCTAAAGTCTCGATTTTTATTTCCTCATTATTAAATTTAAATTCAGCCGGTTTGGGCGGGATGCGGAATTTATCTTCATCTCTTAATTTTGAATTATTGTCTAATCCCAAAATTTCTTTGGTTTTGTCTATTATTTTTTCTACCAATGTCGGCGGCTCATTTTTTATTTTTTTTAATTGTTGATCTAAAAGATCAAAATAAGCGGACTTATTCGCACCGTCTAAATCAAATTTATCCAGCCGCGCTTTTTCTGATTGGATAAATCGCTCCAGCTGATCACTGTTTACTTCTTTGGTTTTATCCAAACGATTCAGACGGCGCATTATTTGCGAATACTCTGGCAATTTTTCCAAAACAGGCTCAACTGAGGGTGTGGAAGAAACTGATTGGTTGATATTAGCTGAATCAGCTATCGCTGGCTCTGGATTGTTTTCTTGGATGGTTTGTTCAATAGTGGGTGCGGTAGAAGTGCGTGGCGGCGAATCTACGCTGGAAGAAGCGCTATCTGGTTCGAGAATGACTGATGGCTCGATAGTTACAGTGGAAGATTCCGTAATATTGGCTACTGGCACAGGAGCAACCTGATTATCCACTATTGGTGTCGTTGTATCACTTTGATTTAATTCCTGAGCCAATACCGGCGCTATTGGCATTAAAACCATTTGCAAAATAATAATAGCGACTAATGGCTTTAATAAATATTTGAATAATGACATAATTATAGTTAAAATTTTATTTAAACAAAAAACTCCTCAGATATGAGGAGTCCTGCAACAAAAAATAGCTAATTTAAAAGCAAAAATCTGGTAGATTTTTTCTTTAATTCTAGGCATAATTGCCGAAAAATAATTAAAGCTATGGATATAGCCAATCACATTTTCCAATAACTGTCAAGTATCTATATATTAACAAAAACAGCCTGCCAACGCAAGCTGTTTTAAATTTATTTTTATTTTAGTACATTCCGCCCATACCTCCGCCCATTCCACCACCCATTGGCGGCATTGTCGGCTCTTCTTTCTTTGGCAAATCAGTAACAATCGCTTCGGTAGTGAGAAACATTCCGGCAATACTGGCCGCATTTTGCAAAGCACTGCGAGTGACTTTGGTCGGATCAATCACACCAGATTTGACCATATCTTCGTATTTATCGGTCGCGGCATTATAACCAAAATTACCATCTTTTTGATCTACTTCAAATACCACTTTAGCGCCATCGACACCGGCATTATTGGCAATAATGCGCAACGGCTCTTCCAGAGAACGAGACAAAATCTGGGCAGCCATTTCTTCCTCGTCATTTTCAAATTTCATTTTAGAAAGTACGCGACGGGCACGCAATAAGGCAACACCACCACCGGGCACTACGCCTTCTTCTACCGCCGCTTTGGTCGCACCTACCGCGTCTTCAATACGATGTTTTACTTCTTTCATTTCGGTCTCAGTAGCGGCGCCGACTTTGATAATCGCTACTCCGCCGGCCAATTTGGCTAGACGTTCTTGTAATTTTTCTTTATCAAAATCACTGGTGGATTGCTCAATCAATTTTTTGATTTGAACAATGCGTTCTTTGATATCTTTTTCATCACCTTTGCCTTTGACGATAGTGGTAAATTCTTTATTGGCAATTACTTTATGTGCTTGACCCAAATCTTCCAAAGTAGTTTCCGATAATTTGAGGCCAATTTCTTCGGTGATGACCTTACCACCGGTCAAAACGGCAATGTCTTGCAACATTTCCTTGCGGCGATCACCAAAACCAGGGGCTTTGACTGCAAGCACATTAAAAGTGCCGCGTAATTTATTTAAAACAAAAGTGGTGAGGGCTTCACCTTCTACATCTTCGGCAATAATCACCAAATCTTTTTTACCGCTTTGAGCCACTTTTTCTAATAACGGCAAGACATCATGAATAGAACTAATTTTTTTATCAGTGATCAAAATATATGGGTCGACATATTCCGCTTCCATCCGATCGGAATTAGTAGACATATAGTGAGAGACATAGCCTTTATCAAAACGCATACCCTGTACAGTCTCAATTTCCATACCAAAACTTTGTGATTCTTCGACGGTGATGACACCATCTTTACCGACAACTTTCATCGCATCAGCGATTTGTTTGCCAATCTCTTTGTCGTTGGCTGAAATGGCGGCCACATTGGCAATCTCATCTTCATCCACCGGTTTGGAAATGTTTTCTTTCAATTCTTTCACCACGGCTTCCACGGCTTTATCAATACCGCGTTTCAAAGCGACTGCATTGGATCCAGCGGCAACCAAACGCACACCCTCGCGCGCGATGGCTTGCGCCAGCACGGTGGCGGTAGTAGTACCGTCTCCAACATCATCATTGGTTTTGCTGGCAACTTCTTTGACCAATTCGACGCCGGCATTTTCAAATTTATCTTCCACTTCAATTTCCTTGGCCACCGACACACCATCTTTGGTAATAGTCGGAGCGCCAAAACCTTTATCTAATACCACATTGCGACCACGCGGACCCAAAGTGACTTTGACGGCATTGGCCAAAGTGTTGACACCATTTAAAAGTTTTTTACGAGCATCGTCGCTATAAATTATCTGTTTAGGCATATTTATAAATAAATTTTTATTCTAAACCGAAATGTAAATTAATTATTTTATTTAAGAGATAACCGCCAAAATTTTATCATGAGGCAAAATTTTGTAATCTACTTCCTCAGCGCCCTTGCCTATTTTCACTTCCTCTCCACCCCATTTTTCAAAAATCACTTGATCGCCTACTTTTAAATTCAATTTAGCCAAATCTTCGCCATTGCCCAAAGCGAGCACTTCACCTTGCGCCTTTTTTTCTTTATCCATGGTAGATGGTAAAACCATCCCAAATGAAGTCATTTCCTCTTCTTTGGCCGGCTTAACCAGCACTCGATTACCTAGCGGTTTGATGCTCATAATACAAAAAATTAATAATAAATTTTTTATCACTCAATTTACTGGAGTGATAAACTGTATATAATTTTAATGATTTTTTTAAATTTGTCAAGAGCGATTTATCACAGTTTATTCAATTTTTTTGGCTAATTAAACAAAAAACCAGGGTTGGGAACGAACTTTGCTCGCCGTCCACATATTGTCCGAACTATGCCTGTCTATGGTCTAGCGCGGAACCATGGCGTGCGAGAGAGTCTGTCCCCAGCTCTGGTTTCTTAGCTTAGGAATTTTACTCTGGATCAGCCTGGGTGTCAATGGCTAAATATTTAATCCCCAAAGAAAAAAATACAGCCAAAACCATCAACCCGCTAAACATACTCAAACTCCAATGATCAAATAAACCAGCCAATAACAAAACCCAAAACGGCGCAAACGACCAATTAATTTTTTTCCTAATAAAAAATATTAGACTGAAAAAAATCCCTATCCCGACTATCCCCCACTCACCCAAAAACAATAAAAAGATATTATGAATTGGCTCAAAACTATGACCATGATCCAATTGATAATAAAAAAGTCCGTAAGTATACGCTCCCGGTCCCACGCCAAAAAACTTATTTTGTGAAAACACTATTTTAAAATCCTGCCATTGCTCAAGACGCTGTGAAATAGAGCGCATTTCTAGCCGATTGTCTAAATTGACCCGAGAAAAAACCAAGGGTTTGAAAATTGATAACAAAATAACCGCCATTAAAATATAAAAAATAAACTGCGGCCAAAATTTTTTGTCTCTATAGTGTTTGAAAAATAAAATCAGACAACCCGCGATCAAAGCAAACCACGCCCCTCGCGCAAAAGAAAAAAATAATCCAAATAAAATAACTATTTGCCCAATCAATAACCAAGCTTGGATTTTGGTGGTGCGTTCCTTATAAATTAAAATTATTCCCAAAATAAAAATAACCGATAGATATATGCCCAAAGCATTTGGCCAGCCAAAACTGCCATAGGCTCTTAACCAACGTTCATACCCAAAATCCAAAACCGCGACCCCTAACTGGCCGGGATGTTGGCTAGCAATCCCCAACCATTTATTAGCCAAAACCGATTGAGTAAAAAATTGATGAATAGCCAAAATAGCCGGTAGTAAACTTCCCGACCATAGCGCCAAAGATAGTTTTTTAAAATTCCATTGGCTCTCAATGATAATCACCCCCAGACAAAATCCATAAATGACCCAATTGAGATATTGCCAAGTGGTTTCTCTAGACAAACTGACCAAACGAAGATAAACCAAAAAAAACAAAAGAAGACCAAAAATAACACTAAGTAAACGAGTCCGGCTCAAAACCGATAGCCTAGAAGTAAAATATTTATTCTTAAATTTTTCAATTAGAGCCAACAGGATAATAAAACCCAGCAATATTTCCGTGGCATATAGAGACAAGCGTCCGTACTCCCAGTCATAACCTCCCAAACTAGTGTTGAAAAAAATTAATCTAGTTTGCCAGGGCAACAAAAATAACAACAGACACAAACAATAATTTTTTATTTTACTTAGCATCATAGACTATTTATAATCGCTTGCACTCTGGTTTGCCAAACTTGGGCGCAATCCAAACGTGTATCATTTTCATGTAATTTTATCACCCCATTATTTATCACCACGCTATTATTTGGAATCTTCGATTTTTCTTGTACGCTCAATTTCATTTTTAGTATTTGCCAATCACGCGCCTGCTTTTCCAATAGATCGCCATAGGCGCCAGACCAGATAATTTCCCAAAATTTTTTCCAAATTATCAAAATTTTTCCGGAATTAATCAAATTTAAAAAAAATAAATTATTGGATAAATTAGGAATATATTTTTTGAGCCAGTAATTGGCTGATAAAAATTTCTTCCAATAATTATCCGGATCATAAATCGGCATCATCTGCACCGCCCAATAAGCAAAATGAATATCAATCTCAGCGGCTTTCAATTTTTCTAAATTTAGATTGCTATCATCCACAAAAAAAGATAAACAAATTTTATCGCGTTGTCTATCGCCATAAGTACGCAAGCCAAACAGGCGTAAAATAATATTGGTAAAAAATCTTACCAACCAAAGACGGCCGCTCTTGGCAATGATAAAAAAATCAATATCACTATCGACCAGCGCCGTACCAGACGACACCGTATTGCACACAAAAATTGCTTTCAAAAAAGGAACACCGCGAACAAATTTGGCGGCCCGACGCGCTTTTTTTAATTTTAATTCGGAGATTACCAAGCCACATCGACGTTTTTCCACTGTTGCTTCTCTGCCAGGTAAATAAAAATAACCATACTTTTCTTGCAATTGATTCTGCCGCTTCATTTCTTCTAGTAAAGCCAGCAAATCGACTAAATCCGGACTAGGCAACCCGTAAAGCCATTGTCCGATCTCTATCGCTGTTAAAGGATAGGTATTTAGGTCAAAGTAGGCCAGAGTACACAAAATGGCTTTTTTTAAATCTTGTTTTTCCATACAACCATTAGTATACACTTGGAATAAAAATAAAAAAAGACCTATTTCTTAGGCCTTTTTTATCTAAAAATTATTTACTATCAGTTTCAATGGTTGCCGCTTTACCTAAAATTTTTTCACTAATAAATTTACTTTTAATTTTGTCGCCCTCTGGCACAACCGTATCTTCCACTATAATCTTTTCGTCGTTAATTCCTAGCACCTGATTGGCATTGATCAACAAAATACGACCAAAAAAATTTGGTCGCACTATGTATTGACTAACACTTTGAGTTTCTATCAAAAAATTTATATCAATTACTTTACCCAATTTTATTCCTAACTTGGTATAAACAGGCAACTTTTTTAATTGACGTAAATTCATGATCATATATTATTTTTTCACTACTTCACCTTCGATAACCTTATTATTTCCCAACGATGAACCAGAAGAAATTGATTCGTTTTTGCCCATATAATATTGTTGTAGAGCCATCAAAACAGTGCTCCAAAACCAATATAGCGTCAAACCGGATGGCAAACTAAAGCCGATCAAGACGGTCATTGCCGGCATCATATAAAGCATCTGTTTATTCATTATTGCCATCATATTTTCATCTTTACCGCCAGCACCGGCTTCTTTGGGTGGAACTTGACGATTCATAGTTTTGGCTTGCCAAAATTGAGCGATACCGGCCAATACCGCCAAAATCACATTGGGTTTGGATAAATTCAAAAAACCAAATGAAATTGGGTTGATAGTACCAGGATTAGCAATAAAAGAATACAAAGATTTAGACAAATTAGTAGAAGCCAGGCCATCTTGCATCACCCAATAAAGCGCAATCAGAATTGGCAGTTGAATGAGCAGGGGCAGACATGAAGCAAACGGATTGACTTTATTACTGCGATATAATTCCATGGTTGCTTGTGCCAACTTTTGTTGCTCACCGGCATATTGTTTTTTTAGCGCTTCTAATTTTGGTTGGAGTTCTTGCAAAGAGCGCTGAGCTTTGATAGAAGACGCAGTCAATGGATAAACCGCCAAACGTAAAAGTACTGTCACTACAATGATTACTACACCGACGTCATGTCCCGGCAAAATATTATACAGCCCAACAAAAATATTAAATAATGGTTGATACAAAACAACGTTAAAAAGAGTTGAAAACATAATATAATATTTTATTCTTCTTTAGATTCTTCAGAATCTACGGCTGATTCTTCTTCGCCAACAGCGGCTGCTTCGGTACCAAGATCTTTGAGATTTATTTTCCAGCCGGTAAGTTCGCTGGCTAAACGAACATTTTGTCCACTGCGACCAATCGCCAAAGAAAATTGATCAGCCAAAACCGATACGTCAGCCGTCTTATCGGCTTCATGTAGTTCTACTGAGGAGACTTTTGCCGGAGACAAAGCCTTAGAAATATAATTGGCGGCGTCTTCATTATATTCAATGATATCAATTTTTTCTCCACCCAATTCTTCGATAATGGTATTGATACGACTGCCACGCTGGCCGATACAGGCACCGACCGGATCAATCGCTTCATCATCAGTTTGAACCGCCACTTTGGAACGATAACCGGCATCACGGGCCACGCCTTTTATTTTTACCACTCCGCTTTCAATTTCAGGAATCTCTTGTTTGAAAATTTCTTCTACCAAACGGCTAGAAGAGCGAGACAACATTATTTCTGGACCGCGTGGTCCCATATTTACTGAAATTACATAAAATTTCATTCTTGCTCCCGGACGATAATTTTCCCGATCAATTTGATTTTCACCAAACAATAAACCGGTGACCTTGCCTAAATCTACCAACACTTTACGGCCTTCGGATCTCTGAATTGTACCCATAATAATCTGTCCTTCTTGGCCTTTAAAATCACCAAACACCATATTACGTTCAGCCTCGCGAATTTTTTGGATGATCACCTGTTTGGCGGTCTGAGCGGCCATACGACCAAAAGCACCCGGGATTTCCAAAGCAATTTCGAGCACATCACCCAATTTGGCTTTTTTGTCTATTTTTTTAGCTTCGGAGATCATCAATTCAGTCTTGGGGTTGAAACGAGGTAAATCCGCTACTTCTTCCTCGGTTAACTCTCGATTTTGTTCGCGAGCTTCTTCACGGCGGCGCGCCATTTCTTCTTGAGCATTTTTTAATACTTCTTCATCGATATCTTCCACAACATTTTTTATATCCCAAGCTTTCATGTCAGCTGTTTCCGGATCGAATTTTACCTTAATATTTTGCTGCTTATTACCGAAATCCTTGCGATAAGCCGCGGCCAAAGCGGTTTCAATAGTCTCCATCACCGCTTCATAAGATAAATTTTTCTCTTCGCAAAGCATTTGTATAGCCTTAGTAATATCGGACATAATATATTTAATTTAATTAATTTATTAAAAAAAGCGACTTCTACAGAAGCGCTTAATATTCTGTATGTCAATATACCAGATTGTTAAAATTCTGTCAAATTGAGGATTTTTCTATTTTTTTACCAGAGAACCACGCGGGGTTTTGCCATAAACTTTGACGGGATCGCCAACTTGTAAAAATTTATAGAGCTTCTCAGCATCCTTATACCCGATATTCACACAGCCATGACTCATCGGACGAATACCAAACTGATTATGCCAATAAGCACCATGTAAATAAAAACTACGTTTGAATTCCAGATTCCATTTGGTATTTGGTAAATTATAACCTGGGCCGACATAGCGATAAACTGGTAATTTGCGAATAATATTAAATTCACCGTTAGGAGTGTCTTTACCAATGACGCCGGTAGAAACCGGCGCTTCAGCTATCAATACATCATTAAGAAAATACTTCATTTTTTGTTTGCTTTTGTCCACTTCAACTCGGCGTTTGACTTTACGATCACGATTTCCCACCAAAGGATTATAACCATTACTCACTTCTTCTCCATCTTTATAAGTATCATTATCCGTATCGGGATTGTCCGGATCTGTTCCCAGTTTTAACTCCAGACTATCCACTAGACCATCTTGATCGGTGTCCGCTACTTCCGCGGCCGATGCCGGCAGCGCTGACAACAAAAAAACCAGAGAAACAAAAAATAAAATTTTATTTTTTCCAAAAATCATAGATCGATATCGTATATAGAAAATTTTAAAGATTACTTTATTATTATATCATTTAATTGATCCGTACGCCAGATTGTAGCGCCAATATTTTCTAATTTGCGCAATACTCGATAGGTGGGATGGCCGTATTGATTGGGCGCGGGACCGACCGAGATCACCGCATACCGAGGTTTGACTGCTTTTAAAAAATTAATACCAGAAGAACTTTTGCTACCATGATGACCAACTTTCAAATAGTCTGCTGCTAGTATTGGACAAACAACCAAATCGTGACAATATTTTTCTAATAACGCGTTTTCCAATGGCATCTCCATATCACCGGTAAACAAAAATTTGCCCAGTGTGCTTTTTAGGATAAAGACGATGGAAAAATTATTTGTGTCGCCTGATCTGACCGTAAAATCCAAATCGTCATCCGGTGACAAAAAATTTAATTCACTATCGCCAATTTTCATTTCCTGACGCCCGGTCAATATTATTTTATTAGCCGCTTCCAATCCATAAAATTTCTCCCAAGCTTCCCAATAAGGGTCGCTGGATTTCTGATGACCATTGGTAAAAATATTTTTTACATCATATCTTTGCAAAACCGCCGCACAACCGCCATAATGATCACGATCCGGATGAGTGACTATGAGATAATCAATCGTATGATCAAAAAAATTCATGGCCGAACCTAATTTCGATAAAATCTTTTTATCAGCTCCGCAATCGACCAGCATTTTTTGATTATTGGCAAAATGAATAAAAGTCGCATCGCCTTGGCCGATATTAAAAAATTCCACCCAAAAATTATCTCTGGATTTTAAAAATATTTTTAGATAAAAAACAGACATCGAAATTACGATTGACAAAATCACCGCCAAAACCACTAGCTGTTTTATTTTCCCCTCCATATAAAAATCTATTTACTGGCTACAATGATCTGATTCACCCAGGTATCTTGTTCGCGAACAAAAATATTTTTTTCAATTTTAAAAGCCAAATTCTCGAGCGCTTCTATCAATTGATCAGGACGATGATAATATGATGCGATCTTGATTGTCCCGTTTTTAATTTTTATTTCCGGGGCTTCCTTCTGATTAATATTGGTTACTATCAAACGGCCGCCATCTTTGAGCACTCGATAAGCCTCATCAAAAAATATTTTTGGATCTTTTAAATGAACAATCAAAAAGGCGCCAATAACTACATCAAAAGTATTATCAGTAAACGGCAAATTTTCCGCATCACCCACGATGACTTCCAATTTAGAATTTTTATTTCTTAAAATTTCAAGCATCTGTGACGAAATATCCAAAGCGGTTACTTTGGCCCCCGAATGAATAAGTGAAATGGTCAAACGGCCGGTTCCCGCCCCTACTTCTAGAACTTCTTTATCTTTTATTGACCCCAAAAGCGGCAGAAGCTTGTTCTGTTCAAAACTATTCAAATATTTTTCTTTCTTATCATAACCGGCGGCGGCCAGATCATAACCGGCGGCGGAATTAAAAATTTTAATTTTGGACATAATCTTTCTCTAATTTATTTTTTCTTTTAATCCAATAAACAATCACGCCATAAGCTGAAAACATCGCCCACCATGGCAAATACAAATTAAAACTTGCCAATGGCCAATGTGCAAAATTATGTGCTAATATTATAACATATTTTGAACCAAGATAACCAAACCAAGCAATAATTTGAGCCGGGATGAAAAATAAATAGCTCAGCGCTACAGCTACGAAACTAAATAACATTAAAAATGGTATAATCCACAAAATCAAAAGGTTGGCAAGCGGCGCCACTACCGATAAACGACCAAATTGAAAAAGGATCAACGGTAAAGTGGCCAAAATGGCTGATAAGGTGGAAATAAAATTTTCTCTCAGACTATTTAAAAAAATATTTTTTCCAAATTTAATAAAAGAAACATCCAAAATTGGCGATAAATAAATTAGCCCCAGAGTGGATAAAAAAGATAATTGAAAACCAATATCCCAAACTAAAACAAATGGATTAAACAACAGCATCAAAGCGGCCGTAAAAACCAAAATATTACCTACCCGAGACAAGCGTCCGAGCCAAGAAGATAATAATACCACGATTCCCATAATGCCGGCACGCACCACCGAAGCCGAGGCGCCGGTAAACAAAACAAACAAGACAATCCCAAACACTGCCAACCAAAAAGCGCGCAGACGATTCCAGCCGAGACGCAATAAGGTGGAAATCAAAATACTAGCGACCAAACTAATATTATATCCAGAAATAGCAACAATATGAGTAATTCCAGATTGAGCGAAATCCTGTTTTAGTTCATCACTAAAGCCAGAACGAGCGCCATAAAGTAGTCCGGCTATCAATGAACTCTCTGGTTCCGGCCACAATAAATTTATTTGATTTTGGATATTTTGTTTGAAATCAAAAAACCAAGTTATAATTTTTTCTAAACTAGACAATTGATAATCAATTTTTTCAATTATTGGTTTGTTGCAAACCGACCAAATTCCATCTCTCGCCAAATATTTATCGTAAGAATTAAAACTATCTTTACCAATCGGTTTTTGCAAATGACATTCTACAATTATCCGATCAGCGAATTTCAAATCATTATAAACCGGTAAAAATAATAACACCTTACCGGAAATTTTTTTTCCTCCCATGGATTGAGCCCCTACTATCACCTGGGTACTGCGATCTGTAATCTGCGGCGGCAAATTAATTTTACCCAAAAAAATTATTTCCCGACCATGGTAATAATTGAGACTGTCCAGCCCCTTGGCGGGTAAAGAAAGATAAAAACGTAGGCCACCTAAAATAAAAAACAAAGAACATGCCAATAAAAATTTCTTGAATGGATCTTCCCAAAAGAATATTAAAAAAAACAAAACTACAAAAATCGACAAGAAAAGATAAAATTGTATATATTCCTGTAAAAAAAGAAAAGAGAAAAGAGAAACCCCCAAAATAAAAGAAAAGCACAACGCCAAAAAATTTTTACTGGTAGAATTGGCTATTTTGTTTATCCCCTCCTTTAACATAAACTATTTTACCACCTCAAAAGCAATGAAAATTTTACGCAATAATATTTGACCAAGATCAGAATTGGTGATCATTACTCGACGCCAAGCAAACAAATCCTGACTACTTGGACGCTGACCAAAATAAACACTGGCGCCACCCAAAAAACCAATTTGTTGGGCCTGTTTTTTGACATTGGCATTGAAACTGCCAAACGGATAAATAATGGTTTCTATGGTCGTATTTAATTCTCGTTCCAAAAGTTCTTTGCTTTTGATCATCTGATAAAAAGCCGCTTCAGGCTTTAATCTGCCTAGCGCCAAATGATTCACTGTGTGGGCTCCGATTTCCACCAATCCTTCTTGGTGCAAATTTTTTATCATTTCCATCGTCACATTACCGGGACGCCCGATATCCTGATTGATAACATAAAAACTCGCCGGTACATTATATTTTTTAAGAATAGGATAAGCGTTTAAATAAAAATCCCGATAACCATCATCAAAAGTCAAAACTAAGGTCTTGTCATAAGGAGAGCTGGAACTAGCTGATGAAGCAAAGGTTTTGAAAGCGTCGCTTAATTTGACAAATCTATAACCCCGACTCAACAAAAATTTAATTTGTTCTTCAAAAATCTCCGGACGAACAGCCAGTTTGCTATGTTTAAAATTAATATGGTGGTACATCAAGATACCAAAACGAGTATGATATTTATCAGAGGCCAAATCTTTATCGCGCCACTCCAGATTGACCTGTTGCAAAATTTTGGCTTCATCTTTGGCTACTTTTAATTGTGCGAACTCTTCCGCTCTCCAATCACGAGGATACCAAAACCATTGCCGGTGGGAAAAATTAAAATACCAAACCACCGCAATCGTCAAACTTGCTAAAAACAAAGTGGCAATAAAAAAAATTTTAGATCTTTTTTTCATGCCCTGATTATAACAAAATACCAAAAACAAGACAATCGACCAAAGCGCTGTCTAAACTATACAAAATTATTTTTGAGCAAACACTTTCTTCACTTCCTTGGCAATGTCTTCTAGAGTGTAATGGGCTTTGATGAAATAACCACGAATTCCTAGAGCAACACAACGGCTGATAGAACCGGTATCAGATTTTACCGTTGATATTAAGACCGGGATATCTTTAAATTTTTCATCGCTTTTAATTTCTTTTAGTACGTCTTCCCCGGATTTTTTCGGCATAATTAGGTCCAATAGAATCAAATCCGGCTTGAATTTTTTTAGTTTTTGGATAGCATCTTCGCCATCTACCGCTACTAAGGTTTCATAACCCTCGTCTTTGAGGGTGATATTAAAGGCCTTGGCCAAAATATTATCGTCCTCCACAATAAGAATTTTTTGCATAAATACAATAAATTAAATAAATCACTTTTTAATTGGCAAAGAAAAATAAAAAGTCGTACCTTTATTTTCTTTAGATTTAAACCAAATTTTACCATCATGCCCTTGAATGATGAATTTGGCAATATAGAGGCCTAGCCCGGTACCAGAACCAACCGTAATAACATTGTCCGCTCGGAAAACCTTTTCAAAAACCCGATGCTGTTGATAATCAGGTATACCGACACCACTATCTTTAAAAGAACAAACAAACTCCCCCTCCTTGGCTTCACAATCGATTAGCACCTCCCCTCCAACTGGTGAATATTTTATGGCATTACTCAATAAATTTTGCAGAGCCTGCTCTATTTTATTTTTATCTAATCTCAAAACTATTTTTTTGAGACACCCGGCACCCAAACGAATCTTGACATTTTTATTTTTAGCCTGGATTTTTTGTTCTTCAACCAACCCTTTGATAATAGCTGAAAATTCTTCCGGTTTTAAAATTATTCTAAATCTCCCCGCCTCTTCAATATGTGACACATCAAGGAGATCGTCGACCAATTTTATCATGCGATCGTTGCTATCATAAACCTGCTTAATAAAATCTTTCTGTTCGACGGATAAATCACCGGCTTTGCCTTTTAAAAGCAATTCGGAAAACCACTTAATACCGGTAAGCGGGGTACGAAGTTGATGAGAGGCCACGGAAATAAATTCGGATTTCGCCCTATCCACTTCTTTGGCTTTGGTAATATCTGTTTCCATACCGACGAAAAATTGGACCTCGCCGCTCTTGTCTAACAAAGGATAAAATCTGGCGCTGACATAATATTCTTCTCCGGTTTTACGCCGATTTTTAAGTTCCCCAACAAAAATCTTCTTTTCAACTTTTATTATTTTCCACATATTTTCATAAAAATTCTTTTCCATATGACCGCCCCAAAGTCGTCCAATATTATGACTGTCAATATCTTGGCGAGAGAATCCGCTTAATTTTTCCGAAGCGGCATTGGCATATAAAATATGACCATCAACATCAGTAATAACGATAGCATCGGAAGAATTCTCGGCAACCAATTTAAATTTCTCCAGTTCGGTCATCTGTTTTTTGAGCGCGGCGTCGGCTAATTTCCTGTCAGTAATATCTCTAGCCGAACTCAAAATCGCCTTTTTGCCTTCAAAGAAAATAATATTACTGCTTATCTCCACCGGGATAGTAATACCATTTTTGGTGACAAACATAGTTTCAAATTTTTTAAAGCCCTCTCTGGCAATCTCTCGCAAACGATCTTTGATCAGCTTAGCAAATTCAGCCGTAACAATATCTTGACGATTCATGCTTTTTAATTCTTGTTTTGTATAACCTAAATCCCTGATCATTGTTTCGTTAAAATCCAAAAAATTACCATTTAAATCGCTGATAAAAACAATATCATTAATATTATTAAATAAATCAACAAATTTTTTCTCCGACCGCTTGACAGCTTCTTCAATCATTTTTTCTTTGGAAGTGTCGCGTATCATTAATGAAGTGCCGATAATGTCACCGACCGTATTTTTAGTTGGGGATACTGTCAACGACACATTGATAAGTTGGCCGGTTTTTTTCAAATGTATAGTATCAAAATGTTCAGATGGTTTACCTAAATTGGCTTGTTCTAAAATCTTGATATTTTCTTCCAATTTATCTTTAGGAATTAAAACCGAAAAATTCTTACCTAAAATTTCATTCTTATCATAACCGTAGACTTTTTCCGCCCCGGTATTCCAACTAATTATTTCATTTTTTAAATTTAAACCAATAATGGCATCATCAGATGAATATACAATTGAAGCAAAATAGGTCAAAGCCGAATTACGCCTAATATCTTGGGCCAAAATCACAAAACCGGTGGTCAAAATGCAAAAAACCAAAGTAATCACTATGCCAAATAGTCGATACAGACCGATAACAATCGTTTGAGATAGAAAAACAATTGACCAATTATCAATATTTATTTTTTTGATGCTAGCCAAAAAAAACTTATCTTTAAAAATAAAAATTTCGCCATTTTTTGGACTAGTACCAAATAAAGGTTCTAATCTAGCCGCATCAAACTGGCGCAAGCTATACAAATGTCTTTTCTCTAAATGAGAAATCGGAGACAAGACTTGCAAATGATACTCTGAATTACCAGACATAAACAAAACCCCATCCGGACTGACTAAAAAGGCTAGACCATAACGATCAAAATATTTTTGAATCAGATTCAGATTCATCTTTACTACCGCCACACCGATTATTTGCCCCTGGTCATCTTTGACTGGATAACTAGAATAAAATCCGGGTTTTTTGGTAGTCACTCCGATGGCAAACAATATTGTTGGCGACCCGGCAATCGCTCCTTTGAAATAAGGACGGAATGAATAATTTATACCCTGTAAACTATCTGGTGCGAAGCGATTGGACGTGGCCACTGTCGTACCGTCTTTGTCCAAAATATAAGCGACGGCCACATGCTCAATAGCCGAATATCGATCCAATACCGCATTGGCTGACGCCAAATTTTCTTTATTGGATTTTTTTAAATAATTAATAATGTTAGGCGAACCGGACAAAATTTTAGAAAGATCTTTGGCATCCGTTAAGAGTGCATTCAAACTACCGGACAAAACTTCAATAACATTTTCATTATTTATAACCAACTCTCTTTTGGCATAAATTCCTAAGGAGTTAGAAACCAACCAACCCAATACTAAAATCCCAAAAAAAACTAACATCAATTGACTTCTGATCATTTTGATACTGGCAATCTGTTGCTCTTTAAATTCTTGATAAACCGAACGCTGGTAATACAACCAAACACAAACTGAAACGGATATCGCCAAAAAGGCTCTCACCAACTGGATAGGAAAGCCAAAATAATCAGAAAATATTTCCTGATTGGTAAATTTAATTAGCGGCAATTGTCCGGATGGAATTATCAGTTGAGTGAGGCCGTATAACCATAACGACACCGCCCCAATATAAAATTTAATTTTATATTCCTTAGATAAATGAGAAAATCTTAAAAAAGCAAAACCGGTAGCTAAAGCACCGCCGGCACCCAATAAATATCGGACAAAAATGTTCACCCCAAACAATTCCCAATTCCACCAACCAAAAAATAAAATCAGGCCAACAAACCAATATATCCACCTACTAATCTGTATTTTTTTACGATTATTAAAATCCTGCCTAGCAAATTCCACTAAACAAAGAAACGAGATAGTTAACAAAAATAATCGCGGAATTGTAAACCAATCTTGATTGATAATTATCAGATTAACCATGTCCGCCCATTCATTAAAACCATGTAATATACCAAACCAACCCAACCACTGCCACGGCGGCCCAAATTTGTATTGGCGTTTAATCAAAAAACAAACTATCCCCAAAAATACAAAAGCCAATCCATAAAAAAAATAAACAAAATCCAATTGAGCTTGAAAAAAAGTTTGCATATTTATGCTATTTCTTTTTTATTTATTTTATACAGCCATAACATCGTAAGCGATAAGACTGTCAAGCTAACTATCGTGGTTTGTAAATTTAGATATTTAAAAATCATTACCCAAAAATTCTTCTTCACAGTAAAAATGTTCACCGCGCTGGGACGGCTCTTGATCTTGGCTTGAGCATCTATGCCTACCGCATATACAGTATGATCACCCGGCGCCAATTCAATATCGTTTTGTGAATGCTCTACTCTCCAAACACCTTGACTGTCGGCGTGGGCGCGATAAATCACCGCCTGATCACTATGAATATAGACTACCACATCCTGATTGGGTAAAGCATTACCACTGAAAGTAAAGACATCATTGCCAGTTGTCGGAACTGAAGCGTTGATATTATTAACTTTGGGAATTTGAATACCCGGCACTTCAATCGCTTGAGTATTCAGACGGATTAACGAAGCAGGTGGAATTGGACTGACGGCCTCAGATGGAATTATGCCGGAAATGACTGGGATAGTCACTGGTGGCACCGAAATCTTTGGTACTGAAATTTTATTTACCACCAATAATACTTGATCACTGCGATTGCCGGCCGCGTCTAATATTCTTAACCCGAAACTATGTCGGCCGTTGGATAAAGACAATGTACTAGGCACCACAAATTGCCAACTACCATCATCAGCTATCTGAGAAATAAAAGTATTTTTATTATCCAAAATTATTTCTAATGTAGTCAAAGGCTGTGCCACACCGGTGATGATTGGAGTAGATTCAGTAATATTAGTATTATTTATTGGGCTAATAATGATTGGTGTAGCTGGGATAGTAGTTACTACCAGCAAATTTATTGGATCAGAAAACGCACTCATATTGTTATCAAAATCACTAGCTCTAACGGTTAAACTATGATTGCCGTCGCTAAAATTAAAAGTCTGACTGAAAAATCCATTATTATCCGAAGTGCCTAACAAACGCGATACCAAAATACCATTATCATACAAATCAATTTTTGCTCTGGGATCGGCCAAGCCAGATACTATAATACTACTCTGTTTGGTCGGGGAAATTAATGAATTAAGCACTGGTTTGTTTAGTTGTCGTATGGCTGGAGCCACAAAACCGCCACCTACCGATACCGCGGCGCTGATAGTGATCGGCGAAGGCAAAATCGAAGGGGCTTCAAATATTTGCACAGCTGGTAAAGTGGCCTCATAGCCATAATCATCAACGGCCCAAATTTTGGCGTAATAATTTATACTGGTAGTGACACCCGTCACTATAGTGGCCGTCGTCAAAATATTACTTAGTGAACTATCATCAATCACGTCCCATTTCACTGCGGAGCCTAAACGACTATCTACATCCGCTGAATTGCTACCATGCCAAATTTCATAATGATTAAAATGGGTATCATTAACACCACTTGACCAAGTCAAAGTTACGGAATTAGCAGTGGAAGAAAATTTACTCAACGAGGCTAATCCGCTTGGCGCTTTGGTATCTATTGAAACATCAGTGGAGCTAAAATAAGATCCAATATTACCAAAAGAATCTGTCGCTCTAATACGCACTCGTACATTGGAAATTTCCTGATTGGCGAAATCCGTACCAGCATTCCAGGTAATAGTTTTGGAACCAACGCTCTGACCAGCACCAATATTACCACTCACCGTAGTGGTCGGTACTGTCCAGGTACTACCGCCGTCATCGGATATTTCTAAATTAGTATTTAAATTATTGGCCGCTGTATCAGACAAATTGTAATTAATAGTGACTAAAGTAGAGCTAGAACTCTGAGCGACTACTACTGCACTAACACTTGGACCGGCAGTATCCAAACTAAAATTAGCTGAAGAAGAATACACACCTTGATTCGCATAATAATCTCTAGCACGCACTCGCAATTTCATATTGGATTTAGCCTGACCAGAAAAATCCGTACCAGCATTCCAGGTAATAGTTTTGGAACCAACGCTCTGACCAGCACCAATATTACCACTCACCGTAGTGGTCGGTACTGTCCAGGTACTACCGCCGTCATCGGATATTTCTAAATCCACAAAATTTCCACCGCCTGTAAAATCGGCCAAAGTGTAAGCCACTACCACATTCGTGGTACCAGCAGTTTGACTGGCTGATACACTGCTGACCGACGGTGCTTTAGTATCAACACTAAAATTAATCGACTCTACATAGCTACCAATATTGTCATAGCGATCAATAGCACGCAATTTTATCCGCATCGTATTATTTTCCTGATTGGCAAAATCAGCCAGAGCATTCCAAGTAATAGTACGACTCATTCCAGCTGTCACACCCGTATTTACATCGCCAGAAACACTGGTAGTAGCCACACTCCAGCTAGTACCGCCATTAGAAGAAATTAATAATTCAACCGTATTATTTGAACCGGAATTATCAGATAAATCATAAGTAATAGTTACATTACCAGAATTAGAAATTTGAGCAGTGTCTAAATTAGAAACTACCGGGCCCAAAGTATCAACCGCAAAAGCGGACGAAACAGCTAAATTACTATTGGCTAAACTATCACTAGATTGCAGACGCACATAGACAGTCGCGTCTTCGATATTTGGTAAATCAGTAGCCACATCCCAGATAAACATATAATTTGAACCACTCGCGCCAAATACCAAACTGCTAGTTCCGCTCGATCCAACACCAGATTTCTGCGTCATTGTATGCCAAACGGCATTATCAGTGGAATATTCATAAGCGATAAGATAATTAGTATCATTTTGGGCATCGAGACCGGTGTAATTTATAGAAACATAATTCGTACTAGTCGGCTGTAATACTGAAATAATAGAAATTGTTGGAGCGGTATTGGCAATAGCGACGGCAGAAGAAAATTCACTTTCACTACTACTGGCATGGGCAGCATCCGCAGGGTTGCGGGCTTTGATTTTGAAACTATAATTGGCTACTGGTGAAGATAAACCGCTGGCGGTGATTTTACCCGATACACCACTGCCATTCCCCCATTTTCCAGTACTAGTACCCAATGTCTGCCACACCGCGCTTGTGTCCAAAGTGCCATTGGTTTGAACATATTTATTGGTGGAAACCTCCAAAATCGCATACTGGACAGTATTTGACTCACCAACATGAGGATTAACAATGATATCAACTGAACTATTCTGCGGATTATTTACTGTGGGTGAATCTGGAGTATAGGGTTTAACAAATTTATAACTAATATTTGGTGAGTTATTTTCATTGGCAGTGTTGTGGCCAAAATTATCAGTTTCAGTAATTTTTACCTTGGAAATATAATCACTACCGGTCAAAGATGCGCCAACATTAGTAAATTGATCGGCAGGCGAAGCCGTATTACTGTCGCCGGTGGTCGAAGCAACATAAGCGCCGCCGTTGATAGCTAGCGTAAATATATTGGAAATTGGATTAAATTCAGTAAATGAACCGCCAATGAGCACGGTAGTATCACCGGCGTTAGGTTGTGATTGCAGATCAGATACTATCGCTACCGCTGGCGCCAAGGTGTCTAAAGTAAATACGGTGGATTCAAAATTAATACTAGTGTTATTGAAATTATCAGTAGCCCGAATCCGAATTTTCATATTGCCATTTTGATTATTAGCAAAATCCACACCACCATTCCAAGAAATAGTTTTACCAAAACCAGGTGACACTCCAGTGCCCACTGCACCAGTCACACTAGAGGTAGCTACGTTCCAAGTACCACCCCCATCGGAAGAAATATCCAAACTCACAATCACATTACCGCTATCAAATAAATCATAAGCAAAATTAAAATTATCTGAATTCAAAATTTGGGCGGCCGAGACATTGGTAATCAATGGTGTCTTCGTATCCAGAGCGAATTCAGATGAGACGGCATTCACACCAATATTGTTATAGATATCCGTAGCGCGCAGACGTACTTTCATATTGGCAATTTGCTGTCCAGGAAAATCACTACCAGCATTCCAGGTGATAGTTTTACCACTACCGGGAGTAATATTGGCGCCCACCGCGCCACTGACATTGGTAGAAGTCACATTCCAAGTAGACCCGCCATCAGACGAAACCTCCAAAGCGATACTTGAAGTACTCACATCACTAAGGTCATAAGTAATCGACACATAATTATTACCAATATTTTGCACGGCTGAAACATTACTAATAGCTGGTACTTTGGTATCGGCTATAAAATTGGCTGATGAGACCAAAGTACTTTGATTACCAAAACTATCCGTCGCCTGCAAACGGGCTCTCATATTGGAATTTTCTTGATCAGCAAAATCAGCTAGAGCATTCCAGGTGATAGTTTTACCACTACCGGGAGTAATATTGGCGCCCACCGCGCCACTGACGGTAGCTGTGGCTACATTCCAAGTACTGCCACCGTCAGAAGAAATATTTAAGACAATATTTGCATTACTAAAATCCATCAAATTATAACCGATAGACACATTGTGCAAACCGATTGTTTGACTAGCAGTGAGTGAAGATATGATCGGATTTTTGGTATCAATAGTAATAGCCGAAGAAGCCACAATACCACCGTCAGACGTGCCGTCATTGGCTCGCAACCGCACATAAACCGTATTATCCTCGGTGTCCACCAAATCAGTACCAACGTCCCAAGCAAACAAATGGGCTGAACCGGAATTACTAAAATTTAATCCTGATACCCCTTCACTGCCAACGCCGGATTTTTCTGTCATTGTGTACCAAGTAGAATTATCAACAGAATATTCATAAGACACCAAAGTACTGGTTTCACTTTCCAAATCCGACCCAGTGTAATTGACATTCACATATTTAGTACCATTGGTGGTCTGAGTGACCGAATTGATAGTCAAAACCGGCGATTGATTCGCTGAAGACGCCCCACTAGACAAAGCGCTGTCACTGCTAGCGGCATGCAAACTGTCACTGCTATTACGAGACTTCACTTGGAATTGATACAAATAAGAATGAGTGGTTAGACCAGTAACACGCACTTTACCAGATACTAATAAGAATTCTCCCCATTGCCCTAATAACACTCCCAAAGGTTGCCACACTGGTGAAACACCCAAAGTACCATTGGCCTGAACATATTTATTTTGCGAAACTTCATAAATGGCATATTCCAAACCATTCACTTCATTAATATTTTTATTAATAGTGACATCCACGGTACCAACAGTAGGATTATCTACCGTGGGCACTGCTGGCGTATAAGGTTTCACATATTTCAAACCAGAGCTAGGAGAAATATTTTCATTATCAACCGATTGACCATGATCATCAGTATGGACAATTTTTACTTTGGAAATATAATTATTTCCTTTGAGAGTTACTCCAACCGGAGTGGACAAATCGGCCGGCGTGGCGGTATTGGCAGTACCGGTAGCCCCATTACCATATACCCCACCATCTATCGCTACATAAAAAATATTAGTATTAGGATTGACTTCCGTGAATGATCCACCTACCAAGACAGCAGTTTCACCAGCCAACGGTTGTGCTTGCAAATCAGCCGTGATTAAACTAGCTGGATTTAAAGTGTCTAGAGAATAATTGGCTGAGACCGTATTGCCAGACTGATTATTAAAACTATCTCGACCTCTGACACGTACTTGCATGTTGCTAATTTGTTGATTGGGAAAATCAGTCTTGGCATCCCAGGTAATGGTCTTTGAACCAGCTCCAATTCCGCTACCAATATCACCACTTACACTAGAAGACACCACATTCCAACTCGATCCCCCATCGGACGAAATATCCATCTGGATCAAAGAATTATTTTGATCAGCTAAAGTATAATTTACAATCACATTGGTGCCACCAGTTGGTTCGGAGGCATTGACTGAAGTTACGCGCGGCGCTTGAGTGTCTAGAGAAAAATCACTGGAAGCCAAATTACTATTATTGTTGAATTGATCGGCGGCGGTAATACGAATTTGCATACTGGTCTTTTCTTGATTGCCAAAATTCGTAGCACCGTCCCAAGTAATTGTTTTACCTGACCCTGAAGTTACTGAACCAATATCACCAGCGGCAGTGGAAGTGGCCACTGTCCAAGAAGAACCGCTGTTAGAAGAAATAGCCAAAATAATATTATTATTCCCTGCATCCTCGTTCACATCATAATGAAAAGTAAAGGTACCAAGACCAGTATCTTGCACAGCCGAGACATTACTAATAGTCGGGGCGTGAGTATCAACCGTGAAATTTGATGACTGAGCATAACTACCTTGATTGCCAAAACTATCACGAGCGCGCAAGCGTATCATCATATTGGTATTATATTGCCCGTTAAAGTCGGTCGCTGCGTTCCACGTAATTGTTTTTCCTGTTCCAGCCGATATGCCGGACCCAATCGCACCGGAAGCGGTAGTGGTGGCAACATTCCAACTGCTACCTCCATCAGCAGAAATTTCCAATTCTACCAATGAAGAATTACTATCAGTTAAATTGTAACTAATTGTCACTGTCCGAGTACCAACACTCTGAGTTGCTGAAACACTGGAAACTATCGGGGCTTTATTATCTATTTCAAAAGCATTGGAAGTGGACAGACTACCATCTACAATCGAATCATTTGGTTTTAATCGAACTCTTACAGTAGAAGTCTCGATATTAGCCAGATCAACACCCGAATCCCAAACAAAATTATAATTACTGCCACTTGGCAAAAATACCAAACTAGATGTGCCACTACTGCCCACACCGGATTTTTGAGTCATCGTAAACCAATTGCTATTATTGGTAGAGTACTGATAAGTCGGCACGCTACTGATATCACCCTGTCCGTCTGTACCAATATAAGCAATGGTCACATAATTAGTACCATCAGTCGTTTGCGCATAACTATCCAAACTAATAGCTGGTGCGGTATTGGAAATTTGAGCGGTCGCAGAAAAAGTTGATTCGGAAGACGCGGCATGAGCAACATCCGAAGGATTGCGAGATTTCACTTGGAAAACATATTGCGATACTGGTGAGGAAAGACCGGTGACTCGTACTGCTCCTATTGTCCCCAAACCATTACCCCATTGACCGGCAGACAAACCTAATTGTTGCCACACTGGTAAAACACCCAAGGTACCATCACTCTGTAAATATTTATTGGTCGTAGTTTCATATACCGCATACTCCAAACCATCGGCTTCATTAATATTGGGGTTAATCAAAATGTCCAAACGATTGGTGATCGGGTTGGATAAAGTCGGAACGGCTGGTGTATATGGTTTGACATATTTCAAACTGGAACTGGGTGAAATATTCTCATTAACACCAGATTGTCCATAATCATCCGTGTGGACAATTTTTACTTTAGAAATATAGTCATTGCCTCTAAGGGTTACACCCACTGCGGTTATTTGGTCAGAAGGAGTAGCTGTATTAATATCACCAGTAGTAGTCGCTAGGTAGCCGCTACTACTGACAGATGCAAAAAAAGTATTCGTGCTCGGATTTACTTCCGTGAAAGAACCGCCAATCAATACTGTAGTGTCACCGGCATTTGGTTGCGCTTTGAGATCGACAACGTTGGCTGAGGCCGGCGCTAGAGTATCCAATGAAAAATTAGTAGAACTAGCATATTCACCCTGATTTTGCCATTTATCTCTAGCACGTACTCGCACTTGCATATTATCCTGCTGGTGACCATTGTAATCATTACCGGCATGCCAAACAATTGACTTGCCACTACCAGAGGTCACACCCGAACCAACTGCACCGGTAGAAGAAGTGACCGGAACCGTCCAAGTATTACCGCCATCCGCTGATACTTGTAAATCCACAAAAAGATTATCAGTGGTGTTATCAAAAAGATCAAAAGTAATGACTACATCAGTGGTATTGGCGGTTTCTAATGCACTCACATTGGAAACAGTTGGATTGACATAATCTAATATAAAAACCGAAGAAGTGGCAAAAGCACCATTGGCAATCCCATCATTAGCACGCATTCTCACATAGGTAGTGGTACTATATATGCTACCTAATTGTGATTTTGCATCCCAAACAAAAGTATGCGCCACACTAATTGGCGAAGTGACTAATGCGGAAACGCCGCTATGATTTGGATCAGTAGAAGAAGCAGTCATTGTCACTTGTTCTCCAGCAAAGGCACCGGTCAAAGAATACTCATAAGTGACCAAACTAGACGGATCGCTATCCTGATCGGCTAAATTGTAATTGATATAGGCATAGCCATAACTAGAGTTTTGAACCGGGGACAAACTTTGTACGGTTGGAGGTAAATTCTCTGTATAACCAATATTAATATTATCCAAAATTACTTGTTGAGAGCCATTGCTACTTAAAAACGCCTGCCATTTAATTTTATTAGAGCTGGTAGTAAAAGAACTGATATTGGTATTCACATCGGTAGCAATATTATAATTACTAGCTCCAGCCACGGCCCAAGCGGATCCATTCCAATATTGCCAGTTAGCACCATCATCGCTTGATAATTGATAATAAATCTCACCACCATTTTTAGTAGCGGTTTCGGTAAATGAATTCCAACTCACTGTCTTATTCATTGTCAAAGAAGAAGTCGGGGCAATAGTTGGCTTAGTCGTATCATAACTATGAGTGACTTTGGACCAATTGACAATAATGTTATCAAAACCGGATATAAACGAATAACTTCCCGTGGCCAAAGGACTGGTGGCATAAGCCACAATTTTTAAATAATAGGTACCAGCGGTCGGAATTTTACTGGTGACATCTACTGTAGCAATACTAGCCCAATTGGTAATCCCACTAATTTCGCCACTATTCCAAACAGCGGTGCTAGTTGATACTGGATCAGCACTATCAGTATCAATAAAAACATACAGACGATAGGTATCAGGTGGTGTCGGAGAGGTAAAAGTAATTGTTTTCCAATCCAAATTTAAAGTGGCGGTGTCTGGTGAGTCCACCGTCGTAGTGAAGGATTGAATCCAATAACCAGCGCCGGTTCTCTTAACAGTAGCTGAGCCCGTAATAGCAATATTCACATCTAGATATGGGCCCGGATTACCGCCAGAGGTCTGTCTGGTACCACCAACCGTTACACTACCTGGATCCAACCAATCCGCATATGTCCAGCCAGTCACAGTAGTGGTCACACCGGCATTGGCAGTACTACCACTGGTCGTACTGCCGATATCTTTCAACTGGGCCACACCACCAATAACTTCAATCTTCGCGCTATCATAAGTATATTGGCTGGCCGTATCAAAAGTCCAATCTAATGTAGAAGCCAAAAGTCTTTGAGCACCAAGCAAATACAATGAAACCGCACTAATAAAAATCACTTTTATCAAAAAAATTCCACCAGCACCCAAAACAGTCGTTAGGCTAATTTTCCTCCTTATTGTATAAGTTTTCAATTGAGAAAAATCTTTGTCAGATGAAGGAAAAAATTTACCTCTCTCTTGCAATTTAGTCGGCGCAACCAATAAATACATTGGCAAAGAAACTATTGCAAAAATAATCTCTACCAAAAATAACAATACCGCGTATGGCAAAACTTTGATCCAACTGCTAGATTCGACTATTTTTTGTTTCAAAACAAAAACATAGCTGGAAAAACGTAAAAATAAATTGAGCCATCGTATGGACATATCAGATGGTCAAAACCGTTAAAAATATCCCAAAAATTATTATGATAACTACGGACCAATTGGCTAGCACATCCACATTTTTTACCAAATTATCCAACCAGGAAGATTTCACTTTGAAAAATTGTTCCATTCCGGTCTCACTACGAACACCTAATTTTTCTTCATAACCAAAAACTATCACTGAATGATTACCGTCGGATAATTTAAATTTAGAATGCAAATATTGCACCTGCCAATTTCCTTTGGCATCTACTGGGGCGGTATAAATGGCGGTCTGTTTGTCAGACAACAATAAAACAACTGTAGAATTCGGCTGCCCTTTGCCGCTAAACACAAAATCACCGCCAGATTTTTTTTTAACCTCCAACAATTCTGGTCGAGGCATGGTTTTCATTATCCTGGCAGTTTGAATACCGGTCTCGGCGATCACTAAATCTTTGAACAAGATATCAGCCGGACGAAAATTGGTAATTGAATATAAAGGTAGCGGCCCATAAACTGAAGGTAAAAATAATATTAATGATAATTTAACCACCCAAATACTGGCGACTATGGCGACACCGGTCAAAGTAAGTACCCGACGAAGATTATAATCAAAATTTATTTTGGCGTAAGCACCTTTTTCCTCAAAAAAAGCTACTACGGCCGCTGATTTCAAACTTAAATAAAGAGGTAAAGATATTATACCTAAAAATATTTCGAGAAGTATTAGGACGAAAATATTATAAACTGCCCCCAACCCAGCCTGATTTATGATAAACTGTTTCTTGTTGTAGATTTTATTGGTTAAAAGCAGAACTAAATTTAACCATTTATTTTTCATCTACTTTTTTAAAAAAAATTAATTTTTAAGTATTTTATTTACTTTATCATTAAGAGTAGTAAGATCGGTGTCGGATTTTATGAAATAATCAAGCGCACCTAGCCCTTTGGCTTTGTCGACACTTTCTTTATCCCCCAAATTTGATAACACTATTACTGGTATATTTTTGATAGCCGGCTCTGATTTTAAAATTTTTAAATAATCAAAACCATTCATTTTGGGTAAAAGTAAATCAAGCAACACGACATCCGGTTTGAGGCGTTGAGTCATTTTCAAGGCCGTATCACCATCAGTGGCCGAAGCAATAGTAAATTCACCCTTATGAAACAAAAGATAAAGAGCCCGCAATAACACCTCATCATCCTCCACAATAAGCATCACCTTTTTTTCAGCTTTTGGCATATCAAACTTTTAATTTAGATTTAACGTAATTAATAATTTTTTCTATTTCAGTATTGGCTTTAATAAAATATTCATCGGCGCCAAGAGCTTTGGTGGATTTCACATCACCGGCCGTGCCGAGGTTGGACATAATAACCACCGGAATGTCTTTGGTTTTTTCATCTTCCTTTAGCTGTTTTAGAACCGCAAAACCATCTATTCCGGGAATAATTAAATCCAATAAAATAATATCGGGAAGGAATTTTTTAGTCGCTTCCATTACCTCCAAGCCGTTTTCGACGGTGGCAACTTCAAATTTTTCCGCCAAAAAACTAGTTGACACGACTTTTAGTAACAGCGAATCGTCCTCCACAATTAAAATCTTTTTAGGTACAACTTTTTTTCTGCCAAACATAAATTTAATCTGTCCTTTTATGGTATATTTTATTATACCATAAACAATGAATTTAAACAAAATCACAGGCAAAAAGCCTGTGATTAATTTTAGACTACAATACTAATAAGCTTACCTTTGATATAAATCACTTTTTTAGGAATTTTTCCTTCCAGCCATTTTTGAATTTTTTCACTATCCAAAACCAGTTTCTTGGCTTCTTCTTCAGAAATATCGGCCGAAACAATCAAAGTGTCACGTAATTTACCATTCACCTGTACCGCCAAAGTGATTTCTTCGTCTTTGGAGAGCTCTTCATCATATTTTGGCCATTCTGACTCAAACACACTGCCTTCATTGCCCAGTTGCGACCATAATTCTTCGGTCAGATGGGGTGCAAATGGCGCCAATAATTTGAGTAAAATTTCAAAATAATTTTGAGAAATTTTTTCTTGTGTCGAGATTTCATTCATCAGACTCATCATCTTAGCAATAGCAGTATTGAAATGCATCGCTTCGATATCTTCAGAAACTTTTTTGATAGTCTGATGGAAATTCGCCACGATCTTTTTGTCATCGCTATAATTTTCTGCTATTTTTTCGGATAAACTCCAAACGCGTTCGAGGAAACGACGGGAGCCCACCACACCTTTGGTGCTCCAAGCACATGGTTGGTCAAACGGACCCATAAACATTTCATACAGACGCATCGAATCGGCGCCATATTCAGCTACTACTTGATCGGGATTGATCACGTTATTCCAGCGTTTACTCATCTTGCGACCATCTTCGGCCAAAATCAGACCGACGTTCTGCAATCTAGTAAATGGTTCACTATTGGCTACCGCGCCCAAATCAAACAAAAATTTATGCCAAAAGCGCGCGTAAATCAGATGGCGGGTGGCATGTTCGGCCCCACCGACATAGAGATTGATCGGATTCCAATAATTTATTTTTTCTTTGTTCCAAAAATAATTTCCGTCGTTATCTTTTTCCATCGTATAGGCCAAATAATACCAACAACTACCGGCCCACTGCGGCATGGTGTTGGTCTCACGCTTGGCTCTACCACCACAAGTCGGACAAGTAGTATTCACCCAGTCGGTAATAGTCGCGAGCGGTGATTCACCAGTACCGCTTGGTTCGTAATTTTTTACTTTCGGCAATTCCAGCGGCAGTTGATCTTCCGGTACTGGCACCCAACCATCTTTTTCACAATGAATGAGTGGAATCGGCTCGCCCCAATAACGCTGGCGAGAAAATACCCAGTCACGCAATTTGTATTGTACTTTTCTTTGGCCAATCTTTTTTTCTTCCAAATAGGCGATCATTTTGGATTTGGCTTCCAATGTAGATAGGCCATCTAAAAATTCAGAATTTGTCGCTACACCGTCTTCACAAAAGGCTTGGTCATTTACACTGCCGCCAGATACTACTTCCACAATTGGCAAACTATATTTTTTCGCAAATTCCCAATCACGCTCATCGTGAGCCGGTACCGACATGATAGCACCGGTGCCATAGCCATATAATACATAATCGGCGGTAAAAATCGGCAACTCTTCCCCACTCAATGGATTTATAGCGCAGATACCTTTTAGCTCTACTCCAGTTTTGTCTTTTTGCAATTCAGTACGCTCCAAGTCGCTTTTACTTTTAGTCTGATCAATATATTTTTGTACCTCGTCTTTATTGGCAATTTTATCCCAATTATTTTGGATAAATGGGTGTTCAGGTGCAATGACCATATAAGTCGCGCCAAAAAGCGTGTCGGGTCGAGTAGTAAAAACCTGTAATTTTTCTTCGCTGTTTTTGATACCAAAATTTACCAGCGCTCCCTCACTCTTGCCAATCCAATCACTCTGCATTTTTTTGATATGTTCTGGCCACTCTTTGAGCTCACTAAGTCCAGACAAAAGTTTTTCGGCATAATCGGTAATCTTGAGCACCCACTGACGCATTGGCCGACGCTCGATTTCACTACCACAGCGTTCACATTTACCGCCATCGAGATCTTCATTGGCTAAACCAGTCTGACAAGATGGGCACCAATTTATCGGGGCAAAAGATTCAAAGGCTAAACCTTTTTTAAATAATTGCAAAAATATCCATTGCGTCCATTTATAATATTTGGGATCGGTCGTATCCACTTCCCTGTCCCAATCATAGGTAAAGCCGAGAAGACCAAGTTGCTTTTTGAAAGTCTCAATATTTTCGGCTGTGGCCACACTCGGGTGCACTTTATTTTTTATGGCGTAATTTTCGGCCGGCAGACCAAAGGCGTCCCAACCCATGGGGTGGAGCACATTATAGCCCTGCATCATTTTCATGCGGCCGACGATATCGGTGGCAATATAGCCTTTGGGGTGGCCGACATGGAGCCCGGCACCCGACGGATACGGAAACATATCCAAAACATAATATTTGGGCTTGCCGGCTGTTTCTTTAGTTTTATAAATTCCACTTTTCTCCCAATTTTTCTTCCATTTTTTCTCTACTTCTTTATGGTTGTATTGCTTCATAAATTCAAAATAAATACCTCATTATCTTAATCAAAATTGGATAAAAAGGCAAGGTGGTAAAAATAAAAACCAGCTCTGTCAAGGTGAGCTGGTTTTAAAAGTTCATTTTTCCTCTTTGATATATTTTTTAGAAAAATTATTCTAATACTTTGACAATCTCTTTACCGCAGAATTGTTTGCCATCAGCCTCTAATTTTTTATCAAAATCTATACCAGCCACCATACACACTTGTCCTTTGATACCATCCTCAGCTGAAAAATTCTTTTGTGGAGGAGTGGTAAATTCATAATCTTTGGCCGCATCCAAAAGATCTTGTTTGGTTTCAAAGACAGCGAAATCCACCACCTGACCGGGATTTACTGCAAACTTCACATTCTTCTGGCCCTTTTCAATTTTTTTGTACTGGAATAAATCCCCCAGCCACATTTCATCTACTACTTTTGCTGTAAACATACCAACATAAACATTGGAAACCAATTTGGCATCATCCTCTGTACTTTCTTTCACTTCAACAGTGACAGTCACATTGGCGCCAGCATAAACATATGAATTTTTGACTCCACAAAAATTTTTGCCATCAGCTTCTAATTTATTACCGAAATCAACCCCGGCGACAATACATAATTGGGCCTTGCCATCAGTCTTAAAGAAATTTTTCTGGGGCGGAGTAAAAAATTGACGTTTTTTATGATTAAGTACATCTTGTTTGGTTTCATAAACTGCAAAATCCACCACTTGACCGGGTTTGACCACGAATTTTACACTCTTTTGCCCCTTATTTATTTTTTTGGATTGCACTAAATCTCCAAACCAGCTATAGTCCACTACTTTGACATTATACATGGCGACATAAACATTAGAAACTGGTTTGGCATTATCTTGGATACTATTTTTTACTTCTATTGTGACAGTAGCGTCACCTTTGGCCGCAAAAACAGACCCCGGAGACAATAAAACGAACGTCATTATAGCCACCAAAGTCAATATTGATTTGGAAATTTTCATAAATAAAATTATAAATAAATAACAATTTTATTATAGCATCAGTCACATAAGATAGCAAACTTCACTATCTCTGACAATTTTGACAATAATGCGTCCCCCGCCCGGCGTGTTTCTTTTTCAAAATCACACTTTTACATTTTTTACACTTTTCACCATCACGGCCATAAACTTTGAGAAAATTGATGTGGCTTCCAGTATTACCATCGCTATCAACATAATTATTAAAAGTGGTGCCGCGATTTTTTATAGAAATTTCCAAAACTTTTTCTATCGCTTTAAATAATTTTTTGAGTTCAACTGACGACAATGAAGACGCTCGGCGCATCGGCAAAATTTCAGCGTCAAAACAGGCTTCATCGGCATAAATATTGCCTATGCCAGAAATCAATTTTTGATTTAGTAAAAGCGCTTTAACATTGGTCTGACGTTTGGCAAACAACTTGGCAAAATCCATAAAAATATAGTCGGGCGTGAGTGGCTCGATACCAAAATTATTTTTTACAATTTTTTCTTTGGCTTCTTTGGAAACTAGCTTGAGATAGCCAAAACGGCGCAGATCATTAAAAAACAATTGACCGCCGTCGGAAAATGTAAAAATTACGCGCGTAAATTTATTGGGCACATTGGTGTCCATGGCCGTCTGACTGTGGCCACCAGCCAAAATCTGTTTTTTGTTTCGATATATCAACTGGCCGGTCATTTTGAGATGCACCAGCAGATAGGCGTATTTCTCTATTTTATCGAGCTCAAACATGAGCAACTTACCGCGTCGCTCGATGTGTTTGAAATTATTACCCACCAAAATCTTTTTAAATTCAGCACTACTATTATAAACACTTTTGGTAGCCAGAATTTCGATCGCTTTTATTTTTTGCGTAGCAATCTTTTTTTCCAGATCGCGGCGAATAGTTTCGACCTCGGGTAATTCTGGCATATGTAAGATAAATAAACCAGAAAAATATTGTTTTCGCTTTTTTCGGCCGCGAGGCCGAAAGGATGCGCCGTGGGCGCATAACCCGCTCAAATCAATATATTTCTGGTTTATGTTAATTAAAATTAATCTTAGTAGCCACGCGCTCTATGGCCTTTACAAACGCGGCGGTACGCATCGGGATATTATATTTGTCTTTGGTTTCCCAAATTTCATTAAAAGCCTTCACCATAATTGGCTCGAGCTTGGCGAGTACCTCGGCTTCACTCCATTTAAGATTTTTTACATTTTGTTCCCACTCAAAATAGCTCACAGTGACACCACCAGCATTGGCCAAAACATCTGGCACCAAAATCACACCGCGCTGATTTAAAATTTCATCGGCTTCGGGAGTAGTTGGACCATTGGCCAATTCCACAATCATTTTAGTTTTGATTTTATCGGCATTATCGGCCGTGATCTGATTTTCCATGGCCGATGGTACCAATAAATCTACCGGCAATTCCAAAAGTTCGGCATTGGATATATTTTGTACCCCATCCATTCCAGACAAACTTCCGGTTTTTTCTTTATGAGCAAAAATCGTATTTAAATCCAAACCATCTGGATTGTAGACGCCGCCTTTACTATCGCTAATTGCCACCACTTTGAAACCGTCAGCGACCAAAAGTTTGGCCATAAAACCACCGACATTGCCCATACCCTGGATCGCTACGGTAGTTTCACCGGCGTTCTTGCCCATCTTTTTCATTAATTCGCGAGTGACATACACACCACCTTGGGCCGTGGCCTGTTCGCGGCCTTCACTACCACCGTCTTTTATGGCTTTACCGGTAATTACGCCCGGATCGCTATGACCAACCAATTTTTCATATTCGTCACGCATCCAACCCATGATTTGCGGAGTGGTGTACATGTCCGGAGCTGGCACATCTTTGTCCGATCCAATTTCGCGCCAAATTTTGCGCACATATTCGCGCGACATTCTTTCGAGCTCACCAATGGATAATTTTTTGGAATCTACAATAATACCACCTTTACCGCCCCCCATCGGAATATTCACAGTCGCACATTTGACCATCATCCAAAAAGACAAAGCTTTAACTTCATCAAGAGAAACATTTTCGTGATAGCGAATACCACCTTTGTAGGGGCCAAGGGCATTATTGTATTGACTACGAAATCCGGTAAATACTTTCACTTCGCCGCTATCCATTTTAACCGGCACTGAAACGGTCAAAACACGATCCGGCTGTTTCAAAATTTCATGGATATTTTTATCCAAATTCATTATCTGTGCGGCTTTTTCGAGTTGTTTTAAAGCATTTGCAAAGGGATTGTTCATAAAAATAAATAAATTAGAGCGCTATTTATCATACTCTAAATAATATCCACCGTCAAAATTGGCTGAATGCACAGATATGATGTATACTCTAATGATAATAAAAAACTTATATGTGCTATTATGTGCTATAACCCAACCGTATCTCTTACAACCGCCATCATCGAATGGACTTTGGCAATTGTTCTACCATTTAAATATCCCAAAACACGCACCCGATTTTTTACCAGTGTTTTTATGATATTTCTAGGTTTATACCAATTTACCGAGTTTATGTTTTGCAAAACCAACCAAGCTGATCTGTGGATGCGGCTAGGTTTTATGGCCTACACCTTATTACCGGCCATTGGACTGCACACCACCTTGCATTATTTCAAAATTAAAATAAATTTATTTTGGATATATATAATACCGATTGCCTATATTATCGGCGCTGGTCTGGCCACTAATTTCGTCGTAGAAAGTAAATGTCATGACATTTTTGTTACTGCCAGAAACATTTTTTCTAGTGTAAATTCACCTTTGGCGGCCGCTAAATTTGGTTTCTACACCGCTTATTATTTTAGTTTCATTCTCATTGCCTGCCTTATTGGAATCCGCGCTTATTTAAAAGAAACCAACCGACAAAAACAAAGAATATACTTAATTTTCCCCATGGCGGTATTTTTGATGTCTTTCCCGACTTTTACTTTGATAATAATGTTACCAGCTCTCAATATCCAATTCCCGTCAATCCTTTGCCATTTTGCTCTACTATTGGCTCTCACCGTATTTGTTGGGGCCAGATGGGATCACGAACTACATTCAAAAAATAAAACCCTCAGTTAAGAGGGTTTTTTTAAGCAAAATTATTTCTTCATTGCCCTAGTGGCGGTCTTCATCTTTTTGGCCGTTTCAGCTACCGCTTTGGCCACCGCCTCTTTGGCACTTTTATTTATCTTGTCTGAACCGGTATTGATCCAATCATTGGTTTTTTTAGCGATTACCTTTTGTACCAAACCAGAAGCGCCTTCAGACAACAAAGTAATTAGACCGGACATATGTTCCACCTTGCCGCGGATATAATTTATCGCCTCAGTCAAAGCTTGCAAACGCACACGGAATTCTTCTACGATTTCATTGGCATTGCGCAGCAGACGCATAAGATAATAAAACATCCAGCACAAGAAAAAAGTGACCCATAAAACACAAAAAGAAATGACCAAATATAAAATATCTCTAGAATTTTCAAACATATTTCCCTCTTTTAAAAATTAACAAATATATTATACCACAAAATCTAATAACAGACAAAAATTACCGACTAAATCGTCGGTAATTTTATTTATTTTTCTTAAAAAGATTATCTTATTTCTACATCAAATTTTTTCTCCAATGCTTGTTTGGCTTTATCGACAGCTGTGTCCACTTCCACCGTGGTCAAAGTCCGACTGCTATCGGCATAAGTCAACCTATAAGCCATACTTTTGCATCCAGCAAAAATATTTTTTCCTTCGTATACATCAAATAACTCAATATTTTTCAGCAAAGCATCGGTTTTTTGTAATTCTTTTAAAATCTGGGTGTGAGATACTTCTTTTTTTACCAAAAAAGCCAAATCTCGCACCGCTTCCGGGAAAATGGAGGCGGGTTTATAGTTTGATCTCACTGCTTGTTTTTCAATAATTGAAGACAAGATAGACAGATTCAATTGTACTACTCCCACGCGCTGTTCAATCCCTAGCTTTTGAGCGACCAAAGGATTAATTTCACAAATCACCCCGACAGTTTCACCACCACTATCCACCAAAGCGAGCCTGGTCGGATGTTCCCAAGGCTGGATCATGTCTGGGGACAAAACTTGCCAATTGATTTGAAGTTGGAAAAAAATATTTTCCAGGGCGCGCCGCACTTGCCAAAATGGCGTTTCTTCTTTTTTGTTAACATAGACCGCCGCCAACCAAGTATCCTGTTTTGGTAACAAACCATTACCATTGCTATCGGCACGCAGGCCGCTTTCTTTGACAGAAAAAACTTTACCGATTTCAAAAATTTTTATTTCTGGATATTTTTCAGTATTGTTTTTTACATTTTCCAACAGGTTTGGCAACAAACTACGGCGAATATAAGGACGTTCTTTGGAGAGCGGATTATCGAGCTCTAAATATTTTGACAGGTCATCGCCCATCTTTAATATTTGGTGGTCGCTGACAAAAGAGTAATTATAGACCTCGGTATAGCCCAACTCTCGCACCAAAACTTCGCCCAATTTTCTCTCCAGCGAGCGCAAAATATTTTTAGGCGGTGGGTTGATAGGAAAACTAGGAACTGCCGAAACAATATTATTGAACCCATAAAAGCGCGCGACTTCTTCCACGATGTCTTCGGCTATAGAAACATCTTTGGTGGCACGCCAAGTGGGAATTTTTATCAACCAGTGATTTTTCTTGGTTTTAATTTCAAAACCAAGATGTTGCAATATATTTAAAATATCTTTTACTGGTATCTGGACACCCAATTTTTTTTCAAAAATATTTACCGGGATTTCAATTGGTCCAACCGGCAAATAAAAATTATTTTCATCAATCACTCTGCTTACCACCTTGGCCTGCGGACAACATTGCAAAACCAATTCCACCGCCTTTTGCAGGGCCAACTCGCACATATGAGGGTCCAGACTTTTTTCAAAACGCACAGAAGAATCACTGCGCAAGCCCAAATGAGTAGAGGTTTTACGCACACTAATAGGATTGAAATTGGCTGATTCAAAAATTATAGAAGTGGTATTATTACCAATCGCGCTTTCCAACCCTCCCATCACCCCGGCTATGGCCAAAGATTTTTTACTGTCTGCTATCACCAAATCATTTTCCGATAAAATATATTCATTTTGATCCAAAGCGGTAATTTTTTCGCCAGCATCCGCTTGACGTACTATTATTTTATCTTGTACTTTGTCACGGTCAAAAGCGTGCATCGGTTGACCCAGATCCAACATGATATAATTGGTAATATCCACGATATTGTTTATTGGGTGATGCCCCAAAGTCATTAATTTTTCTTGTAACCACACCGGTGATGGGCCTACCTGTATTCCAGACATCGCCACGGCCATATAGCGCGGACATAATTTGGCATCGGCCACCTCTACCTCTAATTTAAAATCTTTACCAGACGATATTTTTTTAGTTTTATAATTATCCAGATCACGATTGTATAATACTGACACTTCTCGTGCCATACCATAATGACCCCATAAATCACCACGATGCGATAATGATTTATTGTCTATTTCCAAAACAACATCATTCAATCCCAAAACTTCAGCCAGCGATAAACCAACTTTAAAATTTTTGTCCGTCAAATCCAGAATTTCTTTTTCGTCTTTGAGAGGAAATAATTCGCCCAAACCAATTTCAGTGGAAGCGCAAATCATCCCGAAAGAATCTTCGCCGCGAATTTTAGTCGGTTTTAACTCGACTAATTCTCCTTCACCGTGCCACTGTACCTTGGCACCGACTTTGGCCACGGCCACCAGCATACCTTCAACTACATTACTACCGCCACAAACAATCTGTAATTCTTCACTACCGACATCTACTTTACATAATTTTAATTTATCAGCATTAGGATGTTTGCTGACACTTACCACTTTTCCCACCACCACCTCACGTAATAATTCGCCCTGATCCTGCAAATTTTCCACTTCGACAGTGGTCGCTTTCAATTTTTCGGCCAATTCTTTGGCAGAAACAGCTGGTAAATTGACATATTGTTTTAACCAATTGTAGGAGATCAGCATACTAGAACTGTTTTAAAAATTTTAAATCACCGCTCTCCAGGTGGCGAACATCTTCAATTCCATACTTGAGCATCACCAGACGAGTCAAACCAAAACCAAAAGCAAAGCCTTGATATTTATTCACATCAATTTTCCCTTCTTTTAGAACATTGGGATGAATCATACCGGCACCGATAATTTCCAACCAACCGGTATTTTTACACACGCGACAGCCACTGCCTTTACACAAAAAACAGGTGACTTCTCCATTCACACCCGGCTCCACAAAAGGATAAAATTTCGGACGAAAACGCACCTGAGTATCTTGGCCATACAAATGTTTGGCTACCATATCAATAACACCTTTCATATGAGCAAAGGTAATATTTTCGTCTACCACAAAACCTTCTATTTGATAAAAAGTGTGCTCATGTCGGACATCCGTAGATTCATTGCGATAACATTTTCCCGGTACTATCGCCCGAATTGGCGCGCCGTATTTTTGCATCGCGCGTACTTGCACCGAAGACGTGTGGGTGCGCATCACCCAATCTGAATGATTTTTAATATAAAAAGTATCCTGCATATCACGGGCCGGATGATCAGACGGAATATTCACGGCATTAAAGTTATAGTAATCACTTTCTAGCTCCGGTCCGTCTAAAACCATAAAACCCATTGAATCAAATAGGTCTTCCAAATCTTTTTGGATAATAGTATTGGGGTGAAAATGACCTGGCTCAATTTGCGGTAAAGCCGGCGCAGTAATGTCCAAGCGCTCTTTTTCTAAAGACTCTTGCCAATCGGCTTGCAATAATTCATGTTTTTTGGATTGCAAAACCGCCTCAATCTCTATTTTTACTTCATTAGCAATTTGCCCGGCAGTCTTGCGCGCTTCACCGGCTAAATCCTTGAGGCCTTTCATGAGATTGGTGAGTTCACCATTTTTGCGCCCGAGTAATTTATTTTCCAATTCTTCCAGCTGGGTTTTGTCTTTGATGGATTTCAAAGCGAGCAAAACCTCTGATTTTAATTTTTCAAATTTGGATTGCATATTATTTTAAAACAATCTTTTGAAAAAAGATCCAATCACTCCTTTAAAATTATTAATATCACGCACTGTCACCACTATTACCATCAACATCAAAAGCGCAAAACCCACAGTGTGAAAAATACCTTCCAATTTTTGTGACACTTCTTTACGACGGAGTTTGGAGATAACGACAAATAGCAACCGACCGCCGTCTAAAGCCGGGATTGGCAAAATATTAAAGACCGCCAAATTCAAAGACAGCATGGCGGTAAATTGGATCAGATAAACTATGCCCATACGCGCCACTCGGCCAGTCATCACCGCCACTCCTACCGGTCCAGACACCGCTTCACCGACACCATTACCGGCAAATAAACCTTTTAGTAAGAAATAAAAAGCAACAACTATTTCTTTCAGATACCAACCGGTGGCTTTCACACCTTCCCAAATAGCGGAAAAAAACGGATACCGCACCGTACCAATTTCGGCAATCGCAATCCCTAAACCACCGCGGCCGGTATCACTATAGACGGCTGGTTTAATTTTCTTATCAATAATCTCATCATTGCGTTTTACTTTCACTGATAATTCTTCATTTTTATGTTGATCCACATAATCTTGCAATTGTTTCAAACGCGGGTTTTCTAAGGTACCGACTTGCAACACTATATCTCCCGAACGCAGACCGGCTGCTTCCGCTGGCTTGCCCGGCAAAGTTTGCAAAATCTCCATCCGACGATCTTTTATACTCGAGACATCTTCCATGTTGTCTATTGTTTGTGGCAAACCGATAACATAACCGCCAATTAATAGTACTGCTGCCAAAACAACATTCATTATCACACCAGCTGAGAGTACCAAAGACTTCTGCCAAAATTTCTTGGCAGCAAAACTTTGTGGGTCGTCTTTCTCATCGCCATTTTCCCCTTTAATTTTTACAAATCCTCCCAATGGTAACCAATTGAAAGAATAAACCGTACCATATTCTTCATCACTTTCGTTTAGTTCACGATTACCTTTTACCAGGCGCCATTTTTTAGATCCATCTTTTTTAAATTGTAAACCAAAAATGCGTGGTGGAAAACCAAATCCAAATTCATGAACTTTCATGCCGGTTTTTTTGGCAGCAATAAAATGACCAAATTCATGCGAGATAACTAAGGCGCCCAAAACGATAAGAAAAAAAATAAGTGAGGCCATAAAGGCTTGATTTATTATGGTTAGTAAGCTAAAATAACTTAATAAAGCCGACACCGGCTTCTAAATTAATTGAAAAATCTATGTCTCCATTTTATATTATTCTAGCGGTTCTGGCAATAGTAATCCTCTGGGCAATCGTGGTCTTCAATAGTCTGGTGCGTAGTAAAAATCGCGTGGACGAAGCTTATAGCGACATTGATGTCCAGCTCAAACGCCGCTATGATCTGATCCCAAATTTAGTAGAAACCGTCAAAGGGTATATGACTCATGAACGCGAAACTTTGGTAAAATTGACCGAAGCACGCACGGCCGCGATGGCAGTCCACGACAACAGAAGCGCTTCTTTGGCTGAACGTGAAAAAGCGGAAAATGCTCTATCCTCTACTTTAAAATCATTGTTTGCCGTGACCGAAAATTACCCGGAATTAAAAGCTAGCCAAAATTTCTTGCAATTACAAGACGAAATTTCTGACACTGAAAATAAAATTCAAGCCAGTCGTCGTTTTTACAATGGTAATGTTCGTGATTTCAATACCCAGATCCAAGTCTTTCCTACCAATATGTTTGCCGGTATGCTAAAATTTTCCAAATACGAATTTTTTCAAGCGGCCGAAGGTGAACGACAAAATATACAGGTGAAATTTTAATATAAAAAATATATGGACAGACCGCGTAGCCACGAAGAGTTAGCTGCCTTCTATAAAGAAAAATTTAAAAAAGAACAAGCGGCGGCATTTGAAATTTTACAATTAGGTGGCGTCCATCCCGATCACCAAGAACCAATGTCCAACCCGTATATGGAAGGTGGGATGGATAATGAAAATTTTGGAAACATTGGCGAACACTGTATTGATGTTGGTATTTGTGCTGATAAAATTACTACCGCCCTAGAGAGCACTAAACAGATACCGCCAGACGAAAAACACACAATTGTTCATCAAGCTATAGTACATGATAGCAATAAACGTTTTGAAGTAATGCGCCGCAAAGCGCAAAAAGCCGGCCGACCACTAGAGGTCTATTCTCGCTCTGCCTACGAAACTATGTTTAGTGTTCTGCAAGCAAAAGGACATAACGAGGCAGACTTAGAGTACCTCAAAACAGCTGGGCGCGAGACTGGGCATAGCAGTCTAGTAAATTTTATCAAAATGAACCCCGATGGCACAGTAGACATAAGGACAGACCGGACTTTGGCTGAATTAATTGTCCATGCAGCTGATGATATGGTGGCCTCTCCACTAAAAGATGCTAAAACTGGTGATTTTATTACTAAAAATACCACAACCAAATTTGTCACTGTGTCAGAAAGAATGGATTTAGGAAATTTTGAAAACCGCTATCCATTTCTATATGAAGAAGGTATCGCTTTTGATGAAGCTGGCAATGCTGTTGAGGTCAAAAGTGAACAAAGTGCTAAGGATAAAAATCTGCGTGGTTTTAAAAATTATGCCTATTGGCAAGCTGAAGCGACAAAATTAATATGTGCTAAATTAAAGGATCTTATAGCTAGAGACAACCCGAAAGATCCAGAAATTTTTATCAAAGAATTACTAAACTCCTAACATGTATTCCCAAATTGATTCCAACAAGCGCAAATCAGTTTTACTTTTAATGCTCGCCGCCGCGTTGGTCATGGCACTCGGCTATATTTTTGATATGGCGCAAGGCGGTAATGGCTATAGCGGACTATTTCTAGGAGTCTTTATTTCTTTTTTTATTACCTTGATCTCCTATTTTCAAGGTGATAAAATCGCTCTTTGGACTGCGGGTGCGCAACCGACCACCAAAGAAGAAAACCGCTATGTTTATAATTTGGTAGAAAACCTCTGCATCACTTCCGGCCTCCCCATGCCTAAATTATATATTATCGAAGATCCGGCTATTAATGCCTTTGCTACCGGACGCAATCCGGCGACCGCTTCGGTGGCGGTGACGCGCGGGGCGCTTGAAAAATTAGAAAACGAAGAACTTGAAGGTGTATTGGCGCATGAACTTTCTCATATTCAAAATTATGACATTCGCTTTATGATGTTGGTCGCAGTAATAGTCGGGGCGGTGTCTATCATGGCCAATATTTTTCTGCGTAGCGGTCGTGTTTTTCGTCGCAACAACGACCGCGAAAACGGAAATATTATGGCCATTTTTGCCATTGTTGGCGTATTCCTAGCCATACTTTCACCAATTATTGCCGAGCTGATCAAATTGGCAGTTTCCAGACGACGCGAATATCTAGCCGATGCCAGCGGCTCTCTGTTCACCCGCTATCCCGAAGGATTAGCACGAGCACTCGAAAAAATCGCGGCCGAAAACAGACCGCTCCAAACAGCCAACTCCGCCACTTCACATTTATTTTTTGCCAATCCATTTTCTGGAAAAGCATTATCTGGATTATTCTCCACCCACCCGCCGATTGAAGACAGAATAAAAAAATTACGCGAAATGGCATAAAAAATAAATGACAAAGATTCAAAAAAATGTTAAAATAAATCCGTGAATAATTTTCACGGATTTTTTTATGGATCTCAATTCAATTTTTTATCCCAAAGCGATTGCGATCATCGGAGCCTCCACCGAAGTCGGCCATGTAGGCAATGATATCGTCAAAAATCTTATCACTCAAGGCTATAAAGGTAAAATTTTCCCGGTCAATCCCAAAGCAGCTGAGCTTTATAATCTCAAATGCTATCCTTATGTACTAGCCATAAAAGAAAAAATAGATTTGGCTATCATCGTCGTACCCAACAGTATTGTACCAACCGTATTGGAAACTGTGGCCAAGAAAAAAATCAAGGGGGTAATTATTATTTCTGCTGGTTTTAAAGAGGTGGGCAATGTTGATTTAGAGAATCAAATAAAAAAAATTTGTCAAAAAAACAAAATCGCCTTAATTGGACCCAATTGCCTCGGCGTGATCAACCCGGAAAATAAGATGAATGCCTCCTTTGCCAAAATCATGCCGCGCCTTGGCAATATCGCTTTTATTTCTCAAAGTGGGGCGCTCTGTACGGCAATTTTAGATTATGCGCAAAAACTCGACATTGGTTTTTCCAAATTTGTCAGTGTTGGCAATAAGGCGCTACTATCTGAAGCCGATTTATTTGAATATTTAACTAATGACAAAAAAACCAAAGTCGTCGCGATATACGTAGAAGAGCTTACCAATGCTTCTGCCTTGATCGCCGCGGCCAAAAAACTCACCCATGGAAAAAATCCTAAACCAATTATTGCCATAAAATCTGGACGCACCAGCGATGGCGCTTCAGCCAGTGCTTCACACACTGGTGCTTTGGCTGGCAATGATAGTGCCTACCAAGGCTTATTCTCACAAGCGGGCATTATCCGAGTGGATATGATTTCAGAATTATTTGAGTATCTGCGTATTTTTACCCACAACGATCTGCCCCAAGGCGATCGTGTCGCGATCGTGACCAATGCCGGTGGTCCGGGCGTGCTCACCACTGACGAAGTGATCTTAAGTGGTTTAAAAATGGCCAAAATTTCCGAGGCGACGCAAAAAAAATTAAAAAGAGTTTTGCCGACCTATGCTAATTTTCATAATCCGATAGATGTCTTGGGCGATGCCAAATCTGACAGGTATCAAGCGGCCATAAATATATTGATAGCTGACAAAAACGTGGATAGTTTGATAGTGGTTTTGACTCCACAATCTATGACCGAATTCGAACTAACCGCCCAAACCATTATCAAAGCCAAAAATAAAACCAGAAAACCAATTGTGGCCAGTTTTATCGGTGGTAAATTGGTGGAAAATAGCATGCGCATTTTACGTGCCGGTGGAGTTTCCACTTTTAATTTTCCCGAAGAAGCGGCCAAAGCGTTGGATGCGCTCACCCATTTTGCCAATATCCGCAAGGATAAATACAATACCAAATTTCATTTCAAAAATACCAATAAACAAGCCGTGGAAAAATATTTTACCAAAGCTAAAAATCATCATCAGACTATTTTCCCGGAAGCTGACGCGCTACCGATTTTACGTGATTATGGCTTCCCACTACTACATAGCGAAGTTGCCAAAAACGCTACTGAAGCTGAGCAGATTGCCAAAAAAATTGCCAAACCGGTGGTGCTCAAAATTGTCTCTCAAAATATTTTACACAAAACCGACGCCGGTGGCGTAATGCTGAATGTCGAACCAGATCAGGCCGGTATCAAATTTACTGAAATGATCAAAAAAATAAAACACAAATTTCCATTGGCCAAAATCGATGGCGTTTTGATAATGGAAATGATTCAAGAAAAAGGTGTTGAAATGATATTGGGCAGTGTCAAAGATCCCGGATTGGGCAATACTATAATGGTCGGGCTCGGCGGTACTTATGTAGAAATTTTTAAAGATGTAACTTTTGGTTTGGCTCCGCTAACCGCCTATGACGCTCAAAAAATGATCAATAAATTAAAATCTAAAAAAATATTGGATGGCGCCCGCGGGCAAGCAGTACTAGACACTCAGGCCTTGGTAGATTGTTTAGGACGCTTATCACAACTACTAATAGATTTTCCCAACATCAAAGAATTAGACATCAATCCTCTATTGGTATTGCCAAAAGGTAAAGGGGTACGCGTACTAGATGCCAGAATTGTGATTGAATAATTTTGGTTAGAAAATAAAAAACCGACTGAATTACAGTTGGTTTTTTATTCTATATGTTGTCGACAACATAATGGGAACCCGTTTTTACCGACGGGTGACGGTGAGTGGAACATATCAGCTTCCATATGTTCAACACACTAAAGAACGATACGCACTAACACCAAAGATTCCAATTCGACGGACGCCGCGAAGGCTCGTCCGAAGACTTCGGCGGCGGAATCTGGTGCTCCTGTACCATTTTGAGGAACGCCGCCACCAGGCGCTCGCGGTGCTCGATGAGATCTTGGGCCTGCTTGAACGGCAACTGCCCTTCCGGGAAGTACTGTACCAGCATGGCCAAAAGCCTCTTCTCTTGAGCCCGCGTCGCGAATTCCTTTTCTTTCTTCTCTTCTTCCATCTAGCACCTCACCTTGGTTCCACTATGAAACCATATCAAAGAACACAACGGCCTTCCTGACTTAGGAAGGCCGACATAAAGATCTTTCAAAATAGTACGCCAGTATCCCTAAAAGCTACTACTTGAAAGATCCTTGTGTCGATCTTCCAAAAAGGGATACTGGCAATAAAAACACCCTAGATAATATCTAGGGTGTTAAAAAACAGCAAAAGATATTATCTAAAAAGACGTAATTCACACCAATTTAATTTTGAAAATTTAAAATTCATATTATTTTTTATTTTTTAACAACTGATTAAAAGCTCCTTTTTTATTAAGTAACACCCTGGAGCCGCGAGTTATTTTAGCCAGACTTATTTTTAAATTAGTCGCAATCTGGCGTTGTGGTATCCCTTTACTAAGCTGTTTTACCACTTGCCAACGCTTCACTATTTCTTCGTATTCATTGGGAGTCAAGATATCTCGCAAAAAAGCGTCCAATGATTTAGAATCTTTGATAGATTTAAATACCGTCAAAATCTCCTCTTTATATTTGTTATTCATATTGGGATACTATGTTCTGGTGTAGCGGTACAGTATCACAGATAAATTTAGCAGTCAAGCTAAACTGTGGATAACAATTAAAACCTCGGTTATCCGAGTTTATAAATATATTTCTTTTCTATGCCCAATTTTCAATATCACTAATATGGCAATAGAACCTTTATCATCAATATCAAAAATAGCGCGATAATTACCTATCCTAAAACGATAACTTCCAAATTCAAAATTGACCAACTTTTTGGAATACTGCAAAGGTTGGCCAGTGGCGACGAAAAAATCTATTTTATCCAAAATTTTAATAGCAATCTTTTTATCGAGACTAGACAAATCACTTTGAGCTTTAACTGTATATAAAACTTTATACCCTCCCATATAATTTTATAAACCCAGGTTCTTACGCACCTGTTGAGCGGTTAGCAAGCGCCCCTTTCTGACATCAGCCCTAGCCAAACCTACATCCACAGCTAATTTTTCCAAATTAAGATCTTTCCCGGTTAAAGGCTCTATTTTGAAAATAGGACGATTATGGCTGAGGACCACAAAACGCCAATGATTTTTCCTAGCCTTAGCGCATAAAGTAGCCATATTTTGGCGAAACTCACGAACGCCGATAAGTTTGGTAACCATATAATAATAAAATAATTGTGTATTTTTAGTGTACACAATTATTAAAAATTTGTCAAATTGTTACATCGAATAATTAAGTAGCAACTATTTTTTTCACTTCTGCCAATCGCTGTTCCATCTCTTCTTTGGAATTGGCTTCCAAATTCAGACGCAGTACCGGCTCGGTATTGCTCACGCGCACATTAAACCACCAGGTCAGATATTCCACATAAAAACCGTCCAATTCCACCACTTTACCATCACTATATTTTTCTCTTAATTTAGAAATTATTTCGGCTTTTTTATCAGTATGAAAATTAATTTCACCCGAATGAAAATATTTATTGAGCGGCGCAGTAAGTTCACTCATTTTTTTACCGGTACTGGAAATTAAACGCAAAAAATACAAAAGCGACAAATCAGTAGACTCCACCCCATACATATCTTCATAATAAAGATGCAGGGAGAGTTCACTGCCAAATTTTACTTTTTCTTCTTTCATTTTCTTTTTTATCAAAGCATGACCTACCGGACACATACCGGTTTTGGCGCCAGCCGCTTCCCAAACATCGCGTACAATTTTACTAGAGCGCAAATCATACAGCAAATGCGCGCCAGGATTATTTTTTATAACTTCAAGTCCAACCAAAGCGCCGACAAATGAAGCCTCTACGACCTCTCCCTTATCATCTACCAATCCAATTCTGTCCGCATCACCATCAAGCGCAAACCCAAAATCCGCGCCTACTGCTACCACTTTTTCCTGCAAGGCTTTCAAAGTTTCAATCTTGAGCGGATTGGCTTCATGATTGGGAAAAGCGCCATCTGGTTCTAAATACATATATTCTACCTGTACAGGCAAGCGTCTGAGCATTTCTACAAAACTCACTTTTCCCATCCCGTTGCCAGCATCCAAAACAATTTTAAGCGGTTTTATTTCTTCTGGCTTTACCAAAGAAAATATTTTTGCGATATAATCTTCCAAAACATTCATATTTTTCAATTCACCGCGTTGAGCATTGCCATCAAAATCAGATTTTTCTACCAAATCTCTAATTTCTTCCATTCCGTTACCTTTGCCAATTGGTGTACCGTCCCCCAAAGTCATTTTAAAACCATTATACTCTGCCGGGTTGTGAGAAGCTGTGACCATAATCCCGGCCAAATGATCATTGTAGTGAGCACAAGCAAAATTAAAAAGTGGTGTTGTCACCAAACCCACATCCATTACATTGAAACCCTCGTCTCTAAGAGCATTACGTACCGCTTCTGAATATCCCACACTACTTGGGCGCATATCATAACCCACCACCACCCATTTTTTATTATCAAAAACCCCTTGATCTCGTAAAAACACTCCATAAGCACGACCAATTTTATAGGCCAAATCATCGCTCAATTCTTCCTCTACCAAACCCCGAATATCATAGGCTTTGAAAATCTGTTTTGGGAACATATTTTATCTAATTTTTCGCTTGTAAATTAAGTCTTTTCATTATATAATATCCTTATTCATCATGCAAATTAAATTTGTTAGTTTTTACTTTTATCACCTCTAGATAATATGTCCATATTGGATCGATTCTCGACCCACCTCAAAGACGTACTCAGCAAAAGCATTCAGTTGGCTACTCAATTAAACAATCATGAAGTGGAGCCAATCCATCTGTTTTTTATTTTACAAAATCAAAAGGGGTCAGTAGCGGCAGAAATTCTAAATCGCCTAAAGATAGATTTAAAAAGTGTTGAGACACTTATTCTAAATCTACCAATCACTTCAGAAAAAAAATCCGGACCGACCGCTGAAATGAAAATGGCACCAATGTCGGCCGATTCCAAAACCGCGATGGAAAAAGCCATGGTTATTGCTCAGGAACATGTCCACAACTACATTGGCACCGAACATTTGCTCAAAGGCATTATTGATTTAAAAGACGAAACGATAGAATTGGCTTTAAAAAATAACCAGGTTTCACTAGCCGACATCTCCAAACAATTAGATACTGTGCTAACCAACGCCTCGCAATTCCCACAAATCACCGAGGTGATGGAGGCGGTCGATAAAATCCAAGATAGTATCCAAGGGGCTGGACAGCACGATCATCCGATGTCTACACCAATACCAAAAAACACCAAACGCAATCGTAAAAAAGAAACTGCTTTGGATTTTTTTGCAACCAATCTTACCGACACCGAGCTGCAAAAAAATATAGATCCGATCATCGGACGCGATCTAGAAATCGAGCGCCTTATCCAAATTCTTTGTCGGCGCACCAAAAATAATCCCGTATTGCTGGGCGATCCGGGTGTAGGAAAAACAGCAATTGTTGAAGGTTTGGCGAAACGAATTTTACAAAATAAAGTACCGGATATTTTATTAAATAAAAAAATATATTCATTAGATATGGGATTGCTCATCGCTGGTACGATTTATCGCGGTGAATTCGAAGATAGATTAAGACAAGTGATCGACGACGTAGCCAATAATCCCAACATTATTTTATTTATTGATGAACTTCACAACATTGTCGGTGCCGGCAGTAACCAAGGCACGATGGACGCGGCCAATATTTTAAAACCGGCCCTCGCGCGCGGTCAAATACGCTGTATTGGCTCCACCACTTTAAATGAATTCAAAAAACACATTGAAAATGATGCGGCATTAGAAAGACGTTTTCAACCAATCTTTGTCAAAGAACCGACCTTAGAAGATTCGATAAAGATATTGGAGGGCATTAAAACCAATTATGAAATTTTTCATAATATCAAAATCGATAAAAGTGCCGTCGAGGCGGCCGTACGTCTATCCGATCGTTATGTTAGCAACAAATTTTTACCGGATAAAGCCATAGATTTACTGGACGAAACCGCCTCCGCAATGCGCATTAATTCTAAAAACGCTTCTTGGATCGGAAAAATAGAAAGACTAAAACAAAAATTAGAAAAAACCACCCTGGACAAAGAAGCCGCTGCTCTAGCTGATAAATTTGACGAAGCGGTAAAACTAAAAAACCAAGAAGAAAAATTACGTCAAGAAATTGAACAAAATACCAAGGCCGCCAAAGACAAAAAGGTAAAATATCTTGGTACTATTACCAAGCAAGAAGTGCTCAACCAGATTGCCAAAATTATCGGCTCCAAACCAAGCGAACTCATGCTGGAAGAAAGAAATGATTTACTGAATCTAGAAAAAAAATTAAAAGAATCAGTAGTAGGACAAGACCAAGTGGTGCACGCAGTCGCTCAAGTTATAAATCGCGCTCGTTTGGGGCTCAATAATCAGGACCGGCCACTAGCCTCACTGTTATTTGTTGGTGAAAGTGGTGTGGGCAAAACCGAATTAGCCAAAACTTTGGCCGCCAAACTTTATCCCGGCAAAGATGCTCTGATAAAATTGGACATGAGTGAGTTCAATGAAAGTTTTGGCGTTTCCAAATTGCTTGGTTCGCCCGCCGGCTATATTGGGTATAAAGAAAGTAATAATTTTACTGATAAAATAAAAAACAATCCGCATTGTGTAGTGCTATTTGATGAAATTGATAAAGCTCACAAAGACGTCACCAAACTCCTATTGCAAATTTTAGAAAATGGAGAAATTACCGACTCCACCGGGAAGAAAATTTCTTTAAAACATGCTATAATAATATTGACAACTTCGCTCGGTTCGCAAGAAGCCAAACGTGCTGATTTGGGTTTTGCTGACCACCAACTCAACCAGATGCGTGATAAAAAAATTAATGAAAAATTAAAAGAATATTTTTCACCAGAAATTATCAACCGCTTGGACAAAATTTGTTTATTTGATTCTCTGTCCCCTATTGAATTTTCAAAAATTGCCGCTCTAGAGATCAAAAAATTAAACGAGCGTTTGGCCAATTATAAAACTAAAATCGAGGCCAAAGAGTCAATTTTGTCCAGTTTTATATCTTCCCTACCACAAACCGATATCAATGCCCGCACGATTCGCCGCGAATTACGCACCGAAATAGAAAAATTAATGGCTGAGATAATCTTAAACAAAAAAAATAAAAAACAATACACTCTGGAAATTACGGATAAACAACTGTTTGTTAAATAATCTCTATGGCCGACCAAACCGGAAAAATCCAAGCGCAAGGAGAAGGCGACATTGATGTCACCAAAGGTTCGACGGCGGCCAATGACAATGTTGAGATTACCGATGCTTCAGGCGCAGCCAAAAAAACTGGAGCAAAAGAAATTGAATTGAACGCCAAATTGAATTTGCCTGATATTGATAAAAACAATCAATTACTCACTGCCGCTGCGGTGGCAGCGACGCTCGCGGCCAATGACAATGTCGAAAAAGAAAAGGAAGATGTAAAAAAAGTCGCTGACAATCAAACTCCAATTGATGAGTTGGCTACACCACTCGCTGAGGAATTACCAAATGAAAAACCATTATCAGGGTCAAAGGAACCAAAAGCCGAATCTACAACAACCATTACCCCATCTGCGCCACAGCATCCGACCCCACCAACATCAGAAGTACCAGTGACTGCACCATCTGAAACAAATGAAGCAGTGGGAACAAACCAACCAGCGGCTGAAGCTGAAGTTGAGAATCCTTCCCAACTACCTGTTGCATCATCAGAGATTATTGCCCAACCTGAATCTAGACCACCAAAAACTCCGCCAACTATTTCGCAACCGACCGAGCAAAAATCGAGTGCACCCACTGTGCCAAATGAAGCCTTGGGTCAAGTCGGTCCCCATAATTTGGAAAACAAAACTCCGACCACTTTGCCCACCGCCGCCCAATCCCAAGTTGGTAATGAATTAGCAGCTAATCAGGCTCAAAATAGAAATTTTGACCAGCGTCTAGGAGATAATATTGGTAATAAAATTCAAAAAGGGGTACAAAATATAAAAAACGCGCCGCGCAATATTATTAACAATATCAAAAGTAATTTTGAAAGCGACCGCAGTCGCACCAGACAAATAAGACAGGAGCGACGACAATTAGAAAACGAATTATCCAAATTAGAGGGCCGACTTGATGGTGTCAAAGCATCTGGACCAATGCGTATAATCAAATTCTGGTTTCCGGGGATCTATGCCGCGATTAGCGGCTTTGGAGCCGGAATTGCTAATGCTAAAGGACAGGCTAAGGTAGCCATGTTACAAACTAAATTATTAACGGCCGAAACTATCAAAGGAACCTTGAAAACCGCTGAGGGGGTCAGCGCCTTTATCGAAGCCAATATCAAAGTATTGAGTTGGATTGTAGAAAGTTTAGAAACAATTATTATTCCAATCTTATTGATACTAATTTATCCGATCGCAATTTTATTAATCTGGATTTATATTGAATTTATGGGAGCAATCGGGGCGCCGATTACAAAATCAATAAAAGAATTAGTAAAACAAGTGGACATAATCATTGAAAATTTACAAAAAATATTAGAACCGGAAAAGAAAAAAATAAAAATTAGAAGAAATATCCAATTTTTAAATCAAATGTTAGCTAGCAAAGAAGCTAGAAAAAACATGTCAAACAACCCTACACCCACTACCGAAAATCTTCCTAATCTAACAGGAGAAGCCGCCAACGATAATACTGAACAAACCAACTATCAACAAGCCGCTTAATAAATAATTTTTATATGAATCCAGCCTTAAAAAGAATTTTGTTAATTATTGCTCTTTTGGTCGTCTCAGCCTTAATTGGTTTCGCTTTGTATGCGGTTTTCAAAAAAACTACCACCATACCAATACCAGCTGAAGTGCCAAGTGAAGGTGTACCCGGACAATTACCGGGCGCGGGCGAAAGAATTTTACCAACCACTACCGAAGAAATTCAGGCTGGCCTAGAACGAGGCGTTCAGACCGGCGCTTTGCCAGTACCCCAAATCACAGCTGGTGGTTATTATCAAGCACCAACAGTAAAAAAGGTGGTTTCCGACATCGCTACTTTTCCAACTTTAAATAAAAATGGTGACATGCGTTATTATAATGCCACTGATGGAAAATTCTACCGTTTAGCCAGTGATGGACAAATAAAAGAAATGTCTGGCGAAATTTTTTATAATGTCAACAAAGTAACTTGGGCAAACAATATCGACAAAGCAGTGTTGGAATACCCAGATAGCTCCAAGATAGTTTATGATTTTGAAAAACAAAAACAGACCACTCTGCCAAAACACTGGGAAGAATTTTCATTTTCTCCCGATGGCGGACAAATTGCGGCCAAAAGCATGGGGTTATCGCCAGAAAATCGCTGGCTAGTCACGATTAATGATGACGGTAGCGGCACCACTCTACTTGAACCAATGGGAGAAAATGCTTACAAAGTACAAGTAGATTGGTCGCCAAGTCGACAAGTGGTGGCTTTTTCTCAAACCGGTGAGCCTTTGGGCGGAGAAAGACGTGAAGTATTATTTGTGGGATTGAATGGGGAAAATTTTAAATCCGCCATAGTGGAAGGTTTGGGTTTTCAGCCCGAGTGGTCCCCGACCGGACAAAAACTGCTCTATAGTGTTTATAGTTCGCGCAGTGATTTTAAACCTGAGTTGTGGATCACCGACTCTTATGGTGACAGCATTGGGAGCAATCGCCAAATGTTAAAATTAAACACCTGGGCCGACAAATGTTCTTTCAGTGATGATAATACTCTATTTTGTGCAGTTCCAAAAAACCTTCCCCAAGGGTCGGGCATTATTCCTGAAGTGGCCAGTACCAACAGCGACGACCTCTATAAAATTGATTTGAAGACCGGTTTGAAAACCAACATCTCTTTAGGTGGAGATTATAATGTGAAAAACATTAATTACGATAAAAATAAAAATAAATTATTTTTCACTGATAATACTCAAACTGGTGTGTTTGAAGTTAAATTGTAAATATTTTTTCATTATAAAATTTTATGCACCAACTCACTAAATTTTATATACTACTTTTGTTGGCGGTGGTAGTAGCAGGATCAATTTTCGCTCTTCAATTCACCCGCGCCAAAAAAATCTCCGTCAAACCAGCTGATATTCCCATATTGAGTGAGGGATACTATAATATTGTCAGCGATGAAGATGACCAAATTTTAGGCAATCCTGGTGCCGCCATCACCATAACGATTTTTAGCGATTTGTCTTGTGCTGATTGCAAACAAAAATATAATGAAGTAGCCACCTTTGTCAGAGAACACCCCCAGGATGTCCGACTAATTTTAAAACACACTCCCCGTCCCGGTCTATTTTTCAAAACCAACGACCTACCACAACGTAGCGCCTTTTGCGCCGGCAAACAAGGAAAATATTGGGAATATGTCGACATCTTAAATGGTGAAAAACAATCTACCAAAGAAAACGCTCTAACCGCAATCGCGGACAATCTGAAATTAAATACAGTTAGTTGGTGGCAATGTGTTAATTCAGAACAATCTAAACAAAAAATAAACTATCAAATTGCCCAATCTCAGTCACTTGGTATTGAAACCTTGCCGGCTATCTACATCAACAATAAAAGAATAAATTTGGAAAATGATATTAATCTTGTCGAGATACTTACCAAATTCATTGCAAAATAATATACGATTCAAAATAATCAGACATTCTATGCAATTAATAAATAAAAAAACGCTCGCGTTTTTCTCTCTGGTGTGGTTACTTTTGCCTCAAATGATTTTAGCAGCTGATCCCTGGGAAGGTTTAAAAAATATCTCAATTAATAATAAAGAAGATTACAAAAGTTATTGCTCTACTAGCGGGGCTACTGATAATATCAGACTAATGCGATGTGATGTTACTGTTTATGACCCCAAAGGATCTCCCACCAAATTTCAATTTGATGCAATTAAAAAAACTTATAACGATTACTTGTTGGTAAATGACAAACGTCTAGATCTGGATGTAAAATTAAAATTAAATTATTCTCCCAATAATGACAATTATTCCATAGAAGGTATAAACTATTTTTATAAAGAAGACGGTCCAAATAAAACTGAATATGGCCAGGCGGGCTGTAAGATAGAGACCCATTGTTGCTGCGCTTCCATCAAAGACGCCGCCGGAAATATTACCGGCGTTGATGAAAAAAATTGCAAACAAACTTTTTGTGATTGCGGCGCCAATCAAAGGGACATCACTTTTTGCGGTGTCGAACCAAAAAAAGTAACAGTCAGTGGATCGACTACCGAGACCGTTTCCTGCGGTGCACAAAAATGCACCAAAACCGACAAAGAATGCAAAATAAATAATGACTGTACCGGCTATAACGGCGTGGGAATCTGTAAAAATAATTTTTGTTTTTTAGATCCAATTGGTCTAGAAAAGTACAAAGCTACTGCATCTGCTTTCGGCGTGAAAGCCGATATCCAAATCAAAAAACCGATTTTGGAAATTAACATTCCTCAGCTAAAATTCAGTGACATAGAAAATACTATCGATGAAGAAGGTTATATTCACATACCATATATCGGTGAATACATATCGGCTGTATATAAAGTATTAATGGTAATCGCAAGCATTATCGCAGTCGCGATGATTGTCGTGGTCGGTGTAAAAATTACGGTCATAGGCGGCGAAGAGCGAGTAGCGGGTTTTAAAAAAATCGGTCAAATCATTATTGGTCTATTTATCGCTTGGGGCTCATACGCTATTTTATATAATATCAATCCTGATCTAGTGACTTTTCAAACACTAAAAGTTAAATATATTGAACCAATCGATCTGCAAACGATAAGTTTGACCGCTAGTGATTTGGCAGATGCGGCTATCGGAGAAGGTGCGACTGATAAATTTAAATATTTTAATAAATGCCCGGTCAATCTTACCCAACCTATTTATTACGCAGATGGTACAACCAGTTTAATACCTGATTTGGAAAAAAAGCCGGCGATAAATTCTCTACCCAAAAACATTCCCAGAAGATTAGAATTCCATGAAAAAATGGTTACTCAGCAAATTTTAAAAGGTCCGATGGCTCAGCGTGTGGCCATGGCCACGGAAGCCGCGGCTCAATGCCAAATTCAATACGAAAACTGCGGTGTCGGTACAACGAACGTGTATGCTCTAGCTGCAGCCACCGGTGGCTCTTACGGAGCCAGTGAAAGATGTCTAAAACATGCAAAAAATACCAAAAAAGATGTTGCGTGCAACTCAATTGGAAACAATACTTCTTATTCTCCAAAAAAAATACTGCATGACGTAACCAATCTCAAAACTAGTTATGGATTACGAGTAACAACGCTTACAAGAGGGATGATTTGTTCTGCCAAATGTAGCGAACAGCGATGGCCAGAACCGTGTTTTAATAATGAAGATCAAGCTACGGCAAAATTAATTAATATTTTAAAAGCCACGGGAAAATGGGATCAAAATTGGATAAATGAATTGAAACCTGGAGATTATTATATGATTGTCAATTGGAATTCATATTGTCCAGGAACACACTCTGCTCTGTTTTTAGGATGGAAAGATCCGGTTAAACACATAGCTTGGGTGCAAATGGGTGATGCTGGTAATTTTATAAGAGTAGGAACGAAAAATTTAGGCAAGGAAGCAATAATACAAATAAGCAGACCAATAGGCAAATAATGCTATGGGTAAAAATTTTATTACTTTTACTTGTTCACACTGCGGCGCCCAATTCCAAAAATGGACCGGGCGTTGTTTGGAATGCGGACAATGGGGTACCGTGGAAAAAGATACTGCCGCCATTCTCAACAAAAAAGAAATTGATCTCAAAAATTACACCCCAGCCAAAACCGTCAAATTACAAGATGTGCAAGCGCAAAATTTTAGCCGCGCGGAGTCAAAAATTTCTGAATTGGATAGAGTGCTTGGTGGTGGATTGGTGCCTGGTAGTTTAATCTTGCTTGGCGGCGATCCGGGCGTTGGCAAATCCACCTTGGCACTGCAATTGGCCGCAATTATCCCGGAAACAATTTATTTTTCCGGTGAAGAATCCACTGAACAAATAAAAATGCGCTCTAATCGATTGGATATTTCCTCCCCCACTCTACAAATAGCCAGTGAAACCAATATCGAAACTATTATCGCAACCGTAATTTCAAAAAAAACTAAAATGGCAATCATCGATTCGATCCAGACCGCATTTTCCGCCGAAGTGGAAGGCGAAGCCGGCAGTGTTACCCAAGTGAAAGCTTGCACTGTGAAATTAATGGACGCGGCCAAAAAAAATAATATTATTTTTATATTAATAGGCCAGGTGACAAAAGACGGCGCAGTCGCGGGGCCAAAAATATTAGAACATTTAGTAGACACCGTACTCTATCTTGAAGGTGATCGCTTCCATGATTTTCGAATTTTACGCGCCGCAAAAAATCGTTTTGGTCCAACTGACGAAGTCGGTATCTTTACCATGGAAAAGGACGGTCTTAAAGAAGTCAAAAATCCTTCAGCCGCTCTAATGTCAGAACGTACCGAACCGGTCTCTGGCACCGTGATTACTTGCATCATGGAAGGTACTAGGCCAATGCTCATTGAAATTCAAGCTTTGGTAACCAAAACAAATTTCGGTTTCCCACAACGCCGCGCTTCTGGATTTGATCTCAATCGTTTACAAGTATTGATCGGAGTACTGTCACGACGAGCGGGATTACCACTTGAATCCTATGATGTTTTTCTCAATGTAGTGGGCGGGCTAAAAGCCGAAGAACCGGCAGCTGATCTGGCCGTGATTTTGGCCATTGCTTCGGGAATAAAAGATAAAACTCTCCCGCCGGGTTTGGCCGCCTTTGGCGAAGTTGGTCTCAGCGGCGAAGTGCGCAGTGTTTCCCAAACGGAAAAAAGGCTGACAGAGATAAAAAATTTAGGGTTAGAAATTGCGGTCGTGCCAACGTCATCAAAATTACCAAAAATATCTGGATTAAAAATTGCTCCGATAAAAAATGTTCAGGAGGTAGTCGAAAAAATTATTAAATAATAAAATATTATGGTGGAAAGAAGACCAGGAGTTGCGCGGGATTTTTCAAAACCCGAACCAAAACCGACTGTGTTTGTTCAATATTTAGATAGGAATGGCAAAATTCGATTGGATTTAGGACCAACCAGACATGCTTTAATGCTAGATTTAGATGAAACAATCACTGAATTTTATCGTTCAAAAAAGAAGACGGCGCTACGCTCAGATCAGGGTACGGAACAATATTATATCGGTAATTGCCGAAGCGCCACTCAAGATTTTGGCAGATTGCTCGCCAAACAAACTGATGAAGATAATGAAGCTAAATTTTTTGATCGACACCCCGGCGCTAAATATTATGATTTTGAAAAAACCAAGCCGACCAAAGGCGCATTTGCCCAATTTGATTTTCATAGTATTGGTTTTTTACAGATTCCCGATCCAGAACACCCCCAACGTCAATATTTTATCGTTTTTGATCTCACCTACAATGCCGTCGGAGTAGATAAAGATACTCGCACGCTCATAGTGCATGGTAATGACCAAAATACAGTAATGCAAGAATTAAATAAAATTTACGGCGGTAATAAATGGGAAATTTACAAATTAAACCCACAAAAAGGTACTTACGAATTTACAGAATAAAATTGAGAGTTTCTAAATAGGAAAATAATTTAGATTAAAAAACCAGGTCCTAAAGATCTGGTTTAATTTTGATGTGGACCCAAGGTTGCCGTCCACATCGACCAACCCCGAGATGAAGGGGTGGGACGTAGACGGCAACCTGGGTTGCCTGGAGAGGCGTGCTTCAGGCCGCGGCGAGCTGGGCGATCTGAGCGAAGGCGCCAGGCACGGTCAACACCGGCTCTTCGCAGGTCTGATTCGCGAACAGCGGCAAGCGCTGTCCGCAGCTGAGAGCGCGATCGAGCGCGGTCGGGCAGACGTAGAACTTGTCCTTTTCGTAGTGGAAGACGACACGGAGCGGGACGACGGGAAGAGGCGGAACAGGCTGGGATTGCATCGGTGTCTCCAGATAATTTCAGCCATGCCACTATGGCCTAAGGTTATCGACGACTGCCGTCGACATACCTTAAGTGGCTGAAATCAGGGCTAAAGATAACATAAAATCGACCAAAAGTCAAGACTTTGGCCGATTTTTTGCCTAAACAGAGCTATTCCAGATGCACCTGTGTCTCAAAATCCTTAATTTTTTGTTTTAGTAAAGGCATTTTATCCAATCTATCAATCACTTGTAAAACTGCCTCTCTAGCCATTTTAATCAATCCCACATCACTTAAGTTAGCCAATTGTAAATTCTGCAAGCCACTCTGAGAGCGACCATAGACCTCACCCGGACCACGAATTTCCAGATCTTTTTGCGCCAATTTAAAACCGCTATTATTTTTTTCAAAAAAATGTAACCTTTCAATGGTGCCATCACCTATTTGCCCATTGGTAAATAATAGGCAGTAGGACTGAAAATCAGCACGGCCCACCCGGCCGCGAAATTGATGCAATTGCGCCAGACCAAATCTCCGCGCTCCTTCAATCATCATGACGCTAGCATTTGGAATGTCCACTCCGACCTCTACCACCGCCGTAGATACCAAAATATCCAGCTCGCCAATTTTAAACTTATTCATTATTTTTTCTTTTTCTTGAGACGCCATTTTGCCATGTAAATATCCGATTTTCAAATCCGGAAAAATATTTTTGGACAATCGTTCATATTCTTTCATCACTGTTTTTTTCTCATTCAAAGAATCAAAAAAAATCAACTGCTCATTCGTATTTTCTGATATTTCATTAGTTTCTTCAATTAAAGGACAAATCACGAATGCTTGACGGCCTTTTTTAATTTGGGTGCGAATAAAATCATAGGCCTTTTGCCGATTATGATTTTCCACCAATCTCGTAATGACTGCCTTACGCCCTGGTGGCATTTCATCTAGCACCGACAAATCCAAATCACCATAGATAGTCAACGCCAAAGACCGTGGAATCGGCGTGGCCGTCATGCTCAAAAAATGGGCTACTTGCATGGAAGAATTAATCGCTTTATCTTTGATGATTTTTCTCTGTTCCACCCCAAAACGATGCTGTTCATCCACGATGACCAAGGCCAATTTATCTAAAACTACTTTTTCGGTTAATAAAGCGTGAGTACCTAGAATAATACTAAATTTTCCATTTTTGATCTCCTTAATTAAATCTTTTTTCTTGTGTTCAACCATCTGATTATCCGTCACAGCCAACGCATTGGAACGTGTCAATAAGGCAATATTCAAATTTTTGCCAAGCAATTTTATCAAACTATCAAAATGTTGTTTGGCCAAAATTTCCGTTGGCGCCATCATTATAGATTGAAATCCATTCAAAGCCACACAATACAAACTCATTGCGGCCACTACTGTCTTACCAGACCCGACATCACCCGAAAGCAGTCTATTCATCGGGATAGATTGACCCAAATCTTTCAAAATTTCCCAAGCGGCTATTTTTTGAGCCTTAGTCAGAGTAAAAGGTAAATTTTTTACCAAAAACTTAATTTCGCTATCCTGAAAATTAATAATCGGCGCTTGCTTAGCTTCGCGAGCTTGCTTCGCCAACTGAGCTTTTAGTTGAACAAAAAATAATTCATCAAATTTAAGACGTTTTTGACTATTGGCCAAATCTATCTCATCACTAGGGAAATGTATTCCCTGCAAAGCAGATGACAGAGATATCAAATCATATCGCTCCAAGATATCGTCAGTAAAATAATCAGGAATATTTTTAATCAAAAGCAGGGCCTGTTTAACTAAAAAACACAAATGTTTTTGCGATAACCCGGCAGTCAAATAATAAATAGGTATCAGTTTGGCGCTGTGAGCCACTTCGCCTACATTTTTTTCATAACTAGGAGCAATAAATTGTACTCCCAACATATCGGCTCTCACCACTCCAGAAAACAACAGCGTATCACCTGGTTTAATATTTTTAATTATATAGGGTTGATTGAACCATACTATTCTCAGACTGCCAGTCGCATCAGATACGAGAGCTTCAGTAATAATTTTACGAGTTTTAAAACTACGTCGATTGGCAATGAGTTCTATCCTAGCCTTCACCGAAGCGGCCAAACCAGCCTTTAGGTCTTTGATTGTTAGAACACCACGATAATCCTCATAACGAAAAGGGAAATAAAAAATCAGATCACGTATCGTATGAATACCGATCTTATTCAAACGCTTGGCCACAGCGCTACCGACACGATTTAGAGATGATACCGGATTTTCTAAATTCATATCACCAATTATATACTATATTTATAAAATTAAAAACAGGTTATAATGACTCTTTCGCTTTCCTCACATCGCGAGATGTTCGGGGATGAAGCTGTGGCTTCATAATCCGCTCAAGAGTAATTATAACCTGTAATTTTATTGTTATACTAAATTATACCCGATCGTACTCATGCATGGTTAACTGCGCCTCAATCTGTTTGGCCGCTTCAATGGCCACCGCCACCACGATGAGCAAGCTGGTACCGCCAATTTGAAAGGATGTTGTACCGGAAACACCTTGAACTAACAATGGTAATACGGCAATCAAACCCAGAAATACCGCTCCGATCAAATTGATACGATTGACGGTCATTCCCAAATATTTTTCGGTCTCTTTACCAGGGCGAATACCAGGAATAAAACCGCCTTGTCTCTGCAGATTTTCAGCAATCTTTTGAGGATGAAAAATAACCGCGGTGTAAAAATAGGTAAAAAAGAATACCAGTAAAAAATACACAACGCCGTAAAAAATTTGATTTTGAAATAAAGAAATAGTATTTGATGCTAATGACGCCAACCAGGCACTACGGGCCTGAACAAAAAATTGAGCGACCATCGGTGGAAATAACACCAAAGAAATAGCAAAGATAATCGGAATCACCCCGGCCATATTGACACGAATCGGTAAATGAGAGGAAGAGCCACCGTAAACATGATTGCCGCGCATTTGTTTGGCATAATTGACCGGAATGTTTCTTTGTCCTTCATTGATAAATACCACCCCGACGACAGTCAAAACTGCAACACCGGCGAACATTACAAAGGTATAGAGATCGGCTGAAGTATAATTCACTAAAGCAGTACGTAAAATATTTGGCAAAGAAGCCACGATACCGGCAAAAATCAATAATGACATACCATTGCCAACTTTCTTTTCGGAAATTAATTCTCCCAACCAAACCAAGAACATAGTGCCGGCAGTAATGGTCACCATAATGGTAATCATTCTAAAAGTAGTGAGATCAGTCAAAATCGGTCGACCAGAATTACTGAGTAACCTAATCATGGCAAAAGATTGCAAAAAGGCCAATGGCACAGTCAAATATCTAGTATACATGTTGATTCTTTGCTGTCCTGATTCTCCCTCTTTGGTCATTTCTTCCAAAGCCGGCACAATCATAGAGAGTAGCTGAAAAATAATGGAGGCCGTAATATAAGGCGCCACGCCCAACATGATAACTGAAAAATTGGCCATCGTACCACCAGAAAATATATTCAACAAACCTAAAATCTGATTACCGGCCAAATAGTCACGCAAATTAGCTACATTGACTCCTGGCACCGGAACATGTGAAGCCAAACGGAATACCACCAACATGGCTAATACAAATAAAATATTATTTCTAATATCTTTAATTTTCCAAACTTGTTCAATTTTTTCCCACATAAAGTGAAGTATTTATAATAATATACATGTAGTGTATCACATGTATATTATTTGCCAATTATTTAACTTCTCCTCCAACCTTTTCAATTGCCGCTTTAGCACTAGCAGTTGTTTTCAATCCTTCGACGCTTAACTTTTTCTTTAATTCGCCAGTACCAATTATTTTAGCAGCCTTAACGGTATCTGACAAAAGTTTTTTTTCTTTAAGAGTTTGTAAATTCACAATCTCACCAATCGCAAAATGTTTTTCCAAATCACTCAGATAAACTTCATTCGGTTTTTTGGCAATACTGGTAAAACCACGCAATTTTGGTGCGGATTGCATTAAACGTTTGAAACCTTTCAATCTCAAACCACGACTTCCACCTGAACGAGCGGTCTGACCCTTACCACCATGTCCGGAATAATTTCCATGTCCGGAAGCATTACCACGACCACGTTTCTTGGCAGTATGTCTAGAGCCTTTGGCCGCTTTTAATTTATGGATAGCTAATTTCATAAAATATTTTTACTTTTTAGTTTTGTCGGTTTTAACCGCTACTGCTTCAGGGTCTGTTTTTACTTCGGCGACTGGAACAGATTTCTTTACAGCCAAACCCGAGGCGCTGTGGCGCAGAGATTTCAAAGCTTCAAAAGTAGCTTTCACGATAGTAATTTTATTTTTGGTTTTTCCCACAATCTTAGAAGATACATTAGGTACACCGGCTAAATCCAACACTACTCGCACTGCTCCACCGGCAATAATACCAGAACCTTTGGGAGCTGGTTTAAGCATTACCTTAGCCGCTTTGAATTTGCTATAAACCGAATGAGGAATAGTTTCATTAACAATTGGTAGCTTGATCAGATTCTTTTTCGCCTTTCGAGTGGCTTTATCTACACCGATTTGGACATCTTTACCTTTTTCCACACCAAACCCAACTCGTCCTTTACGGTCGCCGACTACTACCAAAGCGCGAAAACTCAAATGTTTACCACCTTCAGTCACACGAGTAACACGGGCCAAATCCAAAATATTGGAATCAAATTCAGATTTTTCTTGAGATCGGCCTGATTTCTTGAAATTTTTATTCATATAAAATAATCAATTCAATGCAAATTAAAATTCCAAGCCACCGGCTCGGGCGCCTTCAGCCAAAGCTTTCACACGGCCATGATATTGATAACCACCGCGATCAAAAACGATTTTAGTGACTCCCGCGGATTTTGCTTTTTGAGCGACGGCTTTTCCAACCAAATAAGCGACAGCGCTTTTACCGGTATAGCCTTCGGCTTTTTCTTTGCCAACTTCTTTGGCACTAGCCTGACACAAGGTTTTACCAACTTCATCATTTATAAGTTGGGCAGTAATTGATCGTAAACTGCGAAAAACCGACAAACGTGGCTTTTGAGCCGTACCACTCAAACGAGCCCGAACACGAGCGTGACGCACTTGGCGTAATCCATTTTTATTTTTCTTAGTCAATCTGCGCATATTTTTTATTTATTCTTTTAAGCTAAAAATTAAGCAGCGCCCTTGGCGGCAGTCTTACCGGCCTTGCGACGGACAACTTCGTCAAGATATTTGATACCTTTACCTTTATAAGGTTCTACTTTTTTAGTACTGCGTACTTGAGCGGCCATTTCACCAACCAATTGTTTGTCAATTCCACTAACAGTAATTACATTCTTATCAACTTCAAATTTAATGCCGACAGCCGGTTTTAATTCTACCGGATGAGAAAAACCAACTTCCAACATCAGATTTGCACCTTTTAAGGAAGCCTTATAACCAACCCCGTTAATTTCAAGTTGTTTCTTGAAACCGGTGGTTACACCTTCAAGCATATTTTCTATAATACTAGAAAATGTACCCCAAAGCGCTTTGTCTTTGGTGTTTTCTGGATTAGCCACATTCACAGTCACTTGACCGTCAGCGGCTACGACAGTAATACGAGGATGTAATTTTTGGCGCAATTCACCTTTTGGTCCTTTAATCAAGAGTTCATTACCTTTGGTCTCCACAGTTACGCCTTGTGGTATTTTTCTGACTTTTTTACCGATACGAGACATATGATTATAAAATTATTCTGCTTGATTAATACACTTCACAAATTAATTCTCCACCCACTTTGGCTTCACGGGCTTCTTTGCCGGTCATTATCCCTTTGGAGGTAGATAAAATTGAAACACCAAAACCATTCAATACTTTGCCGATAGCAGCGGCCTGCACATAATAGCGAGAACCGGGTTTGCTAATTCTTTTGATGTTTTCCAAAGCACCCTGACGGCCGGCATATTTTAGAGCCACGATAATCTGCGGATGTTTTTCATCGTTTTTTTCGACTTTTTCCAAATAGCCTTCACGGACCAAAATCTCGCAGATCTTCATCTTTAATTTGGAATATGGAAATGTCGCTTCCGGTTTGCGCACCCTGTAAGCATTACGAATGCGGGTGAGCATGTCAGCGATAGGATCAGTCATCATAAATACAGTTGATTATTTAATGTTATAAAAAAAATTATAAAATTACCAGCTGGCTTTTCTAACGCCCGGCAATTTGCCGGCATTGGCCAGTTCGCGGAAACAAATACGGCACAAACCAAAACGACGAATGAAACCGCGTTTGCGGCCGCATTTCCAACAGCGGCTAACGCTACGGGTAGAAAATTTTGGTTTTTTGTTTGATTTAGAAATTTGTGCTTCTGTTGCCATATATTATTTTATAAAAGGAAATCCTAAGTGAGTTAACAAGGCTTTGCCGGCAACTTTATTTTGGGCAGTGGTGTTGATGATAATCTGCAAACCGTGCATTTTTTCAATTTCACCAGTTTTAATTTCCGGAAAAGCGGTATTTTCTTTTAAGCCCAGAGTATAGTTGCCTTGTCGGTCAAAAGCTTTATCGGTGATGCCGCGAAAATCGCGAATACGAGCAAAACTCACATTGGTTAATTTTTCCAAAAATTGATACATGCGTTTGCCGCGCAAAGTCACCATCACACCAATTTCCTGACCTTGTCTGATTTTAAAATTGGAAATAGCTTTTTTAGCTTTGGTGCGTACTGGTTTTTGGCCAGTAATTTTGCTTAAAGTTTTTTCGACGTTATCAATATAGCCGGCATCTTTGATGAAGCGACCAACACCGGCATTCACTACCACCTTAGTAACTTTTGGCACCTGCATTATACTCTTGAGCTTCAATTCGGTTTTTAAGGCTGGCATGATTTCTTTTTTGTATCTTTGATATAAATTCTCTGTCATATATTTTAGTCGATAAACTCTTTACATTTGCGGCAAACACGTTTCTTGTCTTTACCGTCTAATTTAAATCCGACCCGAGCGGTCTTGTTGCATTTTGGACAAATCAATAATACGTTTTCAGCACGCAAGGGAGCAGACAGTTCAATCACTTGTCCTTTTTCACCGGCTTTGCGAGTGCGCAAATGTTTTTTCATCAAATTCAAGCCTTCCACTACTACTTTATTGGACACTGGGAACACCTGAATAACTTTACCTTCTTTGTTGCGGTCTTTGCCCTTAATAATTTTTACTTTATCATTTGATTTAATCTTCATATACATTTTTTAAATTTAGAGCACTTCCGGCGCCAAAGAAATAATTTTTTGAAAACCTTTAGTACGCAATTCACGTGCTACCGGTCCAAAGATACGAGTCCCTTTTGGCTCTTTACTTTTGCGATCCACAATCACAGCGGCATTTTCATCAAAACGGATATAGGTACCGTCGGCTCGACGAATTTCTTTGCGTTGGCGAACGACCACAGCATGCACCACTTCACTTTTCTTCACCGTACCATGTGGAGCGGCCTCTTTGACTACGCAAGTGACGATATCACCAATCTGGGCATAGCGTTTTTTATAACCACCCAAAACCCGAAGGCATTGCAATTGCTTGGCTCCGGTATTATCGGCGGCTTTTAAAAATGAACGATGTTGCATCATAAAAAATCTGATTAACCATTAACTTTTAAAATTTCTATAAGTCTCCAGCGTTTGGTAGCGGAGAGCGGACGACATTCCACAAAACGGACAGTGTCGCCTACCTTAGCCGACTGCTTTTCGTCATGCACATGATATTTGCGGCTAACGGTAAAACTTTTTGGATATTTCGAATGTTTTTTGATATTGTTTACTTGCACAGTAATGGTTTTGTTCATAGCTGTACTTTTGACAACACCGACAAATTCACGAAATATTTTTTTAATTGCTTTTTTTTCCATAAAATTAGATTAGGCCTTTTCAATAAATTTAGTGCGCACACCAAGCTTGTATCCGGCCAAATCCATAGCGGTCTTGGCGGAATCGCGGGTTACACCACCCATCTCAAACAAGATGGTTCCTGGCTTAATAACGGCAACATAATGATCGGGTGAACCTTTTCCACCACCCATTGGTACTTCATTGCCTTTTTTAGTAACCGGTCGATCCGGAAAAACTCGGATCCAAATTTTACCACCGCGTCTGACATAACGAGTCAAAACACGACGAGCGGATTCAATTTGACGGCTGGTAATCCAACCTTCGGTTGTACTTTTTAGACCAAATTGACCAAAAGCAAGTGAAGTATTGCGGGTAGCAACACCGCGAAAACGACCGCGTCCTTTTTGCCATTTTCTGTGTTTAACTTTTTTAGGTAACAACATACAGTTTCAAAAAACTTATTTATTTTTTTCTTGTCTACCGCCCGAGACAGTCTTTTCTTTGGATTCTTCTTTTTTAGCAAATTTATCGCGACGGCCAAAGGCTTCACCTTTATAAATCCAAACTTTAATGCCGATTTTACCATAAATGGTATGGGCTTCAACGATGGCATAATCCACATCACTGCGTAAAGTAATCAAAGACATTTTTCCAGAACCCATCACTTCACGACGAGCAATTTCTACACCATTCAAACGACCAGACAAAGTCAATTTCACACCCTGAGCACCGGCGGCCATCACTTTTTCAATCGCTTGTTTCATCACGCGACGGAAAGGAATACGGCGTTCGATTTCACTAGCAATACTTTGGCCGACAATCTGAGCGGACAAAGCCGGCTGGTGGACAGCTTGGATATTTAATTTAACTTTAGTTTTAAATTGTAAAATATTTTTTTCAATTTCTTTTCTGATACCTTCTAAACCTTGACCGCTACGACCGATAATTACACCCGGCTTAGCTGCCAAAATGGTAATATTAACTTCTTTAGGATTTCTTTCGATGCTCACCGCATCAATACCGGCTTCCTTTAATTTTTTAGCCAAAAAATCACGGATCTTTATTTCCTGTTCTAAAACATGAGAATATTGATCGTTTTTGGCAAACCATTTTGAATCCCAAGCAAAAATGAATGGGGTGCGATGAATTTTCGGGTGTACTTTGTGTCCCATAGTATACAAAATTATTTTATGATGTTTTCTTTTTCTTAATTGGTTTGGCAACCTCAGTCAAAACCAAATTGATATGTGAGGTGCGTTCTCGAACTGGGGTAGCACGACCATGGGCTTTTGGCATCCAGCGTTTCAACATTGGACCACCATCTACCATAATAGTCGATACTACTAAATTTTCCATACCCAATTGATAATTGTGTTTGGCGTTAGCAATAGCGGAATTCAACAATTTCATTATCGGTCTGGCGGCCAATTTGCGAGAAAGCGCTAAAATTTCCAAAGCTTTAGCTACTCTTTTACCGCGAATCATATCGGCAACCAAGCGCAATTTGCGTGGGCCCATTCTCAAATAACTTAATTTTGCAGTTACTGCCTGATTCATATAAAAAATTTAAAAATCTTTTTATCTTTGATTATTTTTTAGGAGCGGCCGGTTTGGCGGCAGCGGCGGCTTTGGGAGCGGCGGCGGCAGCGGCGGCAGATTCCTGTTCTTTGGCCATCTTACCACCATGACGAATGAATTTCTTGGTTGGAGAAAATTCACCCAAACGGTGTCCGACCATATTTTCATCAATATATACATTAATGAAATCCTTACCATTATGTACTAAAAAAGTGACGCCGACCATTTCCGGAGAAATGACACAAGCGCGTGACCAAGTTTTGATAGGAGTTTTTTTACCGCTATCTTTTACTTTGGCCACCTTCTTCATTATACGAGGATCAATGTATAGACCTTTTTTTAAACTGCGTGTCATAATTTAAGGATGTTTAGTTAGTTTTATTTCTACGTGAACTGATTATAAATTTGTTACTCCATTTCTTGGGTTTGCGAGTCTTCACACCACGCGCGGCTTTACCGTAGATAGTACGAGGACCGCGTTTCTGACCAATCGGAGAGTGACCCTCACCACCACCATGCGGATGGTCGACCGGATTCATATTTTTACCTTTCACGCGAGGGCGAATACCGCGTAATCTCATACGGCCAGCTTTTCCATATCTCACCAAGCGATGATCCGCGTTACCAACCATACCAATACTAGCAAAACAGGTTTTGGGAATGAGACGATTTTCACCAGAAGGCAAACGAATTTGGGCATAATCACCTTCAATACCGGTAAATTGAGCAGACAGACCAGCGCCACGCACCAATTGACCACCTTTGCCCGGAGTCACTTCAATATTGTAAACAAATAAACCCACTGGAATATTTTCCAGTTTCATACGGTTGGCTACCTTGGCTTCCACTGCCTTTTCAGATGATACGACAGCATCGCCAACATTTAGACCTTGAGGGCATAAAATATAAGCGCGCGTCTTGTCTTGGTATTCAATCAAAGCCAAACGAGGACCGCGATTTGGATCGTATTCAATCGCAATCACAGTAGCTGGCATATCAAACTTTTTCTGTTTGAAATCCACTAAACGATAAAAACGTTTAACACCGCCACCCTGATGGCGGACGGTTAACTTGCCTTGATTATTGCGGCCGGAATTTTTTTTCAAAATGGTAACCAAAGATTTTTCCGGTTCAAATTTGGTAATGTCAGCAAAAGCATCCACGCTGGATTTTCTGCGACCGGCAGTTGTTGGTTTGTAAACTTTAATCGGCATAATAATTTAAAATATTTTCGGTAATTAGACGCCTTCATGAATTACGATAGATTTGCCTTTAGGCAAAGTGACAATCGCTTTTCTAAAATCGCTTCTTTTGCCAAAGTGATTGCCAAAACGAATTGCTTTGCCCTGGGCATTGATCACATTGACGCTTAGTGGTTTTACGCCATAAACTTCTTCTACCGCTTTTTTGATCACGGCTTTGTTGGCGCTATTAGCAACTACAAAGCTATATTTATTTTCACTTTGTTTGATAGCGGATTTCTCCGTGACCAAGGCGCGCAACAATACGCTATTGATAATTTTTTTAACTTTTTTAGCAGATTCATCAGCCGAGTGTTCATGACTTTCTGTCACAGCAGACACTTTTTTGGTAGCGACTTTTTTAGCAGTAGTCTTTTTCACCTCAGCCTTTTTGGCAGTGGTCTTTTTTTCTGTCTTTACCTCGGCTGGTTTAGCTTCGGTTTTTGGTTCAGCATTTTTTTCCAAACGCTGTGTTTGTGTTTTTTTAGACCAGCGATCAAGTAAACCCATATTATTAAAACTCTAAATGATTAAATTATTTTCCAAAAACTTCTTCCATCTTCTTGATACCGTCTTTGGAAGTCAAAATAGTACCTTTGGATAACAAATCCAAGACATTACTATCTTCCGCGCGCAAAGTTTTTACTTTGGCTAAATTTTTGGTCATACGAATTACTTGCGCGTTTTTACCGGCAGTCAAAACCAAGAAACTCTTGGCCTTGGTCGATAAAGTTTTTAACAAAGCATCAAATATTTTGGTTTTTGGTTGTTCAAAATTGAAATCTTCTACTACCAACAAATTACCGGACTGGGCTTTATCGGACAAACACATGCGAATTACATTCTGACGAGTCTTTTTGTTAATTTTGGTTTTATAATTACGATCGGTTAACGGACCAAAAGCCACACCGCCGCCTTTCCAAATCGGAGAACGAATAGAACCGTGACGAGCGCGGCCGGTACCCTTTTGTTGCCATGGTTTTTTACCACCACCGCTGACTTCACCGCGATTCTTGGTATCAGCCCAAGGTTCACGTTGGTTGTTGGTCTGTTGTACAAAAACTTGATGAACCAATTCCGGTTTCACTTTTACACCAAATACGGCATCGGATAATTCCATTTCTCCTGTTTCCTTACCGGATAAATTGTAAATTTTAATTTTCATATAAACATTTAAATTAGGCGTTCACGGCTTCGTTGCCAGCAGTTTCTACTGGAGTAGCTTCCACTACCGGTTCTTTTACTTCGGCCTTTGGTTCATTTTTTTTAATTTTCAATTCACCAGCACCTTGGACAACAATCAAACTATTGCGACCGCCAGGTACGGCACCTTTAATATAAATTTCATTGGTCTCGGGATGAATTTCCACTACTTCCAAATTTTTCACTGTAACCTGATCGCCGCCCATGCGACCACCCATGCGCATCCCTTTGAAAACACGCTGTACACCACCGGCACCAATAGAACCGGGGGCGCGCAAGTTGTCTTTATGACCGTGTGAAGCTGGACCACCACCAAAGTGATGACGCTTTACTACACCGGCAAAACCTTTACCTTTTGAAATACCAGTAACTTCAATTTCATCGCCAACAGCAAAAGTTTCTAAAGTGACTAAATCACCACGATTAATATTATCAATTTTTTCAACTGAAAATTCTTTTAGCCAAGCCACTGGAGTCAAATCCTTCAAATGACCGGCTTCCGGTTTATTTAAACGAAATTCCTTTTTTTCTCCAAAACCCAACTGAATCGCTTTTTCTTTTTCTTTAACCTGGACAACAGTACAAGGACCGGCTACCACGCGGGTAACTGGCACCACTTCACCTGTCGGCAAAAATACTTGTGTCATTCCAATTTTCTTTCCTAAAATGAATTTCATATATTTTTGTCATTGCTTCCCTGAATCAGGAAGATAACTTAATTAATTATTTAACAAAAAACTAGAAGCAATAACACTGTTTTAACTACACGCAGTGCTTTTGCTTCTAGCCTTCTTGTGAGCAACTTTGATTGCACACGACCTGCCCGATTGGACAGATTTTAGAGATGGCTTTAGTTTTTTATTGGTAAATATCTTATTCTCCTAGCCAAATATTTGCTGTGTAAATGTTTTTTGTTTTCTCCCGACTAAATCGGGACAAATCTTATTTACTTGGCACTAAATGGCTTTGTGGTGCTAATAATAGCAGAAAATTTATTTTCTGTCAAGCCCCACGACTTACATTTTTATTTCCACATCCACACCGGCTGGCAAATTCAAACTCATCAAAGCGTCAACACATTTGGCCGAGGCATTCATGATATCGATCAAACGTTTGTGAACACGCATTTCAAATTGTTCGCGAGCATCCTTATGGACAAAAGTTGAACGATTCACAGTGAATTTGGTTTTCTCGGTTGGCAAAGGTACTGGACCCACTACTTTGGCATCGTTGCGAGCGGCGGTTTCAATGATGGTGCGAGTAGCTTGATCAATAATACGATTGTCATAAGCGCGAATTTTGACGCGAATACGAGTGCCTTCTTCTTTGGTTTTAGTTGTGGAGGTTGTGCTTGTCATGTTTTTAATAAAATTAAAGAGCTAATTAAAGAACAATTTTAAGGGGGCGTTGTTGAAACGCCCCCAAAAAATCTTATTTCATTATTTTTACTACTACACCAGCGCCGACAGTGCGACCACCTTCGCGGATAGCGAAGTTCATCTTTTCTTCCATAGCGACCGGAGTGATCAATTTGACTTTCAAATTGACAGTGTCCCCTGGCATTACCATTTCTACACCAGCTGGCAATTCCAAAATATCACCAGTCACATCAGTAGTACGAATGTAGAACTGAGGTTTGTAACCTTTGAAGAATGGTTTGTGGCGACCGCCTTCTTCTTTGCTTAGTACATACACTTCAGCTTCGAATTCAGTATGAGGAGTAATAGAACCAGGTTTGGCCAAAACCATACCGCGTTCAATTTCCTCTTTCTTGGTACCACGTAACAAAATACCAGCGTTATCACCAGCCTGACCTTCTTTCAAGGATTTATTAAACATTTCAATACCAGTAACCACAGTCTTCATCGGTTCTTCACGTAAACCAACGATTTCAATTTCATCATTAATCTTGACCATACCGCGTTCAATACGACCGGTTACTACGGTGCCACGGCCTTCAATGGAGAATACATCTTCGACCGGCATCAAATATGGTTTGTCGATAGCACGAGTTGGCTCTGGAATATATTCATCCAAAGTTTTGACCAAATCCAAAATTGGTTTGGAAGCAGCATCATCAGTAGGATTTTGTAAAGCCTGCAAAGCACTACCACGGATAATTGGGGTAGTGTCTCCTGGGAATTTATATTTGTTCAAAAGATCGCGAATTTCTACTTCTACCAATTCTACCAAATCTGGATCGGCCATGTCGATCTTGTTTAAGAAGACGACGATATAAGGTACACCTACCTGACGAGCCAACAAAATGTGCTCGCGAGTTTGAGGCATCGGACCATCAGCGGCGGATACTACCAAAATAGCACCATCCATCTGAGCGGCACCGGTGATCATGTTTTTTACATAGTCGGCGTGTCCAGGACAGTCTACGTGTGCGTAGTGTCTCTTTTCAGATTCATACTCGACGTGAGCTGTGGAAATAGTAATACCACGAGCTTTTGACTCTGGAGCTTTATCCAAATCACCTACACCCTTGTTTTGGGCAACGCCACCGTGGGCGCTTAATACCTGCAAAATTGCAGCAGTTAAAGTGGTTTTACCATGGTCTACGTGGCCAATGGTACCAACGTTAACGTGGGGCTTAGTTCTACTAAACTCAGCCATAAAATTATACGTACACGGCACTGCTCCGAGTGGTCGGCGCAGATTTTTGTCCAGCCGTTGAATTTTTAATTAAAAAGATATAAAACACGCTAACCATAAGATGATTAGCGTGTGCATTATAACAGGTTTTAAAAATTTTGCAAGAGGGTATAAATTGTGGATAATTTCATTATGAATACAGATATTATTCAATCGGTTCCAAATAAAATTTTTCCTCTTCTCCTTCCGGCAAATCAGACAAATCCTCTTGGCCAAATACCGGCTGAACGGGCGTTTCCTGAAGAGGAATATTGGCTAATTCTGGCTCTTTTTCGACAATGGGCACTAATTTTGGCTCAGACTCTAGTGGTTCCAAATTGGATATGTCTGTTAATTCATTATCTTCCATCTCAGATTTAACTTCGGAAAATTCTTCATCTTCTTCGATAGTTGGTTGAGACCAGTCATCCACTGGCGAAGGTTTTTTTTGTTCACGCCAACGGGAAATATCATGATTTAATTTATCGAGCATTTCCTCTTCTTCTAGATCTTCCACGGGAGTAGTGTCGTTTAACAGAATTTCATATTCTGATAAATTCATCATTACCATCACTTCTTCAGTTTCTTTATCCATTATGACAAACCTGTCTCCAGTACGACGCACTAATTTGATAATCCGATCTAATTGATTCTGTTTCATATAGTAATTAGTAACGTTTTCATTTTATACCCAAACACCACAAAGAGTCAAATGCCAAATATAAAATAAAAAACCGCTGTATTGAGCGATTTTTTACTATACTCTATCCACAAAAATTTATGAACAAAGTGTTGTGCGCGTTCTTCTGACTCCTTCTCAGATGAAGTGGCGCACGGGTTGGGGGGGGCAGACGTTGGCTTCGATCACTGCGGGCGATGGACGACCTCCATCCGGGTGGGAGCACGGTGCACGGCCACACTTGATCGACTCTGGCCTCCTTCGCCGCCGACCGGTCCGACCTCGACGATGACCTTCGGAACTTGCACCTGTCGATGTCGCGGACGGGTAGAAGCGAAGGCCGCCCAGAGACCATTGCGAGTCTGGTCGGCACGAGCGCCGCGCAGAAAGGCAGGGGCCTCCGGGGCCAGCTGGTTGGGCTGGCTTCCCTGCTGAACCGTCGCGGTGACGGCCACCTCGCCCTTGAACAAGGACGAGAACGGCCATTCCCGCTCGCTGACGCCCAACGCGACGAGGGCTGAGACCGCCGAACCGGCAAACACCAACTTGGTGACACCCGGAAAACCCAGGTACATCAAGTAGGCACACACCGCCCAGCATCCGACAGTGACCAGGCACAAGGCCATGGTCCATTTCTTACGTTTGGAAAGCTTCACAGCTCCCCCTTTTGCCGGAAGGCAAGGCCACGACGGCCTTATTCCGGACAGACGAACGTATCATAATCATAACAAAAAGTCAATAGTTTGCCCAGTAAAAAATTTAACAACAAAAAATTGCTAACCAAAATTAGCAATTTCCTGTAATATTTTAATTACAAAATTTTATAATCAAAATGTTTGTGCGCTAATCTGCTCCTTTCAATCAGATAACGCACAGTAAAGTCGGTGAAGACTGGCATCAGGCCTGACGCCGAATCCCTACACGATGACGTCCGTCTTGACGACGGAACATCACACTCGGAGCATGATGAGGATCGCTCCGGCGCACCGCGACACACGGCGGCCAAGGATCACCCACGACGAACCGAATGGGCGGCGGCTCCAGCACCGGCAAACAGCCACCCAAAAAAGACAAGAAGATCAGCTGACCGTAGTGGTACATCTCTGCCCCCGATGAGTTGAGACATCTTGGCACAAGCGGCCTGATGTTTATAAAAAATTATAACAACAAAAAAATAAAAAAACAATATCAATAAAAAAACCACCGACCACTCTGCTCTATACCCAAATATTTTAGATACAAAGCAGTTTGGTGGTCGATGGCTTCTTTGAACCTTGCGATTCCCTCCCTGCCGCCCTCTATTAGGGCGAAGCGCGAATACGCATGTGCTCTCCTACGGCAGTTCAGCCACTGCCCTTGAGATGATCCAGGTACTGATCGTAAAGATCGTCCACGACCTGCCCGACGTGGAGCATGGTCCGATGGTGTGGCGTGGAGAACTCGAAACCGAACGCCCGCTTGGCGGTCAGCATGAGCCCGTACACCTGCACGTCGTCGATCTGGTCGTGCTCGCCGAGATTCTGACACCCCGCCACCTCAGCCAGACGAGTAGCGAAAGCGGAGCGAGCGAGCGCCCCCGGCGGAATGACGCGCTTGGACGAGCGAGAGCGCCAGATCATGATCAGGCCGGACAGCAAGCCGATGCCGCCCAAGATCATGGAGTAGCTGTTGCCGAACACCTCGCCGATGAACACGACGATCACCGAAATCACGATCACGATTTGACCGACCTTTTTCAGGCCGGAAGCATGGTGGTCCATAACACCCTCACACATTGGGTAAAACCCAGTCGAGGGTGCATATCACAATGATAGCGCCTTCCCTCTTTGTCTAGCCATCTAAGATAGCCAGACAAAGAGAAAAGGTACAGACAAATTAACAAGAGAGTATATAATGAACATTTATATTTGTCAATGAAAATATTACGCCAAACAAAAAACCGCCCGTCGCTTAAAATTATAATTTTTATAATCTTAAGCGAGTGCGGGCGGTCCAATGTGCTGACCTACCTCCGCATCGCTGGCTTAGAGCCAATGATCCGCCATATTTCGGAAGACGGAAAGGGAAGTTGGTCTACAGGGTCTCGAGGAAGGCCAAGCTACCGTCGAGTTCGCGCTTGAGTTCGTCCACGCCCTCCTGATTGGCGTAGAAAGCCACGAGGCCGCGGAACTGCTCGCGGCGGAAGGTGGTGTAGGCCGCGCGGATGGATTCCGGCACACCTTCGAGCTCCTGGCGCAGCGAGGCGACACAGCGGCCGACCTCTTCGGCGTGGTAGATGAACTCCACGACCTCGTGGCGCAGGACGTGTTCGCGGTACTCTTCGGGGACGTCCGACGAGACGAGCAGGAAATTCTGGCCCGGAAAACCCAGGAAGTACTTGAGGTCGGGCTGGAGGTCAGGGTCCATGATGTGGTACTGGTAGGTTTGTCCTTCCACCTCGACAGTGCCTTCTCCCACGATGAACGGTTTGGCCCAAGTGGGCACTTGATTGACGATCACGTTTACCTCTGATAGAAAAGGAGTGCTCACAACCGCA